>JAABUT010002063.1_pt1 | contig 20505 bp, 20 predicted proteins | sample 5559281 | NCBI WGS metagenome assembly JAABUT01 (sample SAMN10711880, study PRJNA513359) | rock metagenome | isolation source: Antarctica rocks | place: Antarctica: Victoria Land, Ricker Hills nord | collected 2016-01-04
TCAGTCGAGCACAGGCGCCGTCCCAGGCCGCCAAAGCATCTTGCTCAGTCCAGCCCGGTGTCCGCGCGAGCAGCACTCCGACGGCGATACCAGTCATCTGAGCTTCGTGGAGACCGGCACGCAGGTCCTCGATCTCGCGCTCTCTTTCCCGCAACAGATCTCGCAAATCAACAGCCGATTCGTCAACTTCCAAATCGTTCCGCACGGGGCTCCCAACTGGAGCTAGACACTGCATCCGCTAGCAAAATTACGCCCGCTTGGACACGACCGAATACACCCCAAGGGAGGGAACGCGCGGCTGTGGTCGGCAACTTGTCAACGACGGCTGAAAGTGAACCCCCTGGCGATAGAGGGTCAGCTTTCACGCGTCGTCGACACAACTGCCCGGATGTCGCCTCTGCGGGCGCAGGCAGGACCGCCAGCGCGATAGCCGTCGTTCTGCGCGGCTCAGACCGGTTCACCGAGGAAGCGCAGATGAGTCCGTATGCGCAGTTGCGACCTGTCGGTTCGAGGCGCAGACCGATCCGCTCCTGCCGATGATCGCGCACCGCGCGACCATGCCGATGCGCCGCGTTCACACGATCGGCGATACTGGCGCTGTGACTCGGCAGGTACAGCGTCATGAGCGGTTGTCCAAGGAGATCGCGCTGGCAGGAGAGGCAGTTCTCGCGGAGGCCGAAGGCTCGCCCGGACCCACGTGGGGCTTCAAGGGGTCAACACCCTTGTGTCACTGATCGTGCCTTGTGGATCGCTTCACCACGGCTGGCGTTGTTCCGCGCCGAGTCGACCATTGTGCGACGACTAGTTCTCGACGAATTACGGATTTCCGTCAGACGCTCAGCGCGACCGGTGGTGGTTGCTGTTCGGCGAAGGGTGCGTCTTCGATTTCGCCGCCGCCCGGTGTCACCTATAGCGCGTCACAACTGCGGGTAGCGCCCAAGGTCGTATTGGATGATGATCGGCTGGCGGCACACATCTCCGGTGTATGCCGACGTCGGGAGACATCCGCCGGGAGGTTCGGCATGGCATTGCGCACGCCTGTTGTCGCTGCGATTACGGTGGCGCTAGCTGCCGTGTCGGCTCTCGTGGCCGGTCCAGCCTCGGCAGATCCGGCGGTGCAGGGCACTTACAACCCGACCCTCTGACGCGAGTGCTCGACACGCGGTCTGGCCTCGGCGCCCCCAGCGCGGGAGCGCTCGGCTCGGGCAAGAGCGTCACGTTCAAGGCCACCGCTGGGCTGAGCACGCCCTCCATCGCCGCCGTGGCCCTGACGATCACCGCGGTTGACCCGACGAGGTCCGGGCACCTGACCGTCTATCCCGCCCAGAGCAGCCGGGACTCCATTTCCACCGTGAACTTCGAAACGCACCGTGACACCCCGAACGCGACGATCATGCGCGTGCCGCCGTCCGCCGGCACGGTCGTTGTCTACAACGGCTCCGGCGGCACGGTGCAGGTGCTGGCCGACCGATCGGGCTACTGGACGGGCGAAGTCCCGACTGCTGCCGGCGGCTACTACCCGGTGACCCCGTTTCGGCGTCTGGACACCCGCTCCGGCGGTGGCGCTCCCGCGGCCGCAGGATCGACCCGCACCGTTCAGATGGCCGGCTATGGCGTCCGGGTCGGCGCTGCCGCCGTGGCGGTCAACCTGACCACCGTGACGCCCACGCGCGACGGCTTCCTCACCGCTACTGCCGACCCCCAGCCGCCGGGCGAGCGCACATCGACCGTGAACTTCCAGGCGAACGAGACGCGGGCCAATTTCGTGATCGTCCCGCTCAATTCCGCCGGAGCGATCACCCTCTACGCCGGCACCTCCGGCACGGTGCACGAGCTCGTCGACGTCCTCGGGTACTTCAAGGGCGGCACCGCCACCGACAACGGGGCCTACGTGCCGGTCGACGCGTCCCGCGTGGCCGACACCCGGCAGGACTCGACCCCGATCGCCGCGGGCGGCACCCGCAAGATCGCGATCTATGCCAACGACGGCTCCGCTGCGCGGACTCAGGCCGTGGTGGTCACCGTTACCGCCGTCGCGCCACAACGGGGCGGCCACCTGACGGTCTGGGACGGCACCACCTCACTGCCCGCGGTGTCGAATTCCAACTTCGTCGCCGCACAGAACGTGGCCTCCACGGTGATCGTCCCCATCAACCCCGACGGAACGATCTCCGTGTACAACGGCTCGTCGGGCACCACCGACGTCGCCGTCGACCTGCAGGGCTACACCACCAACACCCTGCCATCGACCTAGCCGACCGACGCTCGGTCCCGGATCGGCCGCGTAATCGCCATGCACATTCGGTGGCACCGTGCCGGGTCACCAATGGCCCAGCGCTGCTGACCTGATCAGCGCGGCACTGGGGCTGGCAGGGACGACGCCGCACCTAGCGCGGACCTAGCGTTCGGATGGCGCGCCAGCTCACGCCGCAATGCGCGCCAACGCCTACGCATGCGGCGCTGCTCGCCTGCATCGTCGAATTCTCAGTGGACTCTGCTTCTAGGCTCGACGTGGCTCTGGGGTCCAGACGGGCGGCTGGCTCGCCGATGCGGTTGGCGACGCAGTCGGACGTTGCAGCGCCGCCGCCATCGACAAGGCCGCACAGCGTTACGCGCGCCAGCACCGCCGCCGCTTTCGTCCGCACCAATTGCTGGCCACCGACTTCAGCACCGGGCGATCCTTCTCCGCCCTCGAACGGCTGCTGTTCTCCGGCGCCGTCCACGACCCCCGCGTGGCGAACACCTTCGCCGCCTTCGGCACCCGCAACAGCTCGCCACTGACGTTGATGTCGCCGCGCACGCTGGCGCTGGCGGCGCGGGCGCGTCGGCCGCATGCGAGTGGGGCTTGACCGCTCGGTGGCACGGGCGTCGTACGACATGCTGTCCACATGGACGAATTTCGCCGAGGCGAATTCACCTTTGACGTCATCGACACCGGGCCGCGCGACGGTCCCGTCGTCGTGCTGTTGCACGGCTTTCCGGAGTTCGCCGACAGTTGGCGCGCGGTAACCGAGTCACTCTGCGCGCAGGGTTACCGCTGCGTGGCCCCGAACCAGCGCGGCTACGCCCGCGACGCGCGCCCGCCGGGTCGCGGTGCATATCGCGCGACCGAATTGGCCGCCGATGTGCTTGCCCTGATCGATGCGTCGGGCGCCGAGCGGGTGCACCTCGTCGGGCACGACTGGGGGGCGGCCGTGAGCTGGGCCGTCGCGGCCCGGCACCCGCAGCGGGTGGCGAGCCTGTCGGCGCTGTCGGTTCCGCATCCGGGCGCCTTCCTGCACTCGATGCTCACCGGCAGGCAAGGGCTGTCGTCCTGGTACATGTACTGGTTCCAGGTGCCACGTCTACCGGAACGGATGCTGCTCGGGCGCAACGGCACCGAACGCGCACGGCTGGTGCGGCTGCTGCGCTACTTCGGTCAGTCCGAGGCGCTGGCCGCGCGCACCGCAACCGCGCTGGTCGAGACAGGAGCCCTGACTACCGCGCTGAATTGGTACCGCGCGATGCCTCTGACGGACCCGCGGTCGGCCCGCACCAAGGTCAGCGTCCCGACGCTGTTCGCCTGGAGCGACGGCGACAAAGCAGTGCGCCGCCAGACGGCCGAGGCGTGCGCGGCGTGGGTGAGCGGGCCCTACCGCTTCGAGGTCGTACCCCGCGTCTCACACTGGATGCTCGACGAGGCGCCCGACGACGTCGCGCGCCTGCTTCTCGAGCACCTGTCCGCCTACCCCTCCTGACTCAGCACTCCCAGGGGCCGGTTTCGTCGAGATATCGCTCTCGGCCGGCTCGAGGACTTGGGCATGAGGCGTTCCGACGAGTGCCGGAGCGTTTGCACGTGAGGACCACACGTTGGCCTGCAGGAAGCCGAGAAACGCTTGCGCCTCAGGTGTGCTGTCGAAGCTCAGGTCGATCACCACGTAGGTGGGATCGTCGACACGGCGTTGCACCTGCTGCCGACGGACGCCCGACCGCTCGCGCACGTCGGCGAAACTGTCGAAGGCTACCTTCCAGGTCGCGAAGTCGCTGATCGAGTGCTCGATGTGCAAGGTGGGCATCGTTCCTCCTGCGGTGGGTGGTCGCCATCGACGCTAGGGACAGTGATGACGCGCGAACATCCCCGATACCTGGGGTCTTGCCGGCGTACGCTCCCGGCGGTGACCAGTTCGGCGCTAGTACGGGCGCGCGAGCGAATCGTGCACGTCTGCCAGCGCCCGCGTGACGCACGCACGCTGCGGATGGAACTACTGGACGAGATCCGCCGAGTCGTCGGATTCGACGCCTACGCAAGGTTGCTGACCGATCCGGAAACGTCGGTCGGTACCTCGCCCTTGGCCGACGTGCCGTGCCTGCCGGAGCTGCCGCGACTGATCCGGCTGAAGTACCTCACCGAGGTGAACCGGTGGACGACCCTGAGCCAGTCCGCCGCCCTACTGACCACCACGACCGGCGGTGACCTGTCACGCAGCCTTGTGTGGCGCGAAATGCTCAGCCAGTACAAGGTCAAGGACGTCGCGTCATCGGTTCACCGAGATCAGCACGGATGCTGGGGATTTCTCGACCTGTGGAGACTCACCGGCCCGTTCGCCCCGAGCGACGCAGCCTTTCTCGCTGACATAGCTGCGCCGGTGACGGCTGCCCTGCGCCGTGCCCAGGCAGGCACATTCGTCGACCCGCACGAACGCAGCACACGCGGACCGATCGTGTTGGTCCTCTCACCCGACCTCGAGGTCCGCGCGCAGACACCGCAAACCCAGCAGTACCTGCGCGTGCTCGTCCCGCCCGACCAAGATCGCTCGCCGGTACCCGCAAGCGCCTACAACGTCGCGGCACAGCTGCTGGCCAACGAAGCCGACGTCGATACCGCGCCGCCCTGGGCACGTGTGCACCTAGCCGGTGGACTGTGGCTGACACTGCGGGCGGCCAGGCTCGGCGACGTCGGCACACCACATCAGCGCGAGTTCGCCATCAGCATCGAAGAAACCGCACCCACCGACCGCGCCGCACTGTTCGCCAGGGCCTACGGCTTGAGTACGCGCGAGGCCGAGCTGCTCGGCCATCTCGCCACAGGCAGCGACACCCGCGAACTCGCGCACCGAATGTTCCTGTCCCACCACACCGTGCAGGACCACATCAAGTCGATCTTTACCAAGACCGGTGTGAACAGCCGCCCCGCCTTGCTCTCGCGCGCCCTCGGCACCTGAACCGCAGGAGGCCCGTGGGTAGTCGACGCCTGGAACGCAGGCTAGATGCGTTTGGTGTAACGCATCCGCAGCGGACGGCCGTCCGGGTCGTAGATGATCCGGTACAGCGGTGTCGCCCATGCCAGGGTCCGTCGCGACAGTCGCGGGGCGCGGTAGGGGCGCAGTCGGCCGGGCGGTCGGGGTTCGATGCGGTCACTGTCGTGCCAACGCTGCAACCGCTCGGCGCTTGCGGCGAACGCCGCGAACGCGTGCGCGGGATCGAGCAGATCCGCGTCATCACCCGACTGCCGGTCCAGGTGCTCGCGGGACAGTTCGAGGCGCAGCTCGCGGGCGAAGCGTCGTGCGCCGTGCCCGAACCGGTCCACGACCTGCGGCTCGCGGGCGTCGAGAACGCTGTCTAGCACGGCGCTGGACAGTTCCGAGTCGTGCGTCCACGACCGCCGGTTGATGTTGTCCGAGCCGACTGATGCCCAGACGTCGTCGACGACGCAGACCTTGGCGTGCACGTAGACGGGGGTCGAAGCGTGGTTCTCGATCCCGTAGATCGACACCCGGCCCGGGGCGGCCGCCGCGAGCTCGTCGAGCGCCTGCTGCCGGCCGACCAGATTCGGCGGCTGGGAGAATCGGCCGTCCTGGTCGGGATGGTGCGGGATGACCGCCATGAGGTGCAGGTCGCTGTTGGCGCGTAGCGCCGAGACGAAGCAGTGGACGATCTCGCCCGACCAGAGGTACTGGTCCTCGACGTAGATCAGGCTCCGCGCGCGAGCGACGACTTTCTCGTACGCGCGGGCCACACTTCGCTCTCCGTCGGGGGCGAACGGGTACCCGGGGTGGCGGTTGGCGTAGGTACGCACCAGCTGGACGTGTGCGCTTCCGGCCGGTGCGGGATCGGCTTCGGCCGGCGGCAGCGGCCCAGGCGTGACGGCGTCGCGGTGGATCATCTCGCTGATCCGATTCACCGGGTTGCGCGTCAGGGGAGCGGGATCCTCCCAGCGCTCGCGGAACACTGCCTCGACGTCGCCGACCGCGGGTCCACGCAACGACAGCTGGATGTCGTGCCACGGCGGTCGATCGCCGTACACCTTCGCCATCGGTTGCTTCTGCGGGTCGCCGCGGTGTGCGTGGTCATCGCGGCGGCTGTGGCACAGATCGATACCGCCGACGAAGGCCACATCGAGTTCCGGCCGGCTCGGGTGGCGGAGGACGACGAACTTCTGGTGGTGGGACCCGCCGGGTCGTACCCGCATGTCGAGCAGGCATTCTCCGCCGGCCGCATTGATGTCCTCACCCAGGTGGCGGTTCTGCTGCTCGCTGAAGGACAACCGATCCAGGTGCGAGCGCCAGAGCAGGCCCTTGACCGAAGCACCGCGAGCTGCCGCCTCACACAACGCGCGCGACACCTGCATACCCGAGTCGTCCATGACCTGGTCCGGGTCACCGCGCCAATCGGTGAACATGACGAGATCGCCCTCCCGGACCAGGCCAAGGCAGCGCAACAACTCGGCAAAGTACGCCGAGCCGTGCACCAGCGGCATCACCTCGTTGCCCGAGGTCCACGCCGCACCGTCGCGATGCCGACTGTCCAGGCAGGTCGCCGGATTGCCACGCTCATTGGCGGAGAGGAACCATTCGGTGACGTCCACGCGCTCATTCAACCGCGGCGCGGGCCTGCGCGTCCGAAGTCAGGGCAGCAGGTCGACCGCCGCGCGCATGGATCCGTCCATGTAGAACGGTGTGGACGTGTGCTCGTGAGCGATCCGCCATTGCCCCTCGACGCGGCGCAAGCCCAGCGTCGAGCGGAACCACAACCCGCCGGGGCCGCCCTCGGGCGCGCCCATGCGCTCCAGGCCCGTGCAGAACGCGACGTCACCGCCGACGGTCACCTCGAGGTCGCGTACCTCCGACCCCACGCTGCCGCCCTTCTCATCCAGCCACTTCTGCAGCGTCGCAACGTCGCGCGTGCCGTCCTTCGGCTGCCGCAGCGGCGGCGCGAGGCTGAAGACCACGGCATCGGGGATGTACTGGTCCACGATCGCCTGGGCGTCGCCGCGGGTCATCGCCGCGCACCGCTCGCTCACGAGCCGCCGGATCTGTGCGTCGTCGTCCATCAGGATCTCCTTCGCTCTCGGGCCGCTGATCGGCGCCGTCACTGCCATGTCGAAACACGGGCCCGGGTTTCGACACCCCGATGACAAGATGGCCACGAGATCGAGAGGACCGACTCATGAAGTACCTGATCATGGTGCACAGCAATCCCCGCTCACTCGCCCGATGGGAGACGCTCACCGACGAGCAGCGTATGGAGTTCGGGCGCGCCCACTTCGCATTGCACGACGCCCTGCTCGACTCGGGCCAGCTCGTCACGTCCGCGGGTCTGGCGGACGTGGCGACGGCGAAGCGGGTCACGACCCGCGACGGTGAGATCGTCGCCACCGATGGCCCGTTCGCCGAGGTGAAGGAACACCTGGCGGGCTTCTACCTCGTCGAGTGCGCGGACATGGACGAGGCGGTGTCGATCGCGGCGCGGGTCCCGGACGCCGCGTTCAATGACGTCGAGGTTCGGCCGGTGTTCGACCGCAGCCTGCTGGAGGACTGATCACAGCTGCGTCCGGCCGAGGGGTAGAAGACCTGCTGCGCGGGCTGGCGCCGCAGGTCCTCGCCGTCGTCGCGCGCCGGTACGAGGGCTTCGACGTCTGCGAGGACGCAGTGCAGGAGGCGCTGCTGGCAGCCGGCACGCAGTGGCCGGGCGAGGGCGTTCCGGACAACCCGGCCGGCTGGCTCGTCACGGTCGCGTCGCGCCGCTGGATCGAGATTCGCCGTCGCGATGTCGCGCGCCGGCGCCGGGAGGACGCGGTCGTGGCTGTCGAGCCCGCGGACGTCAGCTCCCCGAGCGGGGTCGACGACTCGCTGACGTTGCTGTTCCTCTGCTGCCACCCGTCGCTCACCCCGGTATCGCAGGTGGCGCTGACGCTGCGCGCAGTCGGCGGCCTCACGACGCCGGAGATCGCACGGGCGCTGCTGGTGCCGGAGACGACCGTAGGGCAGCGCATCAGCCGGGCCAAGGCGCGCATCCGCGACGCCGGCGCGAGCTTCACCATGCCGGACGGCGCCGAGCTCGCCGAGCGCCGCAGCGCCGTCCTGCGCGTCATTTACCTGATCTTCAACGAGGGCTACACGGCGAGCTCCGGGGCGAAGCTGAACCGCGTCGAGCTGACTGCCGAAGCGATCCGGCTCGGGCGCATGTTGCACGCCGAGCTACCCGACGACGGTGAGGTGGCCGGGCTGCTCGCGCTGATGTTGCTCACCGACGCCCGCCGTCCGGCCCGCACGCGTAGCGACGGCGGGCTCGTCCCGCTGCCGGAGCAGGACCGCACCCGGTGGGATGGTGTGGCGATCGCCGAGGGATGCGCGCTGATCAAGGCATACCTGCCCACCGCGGAGATCGGCCCGTTCCAGATTCAGGCCGCGATCGCCGCGGTGCACGACGAGGCCGGGACAGCGCAGGACACCGACTGGCCACAGATCCTCGGCCTCTACGACGTTCTCGCGACGCTCGCGCCGGGACCGATGGTCACGCTGAACCGGGTCGTAGCGCTCGCCATGGTGCGCGGGCCGGTCGCCGGACTGGCTGCGCTCGAGCGGGCCGAGCGCGATCCCGCGCTGGCGGGGCACCACCGCGTCGCCGCGGTGCGGGCGCATCTGCTCGATCTCGCGGGTGACACCGGCGCCGCTCGCGAGCAGTACCGGCGCGCGGCACGCTCGACGTTGAACGGGGCCGAGCGGCGCTACCTCGAATCTCGTGCGGGCGCGCTGCGGTCCTAGCTGTCGTGGGCTGTGGCGAGGACGGGACGCATGGGAGCCGGGAGCGGCAAGCGCAGGTCGGCAGGCAAGAAGTACTGGCCGGACCGCATCCGCAGCATGAGCACGATCGCGGTGATCGCCCCGAACGCGGCCAGCAGCACCGCACACACGATCGCCGCGACGCCGAGCGTGAAGACGATGCCCTGCGCCACCCCCACCGTCGCAACGATCGGGCTCGCGATCACGCTCATCACGACGAGTGCGACGGACAGGAAAGCGTCCATCCACATCACCACTCGCAACGTTCGGTCATAGCGACGGTTGCTGCCGGCGTTCCTCATGGGCTCAGCCAACCAGCGTCGATCAAGCACGTCGATTACCCCGGCGGTAATCCGCTGGACCACAGCTCCGACGTCGCTCCCCCTGGCGCCGCGTGATCCTGGCAGACACCTCAGCCTGGGTCGAGTACGACCGAGCAACCGGAAGCGCGGTCGACCAGCGGATGACCGAGTTGATCACCGCCGATGGCCGGTTGATGGTCACCGAACCGGTGATCCTGGAGGTGCTGGCCGGGGCGCGAACGGACGCGCGCGAGGACGATCTGCACCGCCTGCTGTTGCGCACGGGATTGCTGCACTTCGAGTCGGCCACCGACTTCGACGCCGCGACGCGAATCTACCGACGGTGCCGCAGCGCAGGCGTCACCCCTCGCGGAATGATCGACTGCATGATCGCCACCGTTGCGGGGCAGCCCTGCTGTCCCACGACATCGATCTCGACCGCGTCGCGCAGGTGATCGGTGTGGACATGGACGAGGCGTCCCTTCGCTCATGAAGGACCCGGTTGGGCGAAGCGCCAGGCGCACGTCGCTCAGCCGCCTCCTGGCGCTCTCGTCGCAGTCACCTCCAATTCACCGCGGACCGCGAGCATCGGGATGTCGCCCACTCTTACCTCCGGAGGCTCCCTTGCCGTCACAATCCTTCCGTCGCTCCGCCTCCCTCGCGGTCGGCGTGGTCGCCGCCGCCGCCACGGCAGCGTCGATGCTCACCCCAGGCGCGGCGGCAGCACCTCGGGGGTGGTCGGTGACCAACGTCCCGCACGCCAATCCCAAGTCGGTGGGCGTTGTCGCGCCTGACATGCTCTCTCCCGAGCTGCGTCAGGTAGCCGTGGCGCAGGGGGCAAACCGGTTGGAGAACCCGACGGCCGCAGTTCCGTATTACGGCTACGACGGCGACAAGCCCAACCTCGTCCCGCTGCCGGACAGCCCGACCAGCGAGGCGCACAAGACCGAGCCGGACAAGAACACCTACCTCGTCTTCCGACACAGCCTTCCTGGCGCCGACCCGGACTACAACTACGGCACCCACTTCCTGTTCCAGGGCCACGAGTCCGGTACGCCCGGCTACCTCACCCGGATCAACCTCGACGCCGACGCGGCACACCGGGTCACGTTGCTGGCCACCCAGGACGTCGCCGGGGCAAACCTGCCCGACTACGACGGCTCCACGTGGGACCCCTTCGCGAAGCGGCTCCTGCTCACTGCCGAGGCGGGGAACAAGGGTGGGGTGTGGCAGGCGGACCTCAGCGTGCCCGCGAAGGTCAGCGACATCTCCGGCCTCACCGGCCGCGGAGGCTACGAGGGCGTCCAGAACGACAAGCTCGGCAACCTCTACCTCGTCGAGGACAGCGGCGGCAAGCCCGGCGCGACCACTCCGAACGCGAAGCAACCCAACTCGTTCGTCTACCGGGTTCGGCCGACCAATCCCGCCGATCTGAGCAAGGGCGGCAAGCTGCAGGCACTGCAGGTCATCAACCGCGGGCGGCCGATCACCTTCCACGCCGGGCAAAACGACGCCGACATCCTCGGCCAGGACGTCGCCGACCTGCACAACTATGCGAAGACGTTCACGACGCGCTGGGTGACGATCCACGACACCGCGGTCGACGGGAATACACCGTTCGACTCCAACGCGCTGGCGAAGGCGGCGTCGGCGACACCGTTCAAGCGTCCCGAGAACGGGGTGTTCGCTCCCAACGGCCGGTTCACCAACTTCTACTTCACCGAGACTGGTGACACCAACGCCAACACCGAGGCGGGCTCGCAGTACGGCGGATTCGGTGGCATCTTCCACCTGAACCAGGACCCGCGCAGCAACAACGGATCGCTGCGGCTGTTCGTCCGCGGCGATGTCGGACACACCGGTTTCGACAACATCCAGTTCCTCTCCCGTGATCGACTGGCCGTGGTCGAGGACGCCGGCGACTCGCTGCACACCCAGCGCAACGCGCTGGACTCCGGTTACCTCTACGACGTCACCACCAACTACCGCAACGGCCGGTTGCCGACACGCTTCCTCGCTCAGGGCCGTGATGCTTCGGCAACCATCGACTCCGGCTGTCCGACGTGCGGGAACGACGGCGACAACGAGATCACCGGCATCCACGCCTCCGACGGCGATCCGACCGTCCACGGGGTGCTGGGCGCCCGGGCGCCGAAACTGTTCCACAACGGCTGGCGGCTGTTCTATACCCGCCAGCACGGCGACAACGTGACGTTCGAGATCTTCCCGTACCAGGCGCGCTGAGCCGGCGGACCTACCGAGCTAGCTACCGACCGGCGGGCGGGGACGCGCCGGGCCACCGCGCAGTGCGGCCAGCGACGGCGGGCGGCGATCGGCCCGGCTGCGCACGAGATCCATGCCGCGCGGGCTGATCGCCGCACCGAGCGAGGCCAGGTATCCGTACGCGGCACCGACACGCCGCGGCCGGTGCACGATCACGTGCACGATCATGTCCGCGGCCTGCTCCGCAGACAGCGACGGCACGTTCGCGAAGGCGCGCGTCGGCTCGATCATCGGCGTCCGCACCAGCGGCATCCTTACATTGGTGAACCGGATGCCGTCGCCCACCACCTCAGCCTGGACGGAGTCCGACCACCCCTCCAACGCAAGCTTCGATGCGACGTAACCGGAGAACCGCGCGACGCGCACCTGCACGGCGGCGGAGGTGACGTTGATGACGTGCCCACCTTGCTGGGCGCGCATCGAGGGCAGCAGTCCCAGTGTCAACCGGATCGCCGCGAAGTAGTTGACGTGCATCGGCCGCTCGAAGTCGTGAAAGCGCTCGCGCGAGAGCTCCGCGCGCCGGCGGATCGAGATACCGGCATTGTTGATCAGCACATCGACGGCGCCGTGCTCGGCCACCACCTCGTCGGCGAGGGCGTCGACGGCGTCGAGATCGGCGAGGTCGCAGCGGTACACGATGGCCGTGCCACCGCGGGCCTCGATCGTGGCGCGCACCTCCTCGAGTCGCTGCGCATCGCGTGCCACCAGCAGGACGACGGCCCCGGCCGACCCGAGCCGGATCGCGGTGGCCTTGCCGATCCCGGACGACGCCCCGGTGACGAGCACGACCTTTCCCTTCAGCGCCCGGCGCAGGCGATCCTGCGAGCTCTGCCCCGGAAGCGTCGCGGTGAGCGCGGCCGCGGCACGCCCGACACTGACCGGCCGCGACATCGCCGTGCCGATGGCGGTGTACCAACCGGTGCGGTGCGGGCGGTCCTCAGGCATCCGTCGCATCCTTCCGCTCGGCGGCCCCGGCCATCATCGACCCGAACAATGCCAGCACGTCCGGGTCGCCGATCAACTGCCATCCCGGGGCCAACAACTTGATGTAGCGCTCGACGTAGAGCAGTTGCTTGCCGACGAGCACGAGTTCCCGCGGCAGGACGGCGTCGTAGCGCTTGGCGAGGTCGGCGAGCTGCCTGCCGAGATCGGCGTAGGAGAGCTCGGCGATCGACGCGCCCACGAACTGGTTGGTGAACCCGCGGATGTCCCTGGTGGCCACGTCGAGCTCGGCCGGCTTGCCGACCGCGCCGAGCTTCAGCATGCCGCGGGCCGCGGCGGCCATGTCTGCGGTGAGCAGCAGGCCACCGCAGATGTCGCGCAGCGCCGCCACTGTGTCGGCGTCGAGGCGGCCGGCGATGCCGAAGTCGAGGAACACGACACGGCCCGCGTCGTCGACTGCGAGGTTGCCGGCGTGCAGGTCACCGTGGAACAGGCCGGTGGTGAATGCCGTCTCGAACAGCGACAGCGCAATCGTCTTCACCAGGGCCTCGCCGTTGTGCCCCGCGGCCCGGATGGCGTCGGCGTCGTCGATCCGCGTTCCGCCGACGTACTCCATCGTGAGGATGCGCTTCGTGGTGTGCGCCCAGTGCACCTCGGGCACGCGGATGCGCTCGGCCATCGGCGACGCAGCGAGGCTCGCTGCCCACTGCTGCATCGTCTCGGCTTCGAGCCGGAAGTCGAGTTCCTCGGCCAGCGTGCTGCGGAAGTCCGTGATGACAGCGATGGCGTTGGTCATCCGCCCGACGTCGGTGCGCGCGGCCAGCCGGGCGATGCCGCCGAGGATCTGCAGGTCGGCCGCGACCCGACGCTCGATGCCCGGGCGCTGCACCTTGACCACCACCTGCTCGCCGGTGCGCAGCGTCGCGCGGTGCACCTGCGCGATCGAGGCGGACGCGAGCGGTACAGGATCGAACGAGGCGAAGACCTCGTCCGGGTCGGCGCCCAGCTCGGCGGTCACGACGGCGCGCACAGCGCGCTGGTCGCCCGGCGGGACGGCGTCAAGCAGCGTGCGGAACTCCTCGGACATCGCACGCGGGAAGACGCCGGGGCTCGACGCGATCAACTGCCCGAGCTTGACGTAGGTGGGCCCGAGCCGGCCGAAGCTGCGTCGCAGCTCGAGCGCGATGTTCGCCGTCATGTCGCGGTGCCGGACGAAGCGGGCGAGCGCCCGCGCCCCGCCGTAGCCGATCTCCGCGCCGACAGCCGCGGCGCGCCCGACGGTGGCGCCTCGTGAGGCCCCGCATAGCTGCGCCGGTCCGGATATCGTTGCGTTCACCGAAGCGCCCGCGTCATCGGGTCACGATCCAGTCCTCGTCGTGGTGGCGCGCCAGTTCGCGATTGAATCCGGCCAGCGTGCCCGGCCACAGGTTCGGGGTGCCGTCCGGGCGCAAGTACCACGAGTCGCAGCCGGTCACCCACACGCTGTCGTCCAGGCGTTCGGCGATGTCGGCCACGAATCGTTCGGTGGCGTCGTGGCGCGCCTCGATCGTGCGGAACTGTTCGTTCGCCATCTGCGTCACGACGCGGGCGACGAACGCTGCCTGGATCTCGGCGACCGGCACCAGCGAGGTGTTGCCGATCGGGCTGTTCGGGCCCATCAGCAGGAAGAGGTTGGGCAGGCCGGGGACGCTGAGCGTCAGGTGGGCGCGCGGACCGTCCCGCCACGCGTGTTCGAGCGACTCGCCGTCCGGCCCGAGAACACGCATCGGGCGCAGGTAGGCCAGCGCGTCGAAACCGGTCGCGAGCACCAGGACGTCGAGCTCGTGCAGCACGCCATCGGTGGTGACGACACCCCTCCGCTCGGCTGTGCGGATGGGCGCGGTAACGACCTCGACGTTGCGGCGCTGCACCGCGCGGTAGTAGCCCGCCGAGATGACCATGCGCTTGCAGCCGGGCTCGTAGTCCGGCGTCAGCGTCGCGCGCAGTGACCGATCGCGGACAGCACGCAGGTTGGCCTTCGCCAACCCCTGCAGGATCTTGCGGCGCACCCCGGGCTTGGTCAGCCCGCTTGCGGCGATCTCGAATGCCTGCTGATGCGCTCTGCGCAGCACGCCGCTCAGTTGCGGGGCACGGGTCAGCGCCACGCGCATCGGTTTCGAGTAGCGCTGGTTCGGCAACGGCAACACCCACTGTGCGGTGCGCTGGAACTGTGTCACGTGTGCCGCACGCTTCGACAACGCTGTGACGATCTGCGCGCCGGTCGAGCCGGTGCCGACGACCCCGACGCGCGTGCCGTCCACCCGCGCGTCGTCGTCCCACCGCGCGGAGTGGAAGCTCGGCCCGCCGAACGTGTCCAGGCCCGTGATGACTGGCAGCCGGGGCCGGTGGAGCACGCCGGTCGCCGCGACCACGACGTCTGCCTCGAGCACGCCGCCGCCGCAATCGAGCCGCCAGCGACGACCGTCGAAGCGGGCCTCGACGACCTCGGTGTCGAAGCGGGTATGCGCACCGAGCTCGTAGCGGTCGAACACGGTGCGCAGGTAGCGGTGGATCTCGGCGCCGGTCGCGAAGCGGTGGCGCCAGGCGGCATTCGGCGCGAACGAGTACGAGTAGAAGGGCGCCGGCACGTCGCAGGTCAGTCCCGGGTAGCGGTTGTCACGCCAGGTGCCGCCGAGGTCGCTCGCCTTCTCGACGATGGTGAAGCTGCGGATGCCGGCGCGCACGAGCGTGACGGCCATGCAGATGCCGGACATGCCGGCGCCGACGATCACGACGTCCACCGTCCGCGCCGGCCCGCTCATCCGGCGGCCGCCCCGATGCCGCGCGCGGCGGCCCCCTTGGGCAGGAACCCGGTGTGCTCCCAGGCATGGCGGGCGAGCGCGCCGTCGAGGCCGTGCTCGGCGAAGAACGACCACATCGGCGCGAAACAGCGTTGCCGGCGTTCGAGCAGGTGGGGATTGCGTCGAGCCTGACGCACCGCCTTGCGCGCGTCGAGACCGCAGCGCCGGTAGACCGCGGGGTTGATGCCCAACCGGTCGAGCACCAGCACGGCGCCGCCGTTGATCTGCTTGGCGAACTCCTTCGCCCACCAGGCCGCGCGTTGGATTCGCCGCGCGACGCCCTCGCGCGCGAACCGGATGTGCCGGGCTTCCTCGAGCACGTGGATCTGCATTACCTGACGCATCAGCGGCTGCACGCGTTCGTCGCGCATCGCCACCCGCTGCTGCTGGTCGATGAACTCCTCGCCGCACAACGCCGCGGTCCAGAGGAACAACCCCCGGCAGGCCAGTGGGAAGGCCTGCACGGCCAGCGTCTGCAGCGGATTGAGGCGGTAGGGGCGCACGCCTGTCCAGCTGATCGCCCGGCCGAACATGACCATGTGCCGCGTCTCGTCGCCGAGTTCGGTCAGCGCATAGTGAGTGTGCGCCGACGTGGGATCCGACCACAGCGCCGTGCGCAGGATGCCTTGGTTCAGGGTGTTCTCGAACCAGATGCCCTGGCTCAAGACGCTCGCGGTCTCCTGTCGCGCCAGCTCGCGCCGCTCGTCGTCGCTCATCGCCTGCCAGATCGGCGTGCCGTACAGCGAGACGACCTCCGGCGGCATGAACCACTTGCCCGGATCGGGCGGCGTCATCCAGTCGACGTCGACCGCCGGGTCGTAGCGACGCTTCGTCGTGCCCTTGAGCAGGCGCTGCGCGACGTCCTCGCGGTTCCGCGTCGGCGTCGACTCGGTCATGGCCACTCCGTCCGAATGCATTGCTTACAGTTTTTCGTTACTGTAAACGACGTGCCGGAGAGCCACCACCTGCGGGATCGAATTCTCGACGCCGCCGAGGATTACGTGCTCAGCGGCGGCTACTCGACGTCGAAGATGCTGAGCACAGTCGCGCAGCGCGCCGGGGTGTCCCGGCCGACGATCTATAAGTACGTCGGAGATCGTCAGGCGATCAACGCTGCGCTGGTCGAGCGGCACCTCGCTGACTTCCTGCCCGACTTCGCGCAGGTGGTCGCGCGCGACGAGCCGCCGCGCGCGCACTTGATCTCGATCCTCACCTTCGTGGTCGACTACGCCCGGACGAACAAGCTGCTCGAGGCCGCGGTGCGCGACGCCCCGGACCAGACGCTGCCACAGTTCACGCTCTATGCACGAGCCGCGTTCGAGCAGGTGCGGACGTTCGCCCTGCCGGTCATCGAGGCGCTCACCGCCGAGCGCCAGGTCGACGCGGACGCGGTGATCGACTGGCTGTGCCGCGTCGCGGTGTCGCTGGTGTTCACCGTCGGCCTGGTGCCCACGACCACGCCGGATGAGGTACGCCGACACCTCGAGGTGCTCTTCGACATCCCGGCGCTGCTGTCCGGCTGACGTCAGCGTCCCTCGGCCTCGAGCTTCGCCAGGCCCGCGCGCAGCTGCGCCGCAGCAACGTCGAGCTCGCCGCCGCGGCGCACGAGCAGCCGGCCGGCCATCTTCAGCTTGTCGCCGCGCCGGCGCGCAATGACGTGGACGTGGACGTGGAACACCGTCTGAGACGCAGCCACGCCGTCATTAAGCACCACGTTCACGCCGTCGACGGGCAGGTCGCTGTGCCGCAGCGCGAGCGCGACACGATGCGCGGCCCGGAAGACCTTCGCCCCGTCGTCGGGGTCGAGCTGCTCCAGTCCGGACGCGTGCCGCTTCGACACGATCAGCGTGTGCCCGCTGCTGAACGGCCGCACGTCCAGGAACGCCAGCACGTCGTCATCCTCGTAGATCCGGCTCGACGGCGCGTCGCCACGCACGATCTTGCAGAACACGCAGTCCGGCTCGCTCATCCCGCACACCCTGCCAGGTAGAGGCGCGGTTCTACCCGTGGGTGGATGTGCCCGCGGCGCCGTAGACGAAGACTCGTCGGTATGACATCGACACCGGCACAAGATCCAGTCGTCACCGTCCGCGGCCTGCGCAAGGCCTACGGCAACCGCGTCGTCGTCGACGACCTCGACCTCGACGTGCACGCCGGCGAGGTCGTCGGGCTCATCGGCGCGAACGGCGCGGGCAAGACGACCACCGTCGAATGCATCCAAGGCCTGCGCCGTCCCGACTCCGGCCTGGTACGGGTGCTCGGGTGCGACCCGCTCCGCGATGCCGAGCGGCTTCGCCCGATGATCGGCAGCCAGCTGCAGGACTCCGGCCTGCCCGACCGGCTGCGAGTCGGCGAGGCGCTCGAGCTGTTCGCCACGACCCGATCGCCGCGCGGCGACGACCTGCTCGAGCGCTTCGGGCTGGGCGCGCGCCGTCGCTCGGCCTTCGCCTCGCTGTCCGGCGGCGAGCGGCAGCGGCTGTTCCTCGTCCTGGCGCTGCTCAACCGTCCACGACTGGTGATCCTCGACGAGCTGACTCAGGGCCTCGACCCGGCCGCCCGCCGCGAAGTCTGGGCCGCGGTGGCTCAGCTGCATGACGAGGGCACCACCGTGCTGCTGGTGACGCACGAGCTGGACGAGGCGCAGACATTGTGCGGGCGGGTGATCGCGATGCGTGGCGGGCGGGTGCTCGACCAGGGCCGGCCCACCGACCTCGTCGCGCGGCACGCCGGCTGGGCGGTCGTCAGGTTCAGCAGCGACGACGCAGCCGTGGTCGGCGAGCTGGGCCCGTTGCCCGGCGTGCACGATGTGCGCACGAACGCCGGACTGATCGAGGTACGCGGCGAACGGCAGGTGATCGCGCAGGTCGGCGCGCTGCTCGTCGCCCGCGGCACCGTGCCCGCGGACCTCGACGTCGAGGTTCCCGACCTCGAAGCCGCGCTGCTGCACCTGCTCGAGAACGACACCCCCGTCCCGTCCGATTCGCAACGAGAGCTGGCGACGATCTGATGACCGCAACCCTTTCCTTCTCCCCGCCCGCTGCCCTGCCCGCAGCCCTCCGACTGATCCGCGCCGAGTTCCGGCTCACCGTGCGCGACCCGCTGGTGCTCACGTTCGTCTTCGTGTTCCCGATCGTCACCATGCTGATCATCGGCGGTGCATTCGGCACCGACCCCGATCCGGCCTTCGGCGGCACCAACCCGTCGCAGTGGTACGTCGCGTCGTACTTCACCGTCGTGATCGCCGCGACGGGGCTGATCATGCTGCCGGTGCACCTCGCGTCCTACCGCGAACGCGGCGTGCTGCGTCGCTTCGCAGCCGCCGGTTTCCCGCGGTGGTCGTTCGCGCTCGCCGAGCTGATCCTCGGGCTGGTGACGATCGTCGTGGCCGGCGTGGCGCTGCTCGTCGTCGCCGCGCCCGTCTACGGCATACCCGCTGTGCACGACCTCGGTCGCGTGCTCGCCGGGCTCGCATTAGGGGCGGTGGCGTTCGTCAGCATCGGGGTCGTGTTGGGCACGCTGCTGCCCTCCGCGCGAGCGGCCCAGGCGGTCGGGCTGATGCTGTTCTTCCCGTCGTTCCTGCTCGGCGCCGGCGGCCCGCCGCCGAAGGTGATGGGCTCGGTGCTGAAGGACATCGGCGACGCGCTGCCGCTGACGTGGGTGACGACCTCGATCCGGCAACCGTGGCTGGGCATCGGAACGCCCACCGCGTCGCTGGCCGCGGTCGGCGCGCTCGCGGTGGTCGCGAGCGTCGTCGCGGTACGCCGCAGCACGCTCTAGCTCCGTAGCATCCGCATCGTGTCCGAGCTGAGGCGTACCCCGGAGCCGCTGCCCCGCAATGCGGGGTGGGCGGTCTTCGGCGTGCTCGTCGTGTTCATCGCGTTCGGCACCGTGCGCCGCGCGCCGGATGCGCCGCTGCTCGCGGCGCTCGGTGCGGTGCTCGCGGCCGCCTTCGGTGCGATGACGATGTTCGGCCGGCAATCGCTGATCCTGCCCGCGGCGCTGGCGTCAACGGCAGGCATCGCGGTGCTCGGCCACGCCGAACCGTCCACCATCGCCTGGTTCGGTCTCCCGGCCTTGGCGGCATGGTGCGCGCTCGCGGCATCGCTACTGAGCACCGCAACCTACGGCGTCGCAGCGGTCGCGCTGATCGGCGCCGAAGCGGTGTCGACGCCGGACCCGGGATGGGTGGCATGGGTCGGTGGCACCTGCTTCAGCATCGCCGGCTGCCTGTTCGCCCGGCGTCAGCACGACCTCGTAGTGCAGCTGCGCGAGGCGCATGCCGGGCTGGCGCAACGCGCGCAGGCCGAGGAACGCAACCGCATCGCGCGTGAGCTGCACGACGTCATCGCGCACAGCCTGACCGTCTCGCTGCTGCACGTCACCAGCGCGCGCCTGGCCGTGCAGGACGATCCGGCCGATGCGGCTCGCGCGCTGGAGGAGGCAGAACGCCTCGGCCGCGACAGCCTCGACGAGGTGCGTCACGTGGTCGGCCTCCTACGCACCAGCGAGTCCACTGACCCGACGACACCCTTGCCGGGCAGTTTTGACGTCGCGACGCTCGTCGAACGCTTCCGCGCCGCCGGCGCAGACGTGCGGTCGAGCATCGACGGTGATCTGAACGCGCTGCCCGGCACGATCGGCCTCGCGACCTACCGAATCCTGCAGGAGGCGCTCACCAACGCGGCGAAGCACGCACCGTCCGCACGTGCCACCGTGCACGTGGCGGTCCGGCCGGAGGCTGTCTGTCTCGACGTCGACAGCAGCGGGGCACCGGGACGCGGCCAGGGGCTCGGGCTGCTCGGCATGCGCGAGCGTGCCGCCGCCCTCGGGGGCACGCTCGACGCGGGGCCCGGCGGCACCGGTTGGCTCGTGCACGCCGAACTCCCGCTGGGCCGCACACCGTGACGCGCGTGCTCATCGTCGACGACCAGGAACTCGTCCGTGCCGGCCTGCGCGGCATCCTGCACGCGCGCTACGGCTTCGACATCGTCGGCGAGTGCGCGGACGGCGCCGAGGTGCCAGACGCCGTCGCGACGCTGCGTCCCGACGTCGTGGTGATGGACGTCCGGATGCCCGGTGTCGACGGGGTGCAGGCCA
>JAABUT010002064.1_pt1 | contig 20504 bp, 23 predicted proteins | sample 5559281 | NCBI WGS metagenome assembly JAABUT01 (sample SAMN10711880, study PRJNA513359) | rock metagenome | isolation source: Antarctica rocks | place: Antarctica: Victoria Land, Ricker Hills nord | collected 2016-01-04
TTGCTCTTTGATAATCATATAGAATTGATTATTAGTTTCAATTCAAGATTGTATGACTTTAACTCAGTTTTTAGATTTTTCATTTCAGTTTTCATGTTGAAGATTTTGATTTTCAGACTGTGTATGACTATTTTATGTCATTTCTCGTCTTTCTTAATGCTTTTAACATTAAAGACATGCTCTCATATTGCTCTTTGTGCTAGTAAGACATCTGCTGTGTATTTTTTCAAGATTATCAGAACAATGTTGTTTTTCTTTTGCGTTTTGACTATCGTGATGACTATTATATTGATTTTCGCCTTTTTCAATGCATTATTCATCGAATCTCGCATTTTCATCGTCTTCAACGTTCAGTTCTCATTTTTAAGATTGACAATGAGTCTTCTTTCGTGATATGATATTTCTTGTGATTTTGGCGAGAATTTCTTGATAATCAGATTTCATTCACCTGCATTTGCATTCACATTTGCATTTGTGTTTGCATTTGCATTTGCATCTGTGACTTGAGCTGCTTTTTGCGCATATGTGAGCTTCTGCGTTGATTTTTGCGATTTTTGCATGACTTGCAACGTTTGCAAAATCTGCGTCTTCTGCAAGATTTGCGAATTCTTTGTCATTTGCTTTGCATTGATTTTTCTTTTTGATGTCTTCAGCATTTTGTTGAATCAATTGTAGAATAATCTTCAGTTTGTTGTTTGTTTAACTTTGAAGTCGATCTATTTGCTTCTGAATCGAGTTTTCTATGCTTTTGTTGCATGCTCTTTGAATGTAGATTAAGTTATGACTTATAGTCTCTTTCTGTTCTGATATTGCTTGTCTTAGCTGATTGACTGTGAATTCAATTCTTTCGCGCAGTCTCTTTATCTGCATCTCTTTAAAGATGACATCGTAGCACTTGCTTGTACTAACTTTGATGCTAGCTTCTTTTTGCAAACTTTTCATCACTTTTCGCTTTTTTATTTCTTTGAATTTCACAATCACTCATGTTTGCTCTTTTTGCTGCGAATTTGCAGTTTGCAGATTGATTGTATTCTTGTTGTTATGCGCGTTTGCATGTGAATTTAGCATTAATGCATCAAGTGAACTGAATATGTATTGCGTTTTTCTATTTACTGATGTGAGCGATTTTTGTTGATTGCAAAATAAATCAACAATGTTGTTCTGCAGTTGTTTGCTTGTTGATGAACTCATGCTAAGTTTGTTTCATAGATTTATTTCAATCTCTAACGTTGACTTTTTGATTTCTATCATCGACGTTTTGAATTCTGACGCTGAGCTATTGCTTTTACTGAGTTTTGCGTTACTATTCGCGAAACGAGGCGAGAAAGAACGCATAAAGCGACTCTTTATATTTCTTTTCATAGAGAGTTTTTTCAAGTTTCAAGCTTCAAACTTCTAGAAAATTCACTTGACATCACTTAAATATCTCTTTAATCTCTTACTCAAAGCGTTTCACGTAGACAATAACTTTAGTGTAGAGATTTCTTAATTTCTATTTCGAAATCTGCAATAGATCATCTTCTATTATCAACTTATGTCAGATGAAAATGATATAAATCTAGTTTGCAAGAATCTAGATTATTTTTTTTGATAGAAAATGCTTGACGCAATTGCTTTATATCTCAGATATCGAAGTAGTTGCATTATCTCGCTCAGAATCGTAACGACTGATCTCAACTTATTGTCTTGCACATCAAGAAAAGATAAAACAGATAGTGATTTGATAAGAAATGCTGTACTTCTTTGAAACAACGTTGTTCTCTGTGCAATCTTCAAATGCAAAAGAATTCGATTTCGATTTTTGCATCAGTATGCAGTCTTTTGTGCTGTTCTAAAGTCGATTGATGACTTGTTCTTTTCATGTGAGTTTGCTCTTCGATTTATCAATGAAATTACTGTCTGAATTGATGATTCTTTCTTCTGCGTTGATGAACTTTCGTTTCGCCGTCGATTTTGACCTGCGTAAGCGCGAAAAATTTCGATTTTCGATTTTTGACTTGCGATGCAGTCATCTGTGAAGTTATTGAGTCGAATGAGAGCTTGTTTTGATCGTATGATTGTGCTCTATAACTTGTCAATTGATTTGATATATCATATGCTTTGATAGATCGCTGTCGTCAGTTCTTTTTAATGAAGATAATGCAGCAAGATGATAAGCGTGATCGATGAAATAATCATAATGAAAGCGAAATTGCAAGCTATTGATGATGCAATCGCGATATGCAGCGAAGAAGCATCTAAAGACAGCGAAATTTGAGTGTATACAGACAGTCAAATAATGCTGCAAAGACTAAAAGCAAAAAGCAATATCAACTTGAAGTTATTCAATAATATATGATAAAATTTGATTAATTTGCAACAAAATCAATGTCATATTTGCATATAGTGAGTATCAAGTCGCAAAAATATCATTAAAAATGAAGCAGTGAATCAATTGATCAAAGACGCAGCACGAAAAAGATCAACAATCGACATCAGAAAAAGAACAATCATGAGCTTCATCAAAAAGCAAATAAACAAAGAGATAAAAGAGCAATGACTAATTGCATGAAATGACAACATCAAAAAAGAAAATCAGTATCAAAAGCGTACAGCGAGAATGAATCTGAATTACAGATCATTAAAAAAGCTTCAAAAAATAGACAAACTAACATTTTCAACATTTATACAGTTAAAAATGAAACATGACTATTTTAAAAGTTATTTGCATCAATTATCAAAGAATAATTCAAACAAATGCTATGAAATATGTAAGATGAGACAAACGTTAAAGCACTTACTACTGAACTGCAAACATTATAAAGCAGAACAGTTACAGCTTAAAGCAAAAACACAGTTCAAAAATATAAACATTAAATTGATGTTATTTATCATCAAGATTGAAAGAATCACAATGTTAAAGTACTTGAAAAGTACTCAAATTGCAACAAGAAAATGACTATTGAAAATGAAAGAATAAAGTGAAAAGAACATGATGAGATGAGAAAACAAGAGCATGAAAGAAAGAAGTTGTTTGATTGAAAGCATTTGTTTGCACAAACTATTGATGTGATTGATCAATGAAAAGATATAAAGCAGCAACTTTGATCAAGATACATGTAATTTAACATATATACAGCATCTAGACAATATCATAGTCATAGACTGCATACACTTAATGAAGAAAAAAAAAGAATGAAAGCATTAATAAAGTGAGTAAAGTTACATAAGTATAATCTGATTAACACTTCTGATATAAATACATATCACAGCTATTCAGATCAGTTAAGCTCAGTACTTGATTTAGCATTTGCATTAAAAAATATGCATAATTACATCAAGAATTGACATATAAATGAGAATACAGACACAGAATTCAATCATAAAGTAATTTTATTTACAATAGTTATGAAAAAAGTGAAGTTGATCGAAAATTTGTTGAACACGTCATACAATCTGCAAAAAGTTGACTGAAAAGACTTTGATGAACATTTGCAAAAGACGAAAGACAAAATAATAGTCAAGATGCAAAGAATCACAAGTTAAGAAGCAAAAGTCATTTATTTGATTGAATGCATCAAGAATACAGTGAAATTATTTAAATTTAAACAGCGAATATACATAAAATCAAAACTTTGATGAAACAATGAATTCATTGAAATGTAAAAGATGATGTCATCAAAAAAGCGAATCTGAAAAAGATGCAGAAATGATGATGCATGAGCAGAGATAGTGCAAATGTGAAATTTGTATCATGATGCAATAAAGCTGATCAAAAATCAATTCTGAATCAATTTTTTGAACAACATTAAAGAAAAAGAAGTGTTTCAAACATACAAGTTTACTAAATCATGTTTAATTGAAAAGCTACTCTTGATATAAAACTTGCAAAAAGAATTGAAGATTGAATTCAATGAAAAGTGCAAGACATTTCTGAAAGTAATGTACTTATCATTTTTGAAAATTCAAATCAATGAAGAATTACTATTGAATGAAAGTATACAGTGATCAAGAGTTATTGAAAAGAAAATGAAGCATGCTATTAACTTCTCAGCACTCAGAAAAGCATTCAAATCAGATGATATATCATTTGTAATCATACAGCAAGCGTACAAAACTATATTGAAAATCTTCAATTTAATGTACTTAAATTTGATTGAAAACAACTATCGTTTGAAGATATGACGCGAAGACACGAGAATTATTCTGAAAAAATCAAATAAATTGAATTATTCAATTTCAAAGACATACAGAATTATTACGCTGCTAAACTGTTTAAACAAAGTAGTAGAAAAAATAATAGCAATGCAACTGTCTTACACAGCTGAAATTAATGATAAGTTGCTGAATTTTGATCAAATGAAAGACAGAAAACAAAGATCAGCTATAAATGCAGTACTAAATCTAGTACATGATGTGCAAATGATGAAAAGTTGAGAAAACACGCTTATCTGTTTACTTCTAAATGTCAAAGATATCTTTGATCATGTTGCATTGAAACAGCTGATCAAAATATTGATTAAATTAAAAATATCAGTCAATTTGATCAATTGAGTAAAATGTTTCTTACAAAATTGAGTTATTGACTTAGCATTTGACGATAAACGTCAGAAATCAAAGAAAATAAGCACAGAAATATCACAAGATTCATTTATCTCGCTCATTTTATTTCTAATTTATATTCAATATCTGTTTTCAAAGATTCACGCAAAGTTCAAAAATCTACAGTCATTCAGCTATATTGACGACGTGATGCTATACATTGAGAAAAGAAATATTGACAAGAATGTGAAAATACTGAAAAACGCAGCAAAAATCGCTTTCACATGAGCTGAGAACAACGCAATGCAATTCAATGACTTGAAATCTGAATTAATACACTTTGAAAGTCATAAGATGACATTCAATCAAATGATTATTCTATTCAATAACATGATCGTAAAATCAAAGACATGCATACAATGACTAAAAGTCTGACTGAATTGAAAGCTCAACTTCAAAGTTCATGTGCAAATGAAAATTGTGACAGTCACAAGAACACTACACTTATTGTTTAAATTAATGAATAGCGAGTGAAAACTAAATGTCAAATCAGAAAAGCAGTTATATTTGACATGCATCATGTTTATTAACGATTATGACATTGAAATATGATGAAATAATCAAAAAAGTTACTTAGTCAAATTTTGTAAACTGCAAAATGCTGCATTACAGAAAATTCTGAGTGTGTTTTGAACATCATCAATAGATGCTATGCAAATAAAAGTTGAAATCTTGTCAATGAAGATGCAATTAAATCAAAAGTGCAAAAACTATGTAATTCAAATAGTTGAATTATTGAAAAAACACTTTATCAGAAAAAGAACATTTATTTTGTACTCATCTCAATACTTTATTGAATTGAATTTAGATCTGAATGCATCAAAATATTTGAACTGAAACGAGATGAAGATGAACTTATCTTAAAAAGTCAAGAAGTGCAAAGACAGACTCACGCAAATATATCAAATATTGAACAAAGTGCAAAAAACACTGAATTCAATAAAAGAAATTGAAATTTCTCACTTCAAGAAATCATGAAATCAAGAAATTAAGCATTTAGCAAGAATTCAAACCGAATTTGCAAAAAGCGAAATCTGCGAAATGATCAATTCACACTACAGAAAATTAGAAAGAATTATCAAAAAGGCGAAAAACATAGTGATGTACATCAATGCATTGCAAATTCGAAAAAAAATAGCAGAGATTGAAACAGAAACTGAAACAACAGTGATATTCATGCATGAACTCATCAGATACAGCAAAGTGACAAGCGTTTCTGACAAAATAATCACAACGAAAGTGAAACTACAAGCTATTAACGATGTAATCGCAATATGCAGCGAAAAAGCACTCAAAAACAGCAAAATTTAAGTGTACATGAACAGTCAAATGACTTTGCAAAGACTAAACATAAAGAGCAATGTCAATGTGAAGTTGTTCAATGACATATGACAAAACTTGATCAATTTACGTCAGAATCAGTGTCAAATTTGCATACAGTGAATATTGAGATGCAAAAGCATTATTAAGAACGAAAAAGCAGATCAATTGATTAAAAGCGTTGCTTAAGAATTATCAGTTATCAATAACATGAAAGCAATCATCATAAGCTTCGTCAAAAAGCAAATAGGCAAAGAAATAAAAGAGCAATGACTAATTGCATGAAACAACAGCATCAAAAAAGAAAATCAGTATCAGAAGCATACAGCGAGAGTGAATCTGAGTTACAGATCACTAAAGAAGCTTCGAAAAATAGACAGACTGACGTTTTCAACATTTATACAGCTAAAAATGAAACATGACTATTTTAAAAGCTATTTGCATCGATTATCAGAGAATAAGTCGAACAAATGCTATGAAATATGCAAGGCGAGACAAACGTCGAAGCATTTACTACTGAACTGCAAACATTATAGAGCAGAACAGTTACAGCTTAAAGCAAAAGCACAGTTCAAAAACATGAACACTATATTGACGTTGTTTATCATCAAGATTGAAAGAATCGCAATGCTAGAGTACTTGAAAAGTACTTGAATTGCAACAAGAAAATGACTATTAAGAACGAAAGAGTAGAGTGAAAAGAACATGAAGAAGTGAGAAAACAAGAGCATGAGAGAGAGAAGTTGTTTAATTGAAAGTGTTTATTTGCACAAACTATTGATGTGATTGATCAATGAAAAAATATAAAGCAGCAACTTTAATCAAGATACATGTAATCTAACATATGCACAGCGTCTAGACAGTGTCATAGTCATAGACTGCATGCACTTAATAAAGAAATAAAAAAATAAAAAATACTATAGTATTTGTAAAAAAGATTGTTTCATCATAAAGTTATTTGTAGCTGTTGTTAACTCTGCAAAGAGAAGATTCTTTGAATGCTTTCAATCATCATGAATCTGTCTCATCTTCTGATTTGTCGTTTCTGACTCTGCTCAAGCGACATCTCATCTGAGTCGCTATTCATGCAAAAGAAATAATCAACACGTCTCTTCTTGACTTTTATCATCTGTTATGTTGATTCATGAGCGACTAGACTGCGTGTTTTCAGCACAACTGTTGTTGAGCTTGACGAGTTCGCTGAACTGAGAGAATTCGTGAACTTCGAAGAGTTCATTGAACTTGAAAAGTTCATTGAATCTGAATCTGCAGAGCTTGAAGACAGCGATGAGCTTAAGAATTGCGAAAGTGTGCAATTGTATTTAGACGCTTCTGAGTATCTGAACGATCTGTTTTTATAAATTTTGAACATTTGTTTCATCTGCTATCATCATTTAAGACAGATGCATCTTCAGAATTCGTGATTTTCATTGCAGTTAACGCAACATCTTCTATTTGAAAATGTCATGCATCTCTTGATGTGATGTTTGTCTGCGCACTTGATGCAGCATTGATTCTTTCTGCAAAATCTGATCATATGATCAAATTCTTGACATCTGAAGCATTGTGTGATGCAACAGTTCTTCTTGAACAACTCACATGCACATTCACAATATGCATTTAACATACTTACATTCATCAATTGATTCATCATTGCTTCAATTGCTATCTTCATAATGAGCGATAAATGAGTCTTTTCGCTCTTTGCTACTTTCTTGAGTCAGACTATTCTTAGAATCTTCAGATTTTCATGAAGTCTCATGTTATTCTTTATCAGCTTTCTAATGACTTTCTTCTGATTGTTTATGTCGATTGTAGTGTGCATTTCATGTGTCAGCACTGCAAATGTTCATCATGATATGTGCATAAAATTCATAATTTCTTTTGTTTATTCTTGAGTCTTTTTCAAATTTGTTTATGCATCTGAGCTAACTGCATGAAGAAAGATGTCTTTGCTACTCAGCTTGTGAAAAAATATGATCAGATCTCGTTAACTCGTTGACACGTCTGCTATTTTTTGAAGAATCTGTTCAATGATCTTCTTCTGCATCTTCTCTATTTTTTCTTTGTCTGCTATCTTTATCATGATTTCACATCTTTTGCGAAGCAACGATGATTTTTCTCTGAGACGTTGCTTTCTCGTTGATAATTCTTCTCTTGTCACATTTGCTCATGACATGATTTTCAATGAGAAACGCATATTTCTCTGCATTTGTAACTGCTTGCTTAGCAGTTGAACTGATGTCTTCAGTTTCTATACATTCTTCGTGATGAATGCGTTCTGAGTCGTGTGATGTTTTTCTTCTGATTCAAGTCAAAGATGATGCATCAGCTTCACTGCTACTTTTTTCATGAATGATCTTTGCTCTTCTCTTTCTTTAATGTTGATGTCTGTATTAGAAAATCAATAATGTTAGCAACATACTTCTTGTCATTGTGTGAGCTTTTCGACCTTGCGTTGCTGTTTCTTCGTGATGAGTCAACGTTGCTTGCAATCGTCTCTGAATCAGCATTGCTGCAGTTCATGCAATTCATCGTTATTTATTCATCTTTTAAATTCATTCTGCCTTGATTGTATTGCTCTTTTCAAAAATTTGCTTTGCACACGTTGTGATTGTTTAGAAAAATCAGTATCAAAAGCACATATTGAATGTGAATTTAAGTCATAAATCACTAAAAAAGATGAGAAAAATTAATAGATTAATGTTTTCAATTTTTATTCAGCTGAAAATGAAACATGACTATTTTAAAAGTTATTTATATCAATTATTAAAGAATAATTTAAACAAATGTTATGAAATATGCAATGCAAGATAAACGTCAAAGCATTTACTGCTGAACTGCAGACATTATAAAGCAGAGCAGATAAAGCTTAAGAAAAAAGCTCAGCTCAAAAACACAGACATTATATTAACACTGTTCATCATCAAGATTGAAAGAATTGCAACACTAAAGTATTTGAAAAATACTTGAATTGCGACGAGAAAATGACTATTAGAAACGAAAGAGTAAAACATGAAGAATGCAAAGAAACAAAGAAAAACGAAAGTACAATGATAAGAATTGAGTGAGAGTGCTTGTATGCATAAACTATTGATGTGATTGATCAATGAAAAGATATAAAGCAGCAACTTTGACTAGATTACATGTAACTTAGCATACATACAGCGTCTAGACAATGTCATAGTCATAGACTGCATGCATTTAATGAAGAAAAAAAATAAAATACAAATTTATGACACACTTCGCGAATCACACGCTGAAATGACAGCTTTGAAATAAGTAAGTTGATTGTTCTTTGATATTGATGAATTTCACGAAGTATTACAGTTTCTTTGCAATATTTTCGCATTTTCTTGAGCTTGATAAGATCACTTTTTATGATGACATTGATAACATGAGCTGACTCAATGAATCAAACATTTTAATATATGATCAGCGTTTTTGAAATTACTTTTGCAATTCTTTTTGCAATCTAGTAAGTCTTGAACTTACTTTGATGAGCTTCATTTTTCTATCATCAGTTCTCAGCTTCACTATTGACTGTTTTCAAGACATCTTTTCAACAAATTGCTTGTTATGAGATTTTTTACTGAGTGATGATGAGAATGATGATGATGCGCTTGACAATGATGATTTTGAGCTGCTTGATAATCGCGATCTATTGTTTGACTTATGATCAAAATTTGATCTTGTAAGCTTGAATTTAAAATTCACTGCAATATTATTTCTACTTTGCAATCAGTTTTGCAATCAATTCAAGAGTAATAAGAAACGAAACATCTACATAAATTTATGCAAGTTGAAGAGTTCATTTGAATTCAAAATCAAATTCAAAATCTCATCAGTTGCAAAATCAAAGATGCTGAGTAGCATTTTATTATTAATATTAAGCTTATTGTTTCTGTATTGCAATCAGTTTTGCAATCTTCTATAAACTCGTGAAGCTGATACATAACTTATTAAGCTATTGCAATCATGATTGCAGTATGTTGTTATTTGAAGATGATTGTTACAAAGAAGAAAAAAAGTTGATGATTACATGACTGAATTAATGTTAATAATCTAAATCTTAAAATCTTAAATCAAGATATTAAAGTTTAAAGTTTATATTTCATTATTGTAATTAAACTTCACTATTTTAACTTACAATCATCATCTAGATTACTAAAATATTACGTTTACACTTTCACTACTACTTTATATCATCATTGCAATGATGTCAACTAACAAGCATAAGATAAATGATAATTATTTTGATAATTCTCATTTGAAAAAGACTAGAAGTTGAGTTGAAAGAATGACGAGTGATGAAAAAGAAATAAAAGATGTCAAGAACAGAGATAGAAACATTCATTTTTACTGAATCAAGCAATTCAAAAAATCGAATGTCTATTTACAAGCATCAAATGATGATCATGAGTTCTTGTTGATTACACATGTAAATAGCAAATGAAATCAACGATATTTTTTGCAATTTTTTTTGCAATCAAATATTAATAAATTCATAGAATTGCAAAAGAAAATACAATAAATCATGTAAGAACGCGTCTTGATGTCGCAAGTTTTAATCAAGATTCTTCAGTATTAAATGCTTGTTTCAATATGAATGTGAAGAATTCTCAATGAAAGAAGCTCTTTAACATCAATGATGTTCAGACGAAAGAATGATATCAGATGAATGACTTGCTTCTGAAAGAAAAGCTTAAGACAATGATAAATGAAGAGATGATGAATGACTTGAATATCATCAGAGAAGCATTGACAGTGAAAATTCTTTGATAGTTTTGAAATTTCTGAAAAGATGTAGTGTATCGTTTTATTATGTAAGTTTTTGACAGTTCTTTTTATAATCTTGTTTACAACATGATTATTATTTCTTTTACTATTTGAATTTTGCTTTTGATTTTTGCTTTTGATTTTATCTTTGATGTTACTCTTGATTTTGCTTTTGATTTTACTCTTGATGTTGTAATCAATTTTGCAATCAATTTTACAATCAATTTCGCGACTTGTATTTCAATATTTATACTAACATTGTAAGATCGACAACGAGATTTATCTGTACAACATGCTGACTACGAATCTTCTGCAAGCTATGCTTGTCAGAAGAGCTGAACAATCTCATTGACAGAGCAGTAACAGCGCGATACGCGCATGTTACGCTCACATACACAGATTGAGCATCGCATTGCGATGCTCACAAACAACAAGATCACATGATCAAATGATTATGTGATCAAACAGCGAACGAAAGCTCATGTCGAAGTGATCAGCTTTCACAATACACAGATTGAGCATTGCATCACGATGCTCACAAACAACTCAAAGCTCATCTAGTCTGCTTAACTAGATGATCAAACAGCGAACGAAAGCTCACGTCAAAGTGATCAACTTTCACAATACATCGATCGCTCGTTTAGCTCGCTCAGCTAGATGATCAAACAGCAAATTTGAAAGCTCACGTCGAAGTGATCAGCTTTCACAATATACAAATCGAGCATTGCATCGCGATGCTCACAAACAACTCAAAACTCATCTAGTTGAGCAGACTAGATGATCAAACAGCGAACGAAAGCTCACGTCAAAGTGATCAACTTTCACAACACATTGATCGCTCGTCTAGCTCACTCAGCTAGATGATCAAACAGCAAATTCAAAAGCTCACGTCGAAGTGATCAGCTTTCATAATTTCGATTTGTTTATATGATTACTTGATTATATAAACATGTTGCACGCTCGTATGCGCATTCTAATGATCTGACTGCTCAATGAGAAGATATACAGTAGCGATTATGACTAGATTACATGTAATTTAGCATACACACAGCGCTTCAATGCTACTATTTAGGTAAATAGCATCATGTTTCATAGTCTTAGACTGCATAAGCACGTAAAACTTGAAGAAATAAAAAAAACTAACATTGTAATGAAATAATCACAACGTATGCAAAGCAAATTTTTGAAAAGAGCAATATAATCAAGACAGAATTAATTTAGAAGATGAATAAATGATAATGAATTGCATAAACTGCAACAATGCTGACTCAGAGACGATTGCAAGCAACATTGATTTATCACGAAGAAACAGCAACGCAAGATCGAAAAATTCATGTAATAATGAAAAGCATGTTGTTAACATTATTGATCTTCTAATACAAACATCAACGTTAAAGAAAGAGAAAAGCAAAGATCATTTATGAAAAGAAGTAGCAGTGAAGCTGATGCATCATTTTCAACTTGAATCAAAAGAAAAACATCATGCAATTCAGAATGTATTTATTGCAAAGAATGTACAGAAACTGAAAACATCAGTTCAACTGCTAAGCAAGCAGTTACAAATGCAGAGAAATACGTGTCTTTCATTGAAAATCATGTCATGAGCAAACATGACAAGAAAAGAATTATCAATGAGAAAGTAATGTTTTAAAGAAAGATCATCATTGCTTTGCAAAAGATGCAAAGTCATGATAAAGATAGCAGATAGAAAAGAAATAAAAAAGATGCAGAAGAAGATCATTAAGCAGATTCTTCAAAGAATAGCAAATGTGTTAATGAATCAACAAGATCTGATCATGTTTCTTTGCAAGTTGAGTAGCAAAGACATTTTTCTTCATGCAGTCAGCTTAAATGCATAAGCAAATCTGAAAAAGACTTAAGAATGAGCAAAAGAAATTATGAACTTGATGTGCATATCATGATGAATATTTGCAATGCTGACACATGAAGTGCACATTACAATCAACATGAATAATCAGAAGAAAGTCATTAGAAAGCTGATAAAGAATAATGCAAGACTTCATGAAAATTTGAAGATTTTAAAAATAGTCTGATTCAAGAAAGTAACAAAGAGTGAAAAGACTCATTCATCACTCTCAAGTTAAGTACTCGATTTGAAAAATGTTGAGTTGAGTTGAAATTTTTTGAAAAAAGTGTTGAGTTGAGTTGAGAAGTTGAACTCAAGAACTCGAGTTGAGTTGAGAAGCTTGACTCAACAATTCGACTCAACAACTCAACTCAACTCAACAAGATATTAAATAGATGTAAATAGCTTAATCAAACAGTCTTCATCATGACTTTCTATCAAACACTCTTCATGATAATGCAAAAAGATAATGCACTATGAATTTATAAGATTATGAATTATGATTAGAACTTATAAAGTAAGATAAGCGCTGTTCGCTAGTTGCACAGCTCTATTATTTTCTTTTTACTTTCATTATTCTCTTTCTTCTCACTATTGATTATCTTATATTCATCATGTTGTAGTTTCTTCTCATTCTTCTTTGCTTCATAATGCATCTCTGCGTCATCGTTTTCTACTATGATGAGATCATTTGAATTAAAATTTATTGCATGTATTGAATTCTGAATTTCTCATTCTTTGACAGTTGAGAAAGTGATGAATTCTGTTGCAAAACTCTGAAAAACTGTCATAGAATTAATATCATCAGTCTGCTTTAACTTCTTCAGATCATCATGATGAACAATTCTTTGTTGAATTAAATGAATTATAAAGATCATAAATTTTGATATTTCTTCACTCACGTTCAGCTTATCTGTTGTCTTCTAAAATTGATATTAGTTTCTACAACTGAAAGATAATGCATATAAATAATGCATATCTTCGTTGCTTTTGAAGCAATTTTCTCTGCAGTACTATTTGCATCTTGTGTTGCAGCAGTTATATTGAAAAGCTGTGTTGTTTCAGCAACAATCTCAGCATCTGTCTTGCATCTGATTTTCAATTCAAAGCATTCAACTATAAACAGATCAACGCTTTATTTAGTATTGCATTACTGAAATGCATTATCATGAATATCTTTGTTCTTTCGCTCTTGTTTTATCTTGTCTCTTACATTGTCTTTCATTGCTGCTTTGTCGATCTCATTCACTTCTTTTCAAACATTGAACTGTCTTAGTTTGTGTAATCATTTAAATATGATTACACAATTATTGTTCTGTCGCTTGTAGTGTTTTTTGATCTCATTGAATCAATTTTCACCACGATTTCAACTTGTGATAGACTTTGAGTTTACAAATAAAGTGAACATTATCTGTTAAAGTCAGCATTGTTCTCTTGATAATGCATTTGAATAATGCAACAGTATCAATGAAATTTAAGTAGTTTGATAGAATATGAACTTGTAGAGAATTTGAGAAAGTAAGAAGTATAACATCAAGTGAGATGAATTAATTTTTACAAAGAATTATTTCTGAACTGTTAAACAGAGTGAAAAGTATCTGTTAAAGTCAGCATTGTTCTCTTGATGATGCATTTGAATAATGCAATAGTATTGATGAAATTTGAGTAGTTTGATAGAATATGAACAGATAGAGAATTTTGAAAAGTAAAAAATAAACTGATAGTTCATCAAGTGAGATGAATTAATTTTCACGAAGAATTATCTCTGAACTGTCAAACAGAGTGAAAAGTATCTGTTAAAGTCAGCATTGTTCTCTTGATAATGCATTTGAGTAATGCAACAGTATCGATGAAATTTGAGTAGTTTGATGAAATATGAACAGATAGAGAATTTTGAAAAGTAAGGAAAAAACTCATCAAGTGAGATGAATTTGAGTGCAACGAAAAATATTTAATTATTATTCTTAACACTTATTTCTTAACACTTATTCAATATTTTCTTCAATTTCTTTTCTGATTTTTCAATCACTTCTTTTATTATATTTTCTTGAATCGTTTTAGTAATCAACGCTTCAATAAATAATACTTTTGAAGATAATACTTTCAAAAATCAAGTTTACATAAATCAAATCAATCATTCTTGATAAACAATGACATGCAGCAAGAATGTTATCAATAATGCATATTGATAATGCAATATGACTTGTTTATTGCTGACAAGTTTATTTTTAGCATGTGCATCAGCATGTAAGACATCTAAGAGCTCAATGCATTCAACTGATCATTATGCTATCAAAGAAACTTCAGTCTTTAAATCTATTGTTACTACTAAAAAGATAATGCACATAAGTAATGCATTATATACTGACATACTAATGCTTTGCAACAGAAAAGATGCTACAAATCAGACATTGTTGCGCTGCGCGAAATTTGAAAATATCAGAAGATCGCACAAAATTTCATTCTCAAAATGATTTTCGAAAGACTGATTAAAAAGATTATGCATGATTATGCTTAAGTGAACATGCTACAATATGATTTTCGCATTCAGCGCTCTGTCTTGAATGCTCTTCAAGAAGTTATTGAAAACTTTATGATTTTCTTTATGAAAAGTAAGTGCATTATTCTTTTGCATTATCACTCTTGTTGTAGAATTTTCATTGATATTTTGCTTTATGCAAACATCAACTTGACGACAATTCATGTCAAATGCATCATCATTCAAGATAGAAATATGAGATTTATGAAGAATCTCATGATAAATCTTAATGTTATGTTTTTCAAGACAGACTAGAAAATGTCTGTTTTCATCAATTAGATAAACAGTGTAATTCTTGAAATCACATTTGCATTACTCTCTTGCATTACTTTTGTGCATTGACTCAATTGTACTTCTAATAAGTACTTGCTTTAAATGCAAGACTTTTAATAAATGAGACAATATTGCAGATCTATGAATAAATTTGCATCAGAACAGTCTTCAAAGATACTTGAAATGAATCAGCAGACTTGTTAATCTTTTGATCATCATTCTTCTCTCTGCAATAAATATTTCAGAGCTCAGTAATAGTTTTGTCTGAATTCAAATTCATAGTTCAATTGTAATACTTCATCAGCATTATTTGTTTCATCGTTTTTGAACTCATCTGTGATCGATTTCATGAACATACTCTTCTAGCAAGATTGAAAGTTCGCTCAATATCTATCAAGAATATTGAGCATGAAAAAACATCTTTAGTCATTTGCATCAATCTAGAAAAATTCGAAGCATTGTCTTTTTAAAATTGTCATGTTGAACATTTCTCATTTATAACATCAGTGCAAAAATATCAATCATCTTCGTCTTGAAAAGAATGAGCATGCTGAGATTGTCGAAGCAATGATCTTCTAACAGTTGCAACAGACTACAAGATCGTTAGTAAATGATCAAATGCATTATCATAATATATTATTTCATCAGCATCACTTCTTGCTCTTTGTGCTTCTGCTCTCAAATCGACAGCTGAATCTTCATAGTAATGATGAAAATACTCTTTGAACTCTGTCTTGTACTTGATCTTGTAGTAAACAGATTCTTTGTCATGATCTGTATCTTCATTGTCTTTATTGTCTCAAGTCTTGTAAAGATTTAGCTTCATTGTAGAATTCAAAATATTTGCAAGATTATATATTGTTTCATCGCTGTCTTTGATCTTGACATAATATTTTTCAAGTTTGATTGAGACTTTTTTGCAAGTCTTTACTATAACAGCACTTGATGAGCAAGTACTTCTTTTTATATTCTTTTCAATCTGCTCAAGATAATTAAAAAGTGCATCAAATATTCGAAATCTCAAGTGAATATTTGCATTAATTGTTCGTAACACTATTAAAGTGCATTCGTAAAAGAGATTTAATAAATTATCAACAAGCAAAATCATGAATCACTTGCTTTCATTAAGTTTGATCTTTGCGATCTTGAAATCTTCGCAGTATTTCTCTGTTCAAAGATCAACAAATTCACGTAGTTGATATGCTTGACGAAGTATCAAGTACGTAAAGTTTCAATGAATGCAAATATCTTGTATCAGTTTTCTAAATCTTTTGTCATTCTGCTCTTGAAAAGCTCTGAAGTGAATCAATTGCTGAGAAGAGTCGTTGACAGCTATCATCAAAGCATGAATCTAATTTCATGATTAATAAATGCATTACTTTTTTGCATTATCATTCGAAGCAATATTTTTTTGATCACAACAGATAATTCTCTGCTTGTTTCAATATCTTGCACTTGCTCATTCTTTAATTGAGCAATAACATTATCAGCTATTGTCTTTGATTCAAGAGCTTGAATAAAATCTTGAGTCATAAGATTGATGATGTAAGTCAAGCAATTAATGAAATTCTGTGTTCTGTCTCATTGAAACTCACAATGACTCATGATCTTTTCAAGTTTCTCTTTTAAGATACTATTATTGCTTGCATTATTGATAACAATCTTGAAAAGCTTGTTCTTAATAGCGTAGTTTTTCAGAATTTTCATTAGCTTCATCATCAATTGACGATCGATATGCTCAATATTGAAAGACATAAATTCAATAAGATGTTCACGAAACTGAAATTTGACATCGACTCAGTATATCAACACTCTCAAGTACGTTACTCTTTGAGAACTAGATCATGCGTTCAAAGCAATAAAGACATGTCGTGACTCTGTAAGATTCAATCTGATCTTATCACAAATCTTCTTATAGTGTGAGAGAATCATGATTATCATTTTTGTGCAATGCACAATCTGCAGATCTGAACAAAGCATTTGTAGCAGCTTTCGAAATTGCTCATTATCAACAATTTGAAAGAATAGATTCAAGTCAACAAAGATCTTGCATAATTGATTTTCTCAATTCTCTTGATTGAAGACAGAGATTAACTCAATATGACTTTTCTTCTAATAGTTTGTCAATTTTGCATTATCAATTTGCATTATCAGATATGACTTACTCATTCAAAAGTCAGTTCAATCTATAATTGCAAATGTTCGCGTTTTCGCTCTGTCACTGTGCAAAAGTCTGATTCAAGATGCTTTTTCATAGCAGACATGTTAAAGCTATCAAAAGCTGTTGAATGATTCATAATTTTATGACAGATTGTGCATGAGATTTTAGACAATTCTTCAACAATCGAAGTCAACTGTATAAAGTGATTTCATATATTAAATTGCTTATCGTCTTTGACTTTTTTGAATCAGAGCGAATTGACTATCTTTTTTTAAGTCTTGTTTTGAATATTCTTAACAACAGAGATTTGAGATCATCATCGTAGAAAAGAGTCATCTGTATTCAAAGTTCATTGAACATACTCACTATTCTCTCTTATCTTGAGCTGTGAAAAATTCTGATGAATTTTGTTCATTGCTTCTTGTCTAATCTTCTTCTTTTTGAAATGATGTGAAGAATTTATAAATCATTGAACTTAACTTGCAAAGTCTTCAAAATAAAGACTATCTGAAGATGAACTATGCAAAACGCTTTCGTCAGACAGATTGAAAGTTATCAACGAACTAGACATTTTATAGAATAGTTTGTATTAACAACAATAGTTGTTAATAGCTTAAAGATAGTATATAAACGATGTAATGAGTAATGCGAAAAGGTAATGCAATATATAGATGATGCAATGAGTAATGCAAAAAGATAATGCAAAGAACAAGCAAACATGTTGTTCTATGTTTCTATTCTTAGCGCTCTTGACGTCAAGTTCAAGTTCTTGACGAGTCAAGTCAAGTTAACTCAATTTCTAGTCGAGTCGAGTCGCGTCAAGTTGAAAATATGAGCAACTCAACTTGAATCAAGTTGAAAATGTGAGCAACTCGACTCGATATTGATTCGAGTTCAAAATGTCAACTCAAAACTCAACTTGATGATCAGTTTAATGATGAATCAACTGATGAACGTGAATATGTTAAATGCATATTGTGAATGCGCATGTAAACTGTTCAAGAAGAACTGTTGCATCACACAGTGCTTCAGATGTCAAGAATTTGATCACATGATCAGATTCTACAGAAAGAATCAACACTGCGTTAAGTGTGCAAATAAACATCACATTGAAAGATGCATGACATTTTCAAATAAAAGATGTTGTGCTAACTGCAATAAAAATCATGAACTCTGAAAATGCATCTGTTTCAAATGATGACAGCAGATGAAACAGAGATTTGAAATCTATAGAAACAGATTATTCAGATATTCAGAAACATTTAAATACAATTGCACATTCTTACAATTCTTGAGCTCTTTGCTGTCTTTAAGCTTTGCAGATTCAATAAACTCTTCAGATTCAATAAACTCTTCAAATTCAATGAACTCTTCAAGTTCAAAGAACTCTTTGAAGTTCATGAACTTTCTCAGTTCAACAAACTCATCAAGCTCAACAACAGTTGTTCTGAAAACACGCAGTTTAGTCGCTCATAAATCAACATGATAAATGATAAAAGTCAAGAAGAGATGCATTGATCGTTTCTCTTGTGTGAATAGCAACTCAGATGAGACGTCGCTCAAGCAGAGTCAAAAACGACAAATCAGAAGAGAAGACAGATTCTCAATGATTAAAAGCATTCAAAGAGTCTTCTTTTTGCAGAGTCAACAACAATTACAAATAACTTTATGATAAAACAATCTTTTCTACAAATATTGCAGTACAACATCAGAAAATCATTGAAAATTCAGAAATCATTTCTAATTGACAAAAAAGTTTGTGATTTCAACATCATAGTCATACAGAAGCAGAGTTACAACATTAACAACATTCAATCATTTAACTCAGCTCACAACTTCTTTTATCTAGTGAAAAACACGTCATCACAGTTAAGAATAAACATATATGTGAACAAATGCTTAAGACTCAATCAATGAATGACAGAAACAGCTGAGTCAAACATCTGCTTAATCAGAATATTAACTTACAACACAGATGATGAAATGCAGATGTTACAATTTATAAACATTTACAATTCATGTTCACTGTTCTTTACATTTACAGAGAGATTTTCAATCATTTCTCGCTTAAGCGAGTTACTTAAAGACAATTGCAAATAACTGATCATGAAAGATTTCAATTTACATCACTTTCATTGAAAAGAATGAAAATGCTTCACTTAACATGCAGTAATCAACAGTTTACTTAACATCATTATTAATGCTAAGCTGAAATTATTGCTGAAATCAGATACTATTACTTGCAAGACTTACAATCAGTTTACAATTATTGATTTAGTCTTTAACAGCGAGAAAATACAGTTCATGATATGCAAGTGCAAAGTATGCATTGATTTATATCAAGAATTGAATCATCTTTCAATTATCATAAAACTGTGTTTATAAACAACTTCAGTACAGTCTTCAACTTGATGATTATGAAAGAAAATGAACACAGAAGCATTGAGTGCATATTTGCATATGCATCTTTCGTTAAATCATTCTTTGAATAGCAAGATGATGATGAACAAAAGAGTGTGCAAAGTTATCAAGATGTTACAGAAGATCATTGAGAAATTTACTTTCTTGACAAAGTCATCAAATTGAGCAAAGAACTTCTGAAATTTAAACTGCTCAAAGATAATAATGAAATTAAAACAACTGTGAATCATATGAAAAATACAGAGCACACTAGATGCGTGAAATGAATATCTGAAACATAATGATCATAAAAACAAGATCATTTAACAAGCAAAGCGCGCACATTTTAGATCACAAATGCATGAGCTGAGCAATGCACTCAAGTTGATATGACGCTTTACAAAATGAGTCAAAATCGAAAGTCAGCTATCTAAAAAACTTTCTCAGTTTTCATCACTGAAGCAAAGTGATACTGATCAAATGATAACAACGTTCAAGAAAAAAATCAAAATACTGCAAGAAAAATTCTTCTTTTTACTCTTTCAGATAAATATTAATAACATCACAAATTCATTTATATTCTT
>JAABUT010002065.1_pt1 | contig 20497 bp, 18 predicted proteins | sample 5559281 | NCBI WGS metagenome assembly JAABUT01 (sample SAMN10711880, study PRJNA513359) | rock metagenome | isolation source: Antarctica rocks | place: Antarctica: Victoria Land, Ricker Hills nord | collected 2016-01-04
GAGGCGGTCGCGGCCGCCTATGTCGAGGAGTTCTAACGCGCGCGGGTCATTGCATGGTCCGGTCAACATGCCACCTGTATTACGCTGGTACTATTGCCCCTGGTGTCACCAATGTTTGTAAAGGGCCTACCTCTACCGCCTCGTCCAGGATCGCGATCTCGCGGATGACCTGGTGCAGGACACCTTCCTCCGGGCGTACTGCGCGCTAGGGCGCACCGACGCGGACCTGCTCTTCCGACCCTGGCTCTACCGGATCGCGACCAACCTGGCCCGCAATCACCACCGTCGCCAGCGGGTCCTCCGCTGGCTCCCCTTCGGCGTGGTCGCGGCGCGCGCGTCGACCGACGCGCCCCTCGCGGAGCGGCTCGGGGAGCACGAGCTGGTTGTCGGCGCGCTGCGGCAGATCGGGCCGACGTCCGCCAGCGCCCTCCTGCTGCATTACCAGCACGGGCTCTCGCTGGCCGAGACGGCGGTAGCGCTGGGATTGACCCGCAACGGTGCCAAAGCGCGCCTCTTCCGCGCTCGCAAGGCGTTCATCACGGCGTATGCGTCCCTCGACGGGGGGCGAGGAGGGACACCATGAACAGCAGGACGATGGATTGCCACCGGGCACGCCGCCTGTTGAGCGACCGCCTCAACCGCCCACCGGAGCCCTTGCCACCCGCTCAGGGTGCCGCCCTGGAGGCGCACCTGCGCGGGTGCGCCGCCTGCGCCCGCTTCGACCGCCAGCTCCGCGCGACCCCGGCGCGGTTCCGGGCCTTGCCCGCCGTCCCCCCCAACCCGCGCGTGCTGGCGGCGCTCGAGCGGCGGGTTGTCACAGCACACCAAGGAGGGTTCAGGGCCATGCGACATCGGATACGCCAAGGGATCGGGCCGGTCGCGGCCACACTTTTCCTCGTCGCGGCGAGTGCGTTCGCGGTCGCGTTGCTGCGGCCAGGGCCGGCCGGGACAACCGGGGGGGGCGGGCCGACCAGCACGACGGTCGACGTCGCGGGGGTGCCGGTCGGCGCGCCACCACCCCCGGCAACCGCCCCATCGCCACCCACAACGCCGACGTCCCAGGCGATCGCGCCACCAGCGGTGCTGACACCCATTGCGACGACACCCACAGCGGATGCCTGGGCGGCCCTGCGCCAGCGGCCACTCGCGGTGCCAACGCTCGCACCGGGGAGTCCCTGCCCACGCACCGAGGGTACGCGCGTGTCGCGAGCATTCTCGCTCGCGATCGGCGGCGGCCCGGCCTACGCCACTGGGCTCGGGCCGGACGGGGCTTATGGCTACCTCCAGTCCGGCGACGACTTCCCCGGCTACGTGTACCAGTCCGTGCTGGCGGACGCCAGTGCCCAGGGACCGCTCCTGGTCCGCGGGCGGCAGCTCGACGGCCCCGGCACTCTCGCGTTCGCCAGCAACCCAAGCCAGCGCCTGCCGGAACTCACACTCGGCCCGGGCGGCGAGCAGGCACACACCGTCAGCAGTGCGCCGGGGTGGCACCAATGGCCGGTGTACACGATCGCGCCCACCCCCGGCTGCTACGCCTACCAGCTGGATGGCACAAGCTTCAGCGAGACGATCGTCTTCCAGATTGTCCCCGGACGCCCGGCGGACCTCCTGCCGCTGCCGGCTGCGGCGAACCTGCCCCAGCAGATGAGTGTCGCGAGCGCGGTGCCCCTCGGCGACGGCCGCGTGCGCGTGGCGCTGACCGGGGCCAGCTACCTGGCGCTGCGGCTCGACGTGTCGCCAGCTGCGGCGGCGCTGCCCACGCTGGAGGGCCCCAACATCCAGCGCACCGACAGCGGCGCGGGGCCGGTCGTCTGGCGCGCGGACCCCGCCAATTCCGGGCGACCGCAGGAGGCCGTCTGGGGCAACGGGCGGCAGGGCTACCACCTCACCGTGCTCGACGGGGATCCGGGAGCCTGGTCGGCGGATGATCTCCTCGCCGTGGTCAAAGCCTTCGCCGGCGCGCGGTAGTCTTGCCGGTATGTTCATCAAGGAACAGTCGCGTCGCAAGGCGGTGGCGGAAACACCGATGTGCGACACAGGATGCAGTCGGGTGCCAGGCACCCGACTGCATCCTACCGGCCCTTGCTATTACCAACCATGAGAAGCAGTGCTTTCTTTTTGATAGCGGTCATATGTCACATCACCGGTATTTGTCCTGCTGCGGGCGCGGCGACGAGCGGCTACCTGCCCACCGCCGCGCCCGGCACTCCCCGGTCAGGCGGCGGCATCGAGCGCCGCGCCCGTGCCGCCGGTGGCGACGTGGATCAGCGTGTACGCCGTGGCGCGGATCGTCTCCAGGTTGCGCGTCAGGGTCGCGCGATCGGCGGCCCAGTGGGCGACGTACGGGAAGGTGTAGCCCCCGGCGTCGATGCCGTAATGGGCCAGCACGACGAAGGCCGCGCCCTCGGCGATCGTCTCGGCGTCCGCGCTGTTCACACCGGCCCGCGCCCCGGCGACGTGGTGCGCGCACTCGTGGGCCAGGGTCTTGGTCGCCTGATCGCCGCTGAGACAGGCATGGACCGCGACGCGACGCCGGGAGGGGGCGTAGTAGCCGTTCGCCCGCCCGGTCTCCTCGCGGATTAGCGCGAGCCCCTCGGCGGCGAGGAAGGCCGCCAGCCGGTCCCACAGCCACGCGGCGGCGTCGCTCGCCCCAGCCAGCAGGTGGGGGGCCGGGGCCTCGGCGAGGGGTGCCCCCTCGGTCTGGGCGAGGTCGAAGACGGTCGCCACCCCGAAGCCGGTCACGAGCGCGCCCCGATCGTCGGCATCGTCATGCTCGTCGCCCTCGGCGAGGACACGCCGGTAGGGGGCGAGGATGCGGATGCCCCGCTCCCCTGTGCGGACCTGCCGCCCGAGCGCCTGCCAGGTGCGGTACCCGGCGACGCGGGTCGCGTCCGGGCGCTGCGCGTGGATCAGGGCCACATTGCGGGCGGAATAGACCGGGAAGCGGGCCAGCGTGACGAGGTAGGCGCGGAAGCTCGCGCCGTCGAAGATCGCCCCGATCCCCGCGTCGAGGAGGGCCATCGCGGCGGTCATGCGTTCCTGGGCGCGCTCGTGGGCGGCGGTGGGCTCGTGCTGCCGATCGATCATGGGCGTACTCCTTCCTGCTACGGGCTCATGTCAAGGTGGGAGGCGCTCAGGCATCCCGGTCGGCGGGGGTGCGGGGGGTGGGGCCGTCGAGGAGCGCCAGCACCTCGGCGGGCGGCTCCTCCCCGGCCAGGCGAGCGAGGTCGGCCCACACGGCGGCCAGGGTCAGCGGCTGGCCCAGGGGCGCGGGCACACCAGCGGCGATCAACTCGGCGAGCAAGGCGCGCAGCAAGCGCTCGATCATGGTCCCCTCCTGTCGTGGCGCATCGCGGATGGCGGGTGGTGATTGAGGATGGGCGGAGGGGCCGGGGGTACGCACGCCCCCGGCCCAGACGACACTACGCCGCGTCACCGTAGAGGTCGGCCAGGGCCGCCGCGCCGCGCGCCCGGTACTCGTCGAGCGTGCGGGGCCGGGCCGCGCCCCCGGCGGGCGTCGGCGGCTCCGGATCGGGCTCCGGGTCGGTGGTCGGCGGGTCGAGGGGCATGTACCGCGCGACGCGGGCCAGCGGGGCGATCCGGCCGAAGGCCCAGCCCTCACGCTCCGCCCGGCGCGCGACCGCGCCGAGGTGCTTGCAGACGCCGGTGTGGAAGTAGCCGAGGCAGGAGCAGGCCCAGCCGATCGGGGTGCGGGCGATGGTGTAGGTCGTGCCCGGCTCGGATTGGGCGGGGGTGCAGTAGCGGCGGGCCTCGGTCACGACGGCGACGCGGACGCCGCAACAACGGGCGCGGGCGCGGGCCTCGATCGCCCGGGCTTCCTGGGGCTTGCTGAACTCTCGCATGGTAGACTCCCTCTCGCGTGGGGCCTGCGGCCCTGCTCACCGACCCTGGGGGATGTGCTTCCCGGCTACCGCCCCCGGGGCCTTTCTCTGCTCTAATTATAGCACTTTACTAGCACTTGTCAAGCACTTTACCGGGTTGATCGTAGCACTTTCTGTGCTATACTCGATGCTAGGGTGGTCCGAGCTGTTCCCACGGGACAAGGAGGGTGCGATGATCATGGCAGCGGAGGAGGCGACCGGGCTGGACCTTCAGGCGCTCCGGCGCACGGCGGTGCTGACACAGGGGGAGCTAGCGGAGAAGATGGGCGTCGGGCCGCGCATCATCACCAAGTGGGAGAACGGCGAGGCGATGCCGCGGCCGACGAATATTCGCAAGCTCGCCGAGGCCCTGGAGGTCAGCCCGCGCGAGGTCGTGGCCGCGCTCCAGCGGTCGGGCAAGCGGGGCGCATGAGGTCCATAGGAATACCCCACTACCGGTGGTGAGCCCGAGCGAGCCCTCTCACAGTCGCGGCCCGCGGGCCGCTCCGCTGATCCTCGCAGGCGACTGGACCACCTCGCCGCACGTCCTACCGTCTGGAGCCGCCGTCGCTTCGCCCTCTGCCGGGGGCACGGCGGCCGGGGCCTCGCCCGGTCAAGGGGTCACTCCCGTAGGGACGCGCAGCGGAGCGGAGCGCCCTTGACGGGGTGGGGTGGCTGCTAGACTGAAAGCAGAGGGAAGACGCGACTGGCAAAAGACAGCTGAGGAGCGCAATCTATTGACGCATCTCTGCCATCTGATTATCGGTCTCTCAAAGCACCAATCATGCTATACTTAGCCCCTAAGAATCGAGAACATTTGTTCTGTACGTATAGTATACGTGGTGCGCAGTGTGCGGGAGGACGGAGATGGTGAAGCTCTCGCAGGAGGTGATCGATCGCCTCAAGGCGCTCCTCGACGCCGAAGGGGAGTTGCCGCCTGAGTTGCGCTGGACGCTCTTCCCGGATGAGAAACAGGAATACGAACTTGTCTATGCGGGCAAACAGCCCGAGCAGGCGATCTTGGCCCACACGATGGCCGTCCCGCTGCAAGCCATCCGGGCGTTCAATAATGGCAGTGAGACCGAGGGTTGGACCAATCGCCTGATTTTCGGCGACAACCTCCAGGCGATGCAGGCACTGCGCGACGATCCTGCCATCGTCGGCCAGGTCAAGCTGGTATACATAGATCCGCCCTTCGCGACCCGGCAAGATTTCCGCGGTAGCGAGGAGCAGCGGGCGTATCAGGATAAGGTTGCCGGCGCCACCTTCATCGAGTTCATCAGGGCGCGCTTGATCCTCATCAGGGAGTTGTTGCACCCCGCAGGCTCGCTCTATATCCATCTCGACTGGCGCAAATGCCACTACCTCAAAGCGATTCTGGACGAGGTGTTCGGTGAGCACCGATTCATGAGCCAGATCATCTGGCAGCGCCACGACCCCCACAACGATGCGGTCAAGCGCTACGGCCGTGTCCACGATGTGATCTACTGGTACGCTAACCAAGAGCGCCCTACTTACAACGCCTCCGACATCGTGGAAGGGCTCTCCCCACAGGCGATCAATGAGTACAGCCTGGTGGAACAGGCCGATGGCTCCGTAGTGTCATGGCAAGGGCAGCCGCTACAGCCCGGCGACCGCCGATTCAAGCTTGATGACTGCACAGTGAAGGGGACCAATCGCAAGCGCAAATTCACCTGGCGCGGGGCCACACCCCCGGCGAAGCGCCAGTGGCCGGTCGACTCTCCTGAGGAGATGGACGCGCGCGTGGCGGACGGCCTGTATTACCTGCGCAATCCGGAGCGGGGAGCTCAGCGCTGCCGCAAGAGCTTCTTGGACCGGCGCACCGAGGAAGGGCAGCTGGCGCAAGATATTTGGCTCAATCTCGGGCGTATGAAGGGCGGAAGTTCCTATCCCACCGAGAAGCCGGAGGTCCTTTTGGAGCGAATTATCCGTGCCTCTTCCGATCCGGGCGATCTGGTGATGGATGCCTTCGCCGGCTCGGGGACGACGCCGGCCGTAGCGGAGAAGCTGGGCCGCCGCTGGATCGCGATCGATTGCGGCAAACTGGCGATCTACACCATACAGAAGCGGATGCTGAATCTCCGCGCGGGGATCGGCAACCGGGAGGGCCAGCGGCTCGCGGCCAAGCCGTTCACGCTGTACAACGCCGGGCTGTATGACTTCGCCTCGCTCAAGGAGCTCCCCTGGGAAGGATGGCGGTTCTTCGCGCTGCAACTCTTCGAGTGCCGGGATAAGCCCGGACGGCTCAACGGGTTGCACATCGACGGGGAAAAGCGGGGTGCCCCGGTGCTGGTCTTCAACTGGAAGGAGCACCCCGACGAGCAGATCAGCGAGGAGACGATCGACGACATCCACGCGGCCGTGGGTCGGCGGATCGGGCGCAGGTTCTACATCATCGCGCCGATGCTGGCCTTCGACTTCCACCAGGACTTCATCGATCGGGACGGGGTGCGCTACTATGCGCTGCGCATCCCCTACTCGATGATCCACGAGCTGCACAGCCGCGATTTCCAAGCCGTGCTCCAGGCGCGCGAGGCCGGTGCCGTGAACGACATCCAGGATGCCTACGGCTTCTCTTTCATGGTTCCGCCGGAGGTCGAATTCACCGCCGCCCTCGAGAAGCCGGAAGGGGAGATGCTGCCCTATGCCACGATCCGGACGGAGGGGTTCACCAGCCGGGCCAAGATCAAGGGGAGCGAGCGAGAGGGCGGTAAGGATACATTCGCGATGTTGCTGGTGGACGTGGACTACAATGGCGAGGTCTTCGAGTTGGACCACGCCTTTTACGGCGGCGACCTGGAGTTGCGGGACTGGACCGCTCGCTTCGACCCCCAGCAGATCGGGAAGCAGGTGATGGCCGTGTGGGTGGATCACCACGGCAACGAGTTTAAGGCGGTCATCCCGAGGGAGTCATTCGGCCTCGTGCCATGCCGAGAGCAGGCCGCCGAGGACCGCGCGGTCGCGTCCCTGCTCCCGGTGTGAACCGTCCGCCCCCGGAGAAGGAGGCTTGCCCTCGCCACCGACCGAGGAAGGAGTGTCCCAAGCATGCCAGCGACACACGATCGCCAACGCTTCCAGTTGCAGGATCTGGTGCTGCGCGTCAAGCCAGCGGTGGACCGGGCCAAGTGGGATGAGGACCGCTACGAAGCCTTCCTCGACGGGCTGTGCGCGGAGCGGGACTACCAGAAAGAAGCGATCCGTACGGCGCTGCGCTACCTCCTCGGCGGCGAGTACGCTACCCTCCGGGCATTAGCGCTGGCGAACTGGGACACGAATAATACCCTCCACGATCGCTATGGGTCGTGGGAAGGGCTTGAACAACGGCTCCAGCTGCCGAACCAGCGGTCGGGCTCGCTCGACATGGCAACGGGGTCGGGCAAGAGCTATGTCATCTACGGCATCGCGGCAATCCTCCTGGCGGAGGGTGCCGCCGATCGGGTCCTGGTGCTTTGCCCCTCCACCACGATTGAGACGGGCCTGCTCGAGAAGTTCCGCCGACTCGCCGGTGATGCCGACTTGCAGGCACTGCTACCGACCAATGCAAAAATTGCGATGCCGCGAATTATTGACGCTAGCCAGACCATCACGGTGGGCTGCATCTGTGTCGAGAACCGCGATGCGGTGTATGAGCACGTCAAGTCCTCAATCAAGGATAGCCTGTGGGGTAAGGGCGCTAACGTGGCAGTGTTGAATGACGAGGCCCACCACGTCGCCAATGAGCCCGAGGCGAAAGTGAAGCGGTGGAAAGAGTTCCTGCAGAGCCCCGACTACGGTTTCCGCACCGTCCTTGGCTTCTCGGGCACCTGCTATGCCGGGAACGAGTATTTCAGTGACGTCATCTATCGCTACTCGCTGCGCGAGGCGATGGAGCAGCGCTTCGTTAAGCTGGTGCGCTACGTTGCCGAGCAGCCGACGACGGGGGAGGAGGACGAGCGTTGGCAGCTGGTCCACAACCGGCACGAACGGCTTCGCGCCGAGCTACGGCGGCGGGATCTTCTCCCCCTCACCATCGTCGTCACCCCGACGATTAAGAAATGCGAGCTGGTCGGCGAGGAATTGCGCGACTTCCTCACCGAGCGCGGGGGGCTGACCGAGGAAGAGGCGCGGAAGCGTGTCCTGGTGGTCTACAACAACGCGCCCGATGTCCCGAAGCTCCGCGCCGTCGACGAGCCGACCAGCGAGGTTGAGTGGATCGTCTCGGTGTCGATGCTCAATGAGGGCTGGGATGTCAAGCGGGTCTTCCAGATCGTGCCGCACGAAGAGAGGGCGTTCAACTCCAAGTTGCTGATCGCCCAGGTGCTCGGCCGCGGGCTGCGCGTGCCTGAGGGGTGGCGGGGGGCGCAGGCGGAGGTGACGGTCTTCAATCACGCCGCCTGGGCGAGCGGCATCCGCCACCTGGTCAACGAGATCCTGGAGAACGAGCGGCGGCTATCCTCCAAGATCGTGGCCGACTCCCCCTACAATTTCACACTGCACAATCTCACCTATAACATCATCACCCGCGCTGAGGAGCGGAAGCGGACGGGGGCATTCACACTCCTCCGCGATGAGCGGGTGGACCTGCCATCGGAGGGGGAAACGATCGATGTTTCCATCGATTTCGAGCAGGCGCTGACGGCTGTGCGAGATCCGTGGAAAACGGTGATCAGCCGCAAGGTGTACACCCCCGAGGAAGTTGCCGGGGCGATGTCGAACGTGCTGGAAAAATTAGATCTGGAGACTGCCTCGTTGCCCGATCCGGCCGAGAATACCCGCTACGCGAAAGACTACCCGTACGAGCGGTTGCTGAGGATCGTGCGGAACTCCTTGCAGGGTGACACGGTGGTCAGCGAGGGGAATCGCCAGCGACTGCTCCAGGCACTCGGGACGGTGCGCCGGACGGGGACGAAAGTTGTCCGCTACGAATTCGACCCGCACGACTTGGTGACCCTTAGCACGGCCGAGCGGCCGACCGAGAGCGTGGGCGCGTCGCAGCTGCGGGCGGACAAGGTGGCGTTCGTCACCGACGCCACGCGCAAGTCGCTGGCGGAGGAACAGCGGGAATTCTTCGATGCGGTGCGTGAGCCAGATTCCGAGTTCAGACGCTACCCAATCGCCAATGCGCACGACTTCAAGTGCCCGCTGAACATGGCCATCGCGGACGCTGGCACCGAGCGCAACTTCCTGCGGGAGTTGATCATGCCCGCGAATGTGGCGCACCTCGACGCCTGGATCAAATCGACTGCGACGGGATTCTACGGCATCGACTATGCCTGGAAGAAGGGGAACCAGCCGAAGCGCGGGACGTTCAACCCGGACTTCTTCATCAAAGTGGGGGCCTTGATCCTCGTGGTGGAGATCAAGGACGAGGGGGAGCTGCGCGATCCCTCGCCCGAGAACGTCAAGAAGAATGAGTACGCAGTCGCGCACTTCGCGAAGTTGAACGCGCGCCTGGCAGGGGAAGGGGTAGACAAGCGATACCACTTCCATTTCCTGGCCCCCCCGGACATCCCGGAATTCTTTAAGCGTCTGCGTGAGGGCACGATCGCCAGCTTCCGCTCCGCGCTGGATGTGAAACTGAAGCAGGTCAGCACCAGCTTGGCGGATTAGGGCAGCCGCGGAGGGCAACTCCGGCGCTCGACGGGGAATGCGAACGTCCTACCACACGCTCGACCATGACCTCCGATACGCATATGGGCAGCTTTACCGGCCGACGATCTCGTTCCCAGTGAAGGCGCACCGTGAGGCGTGATACCGATAATAGGAGCAAGTTGCTCGTATTCATCGGCCAACGATATTACGCATATGTGTACCTCAAGCGGGTTCTGACGCTGATTCGCTGATCGAGATTTGTGTGTTGTGGCGCGAGGCTGCGGAAAACGGACCGTCTGGGTGGCTCTGAGTTGGTTCACCCAGTAACGGCCCATTTCTGGCGCGCCGCCAGGAAATCCGGGGACTCTCGATCAGCGAGATAGCGTCAGAGCCCTCAAGCGTTGGCCGGGCGTGAAATGAGCGTTAGCGTCTTGCAGCCGAAATGAGCGGGCGAGAAAAGGGAAGCATTGCCGCACGAGGATGCTGTAAGTATGCTAATCTGCTGATCGCCGAACTTCTGAACGTTTCGCCCGAACCAGGCCGAGAGGAAATCATGACCTTCGCCGAGATGATCAGCGCCGCGCGCAAGCGAGTTGGCCTGAGCCAACGGGAACTTATGGCGCATATCAAGAAGGAGGATGGCACACCAATCTCACCGCAGTACCTCAATGACCTGGAACATGGGCGGCGCAATGCACCCGGTCCTCATATGCTCAAGCAATTCGCCGACGTGTTGAAGCTCAACTACGACGAGCTTTTCTTCGCCGCCAACCAGTATCCCGAGGATTTGACGGCGCAGCCACACCCGCCGGAGAAGATCCGCGCGGCCTTCCGAGCCTTCCGTCAGGAGTTGAAGAAGTAACGATGGTACGGTGGGTGCGCGACCGGAGCGGCCGTTTCCCGGAGCGCCCGCATTACACCATGGATGAGATCGACCAAGAGTGCGAGCAGATGATGAAGGTATTCCTGCGTCGGCATCGCGGCCAGGCAACCTGCCCGATTCGCACCGACGATCTCATGACGCTGATCGAACAGGAGGCAGCGGATCTCGACACCTATGCCGACCTCGACGATGACGTGGAGGGTGTCACGCACTTCTTTCGCGACGGCAAGCCGAAGGTGGAGATCTCGCGCCTCCTCACGGAGAATGAGCGGCGCGAGAACCGCCTGCGGACGACATTGACCCACGAGCTGTGGCACGTCAAATATCACAACTTCATCTTCTTCTTCGATCAGGGGCCGCTTGTCACCGTGCCTACGGGCGGGCCGGTCTTCTCGCCCGCCTGTAAGCGTGACGGGATGATCGACGCTCCCGAGTCGGACTGGCTCGAATGGCAGGCCGGCTACGCCTCCGGCGCGTTCCTTATGCCGCTTACCGCGTTGCAACGAGTGGTCGAGGCGTTCCTTGATCAACATGAGCTTACGGACCCCTTGAGCATAGATGATGTGCGGGGCCGTGAGCTGATCCGCTACGCTCAAGCAAGATTCCGGGTGTCCGCCGACGCAGCGCGGGTGCGCCTCCTCAAACGCGGCTATTTACTCGACACACCATAAATTCCGATCACGTATAGCAGAGAGCTTGACAGAGACACGACAAGAAAGTATGCTAATCTGCGGATAAAGGTACAACGGGTTGGCACGAGAAAGGAGCGGGACATCATGACGAAGACGCGGGGCGTGAATGTGACGCGGCGGGGCGAGGATTGGGCGGTGGTCCGGGACGGTGCAGGGCGCGCGAGTCGATTGTTCGAGACGCAGCGCGAGGCGATCGACTACGGTCGTGACATCGCCCGCACCCAGCAAACGGAGCTGCGGATTCAGGACCGCAACAATCGTTGGCGCGATTCGGACAGCTACGGCGGCGATCCGGCACCGCCGATCGATACAAAGCACTGAGATATTAGGGAGGCACTGGCCTCCCTTTCTCTTTTCACTCAACCTACACCATGGAGGCAACATGCCCACGCGATACTTGCGGTTCGGCTGGAAGCGCAACCTGCGCAAGATCCCCGAGCAGGTGCGCGAGAAGGTGCGGGCGCTCCCCGGCGACAACGTGGCGATCGCCTGTGTCAAGAAGATCCCCCAGGCGCACATCGCCGAAGGCCGCTATGCGCATCTTGGGATGGTTATGGCGGGCGGCCAGCTTACCGGCCCCGATGCCCGCATCCCTTGCAAGGAGGCAGGGCGCTACTCGCGCTGGAACCTGGAAGGGCGCGAGGTTGTCCGGCGCGATTTGCCGAAGACGACGAAGACCTGGGGGGGCGAGGCGCCGAATTATGGAGGGAACGGCACCCATCCCGTCACCTTCTCACGCCCGGTATACCGGCGCGATTTCTATCCGCCGAAAGGGTTGGCGATCCAAATAGAGCTGCTCAACCGGGAGGACGGCGACGATCCCACCTATGTCGTCCGCTTCCGGGTGGACGAGGTGCTCGATCGCGCCGGCGACAACTTCGAGCGCGAATTGCTCGCCAACCTCAATCTCCTTCAAGAAAACACCGGGCTGGTCGATGTGTTCTCCAGCGAGGCAACGCGCGACGACTATCTCAGCACGGCCTACGTCGCGTGGGAGTTCTTGCCCCCCGGTACGCGCGACGAGACTCTGGCGAAGATCCTTTCCGACCTACGGATCACCGATGAGCGGATGCGCGAGCGCCTGGAAGCCCGCTACGAGGTGCTTGCCGCCCTCGGGCCGGTCGAGTTTGTGATCGGCACCAGCGGGTTCCATCGGTACATCGGTGCCAAGTTCAGCGATCGGCTCGTGGTTTTCGAGAACCTGGAATGGGGGAATGCCCTCTACGCCATGTTCGAGGACTGGGAGGAGCGGAGTCGGCGTAGCCGCACCGAGCTCCTCGCCGGTGACCGTGAGGGTTTCGTGCGCATCGTCCACACCGAGGGATGGCAACGGCGCTTGCAGCGGGTGGTGGACGAGAAGCGGTGATCATTGTCGATCATGCCTCAGCTCATGAGATGTGACGCCGGCGTGCGATCGGCGTGGCAGGGCAACACCGGCCTGCGGGCGTGTGAACCGGCCGGCGAGCGCCAGCACCGCCCCGCTTGCCCACTGCGTCTGCTGCCACTCCGCGTACCCCCAGCTGCGACGCCAGGGGGTACGCCGTCGTCCAGCGTCGCACCGCGTTCATCCCCCGCGATCAACACGCCGGTCAGCGGGCCGCGATATTGCCGGCCGCTGCCGCGACGCCGCCGTCGCGCGGTCGTGGCCCCTTCCCGCCCTTTCCTTGTGCTACTATTGTCTATGGAAACCACGATTATCGTAGATAAAACGCGCGTGGCACGAGGGGGTGAAATGGGACAGTTTTTGGAGGCGCCGCTCGCCGTCCTGGCGCGGTCGCCCGAGCGCCACCCGCGCGATCCGGTCGCCGCGTACCTCCGCACGCTGGCCCCGGCCGGGCGGATCACTGTGGCCAACCGGCTCGCCGCCGTCGCGCGCGAGCTGGACGCCGCGCCCGAGGACGTGCCCTGGCACCGCCTCGACTACGACGTCGCCGTGGCGCTCCTGGATCGCTGCCGCACCCGCGGCCTGGCCCCGGCGACGATCAACCTCACCCTCGCCGCGCTGCGCGGCGTGGCGCGCCACGCCGTCCGCCTGGGGCTGATGGACGCGGCCGCACTGGCCGGCCTCCGCGAGGTGCGGCCGGTCCGCAACGACGCCCTGCCGGCGGGACGCTCCGCGACGGGCGGCGAGCTGGCGGCGCTCCTCGCGGGCTGTATGCGGGACGGCACCCCGCTCGGCGCGCGCGACGCGGCGCTCCTCGCGGTCGCCTACGCCGGCGGCCTCCGGCGCGCCGAGCTGGTGGCGCTCGCCGTCGCCGACTGGGACCGGGAACGCGGCGAGCTGCGGGTGCTCCACGGCAAGGGCGGCCGCCAGCGGGCGGTCTACCCCGCCGCGGGCGCGGTGGCCGCGCTCGACGACTGGCTCGCGGTGCGGGGCGACTGGCCGGGGCCGCTCTTCGTGCCGGTCACCAAGGGGGGCAAGGTCGGGCGCCGCGCGCTCAACCCCCAGACGGTCTACGACGTGTTGCGGCGCCGGACGGCGGCCGTCGGGGTGGACCACCTCTCGCCGCACGACCTCCGCCGCACCTTCGCCGGCGATCTCCTCGACGCGGGCGCCGATCTCTCCGTCACCCAGAAGTTGCTGGGGCACGCCTCGCCGGTGACCTCGGCGCGCTACGATCGGCGCGGCGCGCGGGCGGCGAAGGCGGCGTCGGATCTGCTCCACGTCCCCTACGCACGGCGGCCACGGGGGTGATCCCCGGTCAGGCGAGCCGATTGCGCGTATGACGGCTCGGGTACGGAAACGACGGATGCCGACAACCCCGCAAGGCCGTCGGCATCCGCTCGTGCAGTTCAGCTCGCGCGTCCGGCACCTTGCGGCGCCGCGCCTGCGCCGTCGTCGTCCCGCTCCCGAAAGAGCCGTCCGACTTGTTCGCCCGCATCCCGTCACCGGCATTCCCGAGAGCGTTCCGGCTGCGGGAGCACCCGCGCGTCCCTGAGGTACGTATACTACTCTGGCCGTGCCGACATCAGCCCACCGGCAGAACTGGCGCAATTCCCACTCGTTCAACTTATGGCATCCTATGTCGGCCCGACAGGGGCCGACGCCGCGACGCACAGAGGAGCCCAAACCCATGCGTATCCCACGCCCACTCACCCTGCTTGTTCTGCTCGGCCTGCTGCTGGGCGGGCTGCTCCTAGCGCCCCCGCGCCCCGCCGCCGCCCAGGGCGAGGCGTGCTTCCCGGAGACCGGCTTCTGCGTCCGGGGCCGCTTCCTCGACTACTGGACGGCGAACGGCGGCCTCGCCCGCAACGGCTTCCCCCTCACCGGGGAGCGGCGGGAGGTCCTGGAGGACGGCAAGGAGTACACCGTCCAGTATTTCGAGCGCGTCCGGCTGGAGCTGCACCCCGAGAACGCGCCACCCTACGACGTACTCCTCGGGTTCTTCGGGCGGCGCATCGAGCGCGCGCAGTTCGGCGGCGTCAACAACGCGGTCGGGCTCTTCCAGCAGGCCCTCGCCCCGGCACCGCCGCTAGCGGGCGCGTCCTACTTCGAGCAGACCGGGCACAACCTGGGCGGCGGCTTCCGCGACTACTGGCTCGCCAACGGCGGCCTTGCCCAATTCGGCTTCCCCCTCACTGAAGAGCGGCGGGAGCGCCTGGAGGACAACAACGAGTACACCGTGCAGTACTTCGAGCGCGCGCGCCTGGAGTACCACCCCGAGAACGCCGGCACACCCTACGCCATCCTCCTCGGCCAGTTCGGGCGCCGGATCGAGCGGGAGGCGACCCTGCTGACCGGGGCCTTCGGCCAGGTATACTTCGCCGACCAGGGCGTGCGCGACCGGCTCGGTGCGCCCGCCGACGCGGCGGTGCCGATGGCCGGGACGACCCGCGAGTTCGAGCGGGGCCGCATGTTCTACCTGGGCGGGGTCACGGCGCGCTACTGGGGCGGCGAGGCCCCGGCGATCTACGTCCTCGCGGGCGGGGTACAGGCGGGCTCGCTCCTCCCCTACGGCGGGAACCTCGAGTGGCCCGACACCTGGCGCGAGGGCGAGGACCCCGGCGGCGGCCCGGCCCCCCAGGACGGGCTGTTCCTCCCCACGCGCGGCTTCGGCAAAGTCTGGCGCCTCGGCTCCGGCCTGCTCGTCCGCGACGGGCAGCCGCAGAGTGACGTGCGCGACCAGCTCGGCTACGCGACGACGGCGGGCGAGACCGGCTACCAGCTCCTGCTCCAGCGCTTCCAGGGCGGCTTCATGCTCTCGACCCCCGACGCGCGGTTCGTCTACGTCAGCACGGTCGGGCGGGCTTCCAACGGCTCGCGACCGGACGGCACCTACGCGCGCTATGAAGTGCAGCCCCGATAGTCCGTGGATCGCGCGCTATTGCACCACCCCCTCAGGACCTCGCCGGGCGAAAATGCCCGGCGGGGTCCACACTCCTCATGCTATGCCAACGGTGTGAGCGTCCGGCACCGGAGTCGGCGGTGTCGCGGTTGCCGATCTTCTGGTGCCCCCCCGTGGCGGTTCGTCGCACCCTCGTCGATGGTGGAGTCGGGATCACCCCAGCAGCAGAACTCGCGCGCCGCGCGGTCGTTCCATGTTATGGCAGCCCACATCGATCTGGTGGGGGTTGCTACCGCGACTTAGGGAGGAGTCCGACCGATGCACACTTCACGGCCCGTAACGATCCTCGCCCTGCTCGGCCTGCTGCTGGGCGGGCTGCTCCTAGCGCCCCCGCGCCCCGCCGCCGCCCAGGGCGAGGCGTGCTTCCAGGAGACCGGCTTCTGCGTGCGGGGCCGCTTCCTCGATTACTGGACGGCCAACGGTGGCCTGGCGCGCAACGGCTTCCCGCTGACCGAGGAGCGTCAGGAACTCCTGGAGGACGGCAACACCTACACCGTCCAGTACTTCGAGCGCGTGCGGCTGGAACTGCACCCGGAGAACGCCGCGCCCTACGACGTCCTCCTCGGCCAGTTCGGGCGGCGCATTCTCCGTTCGGGCGACGAGTCCACCGGGCAGCCCGATCCCGCTGCTGCCGCCCCCGCCAGCCCCATCGCCGACGCCGCCTACTTCCCCGAGACCGGCCACAACCTCGGTGGTGCCTTCCGCGACTACTGGCAGGCGAACGGTGGCCTCGCCCAATTCGGCTACCCCTTGAGCGAGGAGTTCGAGCAGGAGCTCCCGGTCGGATTCGCGCCGCGCGCGCGGTATCGCGTGCAGTACTTCGAGCGGGCGCGCCTCGAGTACCACCCGGAGAACGCCGATCCCCAGTATCAGGTGCTGCTCGGCCAGTTCGGGCGGCGGATTTTAGTCGAGAATGACCAGCTCGCCGCCGCGCCCGGGGTGAAGCTGCTCTACACAGCCAGCGAGCGCGTGCAGGGGCTCCTCGGCCCGCCAACCGCCGACCCGCTGGCGCAGGCGCCGGGAGCCTATCAGGGGTTCGAGCGTGGCTTGATGCTCTACCGGGGCGACGTGCGGGGCATCTACGTCCTCTGCGGCGGCGAGCAGGCGGGTCGGCTGATCCCCGGGGGTGGGAGCAGGCCGACACTGTTCTTCCCGGACACCTCGGATCCCGGCCAGCCGGTCGGCGGCGGGCCGGGGCCGCAGCCCGGCCTGTACGAGCCCCAGCGTGGCTTCGGCAAGCTCTGGCAGGAGAACCAGATCGTACACGACTGCCTCGGCTACGCGACGACCCCGGACGAGACGCCTTACACCATCGCTGCGAAGGGCTTCGCGCGCGGCCAGTTGCTCTCCGCGACCACGCCGACGCGGCAGTTCATCTACGCGGTGTATGGCACCCTCCCCAACCCGGGCGGGCCGCTCTACGAGCGCTACCCCAACCCGGTGCCTTGACGAGGTGGCAGGGGGCAAGTGCTATCGTCGGGTAGACCGATCGGTTCGTGATGTCCCCCACCGATCCCTCGTTCAGGGAGTATTTCTCGTTTCCCCATAGCATGGGTGGGCGGGACCATTACGGTCCCGCCCGCCCGGCCCAGTCCCTCCCCTTACCCGCAATAGCCCGATGGCTGCCGTGTCGCGAGTTGATTCATGTCGTTGATGTCGAGGCTAAGGTACGACTCGTTCGCTGCCACATCGGGCAAGCCATAGAAACACACCGAGTCGGTGTTTCCGGTCGCCGCGATCCGATTGGCGAATTCGAGGTAGTCGAACCCCCGTACGCTCCCATAGTTGCCGTAGGGATCCCAGCCCTGCCGCCTCTCCATGCCGGCCTCGGTGACTTTGACCGGCTTCCCGGTGCCGTAGTACCCGCGCACAAAGTCGTAGATTTTCCAGGGATTGTCGTTCCCCCATTCGGGATGGTCGCACATCACCAGCGGGCTGCTGGGGGGCGGGTAGATGTGGACAGTAGCGTACTCTGCCTCGCCCACCCCTTGGGCATTGAACGCATTCCAGTAGTCGGCTGTGGCGTTGTTACTCGGCTGGTTGATCGCATACCAGAGGTTCGGCACGCGGCCGTCCGCATGGTCACCGGCATTGCCCTTGCAGGCCCGGTAAGCCTGCACGTAGGCCTGCCCGGCACCACCGGGATCGCCGCTGTAGTAACCCTGGTCCGGCTCGTTGCCGATCTCGAAGACGAAGTACTTACCGGGGTTTGCCCGGATGATCTGCAAGGCGGAGTTCAACTGCGCGACCGCCTCCTGTTCGGTTGGGTGCTCGCTCGACTGGATGATCACCTCGGTGCTGACGCTATCGACGATCTGCTGGAGCTGATCGGGGCCGAAGATTGGCCCCTGGTCATTAAAGTTCTGGCTGACGCGGACTGTGTCAGCATTCATCCGCTGTAACAGCCCCAGCTTCGTCCCGAAGTCACCTATTGGCGTGAAGACTGCACCGATATTAACCATGATTTCCTCTGCGGCGTATCAGCCGCCCTGTCACACTTCCAATTGCTGCTTGCTTCCGGCTCATGCCGACGCACCCTGCGCGCCCCTGGTCACCCCATGCCGCCCTCCTTTCGCTGCACGACCAGCGTAGGGAAGGGGCCGGGGCCGACGGCAGTCCCGCTGCGGGGCCAAAGGCGTCCCCGCGCGCGGGCACAAGCGATGCCCTGCGGGCGGGGGACGGTCGCGATCAGGGGGAGGGGACGGCGACGCCCCCGACCACCTGGGCGGGGGCACCACACGGAAGGAGGGAGCGAAACCCTACGGGTCAGGGTGCGGATGATACCGGCCGCCCCGGGGACCGACAGGGGCTGGGGCCGGGGGCGCGGGGTGATACAGGAGGGCACTGCGGCGCAACCGACAGCCGCCCGCACCGTTCCGCTTATGGTAACTTGCCCGATCTGTGGGGCCGGCATCGCAATGTAGGGAAGGAGCTTTGCTCGTGCGTACCCGACGGCTCGCGACGAACCTCGCCCTGCTCACCCTTCTGCTGGGCGGTCTGCTCACGGTTACGCCCCCCCGCGCGCGCGCCGACGGTGGCACTGCGGGCGAGGCGTGCTTCGCGGAGACCGGCTTCTGCGTGCGGGGCCGCTTCCTCGCCTACTGGCAGCAGCATGGCGGTCTGGCGATCAACGGCTTCCCGCTCGGCGACGAGCGGCAAGAGATCCTCGAAGACGGCAACACGTACACCGTCCAGTACTTCGAGCGCGTGCGCCTCGAATACCATCCGGAGAATGCAGCACCCTATGACGTGCTCCTCGGGCAGTTCGGGCGGCGGATTCTGAGCGACCAGTATGGCGCCGACCCGGCCGGTGCTCTGCCCGCCGCCCGTCCGACCGACCCCGTGGCGGGGCAAGGCTTCTTCGCCGAGACGCGCCACACCCTCGCCGGCGGCTTCCAGCGGTATTGGGAGGCGAACGGCGGGCTGACGCAATTCGGATTCGCGCTGACCGAGCCGTTCCAGGAGCAGGAGGAGGACGGCAACACATACACCGTGCAGTACTTCGAGCGCGCCCGCCTCGAGTATCACCCCGAGAACCCGGTCCCTTACGATGTGCTCCTCGGCCAGTTCGGGCGCGACATCCTGACCCAGCGGGAGCGCCTCACGGGCGGCGTCGGGACCCTCTTCATCGCCGACGCGCGGGTGCGCGGGCTGCTCGGTGCCCCGCTGGGGCCGACCGTTCAGGCGCAGGGGGCGACCCAGGCGTTCGAGCGGGGTCGGATGTTCCTGTACCGCGAGCGCCCGGGCGCCACCGGCTTGATCACCGTCCTGTGCGGTGACGAGCAGGCCGGGCAGGTGTTCACGACCAGTCGGTACGAGCCCTACTTCCTCGACCCCTGGGACCCGAGCCAGCCGGTCGGCGGCGGGCCGGGGCCGCAGCCCGGCCTGTACGAGCCGCAGCGCGGCTTCGGGCGGGTGTGGCGCGAGAACGGCAGCTACCTCGGCGGGCAAGGCAGCGCCTTCACGCGGGTGCGCGATTGTCTCGGCTATGCCACGACGCCGGACGAGACCGCCTTCCTGGTCGCGACGCAATCGTTCGCGCGCGGGATCGTGCTGTCCACCCCCGATGGGCGGGCGGCCTACGCCCTGTATCGCGAGCCGCTGTACGACCAGACCGGTCGCCAGATCGGCGTGGACAGCCGTTACGAGCGCCTCGCGCTACCGCCCCGGTAGCGCGAGGCAAGGGGGAATGTGGCGGTGCATCTCAAACGACTCGCGCTGATCCTGGCCCTGCTGAGCTTCCTGCCGGGCGGGCTGCTGGCAACACCCCGCCCCGCCGCCGCCGAGGGGGCGGCCTGCTTCCAGGAGACCGGCTTCTGCGTGCAAGACCGCTTCCTCGCCTACTGGACGGCCAACGGCGGGCTGGCGCGCAACGGCTTCCCACTGAGCGGCGAGCGCAGCGAGGTGCTGGAGGACGGCAACGCCTACCAGGTGCAGTATTTCGAGCGGGTGCGGCTGGAATACCACCCCGAGAACCCGCCGCCCTACGACGTGCTGCTGGGGCAGTTCGGGCGGCGGGTCATCGAGTCCGCCCCGAGCGGCGTGGTGCCCGACACCGGCCCGGCCGCCCCGCAGGCCGGTGCGACGTATTTCCCGGAGACCGGCCACAACGTCGGCGGCAGCTTCATCGACTACTGGCGGGCGCACGGCGGGCTCGCCCAGTTCGGCTTCCCGCTGACCGAGTTGCACGAGGAGCGGCTGGTGCCGGGCAGCCCCACCACCTATCTGGTGCAGTATTTCGAGCGGGCGCGCTTCGAGTACCACCCCGAGAACGCGCCGCCCTACGACGTCGAACTCGGCCAGTTCGGGCGGCAGATCCTGGCCGAGAACGACCTACTCGGGACCGCCACGGGGACCGGCTTCGGCCTGCTCTACAGCGGCAACGCGGAGGTGCGCCGCGCCCTCGGCTCCCCCGTCGCGCCGAGGGCACTGGCACCGGGCTCGGCGCAGGCGTTCGAGCGCGGGCGCATGTACTAGGGGTCTGGCAATCAATGGACCGCAGAGTCGGGTTCGCCGCTGGACGCGGTGCCGACTAGCCCCGTGCGGGCCGCGCATGCGGCAGTGGTTTGCCAGAGAAGTCGCGTTCTCTGGCAATAGCGGGAG
>JAABUT010002066.1_pt1 | contig 20495 bp, 25 predicted proteins | sample 5559281 | NCBI WGS metagenome assembly JAABUT01 (sample SAMN10711880, study PRJNA513359) | rock metagenome | isolation source: Antarctica rocks | place: Antarctica: Victoria Land, Ricker Hills nord | collected 2016-01-04
CCGGTGCGCTACGAGACCCGGTATGCTTGCGTCTTCATCCCTAGGAATGACGCGCGCTCGTAGCTCAACGGATAGAGCACTTGACTACGGATCAAGAGGTTGCAGGTTCGAATCCTGCCGAGCGCACCCACTAAAGCCGCAGGTCAGAGGCCATATCGAGCGCTTGCACAGAGGTCGGCATGGACGGCCGTGTAGCCAAGTGTGTAGCCAAAGTCCAGGATCGATGGTCAAGAGGTCCGCAACACCTGGAGGCGACTGTTGCGTGCCAATCGTGTTGGGCTGGTCCGCCAGGCGCTCAAGCGGAGCCGGTGGTCCGCTACCGACCCTGTCCTCGGCAGCGGGCGTACGAGTCGACCAACTGTCCTGTCCATCGGCCGCGCTGCGCCGAGTCTGTCCCGCCGGGGACGGAGTGAACGCGCCCTACAACCATGCGCCCTCGAACAGTCGGAACGACACGATCATGCCTGCGACTCGGGAGCCTGACCTCCCCGCGCTTGGTGAGTAAGTTCTGGTCACCGGTCCTCCCTGCCAGGGATGTCGGACGTTCGGCCTAACTTCGCAGGCTGGCAAGCAACGGCGCTGTTCTGAGGAGGATCCTTGTTCGGGATCAAGGCGGTTGACCTGTTCGCAGGCGCTGGAGGGCTCACCCTAGGCACCGAGATGGCGGGTCTGCCGGTCGCTCTGTCCGTGGACAACGACGGACCCTCCTGCGACACGCTTCGGCTGAACGACACCCACCACAGCGGAGGCGTACTCCAGGCTGATGTCGCCTCCCTCGATGGAGACCATCTTCGTGCCGCAGCAGGCTTACGCAGGACTGATCCGCTGGTGATCGTGGGCGGCGCGCCCTGCCAGCCCTTCAGCAAGGCGGCCTACTGGGTCGACAACGGCGAAGAGGCTGCTTACCGCCGGAGCAGGGCGCGTGGCGAAGCCGCCGTGAGACGGACCACCCCCGTAGTGGCGCGTGCTGATCCCAGGCGCACGCTCGTCCAGGAGTACTGGCGTCTTGTCGCAGAGTCGAAAGCGGACGGCTTCGTCTTCGAGAACGTTCCGAGCATTCTTCATCCCCGCAACCGCCATGTCGCGGAAGGCTTCGTAGCCAGCGCCGAGGCTTTCGGCTACAAGACCACCCTTGTCGTGGCGAATGCCGCCGACTTCGGAGTCGCGCAAGCACGGCAGCGCGTTTTCATCCTCGGATCCCGTGGTTGCCAACCGATGGCCCCAGCGCCCACGCATGCCGCCAAGCCAGGAGTCGACCTCCTCCCGTGGGTAGGAGCCGGAGCCGCTCTCAAGCCCTTCAAGGCGGCTCGCTTTCGCGAACCGTCTGAGGACATCACGGGACGATGGGCCGAACACCTTTCCGCGATCCCGCCTGGGCAGAACTACAAGTTCCACACGGCCTGGGCGGGACATCCTCGACCAACGTTTGAGACGGAGACCCGCTACTGGAACTTCTTGCTCAAGTTGGCCCCTAAGCGCCCCTCCTGGACCATTCCCGCCAGTCCCGGTCCCTGGACCGGTCCCTTCCACTGGGAAAGTCGGCGCCTCCGGGTCGTGGAGTTGGCTGCCCTCCAGGGTTTCCCGCAGGGCTACCGGTTCGCCGGGCCTCGCCGGGAGCAGGTCCGTCAGATTGGCAACGCGGTGCCCCCGCTCCTTGGTAAGCACATGGTGGAGAGCCTGCTGGCGTCTCTGTCGCCCGCACAGGTTGTCGCCTAATGACGACGCTTACAGCAGTAAGCTTGTTCTCCGGGTGCGGTGGGCTGGACCTCGGTTTGCAGGAAGCGGGCTTCGACATCCTCCTAGCCTCCGACATCGAGCCTTTGTGCGAGCAGAGCCACCGCGTCAACTTCCCGGCAACTGAGTTCTTCCTCGGGTCAGTCACGGACCTGACGGCAGAAGCGGCCTCTCAACTCACCAACGGGGCGACAGAAGGACCCATCGACCTGCTTGTGGGCGGCCCACCCTGCCCGCCCTTCTCCAAGAGCCGGTTCTACCGGACTGATAAGCCCCGTGCCTTGGACGATCCGGTAGGGGAGACGACCATCACGGGCTATTTGGACATCCTGCGCTGGCTCAGGCCCCGAGCCTTTCTGATGGAGAACGTTGCGGGCATGGCGTACTCGGTTCATGGCGGGGCGCTGGCGCACATCCTGAACACAGCATCAGACCTGGGGTACACGTTCACGCATCGCGTGCTGAACGCTGCGGACTACGGCGTTCCTCAGATTCGTCAGCGTTTCTTCATTGTAGGAACGCAACCGGGGGTGACTTTCAACTGGCCCGAGCCGACCCACGCCCGCCAGGAGACGGAGAACCTCTTCGCGGGTTCAATGTCGTCTTGGGTCACCGCCGGGCAAGCTATTAGCGACCTTGACACGGAGGAGAACGCTGGTGACACCGGCCACGTCGCCGGAGGCAAGCACCGGCACCTTCTCGACCAGATTCCGCCAGGTGACAACTATTTGTTCCTCACCGCGAAGCGCGGCCACCCTGATCCCCAGTTCGAGTGGCGCAAGAGGTACTGGTCCTTCCTGTTGAAGTTGAGTCCCGATCTGCCCTCGTGGACGATCCAGGCGCGGCGGAGCAACAACATGGGCCCGCTCCACTGGCGCAACCGCATCTTGCGCATCGACGAGGTGAAGCGACTCCAAACCTTCCCGGACGACTGGTTCCTGGCAGGGAACATTGAGAAGCAGTGGCGACAGGTAGGCAACGCCGTTCCTCCCGTATTGGCCAACGCGCTCGGACGGGAACTGGCGTCAGCAATCAGCGAAGCGCCACACGAGCGGCTACGAGAGAGTGCCTGACCGTCACCTGGCGGCGTCCCCCGACTTTTCGCCGGGCATCGTCGACAGTGTGCAGCGCGTTCTCACTGTCGTCAGGTCCAAAGCTGGGACGGGCCGGGAGGCGATCATCGAGGCCATCCGCGCCGAGTATTTCCACGGCTCCGCCGGAGGTTATGCGGACGAGGCGCAGCGGCTCATCCAGCAGCGCAAACGCGCCAACAACGTTCTGATCGGCCTGCGCGAATACGGGCTCGCTCATGAGGACGGCGGGCTGACCACTCTTGCATCGGAGATCCTCGACGCCGGACCTGGCGGCGACCAGATTCTTGCCCGTCACATCATCTTGAAGCTGGATGGTCTGGACGTCTTGCGAGCCGTGAACGACCTTCAAGCGCAACAGAAGCCCGTGAGGAAAGACAGCCTGGCCGCTGAACTGCGCGCGGCCTACGGCTTCGAGATGCCTCGGGACACGACGAAGCATCTGACGATGCTGAACTGGCTCCGTCCTGCCGGGGTCTTCAACACCTCGGGCTATGACATCGCCCACGACGCTGTGCAGGCCATCGCCGGAGTGCAGTTGCGTGACGTCGACGAGTGGCAACTGATGCCCCTGCCGCAGCAAGCCTTTCTGCAAGCGCTCAAGCGCCTGGTAGAGCCGCAGCCAGACCTCGCACACCCGGTGAAGACGGTCCTCGACCAGGCGGAACTTGAGCACGGTCATCTGTACCAAGGTGGGCAGACGGCTCGGGACGTCCTTTCGCCCCTCGAAGAAGCAGGGTGGATTGAGGTCAGCAAGAAGTCCGGCGGACGGGGGGCGAAGTCGGGTGCCGTCACCGCCTCCGAACGACTCCGTGCCCTAGACCTCAACAAGGTTCGTGGCTTCCACACGCCCCCACTGCCACCGGATCTTCGCTTGCAGATGAACAAGCCATTGGACGCCATCGCTCGGGACCTGGTGGACAAGGATACATTTGTTGCGGGAGTCGCTCTGGAACTTCTAGCCTTACGCATGGCAGTTTCGCTTGGCTTGTCGCCTGTGGAACTGCGGAAGCGCGACGACAAGACCGGCGGAGGAGAAGTCGACCTCTTGGCCGAAGGTGTCCACCTGCACCACAGTCGGTGGCTGTTCCAGTGCAAGAACCAGCGTGCAGCCGTCACGGTGAGCACGCTCGCCAAGGAGGTGGGCATGGCTGTCCTGCTGAGAGCCCACGTCATCGTCCTGGCCACGACCGGACGCTTCGCAAGCAGCGTTAGCGACTACGCCCGCCAAGTTGCCGAGACCACAACAATGCAGGTTGTGCTGGTCGACGGGGAAACCATCCGTGCCTATATGCGATCTGGCGATGAGGCCATTCAGCGCTACTTCCGGCTAATGGCCGGGCAGACGCTGCTGTATAAGCAAGGACAGCGCGACATCGCCATCGACGGCGATTGACCTAGACGTCGAACCCGAAGACTCTGGACCAGTCGAGGGTTTCACCCAGATCCTTCGCCACCAGGTCGGCAATGTGTTGCGCTCCACCTCGGTAGATGCGGGCGCCAGACAGCGCTTCATGAAGACCAAGGCTGTGACGCCCCGCATCCCTGGCCCGTAGGACCTGCCTTGCGCTGACTGCGTCCTTCGCCAAGGACTCGGGCCAGTGCTCGGAACCCCAACCTGTCGCTTGCCCGTGCGCCAAGCAATGACGCACCTGCATCCAAGCGTCGGCCTCGACGAGCAACGCCGTCCAGTCCAAGGCGGCCTTGTTCTGCCACCCACTCTTTGTGAACGGCGACGGTCGTTTGTAGATCAACTGGACGAAGTCCACCCCCAAGGCAGCCGCAAGGTCGGGGAAGGAGGTAGTGAGCACCTTCGCGAAGTCCCTCACAGTGGGGTTGCTCCAACGTCCGACCCGCTGCGCGATCCGCCCGAAGCCTTCGCCGTTGAGGTACAGCGCCATAGCCGAGAAATCCTCGGCGAAGCCTTCGAAGGCACTGAGTACACCCAGCAAGATGGCTGGAGACAAGGCTGCGTGCTTCCCGGCGTTGCCAGTAAGGCGAGGATGCAGTTCGTACAACTTGGTGGGCACTTTCAGGGCCTTCGCGAACCGATCCACTGGCTGCTGCAATGAGGGTTCGATGGTCGACTGGCGCACGGACTCCATGCTGCCGTGTGCCGCCCCAAAGCGGCCTCGCGACACGACACGGCTTCGGCACGAGTAACGACGTTGCGGCTTGCACAGCGAGCACCAGCCGACCCGATGCCGCTGGCAGGGCGCCGCCTTCCACGCGTCGGCCTCCCCGGACGGCCGAGGACGGCGCGGAGCGCCGCCCGCAGGTCGTCGGCGGCCGAAGGCCGCCCTTGATGTCGTAAAGAAACTCCTCACACACTCCGATCTCAACCTCAGCCGGCACAGCGTTCGACCACAGGTGATTCTGAGGTGATCGCTATCGTCTATGGGGTGATGGGCGCGGGAACGGCGGCGGAGTGGGCGCGGGGCCTGCTGGCGGGGCAGCCGGAGCGCTGGGCGCACACCTGCGGTGTCGCCAGGCTCGCTGCGGACATCGCGGCGCGGATTCCAGATCTGGACGGCGAGACGCTGCTCGCTGCCGCGTGGCTGCACGACATTGGGTATGCGCCGACCCTTGCGGTATCAGGCTTCCACCATCTCGACGGAGCCGCCGCGCTCGCTGCAAAGGGCGAAGTGAAGCTGGCCGGTCTCGTCGCCCACCACACGTCCGGGGATGCTGAGGCTGAAGCGCGCGGCTTGACCACCCATCTTCAGAGTTTTGATGGACCTGGCGAACTCCTGGCTGCCGCCTTGGCCTACTGCGATCTTCACGCAGACCCTGACGGCGTCCCCATAGACGTGGACCGTCGCGTTGCGGAGGTGGAGGTTCGCTATGGGCAGTGCCATCCGGTGACGAGGGGCCTGTACGCTGCCCTTCCGCGGCTGCGTGAGCAAGTAGTTCTCATCGAAACGCTGCTTCGCTAGTCGAAGACCGGCTCGCTGTCTCCTCTGCGGTAATCGTCGATGCGTCGGGCTGCGCCGGCCGACAGGTCGAGAGTCGCCAAATCGTCTGGCGGGAACCATTGGACGTCCATGGTCTCCGAACTCGTCTGGATCGATCCTCCGGTCACGTGGCAGGCGAACGCTAGCGAGAACTGCTGACGAACCTCACCGTCGTCGTACGCCACCAGGTAGTCGGGGCTTGAGTACACGCCGATCAGTCGGTCGACCTCGACCTCAAGCCCGGTTTCTTCTAAGACTTCGCGGCGAAGTGCGTCAAGGACGCTCTCTCCTAACTCCACTGTGCCGCCGGGCACCGACCAGAGCTGATTGTCCGTTCGTCGCTGGAGGAGCAGTCGCCCCCCGGGACCGGCGACGACGGCCGACACCGCGGGCACCAGGCTGGTCGGTTTTGGCGCATGGGGGTCGTTGACGTACTCCCGACGCCCCATCAGCACGGCCAAGCAGGGGTGCTGATCGACCAGAGGCGCTCGACGTGACCCGCAAACTGCTCGAACGGGCCGTCCGCCGCGCCGCGCCGCAGATGTAGCAGTGGCGCTCGGTAGCCGGGTGTGCCGTAGAGGTGGGGAGTCACGAGCATCTCCTCATCGAAGCGGAAGACCGAGTTGTACATCGGGCTGGCGTAGTGCCGGATCTCGACGCCGGACAGGTTCTTCAGCGGCGTGAAGTGCAGGAGAGCGTTGCGGATGCGAGCTGCCATGCCGCCAGGTCCCAACTGCTCCTCGATGCTGCGTGCCGTGGTCTCCGATGCTTCGGGATCAGCCAGCGCGATCCGGATGGCTACGCCGGCACTGGCCTTCTCGGTCAGCAGCTCGACGAGCCGCGGGTGGCCCTCCGGGAGGAACAGAAGGGCGTAAGCAAACAGGTCGATGTGCTCCCTGGTTTGTGTGAGGAGCCGCCACCACTCCTCGACATGCAGGTCCGTGCGGTGAGCGTAGACCGCAAGAACTTCGCCGCTGTCCCCGTCGTGGGCCTCGCTCGGCCGAGCGGTCGGCCACAGTTGAAGTTCAGTGCGCCCGACGATGCGGGCGACTGCAGTGCGGTGCCGGCTGTGAGGGACGCGTCCGGCCAGCCATCGTTCGACGGTTTTGACGTCGACAGCGACCCCGGCGGCTAAGGCGAGCGCGTCTATCCGACTGGCGTGCATCGCTGCTCGCAGTCGGTCATTCGGCATCTGCTGTGCTCCCTAAGTCAAGGACGTCCCGGACGCGGCGGGACGTCTTGTCATCCGAAACGTCCTCCCCGGGACGTCCTCTTGTCCAGAAGACGTCTTCAGCCGGCCCCGTAGACGCGGTAGAGCCGTCCCTTGCTGGTCGCGCACGGTGCTCATGTCAGTTCCCTACGAGCCCGTTGGAGGGCCCATGAAGCTTCCGATCGACACTACTGGCGTCACATTCCTGTGTGCGTTGGCTCCCGAGCCGGTGATGGACTTCGAGACCAAGCGGCAGAAAGGCGACCTCAACGGAGAGCCGCTGTTCTCGGTGCAGCTGGTGCTGCTCGCCGACGGCGGCGCCGAGGTGATCAGCGTCAAGATCGTCGGAACGCCGGCAGTCGGTCTGGTCTCCGGCACGCCTGTCGCCGTCGTTGGGCTGGTCGCGACGCCCTGGTCGATGGGAGATCGGTCCGGGGTGTCGTTCAAGGCCAGCAGCATCCAGCCGCTGACGGCGGCTGCTCCCGCCAGCCGGCCGATGCCGTCGCCCGTGTCAGCTTCGGCTGACAAGGCCGCCTGAGCCGGGAGGGCTACGTCATGCGCTGGAAGCTGATGATCGTGGTGCTGCTGTTGGCCGCAACCGCCCCGGAGCTATTCGTGCACTTCGCTGGCGCGAGTGTTCGGGCCGCTTTGCAGATCCTCGGCGGGATGCTGTCACCAGGTTCGGCGGGGACCGGTCATGGCTGAGCCGTCCGCCCCCTACGGCGACGACCCACACGACGCCACGGCCGACCGGGGCTACGGCAGCCCCAGCGGCTGGGGCGGCGGCTACGGGACCGGGTCGGGCGCCGGTATCCCCGGCCGGCCCGGCGCCGGGTCTGCCCAGCAGGGCGGCGTTGTGGAAGCCGCCCTGCTGGGTCTCGCCCGTAGCATCTGGGCATTCGGTATGGAGCTGGTCGGGCTGGTGGTACTCGCCACCCCGGTGGTGCTCGGAGCCGTCCGTGGCTTGCCAGTCCCGGGCGGTATCGGCAGCGGGTTGCTGATTGCTTGTCTGCTGGGGATCGCACCGGTGCGCCGGCTGGCGGGGCGGGTGCGGCATGAAGCCATGACCCGCCGCTGCTGGCACCGGGCAGTGCGGGCCTTGGACCGCGCCAACACGCCCACTTGGCGGGGCGGCCAGGTCGCGGTCCGTTCCGTCACCCGCCGGCCGGCCGGTGACGTCCTGGACGTCCGGGTGCCGGTCGGCGGCACCGTCGCGGAGCTCGAGAAGGCCGCGGAGGCCCTCGCGGTGGTGTTGGAGATCCGCCAGGTCCGTGTACGTCGCGATCCGGGCAACGCCCGCCAGGCGCGGGTCAGCCTGATCCGCCGTGACCCGCTGGCCGCCCCGGCCCCGGCGTGGCCTCGCGCTGGCGCCGGCCGGCTGTCGTTGTGGGAGCCGATCCCGGTCGGGATCGACGAGGATGGCCAGCCCGTCACCCTGACCTTGCCGGAGCGCAACGTGCTGCTCGGTGGCGAACCGGGTGCCGGCAAGAGCGCTGCCCTGTCGCTGCTGGTGGCGACCGCTGCGCTCGACCCGAATGTGCGGCTGCACCTGCTGGACGGCAAGCTCGTGGAACTCGCGGGCTGGGCCGGCTGCGCCGACAGCACCGCCGGTGTAGACGTCGAAGATGCGAACCTGTTGCTCGGCCGCCTGCGTGCGGACATGGACGCCCGGTACCTGGCCTTGCTGGCGAACCGTGCCCGCAAAGTCACGCCCGAGTCGGGGCTGTCGTTGCACCTGGTGGTCATCGACGAGCTCGCTCACTACCTGCTGAACGGTGAGCGTAAGGAACGGGCGCTGTTCGCCGAACTGATGCGTGACCTGGTCGCCCGAGGCCGAGCCGCTGGGATCATCGTTGTCGCCGCCACCCAAAAGCCGCAGCACGACGTCATCCCCACCGCGCTGCGGGACCTGTTCGGGTTTCGGTGGGCGCTGCGCTGCTCGACCCCGCAAGCCTCCGACACCGTCCTGGGCGCTGGTTGGGCCAGCCAAGGGCACACCGCCAGCGACATCGACTCCGCGCATCGCGGCGTCGGGCTGCTCCTTCATGAGGGTGGGCAGCCGATCCGGCTCCGCTCGCACTACCTGGACGACCAGGCGCTGACGTCCATCGCCGCCCGTGCGGAGATGCTGCGCCGCGGTTTCGCCGCTGAGCAGGCCACAGCCGACGCTGCCACGCACGCGAGCACCCGATGAGTGTGCTGGTTCCGCACGGGGCACTGGACTCGCTGCTTGCGCGAGCCTCCGACGCGGCCGGTTACCGGCGCTGGCACGAGCAGGCCCGCAACACCGGGTTCTGCAGCCACCCAGTCCGGTTGCGGGGCGCCAGCACCACCATCGACGCCGGCACCGGCCAGGTGCTCTCCGACTACCGCACGTCGGCCGAGCCCGACGGCATCCTGTTGGTCGCCTGCCGCAACCGGCGAGCGACGCGCTGCCCGAGCTGCGCCGACACCTACCGGCAGGACTCGTTCCACCTCATCGCCGCCGGCCTACGCGGCGGCAAAGGCATTCCTGACACCGTCGCCACCCACCCCCGGGTCTTCCTGACCCTCACCGCACCGAGCTTCGGCCCCGTACATACCCAGCGGGACGGCGACGTCTGCCACCGACGACGCAGCACCGACAAGTGCCCACACGGGATCCGACGCGGTTGCTGGCGCCGCCACCGCGACAACGACCCACTGCTCGGACAGCCGCTGTGTCCGCTGTGCTTCCACTACGACCGCGCCGTCCTGTGGAACGCCGTTGCCCCCGAACTCTGGCGGCGCACCACCATCGCCATTCGTCGACAGCTCGCTCAGCTCGCGGACGTCCGCGTCCGCAAGCTCAACGATCACGTCCGGCTCCGGTTCACCAAGGTCGTCGAGTACCAGGCCCGGGGCGCTATCCACCTCCACGCCGTGCTCCGGCTCGACGGCCCTGACCCCAACGCCCTCACCACCGCAGCCCCCGTCTGGTCGGTCGAGCTGCTCGAGGAAGCTATCCGGCGAACCGTCGCGCAGGTGACTGCACCGCTCGCGACCCGGGATGCCGATGTCGAGGACCGGGTCTCGTGGGGCGAGCAAGTCGACGTCAGAGCACTCCGGCGCCCTGATGACGCCGAGGAGTCCGCTAAGCAGGTCCGCTCCGTCGCGGCGTACATCGCGAAGTACGCCACCAAGAGCACCGACCCACTCGGCGCCCTGGACCGGCGGTTGTTGCGCGGCGAGCAGATCGACGACCTCGACATCAACGAGCACCGTCGCGAGCTTGTCGAGACAGCCTGGCAACTCGGAGCCGAACCCCACCTACGGGACCTCAAGCTCCGCCGCTGGGCCCACACCCTCGGCTACCGCGGACACTGGGCTACAAGAAGTCGCCGGTACAGCACAACGCTTACCGCTTTGCGCGATGTCAGGCGCATCTGGCGCTCGGCAACCACCGGGGTGTCCCCAGCCGCTGACGTCGTGCTGGTCTCGTCCTGGGCGTACGCGGGAAGCGGCTACCAGACGCCCGGCGACGCCTGGCTGGCTGACACCGCACAGCGACGGCGGCTTGAGGGCAGTCGCGAGCGACAAGCGCTCATGGCGCGACACGCCCACATCGAAGAGAGATGATCATGGAAAAGCTGTTGCTCACTCCGGCTGAGGCCGCGATCTGCCTCGGAATCGGCAGGTCGAAGCTATACGAGCTACTCGCAGCAGGGGTCGTCGCGTCCATCCGGATCGGCAACTGTCGGCGCATCCCCATCGCGGCCTTGGAGGCTTTCGTAGCGAGCCTCGATGAGGCCTCGTCCTGCCGATCCGGGGGTTCTGTCGGTCCTGCGGCGTAGAACCAGAAGACGGTCGTCCTACCACTTGTCCACAACTTCGCACGTGTGGCGTCGCGGCCGGCCAAACGCGGAGACCATCGAGTCGGGCTGGATGGAACGAAGGGAGACTGGCGATGGCCGGCAGAAGAGGACAGGGCGAAGGCTCGATCTACCAGCGCAAGAGCGACAACAAGTGGGTCGGAACCGTTGATCTCGGGTGGGCTGATGGGAAGCGCAAGCGAAAGGTCGTCTACGGCGCCACCCGAGCGGCTGTCCGGGAGCGGATGGCGGAGGTTCAGCGACAGGTGCACGACGGAACCCTGCCGAGCAGCCGGCAGCGGCTCGGGCCCTTCCTGGAAGACTGGCTCACCCTGGTGCTTCCGAGCACCAACATCCGACCGAGCACCGTCGCGAACTACGCCCTGGTGGTGCGTAAGCACCTGATCCCCGGGCTTGGCCACTACTGGCTCGACAAGCTTCGGCCAGAGCATGTGCAGCGGTTCCTGAACGACAAGGGGACCACGCTCAGCCCTCGCTCCGTTCAGAACCTTCGGACTTTGCTCGGCTCCGCTCTTCGGCATGCGGAGAAGTGGGGCTACGTCACCCGGAACGTCGCCCGCCTTACGGACCCGCCGCGCCTGGAGCGCAAGGAGGTCGTCCCGCTGGCGCCGGCCGAGGCTCGTCGTCTGCTCGCCGCATCCAAGAACGACCGGCTCTACGCCCTGTACGCCGTCGCTCTTGCCATCGGTCTGCGCAAGGGGGAGGTCAGCGCGCTCCGATGGGCCGACGTGAACTTCGACGAGGCGACCTTGCGCGTGACGGGCACGTTGAAGCGCATGACCGGCGTGGGGCTGGTGCGCGACGAGCCCAAGACCAGGCGCTCGCGCAGGACTGTGCCGCTGCCGGAGGTCTGCGTGGCCGCCCTGCGGGCGCACCGGATCGCTCAAGCTCAGGAACGACTGGCACAGGGGGAGCGCTGGCAGGACCTGGACTACGTGTTCTCCACGGCGATCGGCACGCCGTTGGACCCGAGGAACCTGACGCGGCAGTTCGCCGCGGCTTGCAAGCGGGCCAAGCTGCCCACCACGCGATTTCACAACCTGCGTCACACGTGCGCGTCGCTCCTGCTGGCCCAAGGAGTGCAGCCTCGCGTGGTGATGGAGACACTCGGGCACTCGGGTATCTCGATCACGATGGACCTCTACACGCACGTCATGCCCACACAGCAGCGCGACGCAGCCGATCGTATGCAGTCACTGCTCGGGTGACCGATGAAGTTCGCCATGATGGCGGATGGCGGTGGGCCTGTGAACACTACGCTCCGTAGTCGGTTGCACCTAAGAATCGACTTGACAGTGCCGTTACGCTCCTCCCGTGCGGCTTCGCCGCCTTCGGGTACACGGGAGGAGCGTAACGGCGCCTGTGCAAGGTCGTCTTGGTCACAGGGCGTAGACAACGAGTCGTGTGGGGTCGTACTCTGGAGCCGTCCGCTGCGGGGTCCGCTCCGCCGTGGATATGAGACGTAGCTGGTTCATGACCAGTCTCGTCTCGCCGAAAGGGCGTCAGCGGCTGTGGAGGAGCTGTATCGGGCCGAGACTCTTGGCAAGATCTAGACGTAAGTCTCGCTGGCTATCCTCAATGCACCGCTGAATCACGTCCCCAAGGCAAAGTCCCGATAACGAACACATGCCCCGCTCCTCGGAGCGGGGCATGCTCGTTTCCGCGGTTCACCTTGTTGGCTTCGGATGGGTGCGAGTGACGTTCTTGCTTCCGCGAAGATGCGCGTCGGGATGCACGTTCAGGTAGCCATTGGCTCGGATCTCCCAGCGCTCCCATCCGTTGCACATGGCGAAGGGCCGCCAAGCTTGCACGTCCCAGTGGAATCCCACGGGCAGGGAAAGCCCAGCCACGTGCAGCGTGTCTCGCGTGTGGTACGGCCCGTCCCCCTGCCATTCGCCGCCGAAGGAATCCCGTCGCGCTTTTCCGAAGTCTTGGCGAAAGCGCTTGCGATCGGACGGGTTCGAGAGCGGGATCTCTCGGCAACCCGCGAAACAAAGCATGGGCAAACAGCGAGGATCGTGGGGTCCGTCAATGTCGGTCTCCCTGGTCAACCATTCCACGCCCTGGTTGATCGACCTGGATGCTTCCTCCGGGCGGCTGACCAGCGCGAAGAAAGCTTTGTGGCGAACGAACTGCTCCGCTGGTACCGACCCTCTTCGAGTGAGATTTGCACTGACGTCGCGCTGCACTCTGACCCCACCAGTCGCCAACACCAGCGCCTTGCGCTTGTGCAGCGTCTTATAGAGACGTTCAACGTCAGACGGCCTGAGTACGTCAAGGGCTCCGTCCATACCGCGCAGTCGTTCACCCACGAGTTCCACGCTCTTGAGGCCGGATAGGTCAAACCGAGCGCGCAACTCCGTTGCGGTGGCTTTCTGCTGGTTCGAAGGGTCGGCTGGCCGCACGAGAAATGCAATCGGTTCCCAGGGTCCGCTGCCCGTGGATCCTGGGTCGCCGTCGTTTGATGTCGTGTCACCGGTGTTCTTGCTCGGGCTAGAGGAGCGCTTCGTCACTGTCGGTTAAGTACCCTCAGCGCCGCGGCTGCCGGCAACTGCAGTTGAGCCAACTCCTCGGTCGTCATCTGCGCGACGGCCGCAAGCACGAAATCCCGAAGTCCTTCGGCTGTTGTTGGAGGGTGCAGCGGTCCTGTTCCGAGTCCCCGCGATCGAACAGTGACAGGAACAAGAAGGTCCACCGGCTCCGAGACATCGTGCTTCTGGAAAAACCCTCGTAGTTCCTGCAACACGGACGACTTGAGCTGCTCCGCCCATTGATTCCGTAGTGGGGGTGGCAAGGCCTTGATGCTCCCGCCCTTCTTGATCCAGGTCTGGCCCGCTGACTTAGTCCACTCCGTCTCAGCGAACGTCGCACGCAACTTGTCAAGATTGGCCTTGGGAATGGTGGGGAGAATCAGGTCGCCCTTTGCAGACGTCCGCTTGAGTTGCGGTACTTGAGCGGACACGTCCCACACGTACGTGGCTCCGCTTGGATCCAGACAAGCTGCCCAGAGGTCTTCCCGGACGCGGACGCTCCGAAGCGGCGGTGATTCGGCGACTTCCAGCGGTTGCTCTGGTGAAAGCCGCACCTTGTATGGGGACCGCTCTCCTTCCAGTGAGACCACCTCGGGCAAGGTAAGGAGGAGGCGCACGAGACTGGCCTGGCCGTAGTCAGATTCGGAAAAGGCTCCGTCCGTCAACTGAAGCAGCCGGTTCTTGAGGACCGGGGTGGTCATCACGTCACCGCTCCTGCCGCTAGCCGCTGCCTCAGCAAAGGCGAGCCGAACCAGTTCGATCAGGCCGACACGCTTCGAGGAGCTGCCCTCAGGTTCGGCTACCACCGAGGATGCTGCGCGGCTACGCCCGCTAGTCACTGCTGGGCTCTGTAGTAGTCGCGCATCGAAGCCCAACCGATCTCCGTGTTCGAGCGTGCCCCATGCTCAGCTCCGGACCGGGCTTTGAGCCAGGGGCCTTCGGCGTGTGTCAATTCGCTCAGGGTGTGCGCCGACGTCGAGCCATAAGCCCTCACGACAGACTCGACGACCTGTTGGTCTCGAAGGGACAGTAGACCGGGGTCTCCTTGCGGCCAGGCCCCGACCTCGAACACCCCGCGGTGCTGGCGGAACAACACGGGCACCACGGGTCCCTTCGCCCAGGCCTCGACTCGTTCCCGGAAGAGTGGTTCGTCGAACCACGCGAGGTTCCAGGCCTGGCAGTAATAGACCAGCTTCTGGAGCTTCATAGTGCTGATCGGGCCAGGTACTCGGGTGAGTACGGCCGCGGCTACATCGTGAGCTGAGTTCGGCACGTGTGACCTCCGGCATCTGCCTGGGCGAGCGAGGTGTACCTGCCCTTCTGGCTGCCCCCGGAATCTAGCCGTTCGATCGCCCGAAGCGTGACCGCTCCGTACTGGCTGGCCCGCTCGCAGTCCTCCGTTTCGTGGCGCTCGGCTATGTAGCCAAGATGTAGCCAAGCCGGCGGACGTCGATGGACGCGGTGCCCGATTTCGCCAGCGGAAGGCCGGCGCGGTCGGCGCGAGCGGACGTGGACGGACGCTTCCGGCGGGCTCTCCCTGCTCCTACGGATCAAGAGGTTGCAGGTTCGAATCCTGCCGAGCGCACCCCTACTGACCTGCGGGTTCGTCCTCCGGACGGGTCCGCTGCGTTGTCTAGGCGCTGCGTTTGTAGCAGCGAATGTAGCAACGCGCTCATGACCCGCTTGGCAGCTGCGTGAGGATTTCGTCCATTTGGGCCGCGGCCGCACGCTCCATCTCCTCGTTCACGTGCGCGTAGATGTCAGCGGTCGTTGACAGCCTGGAGTGGCGGAGCATCTGCTGCACAACCTTCAGGTCGACCCCGCGCTGGAGCAGCAGGCTTGCTGCGGTGTGGCGCAGGTCGTGGACTCGCACCGGCTCCACGCCGGCCGCTACGCACAGGGCCCTCCATGCCCTTGTGACGTTACGAGGCTCGAGCGCGGTGCCGATGCCCGTTGTAAACACGAGGTCAGGGTCCGCCCAGAAGCTGGCGCTGAGCCTTTCCTTCAGCTGGCTACGGCGGTGCGCTTCGAGCTCGCGGACGACCGCGACGGGAAGGGGCATCGTCGTTGCGAGGCCCGTCTTCGTCGTCTGCCGCTCGACTAACCGACCGCGTCGGCGGCCGGAGATGGGATCAGGTTCGCCATCCCGCAGTCGCTGGAGTGTCCGGTGGATGCGAACCGTGCCAGCAGCGAGGTCCACGTCCGTCCAGTGAAGCGCCAAGGCCTCGCCCTTGCGCAGGCCAAGCGCGAGCAGCACGACCCAGAGCGGGCGCAGCCGGACGCTTTGCGCCTGCGCGAGCAACTTGCCGACCTCCTCGGTCGAGAGGGCTGTCGCCGGTCGGCGGACGGCTCGTGGGGCTTCGACAAGCAGGCACACGTTCCGAGGGATCAACTCGTCCCGGACCGCGTCCGCCAGCGCCGCCCGTAGGACTGCGTGCAGGTAGGCGACAGAGCGTGCGGAGAGCGGTGTTCCGCGGTGACCGAGCGTTCCCTGCTTGTTCGTCAGCCACGACCTCACCCGAGGAACGGTTAGCTGCGCCAGAGGTGTGCTTCCGAGGTCCGGGATCAGGTGCAGGCGGACCTGGTCGCGGTAGCTGGCAAGTGTGGCTGGGGCGAGCCTGCCGGAGGCGACGCGCCCCTGGAGTGTGTCCTCTGTCCAGTGGTTGAGATACCTGGCCACCGTCAGCTCACGTCCGGGTTGAAAGACGACCCCGCGCTCGATCTGCTGCTGGAGGAGGCGGAGCTTCGCCAGAGCTTCCTTCTGCGTGCTTCCGTACACGGTCTTGCGGCGACCGCCGAACGTGGCGGAGGCGCACCACTTGCCGTCTGACTTCCGCTGGTACACGGAGCCCTCACTGTTCGCACGTCTGCTCATTGCGTCCTCTTCTAGATGGCCCTCCCTCTCTGGCCCTTCTCGAGCAGGCCAAGTTTTCGGGCGTGGTTGATCCACCGCCGAGCGGTGGCTACGGGAACGCCGGCCTCGTGGGCGATCTCGACTGCCGGCTTGTTGCTGAAGGTCACATAGTGGCGGTAGGCGTCGGCCACCCGCGAGTAGAACGATTCGGGGTCAGTCCCGTCGGGCCGCTCTAGGCGCGGTCGGTGGTTGTCGTGGCGGTAGATGTGCTCAGGACCTTCGTCCGTAACCTCCTGAAGTCGCCGGAGAGGGTCCAGCTTGGGTCCAACCTTCCTGACCCAGTCCAGGAGCCGTGGATCTCGTAGTGCCGCCTCGATGCGTCCGAGCGGGATCTCGCGCAAGTTGCGCGCTGAGATGCGGGGACCGTCAAGGGCAACGCCAGTCACGACCGGCGAGCCGTCCGGGCCGATAACGGCCCGGACGAACAACTCCACACCATCCAGTTCATCCGTCACGGTGAAGCGGAACCACCCCGGCATTGAGCGCTCGATGATCGCCCATGGGTCGGGATCGGGTCCGAATGGTTCAGGCTCGTTCATACAAGCTCCGATCTGCGGTGCACACTTGCGCGGACACTACTCCAGAGTACAAGATGAGCAACCGTGCACACCCGCTCGCTCTTGAGGAGTACCGCATGAACCAGCCCCTCCTGCCACAGGCCCAACTGCTGTTCAAACCTGAGGAAGCGGCCAAGGTGCTGGCCGTAGGACGCACGCAGGTATACGCGCTGATTGCCAGCGGACAGCTGGAGAGCGTGCAGATCGGTCGGCTGCGGCGCATCCCGATCGCCGCCTGCGAGCGCTACGTCAGCAACCTTCAGCAAGCTCGGCAAGCAACAACGGACAACGCTGACGGAAACGGCGTGTGCGTGGCTGACAGGCTCCATTCCAAGACGGCGCCGTGAAGGCTAGCTGCGGGGGTTGTGCTCGCCGCTGGACCGGCACTTCGCAGTGCCACTGTGCGCGGTGCTGCCGTCACTTCAGCTCCTCGACCGCCTTTTACCTGCACCAGGTCGGCGGCAAGTGCGTCGATCCGATCTCACGCCGGCGCCGAAACGGCTCGCCGGTGTTCGACAGCCGGACGGACACGCGCGGTGTCACGCACCTCAAGTTGCGTCCTCCTGCGCCCTCGTGTGCCCGGCGCAGCGAACCGCTGCTGGAGGCTCCCCTGAGCGGCTACGGGGCCGTCGCCGGTGTGTATGCGGACCGCGGCTGGTACCCCCGGCCGCATAGGCGGGCAACCCATGCGGCGTGCCGGGTTGTTGCCGGTTCTTCGTCAGCACGGGTGCGCCATGCCTGAGGTCCAGGGGACACAGATCGACAGGACTTGTCACGGCCACACGAAGCAGCCGCTGTCCAGCTCCGCCCTAAATCGTCTTGGTGCCGCGCAGTCCCACGGTGCCCTCACTGGCTCGTCCACCTTCAACCTGGAGACAACACCCATGACCAGTATCAGCAGCGATAGCACGACGGCGCCGGACGCTCCTTTGACCGGCAGGCCGGTCCCGCCCTGCGGGACGGTGCCGGACACGGGCTCTCGGGCAAAAGCGACACAGTCCACCGCAGAGATCATCGATCTTGAGTGGCGGATCACCGAGAACTTGCAGAGCGGTGGGGGGATCTGGATGACCAATGGTCAGTACCCGAGTACTGAGCACATCATCTCGGTCATCTGTGGCGAGCTGGCGAGTGTCATCTTGACCCCAGAGCCGCAGCTGATCGAGGTGCGTCCCCTGGACGCGGACCAGACGTCTTCTTGGCACCGTCTAGGTATGGACTCGTCGCATGAAATAAATCTTTTCATCAACGCGAACAATGCCTTGCACACACTCGAGGCGGCCGTCTATGAAGGCTTCGTTGTGCCGGCCGAGATGCGGGCCCAGTTCCTCGCGCTGCTCGGCGGGGACTCAGCGTGAGGGTCGGACGTCACCGGCTCGCGGTGCCCTACCTGTGCCCCTGTGGCGAGGAGCACGTCGCCATCGCCAAGGGCTCTGTCGGCCAGCTCAACCGGCGTACCCCGTGTGGGCTCGACGTGCTTCTGGCTCTGTGCTGCACGTCGCCTGACACAGTGCGCTACTGGCGGCACGTGGGGAAGGGCCCTGTCTCCTACCGCGCCGGCCGCAAGGTGCTGTACGCCGTCGAGGACGTGGAGAACTGGCTGGCCTCGCTCCGGACGGTAGGCCGATGAGCGCCTCAGGAGTGGCCTTGTCAGGCGTCTGCGGTCACCCCGAGGGTGTCTGTTGCTATCCGCTGCACGTGGCGGCGCAGGCGTTCGCCAAGGAACGAGAGGCAGCCTTCCTGGTGCCGGGCGTCATCGCCTACGTCGCCGAGCACCCTGGGTGCAGCACCCGCAGCGTCTACCGAGGCGTCACCGCGGGCACGCAGGAACAGCGGTGCACTGCGATCAAGCTCGCCGTGTCGCAAGGCAGCATCCGCGAGGAGCGGGTCCGGGCGAAGCTCCAGCGCTTCTGGGTCGCGCCGCCGAGCGGACCGGCACACCCCGAGGTGCTCACAGACCCTGCGGCAACCAGCGTCGTGGCGCAGAGCGGGATCCCGACGTGAAGCCGCTCCGGCGCCTCACGGGCGGTCTGTGCAGCCGCTGCCGATGTCGCTTCACCAGGCCGGCCTTCGACGCACACCGCGGCGGCGGCCTGTGTCAGGAGCACCAGCGCCCCGGCCGGCCGGGCGCCGCTGACGACCGCGTGGAGTCAGTACGACCGGGCGAGCCGAGCCGGGGAGCAGGGCTGCGTCCCCACTTCGGTCATGTGCCGCTGCCCCCCTACCGAAAGAGGGGGTGGCTCAAGCTCCTGCTGGGCGCCGTCGTGAGCTTGTTCGCGTGGCTGATATGGCCCTGGTGAGCGCCCTTGGGACCTCTGCGGTCCTTGAGGCTGCGCTCGAGTACGCCCGCGCGGGACTGCACGTCTTCCCGCTGTCGTGGGGACGGACGCCGATCGCCCTCTGCCCGGCCTGCCAGCCGGACCGAGGGTGCCCCGGTAAAGACCGGTGCCTGTGCGGGGTGGGCACCTGCCATGGGTTCTGGGCGGCCACGACCGATGAGGCAAAGATCCGGCGCTGGTACACCCAGCACCCGGACTGGCAGGTTGCTATCCGCACCGGGGCGGCCTCCAACCTCGTCGTCCTCGACGTCGATCTGGACAAGGGCGGCCTGGACACCTTGGTCGGCTTGGAGCGCGCCGGACTGGACAAGGCGGGGACGGGTTGTCAGCTGACCGGCAGCGGGCTGTCGTTCCATCTGCTGTACCGGCACCCCGGTGGAGTCGTCCCCAGCACGCAGGGGAGCTGGCCCAGCGGTCTCGGACCTGGGCTGGACGTGCGGGGAGACGGGGGCTACATCGTGGCGGCTCCCAGCCGTCACCCAGCGACGGGTGCCCGCTACGAGATGCTCGGCGAGCTGGGAGACCCGCCCGTCTGGTGCCCCCCCCGCAGTGACACGCCGTTCGGTGACGGCCACTCCTGCGCTCACCCAAGACCGGCCGTTGAGCCAACAGACCGGGCCTGGCCTCCCTGGACCTCCTCATCGCGTCGGGCCCGCGTACTGGCCCGGTCTCCCTGGACAGCGCGCACCCGCCGCCCAGCCGCTGCGTATCGTCGAAGGACGTGCGAGGGGCGACGGGAAGGCTGGGACGGCGGGCAGGACTTCGGTGACTTTGGACGACTTCGGTGGGTTCGGCGGTAGCGACGGGGGCGCCGGTGGCGGCTGGTAGGTGGGTAGGGCCTGGGCCTGGTCGTCGCGGGGTAGCTCGGGCGGTGGCCGTGCTGCTGCTGGGTACCGGGCTGGTCAGCAGTTGCGCCACCGGCGGTGGTCGTCCGGAAGGTGCAGCCCGTGGGACGTCGCGTCCCCTGCTCGCTCCTACGGGAAGCTCACCGACGCTGGCGGCGCCTCCCGCCGCACCGGTGGGGCCTGTTTCACCCGACGGCGCCTTACCGCAGACCGGGGAGTCCCCGTCGGCGGCCAGTTCCACCTTTCGTGCTCAGATGGCGCATCTGTGGCAGGCCGTTGTCAGCGGCGACGCAGCGTATGCTCTCCCAGCCTTCTTCCCCCTTGCGGCCTACCGGCAGGTCAGGTTGGGTCCGGCAGGCCCAAGGCCTGCCGGCACAGCCGGTTGCGTGCGGGCGGTGAGCTCGCCCCCCGGCGGCCAGACCAGTGCGGCCCGTACTCCTGCCAGGCGCCCAGCGGGCTGATGTCCGCC
>JAABUT010002073.1_pt1 | contig 20444 bp, 18 predicted proteins | sample 5559281 | NCBI WGS metagenome assembly JAABUT01 (sample SAMN10711880, study PRJNA513359) | rock metagenome | isolation source: Antarctica rocks | place: Antarctica: Victoria Land, Ricker Hills nord | collected 2016-01-04
TAATAAGAGAATATGACGAAAAGCTGACGAAGAAGATCATTACTCATAAAATTCTACTCAATCTCACAGTCGAAAGTCATAAGAAATTGACTGTTTCAATGTTAATAGCTGATATAGATCATCATGACGTCATATTAGAAAAGCTCTGAATGAACAAAAATGAAATACTACTAGATATGCAAAACGATGTCATCGTTTTTTCGAATCAATTAGAAGCTCTCATTTCTGTTTTTTCGATGTCAGTCAGAGCTTCACACTCAAAATGATCACAATCATCGAATTCTTCTATCAGTTCAGCTCTCAAAGTGCTTCAACGATCAGCTTCTACTGCTTCAAAAAAGAACTTTTCTATGTTCAGTGTGAGAGCTGCATCTTTTTATGCACTGGTTAAATGATCAAAGAAGAATTGCATCGAGGTTTTCGCTATGTCGATCGAAGATATTGATAGGAAAATAGTCTACAACACTCAATGCGAACTGAATGTTCTAGACGTCGCTTTCATCGATGCATCAGCTCAAAATCTAGAAGACATCAAAGTCAAGCTATCTTCGAAATATCAGAATTTTCTCGACGTGTTTGATCGAGCTCAAGTTGATAAGCTATCATCTCATCGTTCATATGATCATAAGATAGAGCTCACTAACGATGTCACTTCTTCTAGATGTTGAGCTTATTGAATGTCATTCTACAAGCTTCAGAAGATCAAAGAATATCTGAATGAAAATCTGTCAAAGAATTTTATTACTTCTAGCAAGATCTCATATTTCTCATTCATTCTATTCGCTCTGAAGATCAATGATGATCTTCGCTTCTGTATCAACTATCAAAAGCTCAATGTCATTATCAAAAGAAATCGCTACTCTCTATCGCTCATAGATGAGATGATTGACAAAATCGTTGACTGCAAGCATCTGACTCGACTGAATATAATTTTCGCTTTCAACAAACTTCGTATGCATTTCGATAGTGAGAACTATACGATCTTCATTATCGCTCTAGAAGCGTACAAATCAAAGATTCTATCATTCAAATTAACAAACGATTCGATCTCGTTTCAGCAATATATGAACGATGTTTTATGAGACTTTCTAAATGATTTCTGTCAAGCTTATTTAGACGACATTCTCATATACAGCAAGATTCAAAAGAAGCATAAACAACATGTCAAGATGATACTAGATTGTCTACGAGACGCTGATCTGCAGATAGATATTTGAAAGTGCGAATTCGACGTAGAAGAAACAGTCTTCTTAAAGATCATAGTATCAGAACAAGATCTTTGCATGAATTCTATCAAAGTGAAAGCTATAGTCAATTGAGCTACATCTACTAATCTAAAAGAGATACAAGACTTCGTTGACTTCGTCAATTTCTATTGATGCTTCATCAAGAACTTTTCGAAACTAGTCAAGTTGTTCACTCAGCTGATTTGAAAAGACACGTCTTTTGTTTGAAATGAAGTCTGCGTCGAAGTCTTTGACAATCTAAAGAAGCAGATCAGCTCGACTTCAGTTCTACGTCATTTCGATGTCAAACGTCAAGCTATTTTGAAAATCGATGCATTCAACTATGTAAAAGACGACATACTATCTCAGTACGATGATGAGAATGTGCTTCATTCAATAGTCTTCTATAGCAAGAGCATGATTTCAGCTGAATGCAATTATCACATCTATGACAAGAAATTGCTAACTATCATTCGATGCTTCGAACACTGATAATTCGAACTAGAAGATACTGAGCTATCTATTCAGATGTTTACTGATCATCAGACTTTAAAGATCTTTATGAAAAACAAACAGCTGACTCGACGACAAGCAAACTACCTGAATATTCTATCGAAGTTTAACTTTCAGATTATCTTTCGATCAGGTAAAACAAACTTCAAAGTCGATGCTTTAACTAGAATGTCGATGATCGATAGTTCTGAATCAGCTAAAGACATAGATGATCATTTTCAGACTATACTGATCTCGAATCAAATAAATGTTCTATCAATTGAGTTTGAAATTGAATCTGAATACGAGACTAATCTCTATCAACGCGTACGTCTAGTCAATCAGAAGAATGAACTATGCAATGAGTATCAACAAGCTATGAGCAAAGATGAACTGAAGCTTCATAACATGAAGCTAAAGAACTGTCAAATCATTGACAACGTTTTATTCAAAAAGAATCTACTATGAATGTTGAAACAAATGCATACGAAATTGCTTTGAAAGATTCACGATCAATCATCAATCTTGCACTCTAACATTAAATGAATGATTGATCTAGTTCAACGCTTCTATTATTGATCAGATCATCAAGCAACTATTCAACAATACATTTGAAACTGTCATGTCTATCAGCGAAGCAAAGCATCTTGAGATGATACAAATGATTTGCTTCAGCTTCTATCAATCTCTCAGCAGCGTTGACAAGATATAGCTATGAACTTCATCATTGAGCTACTTCTATTGAAAAACTATAACGTCATTTGTATGATCATATGTCATCTCTTCAAAGAACATCACTATGTTTTCTGTCATTGAGAAGACGATGACATCTCAATTGAAGAAACAGTATGAATCATGCTATGAAACGTCTATCGACTTCATGATCTACTCAGTTCTATCGTTTCGAATAGAGACTCTCAGTTCATATCGATCATGTGACAAAGTCTTTGTAAACGACTGAAGATCAAAGTCAATCTATCAACAGTCTATCATTCAGAGATCGATGATCAGTTGAAACGAGCTAATCAAGATGTTGAACGTGAACTTTGAATCTACTGCAATTACATGCAGAATGACTGAGCTAAATGACTTTCAATGATGAAATTCAGTGATAATTTCAATACATTCTCGACTATCTTGATGACTTCTTTCTACTTCAATAAAGACTTTCATCTTTGAATGAGTTTTGATTCAGATACGACTGATTATGAAATGATTCGTCAATGTATTGAGATTAGAAAGATCAATAATCTTGTCATTGAAATGAGCGAACTTCTTATCTTCAATCATCAACAATTAAAAAAGATCAAGCAGATAACTGAAGCTCAGATGAACAAGCATAAACGAAACGTCATCTATGAAGTAGATGATCAAGTTTGATTAGTCTTCGAAAACATCAAAATCACTAGATCATGCAAAGATTTGAAAGACAAGCAGCTCAACTTCTATTCAATCACAGTCAAAGTTGAGATCTTCTATCATCTTCAGCTATCTAGAAGCATGAAGCATATACATTCAGTGTTCAGCTCGAAGTATCTACGATCTTCATCAAACGACTCTCTATCAGAACAACATTCTGAAATCTCTAGATCGATGATCATTGAAGAGAATGAAGAGCACTGAGAAGTAAACAATATATTGAACTTCAGGCGATATAAAGAAAGACTACAATACAAGGTCAAATGAATCGAGATAGATCATGACGACGAATGATACTATGTCGATAAAGAGAAATTCGATGACTCGAAGAAAGTTCTGAACGAATTTCAGAAGCTATACTCGAATAAGTTGCACTAAATTGAAAACATGATGAATTTTTTGCTTTTATTTCTTTTCTATTCATGCAAACATGAATGTTTGAAGAAAGAAGTAATGTTATGAACATGTTTGAATCGATCAGAGTTCAGATCTAATTCTAATCAATTTGATTAAAGCAAGTCATGACGTTATGTCTAGTTTGAATCTAGCGCATCTCTTTGAGTCATTCTCAGCACTTCTTCTCGTTGTTCAGCACTTTCTTCATTCATCTCTTTCATCATTCTTTTAGACAAACACATCTGATCTATTACATCACATCTGTATCGAGTCTAGCGCAGTCTCAAGCCATTATTTATAGAAGAGCTTGCACTCTTTCTCTTCTGTATTCTTAATGTCTTGTTATAGCTATCTCTAAAGAACAATACATACATATCAGCTCTGAGTCTCTTTGATTGAATGATCTAGGCACGATCTCAACAAAAACATTAACTCAATTGAATTTAGCACAGAGCTGAGAAATACACATATAAGAATCAAGTTCTTTTCTGTAAATACTTTTCTTTCTTAACATTTATTTATTAGTTAAATAACATCTTTATGACTCACTCTAGATTGATTTCTAACATTCAATGATGAAGATATCACTCACTCAAACAGCGAAGCTGAAGAAGAAAGTCAATGAGCATGATTAACTTCATGCAGACATTGTAGAACAGATGAAAGTTCTTCAGATGAGTTGAATTTGCAAAGAAAACTGTCACAATAAAAGAAAGTACTGTTGAATTAATAAGTCAAACGTTCATCATTGACTGACTGCTGATCATATAATATGCTGATTAAAAGCAATCAGTAAAGATGATGAGTTTGCATCACTTATTAAATCTTCAAGAACGCTGATTGAAATTCTGATGATAGTGAAATCTCAAGTCAAATGTGTTAATTCTTTCTCAGCATCTTCTTTAATCATTACATCATCATTTACTTTTATACAATCATTGCAGATCATCAATGAATCAATCAACATAACAAATGTATTAATGTTGCAAATGATATAAAGAGCAACAGCTGAAGAAGAAAGAAAGATTGAAGAGTAAAAAATTAGACAAAAGAGAAAGAATCAACAAAAGCAGATGAATAGTTGCAATAAGCTGAAGATGCTTGAGAAGATTGAGACTTCTTTTATGCTCAATTAACATCAACATACATTGTTTATTCATTTTAGCAATTTTGTTCAGAATGATGATCTTTGTAATTATTTATATCTTTTAATATATTTTCAAAGTTAATAACACTTGAGCACATTTTTTTGACATGTTTTCAATGAGCTGAATGCTTAATATTATGATCTACAAACAATACAAAGTTGAAAAGAACATGATGAGAATCATTGAAAGAGCTTAAACATATTTGCTGACATTGATATACAGCTGACTTGTAATGTCAGCAAGTATGCTCGCTCTAGAAATTCTGATTCAGATGACAAATTGTCATTCAAATTAACAATTAAAGATACATCAATAGCACACTTTACATTTTCTACATTAGCTCAGCAAGCTCATACTTCAACAATGCAAACATGAAGTCATTTATATAATTTTTAAGCTCAAAGATCTGCTTTAAAATCTCAAGTCAAGATTTCAGTCTTGCAAATATCAATTAAAGATGAAAGTTTGAAAAAGATAAAAAAGATGAAGAAGATGAAGAAAACTTTAAATGATTATTCAGAAATAACGAAAAAGCATGATGAGTTTAACTATGATGAGTCTATTTATATCTAGATATTATCTGAATATATAAACTATGTCAATCAGATGAAAAAGTGCTTCAGAATCATTAATTCACTCTCTTTGTGATTTGACTGCTACTTTTAGAAATTCATCAAATTTCTCATTAAATTCGTCATATCATTAAACAAGCTGATCATTTCTTTTAATTCAAGCTTTCAACATTGAAAATAAACTTTCTATGAAATTATAGTCAAATGAGTAAAGTGATAATTTGACAAGATGCATCTCAAAGCTTTCACATAGTTCATTGAGCTTTGCTGATTAATGAATTTTAGCATTATTCATGATTATCATTGAATGTGATTCTATCTTTTCAGAATTGCATATAGAAAGCATCTGTAATTGCATGAAGTTCAGAAAGATTTCTTTTATTATGAAGTCATGATGCATCTTTCATGCTGTCATGATTTTAATCTTCATTTATTCTTCAACTAGTTTTCATCTGATTTCATTCTAATCAAGTCTAGCGAAAATCTGATTTAAAGATGATATCATTGAGTCTTTGCATCATATGTGTAAGACATCAACTCAATTGAGTCTAGCACAGAGCTGAGAAACATACATATAAAAATCGAGTTCTTTTCTGTAGATACTTTTCTTTCTTAGCATTTATTTATTAGTTAAATAATATTTCTATGACTCGCTTTAGATCAATTTCTAACAGTAAATAAATGCTAATCAACTACTTTGCTATCAATGTGTAAATGATACAAAATAATTTACTTCTATTCAGAAAATTCACAAGAAATTCTTTAAATTACTTTCATTAAAACATACATTCAAATTTACTTAAATTTATCAAATCAATCACTTATTCAAATCTATTTATTTATTTTTCTCACAATGACACGTGACTTTGAATCAGTTAAGTCATGAACAGTTTATCTGCTTAGAAACATTGCTAGCAGATGCATTTTCATTATTTCTTTTGATGTTTCAGCTGAATCTCAGAATATTACTACTTCATGAAACATCAACATAAGTTAACAACTTCATCAATGAGCTCATGATCAGTTGAATGAAATCATCAAGATGTTGATTGAGTTAAAAGATCAACAAAACATGACTTTGAAACTGAATGAGCAGTGAATTGTTGTTTAAGTTGAATATGACAAGAAATTGAATTAACTAAAGATCAAATAAATGATCATAAACACTTTAAAAAAGATAAACAAATGTTATTGAAAAAAGATGTTGAATCTTAAGAATAAATTCAAAGAAGTATTGCATTCAATGAATCAGTCACAATCTCATCAATCTACTGAATCTTGAGTTTCTACAAAATCTCTATCTTGAGCTTTTATCAAAAACTATACTTGACGAAAGTCATTTACTTTATTTAATAATGATCATCATAAATCTTTCAAGTTTTTGAACTCATCTGTATTCATTGATGAAGATAAATCAACATGAAATAGCTGAAGAGTCAAGATGAATGATAAACTTCAGACAAATGTCAATCACTTTAATAATGAAAATATCTGTATTGTTTATGTAATATTTAGATTAGAAAATGATGCTGCTGAGCACATTTTCGCTTGATATTGACATGATGCTTTGCATTCATACATCTTGATCAATGAGTTATTTGAGCATCTGAAAGAAATATACAATGAACTGAATAAAAATCGAAAGTGTCGTTGCAAGTACAATATTCTGAAATAAGCAGATAAGTCTTTCAATGTCTTCTACTTCAACTTTATGAAGCTATTCAACTATCTTAATTATGAAAATTGCATTCTGATGAATGATCTTCAGAATAAAATCAATAATTGCTTGCAAAACATTTTATCAGTCTGTTCAAAGAACTTTACTTTGCTCATTCACTTATAGATTGATTACATCAAGTTGAGTACTTGAGTTTGAATCAAGTACTTGACTTGTCAAGACTTGATTTAAGTCAGAATTCTTGACTCAAGTATTCAAGTTGAGTTGAAATGTTTAATCTGAGTATTTGAGTTGAGTCAGAGAATTGAAATCAAGTATCAATTTGAAATTCTCGATTCAACTCATTAAGACATGAAGATAAATAAATAGATGTTTTATTATGACTCTTTATTATGACTTTCTATCATGACTTTCTATCAAATAATCTTCATGTTTCTCTTTATGTTCTTCTTTATGACTTTCTATCAAAAAAATAATGCAAAAAGATAATGCAAAGACGAAAAATCGGAAAAATTTCTATATTTAGTTCTCTTGATGTTATATTTGATTTCTTGATAAGTTAAGTTGAGAACTCAAATCAAGTATTGACTCAAGATCAATATCAGATTGAGTCAGAATGTTGAAATCAAGTATTCAAGTTGAGTCAGAAAATTGATATCAAGTACTTGAGTTGAATCAGAAGATTGATATTGAAACTCAACTTAATGATCAGTTTATTCACTTAAGAATCTTTCTTCAAAATGTGAATAATAAACAGCGAGTTAACTATTAGCTATACAATGAACATTACACTGTCATCATTACTATCATCATCAAAGTCATGATCATATCTGATAAATGCATTGCTACTTCATTATCAATAACGACTTTGATAATCAATTATATTAAGTCTATCATCTTTTCTATCTTTAAGTCAGCAAGATCATTTATTATCTGTTATACTTGTAAAACTTTAAGTTACTTGTCAAAAAATTGCTTTCAGAACAAGATCAACACTTCTGCTTCTTAAACTTTCATTTTTCATCTACATGAAATTATCATTTCAAAGAATAAAAAGAATGAGAAAATGTCTTCTTTTGAAGATAATGAGGCAAAAAACTAGAAACTTTCATCAAAGATATGATGAAAAATGTGTTAATTTTTTCAATGATAAGCATGTCAAATGATTTTTTTGTTTCTGAATCTTTGATTACTGAATGTATACTTTCTAGCAATGAAATTAGTTACTCATTGAAGTCATTGATAGACATTGAAGCTGCTGACTATTCATTCATTAATGAAGTGATTGCGCAGATTGTTTATGATCAGTTGCAAATCAAGTTTCTGACTTTAATCAAAGCGAAGTCAATTTGAGAATTTGATGATCATTATGCTAAGAAACTCATTACTCATGTCATTTATTTAAATCTGACTGTTCAAGATCATACAATTGACACAGCTTCTATGTTGATCACTCAATTAAATCAACATCAAATGATTCTTGAAAAAACATGAATGAACAAAATCAATCTAGTAATAAATATGCAAATCAATTTTCTTCAATTTTCAATTTTCATCTCTAGTCAGAAATCAATTGTTTTACTCTCAAGTCATAAAATAATCATGAAACAGAAGAGCTTGACTTTTACTCATATACTAAAGAGATTTTTCACTTTCATTACATTTCAATTCAGTCAGAAATCACTTTCTTTCAATCAAAAGAAGAGTTCAATTGAACAGTTAAAATTGTGTGACATGACTTTAACTAACGTCAAAATTTCTAAATCAACGTCAGATTCAACAAACATAGCAATGATAAAGACAGTGATATATAGAATGTTAGTCAAACATTCAAATGTTAAGATCTTTGCTGTTATCATCTTGAAAATTGATCAACTCATAACTACAGTTGAAAACAAGTTTGAAGAAGTGAATCTGCATGAACTTTCTCACGCTGAAGTTCTCAAGCAAGTCAAGATCAAGCTTTTCTCTGAATATCATGACTATTTAAACATCTTCAATTGAGCAATGATTGATCAACTATCATTGCATCATTTTTATGATCACAAAATTAAGTTGATTGATGAAGAAATGTCTTCGCGAAGCAAATTATATCAGATGTTTAATCACAAGCTTCAAAAGATAAAGAAGTATCTGATTGAACATCTGAACAAAGAATTCATTTTTTTCAGCTTTGCATCATACATTTTGCTTATTTTGTTTGCTGAAAAGAAAGACGAAAGTCTACGTTTTTACATTAATTATAGAAAGCTCAATGCTTTGATCAAACAAAATTGCTATTTGTCAAAGACTGAGCTAGACTAAAGATACTATCAATATAGAAGATTGATATTATTATTATCATTCAAGATGATCATGATCAACTTGAATGACTTGATAGAATTTAAATACAAGACAATACATCAGATAATGTATAAGATGAAAGACAAAGAGTGAAAGAAAAGAATGAGAATTCAACTTCTATATACATGAATTGAGCAGAATCAAGACTAAACAATAGTTTTATTGATTTAAGATTGTAGAATGATTGAGATGATTAAAACAGAATTGCTGAGATTAAATTAAGATGATGATGACTAGATTGATGACTTGATTCATTGAACTGCAAAACAGATTCAATGAATCAAGATTATTTAAAATATTAATGATTTATGTTTTAAATTGAATTAATGATCTGACATCATGACAGTAATTTCTCTCTTCAAGACTGAGTTTCTGCAAGACAATGAGAAGAAACAAGATGAAATGAGAAAGAATTGAAAATAAAGATTGAAATGAGACAAAAGTTGATGTAAATGCATTTTAATATAATGAAGCACAAATGAGACTAAAATAAATCTGAATCACATTTGAGTCAGATTTAAACAAGATGTCTGAATCAGATCTAGACAAAATCTGAGTTAAATCTGAGCAAAAGAAATACGAAACGCAGTTTAATATGATGATGCACATCTAGATGAAATGCATTTTAACGTGATGATGCATAACAAGACTAAAATACATTTGAGTCACATTTAAGTCAGATTTAAACAAGAGATTTAAGTCAGATCTAGATAAGATCTGAGTCAGATTTAAGCAAGATTGAGATGATGAAGATTGAATTTAATGTTCTTGATATTGACATTGAAACATTACACACGACAGTATATGTTGTTAGAAATCAGCATAGAGCGAGTCATATGAGTGTAATGTAACGAGTATATAAATGCTAAGAAAGGAAAGTATCTAGAAGAAAAGGGTCGACTATCTATATGACTCAGGAAAACATAAGCTAACTCTGAATAGAGTTGACTTCGAAACAATTCGATAGTCTAGTGACGAGCGATCGACGATAGTCATGAACATAGTCATCAACATAGTCATCAACATAGCTATCAACATAGATGCGTAGCTAGAATCATAACATATGTGATTCTTTGACGATGTTACGAGCGTATCAAGACTGATTAAAGCTAGTCAATGATCTAGTCGAGATCTGATCTAGATCTGACTCAGATTTGACTCAGATATGATTCAACACTCTTTTTCTTTCTTAACACTCTTTTCTTTCATCAACATCTTGTTCATCTACATCATCTTCTTTTCATGTTACAAACACATTTCTTTCGAGTCTAGCGCAGTCTCTGAACATTACATAAATAAAAGCTCTTGTATCAATCTTCTTCTGTATTCTTAATATTCAGTTATAACTATCTCTAAAGATCAAGCACTATCAATTCTGATCTTTATTGATTGTATCATCTAGACATGATTCTGACATTATATTAAGAATTCGTTAATCACACGATACTGATCTCATTACTCATTCAACATACTCGTCTAGACAGAATGAGTCTAAAGAAATTCATTTACCTGATGATTGATGATAATCGAAAGACAGAACAACATTAGAAGATTGAATAAAATCAACGACAAGACTGTTTGAATTGCTAAACTACTTATCGCTCATTAAGTACGCAAAGTTCACTCGATTATGAGAATCACGATAAAAAATCTTCGTGAATTGCTCAAGAATCAAATCGATCGATAGATTCAACAATAAAGAATCTTCGTTGTTTGCTAAAGAATCAATCAAATCACTTAACAAACAAATCTCATCTTCTTTGTTGAAGATTGAATCTCATCTCATACGTTTTTCTTCTTCAATCATCAAGCATCGTCATTCGTTCGATTCTCTTTCAAACAAATCTCATCATGTTTAGTCATTCATTTATTAAAGAGTGTTCTGAGAAATTTTGAACTCGTTTCTCTCAAATCTCTGATGCTGATTCATTGAAATCACGAACGAAATCATTAAGTGCTGCGTCATTCATTCATGAAGATGACGAATCAGTTGCTGAAATGATAATACTTCTCGTGTTCTACGAAATCTGAAAGGCTCGAAGTCTAGCTCTTGATAAAGAAACAGATCAACTCTACGAGTTAAATAAACAATAAGAAGACGAAATTAAAGAGTTTAAAACAAGACTTCAAACTAAAGAAAACACTTCTTCTGATTTCATTTACTCTGAGCGTTCTAGATCTCAAAAAATACCTGATTCTTCGTTGTTTACTGATGAAAAGAATTCTACTTGAAAGAATTGATACGGAAAAATTCAGAATAAACTAGAGATCAACGTTGATCTTTTTTCTAATGAACGAGTCAAATTGAGCTATGTACATTCTAGATTATTCAATGATGCAGCAGAGATCACTCAAGCTAGATGTGAACATGATTGTGTCAATCTTTATAGAATCGTCAAAGATCTTTTGAAAGAGCTAGCTCAGTTGTTCAATGACTTAAATAAGAAAGTTAACTTTTGTAGAAAATACTACAACTTGATTCAAGAATCAAAGAAATTCAGTGAGTTCTATACTCAGTTTCAACGACTATCTTTCTATCTAGACTATCACGAAAAGCAACTGATCATTGATTTGAAAGATAAAATACATTCTCATCTTTGATTCATTTGAGTAGATCAACTAGTTCAATCTGATTTTCTAAAAGAAATTTGTTTCTATCTGATTTATTTGAATAATGATCAGCGAGTCATTCGAGAGATCAAGAACAAGCTCAAACGCGTTGATGATGTTTCAAAGACTATCTTTCATAAAGCGACTGTTATCACTCAATCAGTTGATCACTCGAAGTCTGATCATCTAAAGTTACGCGACGCGATTTTAACTAGCGTCAAAGAAGCAGACATTCTAGTTGAAAGCTGTTTTGTATGTCATAAATCAGATCATAGCTCTAAGAAGTGCTTTGATTGACTTACTAAAATCAATGCAGTGAATCAAGAATATGATCGCTTTGATTTCAATTCGAATTTCGATTCAAAAAACTAGTCATCTCTTCAAAAGTCATTGAAGAGATAAAGATTATATCTTTGTGCAAACTAGATGAAATTCTATTGAAAGAAAATTACTTTGAAAAGTCGTTTTTAATTAACACTCATCTCATCTTTCAGAAATGATCTTTCAGTCTTCGTTTTTTAATAAACAGTGATTCAGTCATCTACATGATCATACATTTCAACCTAGTCAACAAAGTATGCAAGAAACTGAGAATTCAATCTATATTTCTGACAAAAGAGAAGTTAATAAAAGATTATGATGAGAAAATATTTAAAAAAACAATCACTCATAAAATTCTACTCAATCTCATCATTGAAAGTCATAAGAAATTAACTGTATCAATGTTGATAGCTGATATTGATCATCATGAAGTCATATTGAGTAAGTTTTGAATGAATAAAAACGAAATATTATTGAATATGTGAAACGACGTCATTGTTTTTTTGAATCAATTGAATACTTTTATTTCGATTTTTTCGATTTCACTCAATTCAAAGCATTCAAGTTGATTGCAATCAACTTCGTTCTTTTCAATCACTCGAACTAAGATCTCTACAATGCTCAAATAACTTGTTTCAATCACTGCTCAGAAAGAGTCATTCTCGATTCAAAGCATAAACATTGCTTCATTTAAAACACTGTTGAATCATTCAAAGAAGAACAAGATCAAAGTCTTTGCTCTATTCATGATGAACATCAATAAAGAAATCGCGTACAATACTCAGTGCAATTTGAACGCCTTAAACGTTTCTTCAATCAATGAAATGACTCAGAATTTAAAAGACATTAAAGCGAAGCTGCTTTTGAAATATCACGAGTTTCTAGATGTTTTTGATCGAGCTCAATTAAATAAACTACTCTTTCATCGCTTCTACAATCATAAAATTGAGCTCACTAGTGATTCAATGCTCTCTTGCTATTGAGCATATTGAATGTCTTCTGTCAAACTTCTGAAAGTAAAGAAGTATTTGAATGAGAATCTGTCAAAGAGATTCATCACTCTCAGTCAGACTCTTTATTTCTCTTCAATTCTATTTGCTTTCAAAGCAAATAAAGATTTTCGATTCTGTGTAAACTATTGAAAGTTAAATGTCATTTTCAAAAGAAATAGATATTTTCTATCGTTGATAAATGAGATCATTGATAAAATAGTAAGTTGCAAGCATTTAACTAGATTGAACATCATATTAACATTCAACAAACTTCAAATGCACTTCAATAGCAAGAATTACATCACTTTTATCATTGTTTTAAAAGCATATAAATATAAGATGCTATCATTTAAACTGATTAATGAATCGATCTTCTTTTAGCAATATATGAATGATGTTTTATGAAACTTTCTGAACGACTTTTGTCAAGTCTATCTAGATGACATTCTCATCTATAGCAAAATGAGAAAAAAACATAGAAATCACGTCAAACTAGTATTGAAACGACTACGTGAAGCTGAACTATGAATGAATATTCGAAAGTGCAAATTCAATGTAGAAGAGACTGTTTTTCTAGAAGTTATTGTATCTGAACTAGATCTTTGTATGAATCTCAGCAAGATGACAGTCATAGTCAGCTGAATCACTTCAATCAATCTAAAAGAAATTCAAAGCTTCGTGAGATTTGTTAACTTCTATCGTCATTTCATTAAGAACTTCTTGAAGCTAGTCAAATCATTCACTCAGCTGACTAGAAAAAACACGTCTTTTATTTGAAATGAGATCTGTATTCAAGCTTTTGACAATCTAAAGAAACAAGTCAGCTCAACTTCAGTACTTTGTCACTTTGATCTCAAATGACAAGCTATTCTGAAGATCGATGCTTTGAACTATGTAAAAGATGAAATATTATCTCAGTATGATGACGAGAAAGTTCTTCATTCGATGACTTTCTACAGCAAAAGCATGATTCTCGCTGAAATCAATTATCACATTTATGATAAGAAACTGCTAGTCATTATTTGATGCTTCGAACACTGACGACTCAAGCTGAAATGCATTGAACTACTCATTCAAATGTTCATTGATCATCAAACTTTGAAGATCTTCATGAAAAACAAACAGTTGAGTCGATGACAAGTCAACTATCTGAACATTCTATTGAAGTTCAACTTTCAGATCATCTTTAGATCAGGCAAAATAAACATTAAAGTTGATGCTTTAATCAGAATGTCTTTAGCGAACATCTCTGAATCAGCTCAGCATCTTGAAGATCATTTTCAAACTATTTTGACTCTTGATAAAGTCAATGTTCTATCTGTTGAATCAAAAGCAAATCTCTATCAATGAGTATATATGATTAATTAAACAGATGAGCTTTGCAGTGAATATAAATAAGCTATGAATGAGAATAAACTCAAATTTCATATCATTAAACTGAAGAACTGTGAAATCATTGATGACGTTCTATTTAGAAAAGATCTACTGTGAGTTTCTGAGAACATGCACACGAAATTACTACAAGAAGTGCATGATCAATCTTCAATCTTTCATCTCGACAATAAATGAATCATTGATCTAGTTCAGCGTTTCTACTATTGATCAGATCATCAAGCTACTATTTGATGATACATTTGAAACTATCATGCTTGTCAGCGAAGCAAAGTCTCTAGAAATAGCATCAATGAACTTCATCATTCTCTTTCGATTTCACAGAAATGCTGAAAAGATATAATTATGAACTTCATCACTGAACTATCTCTGTCAGAAGACTATAACATCATTTGCACAATCATATATTATCTCATCAAAGAATGTCACTATGTTTTCTGTTATTGAAAAAATGATGACATCTCAGTCGAAGAAACGATTTGAATCATGCTATGAAACGTCTATTGACTGCATGATTTACTCAGTTTTATTGTTTTGAACAGAAACTTTCAATTCATATCGACTATGTGAAAGAGTCTTTGCAAACGACTGAGAATCACAGCTAATTTATTTACAATCTATCATTCTGAGATCAACAATCAATCGAAATAAGTGAATCAAGACGTTGAACGCGAACTTAGAATCTACTGCAATTATATGCAGAATAATTGAGTCAAATGAATATCTATGATGAAATTCAGTGATAATTTCAATATCTTCTCAATCACTTCAATAATTTTCTTCTACTTTAATAAAGAATTTCACTCTTGAATGAGTTTTGATTCAAATACAACTGACTATGAAATGACTTGTAAACAACTTGAAGCTAGAAAGACAGATGATATTGTCATTCAAATGAAAAAGCTACTGAGCTTCAATCATTAACAATTGAAAAAGACGAAGCTGATCATTGAAGTTCAGATCAATAAACATAGACGAGACATCACATATGAAGTAAATAACTGAGTTTGACTATCTTTCAGAAATGTCAAGACAACGAGACTTTGCAAAGATTTAAAAGACAAACAGTTAAATCTCTATCAAATCACTGCTAAAATAGATATCTTCTATCATCTTCGTCTATCAATCAGCATGAAGCATTTGCATTCAATATTCAGCTCAAAGCTACTACGACTGTATTCAGAAGACTCTCTATCAGAACAACATTCAGAATCATTCAGATCAATCACTATCAAAGACAATGAATATTGAAAAATAGATGATATATTGAACTTCAAACGCTATTGAGATCGAATACAGTACAAAGTCAAATGAAAAGATTTAGATAGAAACAACAAATGATACTATGTCGATAAAGAGAAATTTGATGATTCAGAGAAAGTTTTGAACGAATTTCATAAGCTATATTCAAGCAAATCGCGCTAAATATCGAAATAACTATCAACAAAAGTGAGCAAAGAAACTACATTCATGCAAACATGAATTTTTGAAGAGAAAAGTAATGTTATAAGCGTATCAAGACTGATTAAAACTAGTCAATGATTTAGTTGAGATCTGATCTAGATCTGACTCAGATTTGACTCAGATATGACTCAACATTCTTTTTCTTTTTCAACATTCTTTTCTTTCATCAACATCTTGTTCATTTACATCATCTTTTTTTCATGTTACAAACACATTTCTTTCAAGTCTAACACAGTCTTTGAACATTACATAAATAAAAGCTTTTGTATCAATCTTCTTCTGTATTCTTAATATTCAGTTATAGCTATTTCTAAAGATCAAGCACTATCAATTCTGATCTTCATTGATTGTATCATTTAGACACAATTCTGACAGACGACAGAGTTGACGAGATGATATTCATCAAGCGCTTGCTCACAATTATTTAGAAGATGAAAAGACTTTCAAGTAAAAAAGTGATTTTCTCAATTAATGTAATACTTAAGCAGAGATGAATTATAGCATCTATCATGCTTGAAGTTTAGTATGCTGTTTACATATCAGAATCTTTCATCATTCTTAATGATAATGAGTTTTTAAGATTTCTGATGTTGACTTGAAAGAAAATCACTTGCAATATAATTCAGAAAAGTGACATGAAAGATTGAATGAATCTTCATGAATGCTGAAAGATTTAACTCAATGATCAGAGAATTATTCTTGAAGACATGCTTGATCTTGAAAAGATCAACGTTTTGATCATTTAACTTGACAGCAAAATGAGCAATGCTGAGATTGCAAGCATTCAGTCAAACTTCATCTTCAACAAAGTATCTAGAACAAGAACGACGAAAAAAATTGACATTGAATTCGTAAATGATTTGAGCTATAAGCATCTCATTATGTAAATGCTCAGTTAGTTTCTTCATCTTCTTAATGAACTTTTTGACATTGATTAACTTGTCTTAAGCTTGAGATGTAAGATTCTTAAGCAGAGACTCAAAAAACTTGAAGTTTAAACGTGAGTTTTGACTTGAATTGATCAGAAAGAATGATGTTAGAGTGATTAATGATGATGTGTTATTGACGATGAATTTGACTTCAGAAAGTCACTTAGCTCAGTCATTTTGCATGTAGTTGATGAAAACTCAAAAATAATGCTTTATGACAGCATTGACTCTTTCAATTTAATCATTGATCTCAGAGTGATACATCATTGATAACTTAACATTTATCTTCAGCGTTTTATACATATGTTTTCAGACATCAAAAATGAATTGTGTATCTCAATCAGACATGAAGAACTTAAGTAAATCATGATGTTTTCAAACATAAGCATAAAAGCAGTTGATAACTTTTTTAACTTTCATAAAAGTGATGAAAATTAAATGTTTCATTTTAATAAAATGATCAACAAAGACTAGAATATATTTATATGTGATACTCATGAAGATACTGAGTGATAAAGAATCTACATAGTTCATGAAGACATCACGTCAACAACGTTTGAGAATTGAAAGAAAATGCAATCATTCTTGAGTTTGTTGTCTAAAGAGCTTGAAACGTGTATACACGTGACAGTTTCATACGAAGCGTTGAACATACTTATAAATGTTTGATCATCAGTAAACTTAACTGATCAGTTCATAGCTTTTTGCTCTTTCTGAGTAATCATCAACAACATTATCATGAGTGAGCTGAATGATATAAAAACGTAGTTTATCTGAGTTGAGCATGTACTTTCTTTCTTGAAAGTACAGATGATTCTCATGTTTTTCACACTTGACTAGAAAGATCTTGTTGTGATGTCATGCTTCATTGTGAAGTGCTTTGATTATCTGAGCTGCGAATTTATCATTAATTTCAACTTGCTTTCATAATGTCTGAGTGAAAGTATCAGCAAAATCTTCATCAAGATTCAGAATGTCTTGATTTAGCTGAGACTTAATGTTTTTAACGTTGAATTCTTCGATTTCTAGATTCATGAAAGCTAAAATTTGCAAAGATGCTGAAGTAATTGAAAACAAATGTAACTGAACTGAATTTAAAGCGATGATTTGTGACTGAAGCTTCATAATCTTAATGTTGAAGACATTGAGAGTGAGATTTTCAACAATATTGAGATTTAAAACATAAGTTTTCAGAATTGTCTGATGTTGATATTGATGTCAAGAATTGAATGTATTTCTCTCTTTAAAAAGATCTTCTGAGCAACGTGTCAAAGCATTCAACTTATCATCAATCTTGTCAAGATGATAAGCAATGTGATAATTAAATCTAAACAGAAACTCACTTCAACAAACTTAATGATGACTTAACTGCTTAATTGACATGAAATACTTAAGATTTTTGTGATTCGTGATTACTTCAACAGAATAGATAAAGTCTTTGAACTCTGATCATCATTTCTTAAAAGTATAAACAATGATTATAAGTTCTTTATTATAAATTTCGTAGTTACACTTGACTGAGTTATGCTTCTTTGAAAAGTAAGCGACTGAATGAAGAATCTCATTCTCATTGTATTGAAAGAGAATGTTTTCAAACACATAGTTCAAAGCATCAATTTCTATCACAATCTTGTGATCTGAATTATAATGATAAAGAATAATCTTGAAAGTGAAGACTTTCTTAAGAATGTTGAATGCAATCTGACATTTCTGAAATTAGACAAAGAGTACATCTTTTCTAATGAGATAAGTGAGCGAGATAGTTATTCTACTATAGTCATAGATGAATCTTCTATAAAAGTTCGTGAAATCTAGAAAACTTTGAATGTTTTTAACGTTGATCAAAATGAATCAGTTGACAATAATGTTTATTTTAGAAGAATTCATCTTGATCTCTTCAATGATGATTATCAATTCTAGATACAAAACTTAAGTGATGTGAAACTTGCATTTGATTATATTCATCTGAAGATCTGCTTCTTGCAGCTTTTGCAGAATGAGCTTAACATAAATCTCATGCTCGAGTTCATTGTTGAAATAGATCAAGATGTTATTCAGATAAGCTGTATAAAACTTATTTAAATGTTTGCAAAAAGTATTGTTGATATACTTTTGAAACAAGACAGACTCATTACATAAATCAAAAAGCATGACTAGATACTTGAATAATTCAAATCGAGTGCAAAAGATGATGAAAGCTTCATCTTTTTCTTTGATTCAAAGTTGATGTTGAGATCATGTTTAGAATTTAATCACACTGCAGCGAGATAGTGCGTAGCTGAATAAAATGTTTGATCAATAGAGATAGTTCTAACTAGAAAACTAAGAATACAGAAGAAAGAAGACGATTTCAAGCTGTATTTATAGTAGAGTGAACAAAGAGACGAAGTAGTTGATTTGCTAAAGCTCAAATAAATGAAATGTTTCAGCATATTTCAATTTGAAACATCATTGTTTCTTGTTCACATATCAAAATTTCTAGAGTCTATTGACTAGACTTTATTCAATGTCAACATGCTTCGTAACAGTCAATTGAATGCAGAGATAATATTCAGCTTGATAAAGATTTTAGCTCAACTTAAATGATTCAAAGTTTCTGAGATCAAAGACAGAGAATATCAATTCTTGACTGTGATAGCATTCAGATCTTAATAGTTCACGCAGAAGTAAAGTTCTTCTTTAAGTTTCTTGACAAAGAGAACAGAGATGATCATCTGAAAGTGATTGACTTGAATGAAATCTTTGCTCAGATTCTCATTCAGATAACGACGAAGTTCTAGAATTTCATCATGATTCATGTTGTACAAAGTAAAGACTGAGAGTTGAGCATCTTCTTTAAAATGTATGACATGATCATGAACTTAATGCAAAGACAGAGTATCAATGTTCTTCTTGAAGAAAATGTTTAGAAACTCAAAATATTTAAACAATAAAATTGTGACTGAATTGACATTCTTACTTTGTCAATAAACTTCAAGATTTTCTTGTATCATGAATGCAGTTAAATGAAATTTCTTTTTCATTTAATGAAAATTCAGATGATGATTTTTATCATACATACTGTCTTGAAAGCAAGATGAAAACTGAGCAAGAGTTGAACTGTTCTTTGAACAGATAATCAAAGCTGCCTGACGTGATTTTGACTTGTCAGAGTTTAAACTAGAAGATGAGATTGATTCAAGATTTAAGAAGACATCAATTTTCTTTAAAATGATGTTAAACACTTCAATGTTTTTAATATGAGCAGCATGATTAAAGCTTTAAACTTTCAACTCAACTATGTCAAGTTGTATAAAAGATTGATTGAATTGATCTGCTTAAAGAATAATGTTAAAGATCAGCATAGAGTGAGTCATATGAGTGTAATGTAACGAGTATATAAATGCTAAGGAAGAAAAGTATTTAGAAGAGAAGAGTCGACTATCTATATGACTCAGAGAAACATAAGCTAATTCTGAATAG
>JAABUT010002074.1_pt1 | contig 20425 bp, 18 predicted proteins | sample 5559281 | NCBI WGS metagenome assembly JAABUT01 (sample SAMN10711880, study PRJNA513359) | rock metagenome | isolation source: Antarctica rocks | place: Antarctica: Victoria Land, Ricker Hills nord | collected 2016-01-04
TGATCTCAGCTGCATCATCGAATAATCTGAAATGTACGTAGCTCAGCTTGACTCGTTCACTTGAAAAGAGATCGACATTGATTTTCAGCTTGTTCTGAACTTTTTCATATCAGTTCTCTCAGATAGAGTTCTTTTCATCAGTGAACAACGAAGAATCGAGTATTTTCTGAGATCTAGAACGCTCAGAGTAGATTGACGATGACGAGATAATCTCTCTAGCTTGTAGTCTAGCTTTCAGCTCTTCGCATCGTTTCTTCAAAGCTTTCATGATCATAGAAGATGTTATGATTTCAGCGAATGAGTCATTATCTTCGACAATGAAGAATGAAGCTTCGAAACGCTCTTTGAAGAGACGAGACATGAGAAAGAAGAGATTGAATTGAACGAGTGTTTTTAAAAGAAAGAGATCGAGCGAAGAGCGATGCTCGACAATAGAAGGTGAAGTCGTTTTTGTTGTTTGATTTGAGAATTAATTGATTCTCTTGATCGATTTGATTCTCTAGCAATCAACGAAGGTTCTTTATCGCTGATTCTATTAATCGAGGTGAACGATGCGTACTTAATGAGCTGTAAGTCGTCTAGCAATTCAACCAGCCTCGCTGTTGATTCTATAGATTTCCTAGTGTTGTTCTGCCTTTCGATTGCGTCAATCATCAGGTAAACGAATTTCTTTAGACTCGATCTGCCTGAACGAGTATATTGAACGAGTAATGAGTATCTGTATCGTATGATAAACGGGATTCTTAATGTAATGTTGAAACCGTGCCTAGATCATTCAATCAAAGAGGCTTGAGGCTGATATGTATGTATTGTTCTTTAGAGATAGCTATAACAAGACATTAAGAATACAGAAGAGAAAGAGTGCGAGCTCTTCTATAAATAATGGCTTGAGGCTGCGCTAGGCTCGATACAGATGTGATGTAATAGGCCAGATGTGTTTGCCTAAAAGAATGATGAAAGAAATGAATGAAGAAAGTGCTGAACAAACGGGAAGAAGTGCTGAGAATGATTCGAAGGAATGCGCTAGGTTCAAACTAGACATAGCGTCATGACTTGCTCTAATCAAATTGATTAGAATTAGATCTGAACTCTGATCGATTCAGGCATGTTCGTAACAAGAGTAATGATTCGCGTTGACATTGAGCTTGTCAACTATTTTGATGTTTCATGTCTTTCAGATAGAGTCATCTGTTTCGATGAAAATGAGTGAATTCAAAAGCTTGATGAACTTGTGATGATCATTTTCGTTATTGAATAGAGTGAATGACTCTCATGAGCTTCAAGAACGTTGATTGACTTCAGAGATTAATGAGATCTCTTTCTGATTGACTTGATGCTCGACTGACTGAGTCTCTTGACAAGACATAGATCAATCAGCTTGATGTTGTTTCGTTCTGAAGTTCAATCGCTCGTCTTGTAACTGATGAATCTTTTTCTCTAGCTCATCGTTCTTATCAAAAGCGACTTCTAGTTGTTTCGCTCTCTTTTTGTGATCTTCTTGTACAAGAAGTCAGTGTTCATTGAGTTGTAGAGTTTTTTTTCACTGACTTTGAAGCTCGTTCAGCATATTGATGACTTCGTCAAGTTGATTGCTGACTCAATGAAGCAGTTGTTTCTCGATGTTTATGTTTCATGCGATGACAGCTTTCTCAGCTTTGATTGAAGCATCGATGAGTAGAAGTGAAACTCTTCTATTGACAATGTTTCTAAGCAGATGAGTTGTTCAAGACTTAACTGACTTGACGTTGCATGTCATGATGAAAGAAGATAGAAGTTGTTGAGGTAAGAATAGATGAGAGATTGATGTTTTGAATTGATGTTTTTGTTGAGATTGTATCAATGATCACTCAATCTAAGAAGCTCAGAACTGATATGTATGTAATTGTTATTTAAAGATAGTAATAACAGAACATTAAGTGTACAGAAGAGAAGAGAAAATAGACTCTTCTAATATACTCAATGATCTTCGACTGCGCTAAACTCAATTGGTAAATGTGATAAAGAGAATGAAGACAAAGAGGTGAAGGAAAAAGATGACGAGGTAGGTGAAGAGATAGGTGACGAAGTAGATGACGAAGTAGTCATGAGAACGTGCGATGCGAAACTCAACTAGGCTTAGCGTCATGACTGATTCTATAGAGTTAGAACTAGTGCTGATCGAGTCGAGCACGTTCGTAACATTACTCTTTCCCTCTGAACATTCATGTTCGCATGAATAGAAAAGAAAATAAAAGCAAAAAACAACTCATTGACTCATTGATTTAGTCAAGCAACTCATCGCTTTTCAATTTAGTGCAACTTATTCGAGTATAGCTTGTGAAATTCGTTCAGAACTTTTTTCGAGTCATCGAATTTCTCTTTATCTGCATAGTATCATTCGTTATCGCGATCTAGTTCATTTCATTTGACCTTGTATTGTAGTCGACCTTTATATCGCCTGAAATTCAGTATATCTTCTACCTTTCAGTGCTTCTCATTCTCAATGACTAGAGATCTAGAGAGCTTCGCATGTTGATTCAATAGAGAATCATTGAGGTAGAATCGCAGAACCTTTGAACTGAACACTGAGTGTATATGTCTCATGCTTGTAGATAGCTGAAGACGATAGAAGGTTTCAACTTTGACTGTAATAGAATAGAATTCAAGTTGCTTGTCTTCTAGATCTTTGCATGATCTAGTCGTTTTTATGTTTTCGAAGACTAATCAGACTTGATCATCTACTTCATAAATGACGTCTCTTCTATGTTTGTTCATCTGAGCTTCAATGACCTGCTTGATCTTTTCTAGTTGTTGTCAATCGAAGGTCAGAAGCTTCTTCATTCAAATGACTATGTCGTCGATCTTTCTAGTCTCAATACGTTGACGAGTGATTTCATAATCAGTTGTATCTGAATCGAAACTCATTCGAGGGTGAAAGTCTTTATTGAAGTAGAAAGAACTCATTGCAATGACTGAGAAGATGTTAGAATTGTCACTGAACTCAATCATTGATAGTCATTTGACTCAGTCATTCTGCATGTAATTGCAGTAGGTTCGAAGTTCGCGTTCAACGTTCTGATTGACTCGTTTCGATTGTTCATCAGTTTCTGAGTGATAGATCGTAGATAGATTGATCTTGATCTTTAGTCATTTGCATAGACTTTGTCACATGATTGATACGAACTGAGAGTCTCGATTCGAAACGATAGAACTAGATAGCTCATGAAGTCGATAGACGTTTCACAGCATGATTCATATCGTTTCTTCGATTGAGATGCTCTCATTGCCTCAATGACAGAAAACATAGTGATGATCTTTGAAAAGACGACATATGATGATGCAGATAGCATTATAGTCTTCAGATAGAGATAGTTCAGTGATGAAGTTCATAGCTATGTCTTGTCAGCGCTGTTGAGAAATAGATAGAGGCTGAAGAAGATCATTTGTATCATCTCTGAGAGTCTTGCTTCGTTGACAGGCATGACAGTTTTGAATGTATTGTCTAATAGTTGCTCGATGACCTGATCAATAGTAGAATCGTTGAACTAGGTCAATCGTTCGCCTTATGTCGAGATGTGAGATTGATGATTGATCGTGAATTTTCTGCAGTAACTCGATATAAAGTTTCTTCGAAACTCATAGTAGACTCTTTTTGAATAGAACGTCATTCATGATCTGACAGTTCTTTAGCTTGATCTCATGCAGAGTCAGCTCATCTTTGACTATGACTTGTCAATACTCGATGCATAGCTCATCAGTCTGATTGACTAGACGTATGCATTGATAGAGATTAGTCTCATATTCAGATGTGCTGAATATGAGTAGAACGTTAAGTTTGCTTGAAACAACGTTTATTCTATTCGAAATCAATATGATCTGAAAACGTTCATCACGACTCAATTCGAATTCAGAACTATCGATCACAGTCATTCTGATCAGAGCATCGACTTTGTCATTCATTTTACCTGATTGAAAGATGATTTGAAAGTTAAACTTCGATAATATATTCAGATAATTCGCTTGTCGTTTGATCAGCTGTTTGTTTTTCATAAAAGTCTTCAGAGCTTGATGATTCGTAAACATCTGAATAGATAGTTTGATAGTCTCGAGCTCGAGTCGTCAGTGTTCAAAACATCGAATGATGACTAGCAATTTCTTGTCATAGATGTGATAGTTGCACTCAGCTGAAATCATGCTTTTGCTGTAGAAAGTCATCGAATGAAGCACATTTTCATCATCATACTGAGACAGAATGTCACTCTTCACATAGTTGAATGCATCTGTTTTCAAAATAGTCTGACGTTTGACATCGAAATGACGTAGAACTGAAGTCGAACTGATCTGTTTCTTTAGATTAGTAAAGACTTCAGCACAGACTTCGTTTCATACGAAAGACGTGTCTTTTCAAGTCAGCTGAGTGAACAACTTGACTAGTTTCGAAAAGTTCTTTATGAAACGTCTGTAGAAGTTGACGAAGTCTACAAAGCTCTGCATCTCTTTCAGATTGATAGATGTAGCTCAATTAACTATGACTTTCATCTTGATAGAATTCATACGAAGATCTTGTTCTGATACAATGATCTTTAAAAAGACTGTTTCTTCAACATCGAACTCGCATTTTCGAATGTCTATCTGTAGATCAGCGTCTTGTAAGCGATCTAGTATCAGCCTGACATGTTGTCTATGCTTCTTTTGAGTCTTGCTGTAGATGAGAATGTCATCTAAATAAGCTTGGCAGAAGTCATTTAGAAAGTCTCATAGAACATCATTCATATATTGCTGAAAAGAGGTCGAATCATTAGTTAATTTGAATGATAACATCTTGAATTTGTAGACTTCTAAAGCGATAATGAACGTTGTATAGTTCTCGCTATCGAGATGCATACGTAGCTTGTTGAAGGTCGAAATGATATTCAATCGAGTTAAATGCTTGCAGTCAATGATCTTGTCAATCATCTCATCTATGAGCGATAAAGAGTAGCGATTTCTTTTGATAATGACATTGAGCTTTCGATAGTCAACACAGAAACGTAGATCATCATTTGCTTTTAGAATGAACAGAACTGATAACGAGTATGAGGTCTGACTAGAGATGATATAGCTCTTTGAAAGATTCTCGTTCAGATATTCTTTGACCTTAATAAGCTTGACAGGTGACATTCAATATGCTCGACATCTAGAAGAAATTGCATCGTTAGTGAGCTCTATCTTGTGATCATAAGAACAATGAGAAGGTAGCTTATCGATCTGAGCTCGATCAAAGACGTTTAGATAATCTAAATATTTCGAAGATAGCTTGATCTTAATGTCTTCTATGTTCTGAGCAGAGACATCGATGGTAGAAGAAGCGACGTTTAGAGCGTTCAGCTCGCATTGAGTGTTATAAGCGATTTCTCAATTGATATCTTTCATTGACATAGCGAACACTTCAGTTTTAGCCTTCTTTGACTTCTTTAGTAGTGAATGAAAAGATGCGGCAGCGATGCTGAACATAGAAAAGTTCTTTTCCTGAGTTGTCATAGCTGATCGTTGAAGCACTTTGAGAGCTGAATTGGTGAAAGATGAAGATGAACGAAATCAATTTGACTGTTTAGCTTTAGTTGAAACAGGTAAGATCAAAATGAGCTTATCTAATCGATTCGAAAAAACGATCTCATCATGCCGCATATCTAATAATAGGTCGTTTTTATTCATTCACGACTTTTCTAGTATGATCTCGTGATGATCAATATCAGCTATTAACATTGAAACAGTCAGCTCTTTATGATCTTCAATGATCAGGTTCGATAAGATCTTATGAATAATGATCTTCTTCGTCAGCTTGTCATCATATTCTCGTATAAGCTTCTCTTTTGCCAGTGAAATTGGTTGAATTTCGAGCTTCTGACATATCTGATCGGCTAGCTTGATGTGAACTAGAGCGTAGATCGCAGAGTCACTATCTATCAGAGATTGAAGTCGATAGAACTGATCTTGTGAAGACAGCGTTGCATTAATTAGAAAAGACTTGTCGAAGTAGTTCTCTTCGATAGATGAAACTTTGTCGACTAAATTGCACAGAGATATGATCTTCATCTCTTCAATGACTTTGAAAGAGCTGACTAGTTTTTTGGTTTCGAGTTCGAGCTTGAAGAACGATCAAATTCGTCATCTAATGCATTAATACGAGGTCTATTCGAGCACTCTTTGAAGATATGATCTGACTTATGACATACGAAGCAGTTTTCGATTAGTAGATCGTTTTCCTTGACGCTAGTATCTTTGACGCTAGCTCAAACTGAGTCTCGCGATTTTGACGTATCAATCATCTTTGTTGATTCGATTTTATGAGTAGTGACTCTGACTGGTTTCGAAGCAAGTCGAGCTTTTGCAGATGATTCTTTATTCTTCTGCTTCTTCATGACTCGTACTTCATTGTCAAAATGAATGAGAAATGATCGAATCTTCTGAATGAAGCGAAGCTCTGATTGATTTGCTCAGGTCAATCGAAGTCGAGAATTGATCTTCTTCTTCAGATCAGAAAGCAGTTGCTTATCATTGTATTTCAGATAGATGGATAATTGCTGAAATTCAGCAACGAACTCGCTGAATTTCTTGATTCTCTGAGTCAGTTCTTCGTATTTTCTACGAACATTCTCTTCTTTATTCGAATCATCAAACATATCGACTAGCTCTTTCAGAACTTCTTTGATCGTCTTGTAGAGATTGATGCTATCAGAATTACGTCGAGCTCGAGTGACTTTAGCTGCTGAATCGACTAAGCGAGAAAAGACATAGCTCAGCTTGAATTGTTCATTTGAAAAGAAGTCAGCGTTAATTGACAGCTTGTCTTTGATCTTTTCATGTCAGTCGTTTCAGGTAGGCTCTTTACCATCAGAAAAGAGTGAAGAATCAGGTATCTTTTGAGTTCTAGAACGTTCAGAGAAGATGAACAGCGTCGATTCAGATGTAAATTCTCTAGCTTGTTGTAGTAGTCTAGCTTTCAACTCTTTCATGCGTGCCTGTAAGACTTCTATAATCTGAGAGAACGATGATTTCATTGTTGTAGAAGATGTTGTTTCGATGAAAGAAAGAATAGATTCGTTATTGGCTGAAGAATTGAAGAATTCGTTAACTTCGAAAGCGTTGAATGAAGAAGCTTCGAAAAAACGAGCTTGAAAACCTTCGAAATGCTCTTCGATAGCTCGTCTAGACATGAGATAATAGAAGAATAAAGAGATCGAGCGAAGAGCGACACTCGACAGTAGATAGTTAGGCGAATGAAATGAGGTTTGATCTTCAATGTTGTAAGAGAGTTTGAGTGATTATCTAGCAATCAGCGAAGATTCTTTATTGCTAGTTCTATTAATTCGGTTGAGCAGTGCGTACTGAATGAGCTGAAGCTTTCTAGCAATTCAAACCAACTGCTACGAGCTGTTTGATTCTATAGACTCTCTAATGTCTGTTCTGTCTAGCTGTGTTTTGCGTAGATCATCAGGTAAACGAATTTCTTTAGACTCGATTCATCTGACAAGTATGTTGAATGAGTAATAGTTATCTGTATCGTAAGATAAACGAACACTTAATGTAATGTTGAGACTGTATCAATGATCACTCAACCTAAAGAAGCTCAGAGCTGATATGTATGTAATTGTTATTTAGAGATAGTAATAACAGAACATTAAGTGTACAGAAGAGAAGAGAAAATAGACTCTTCTAATATACTCAATGATCTTCGGCTGCGCTAAACTCAATTGGTAAATGTGATGAAGAGAATGAAGGCAAAGGGGTGAAGGAAAAAGATGACGAGGTAGATGAAGAAATAGATGACGAGATAGATGACGAAGTAGTCATGAGAGCGCGCGATGCAAAACTCAACTAGGCTTAGCGTCATGACTGACTCTATAGGGTTAGAACTAGTGCTGATCGAGTTGAGCACGTTCGTAACAGTTTTTTGATGAGTGAAAATTCAAAGAATTTCTTGTGAATTTCAGGTAATAATTAAGTGCTTTATTCAAAGAATTTCTTGCGAATAGAATGATGAAAATGAGTGTAGAATCAAAGAATTTCTTGCAATCTAAAATGATGATGCAAATTTGAAGAATTTCTTGCAAATTTTCCTTACTGAATAGATTGTTTCATATCATTTATTCATCGATAGCAAAGTAGATGATGAGCATTTATCTAATGTTAGAAGTCAGCATAGAGCGAGTCAATATGAGTGTCATTTAACTAGAAGATAAATGCTAAGAAAGAAAGATAGTTACAGAAAAGAAGCTGACTATATATATGTGTTTCTCAGTCGACGCTAGACTCAATAGAAACTAGTCAAGATGACGAAGCGAGAATAAATCTGACAAGACTAGAAGACTGAGTCTGACAAGACTAAAATCATGACACTAGCTACTCAGAATAATCAGCTCTGTGAGCATTTCAAAGAGAAATCGTGAACTCAATTGACTCATCTGATATTCATATCTTCTAAATTCATCAAAGATTTCGTCAAATGAATGTTGTTTGATCTTCTCTTGTCAATATTTCATTGACAATTGCATTTAGTCTTGATCATCGCTTGCATAAACAATGATGCTAATAATTTGTATGAAGAATTAATCGAAGATGAAATGAGATTGAGCAAGATACAGTCACTCATTCTTAATGTCGCTTGAGTAGCTAATGTTGTTTGATCGTAGATCATTGAAGCACTCACTATCATCATGTTTTGCATGCAGCTTTGACTGAAGTGAAGAGAAATCTGAAAAGAATGAAAGAAAGAATTGAATATCTTACGTCATTGTCTTCAAGACGCATTCAGTGACTTTGTTTGTTTGCTATTTAAAATCGATTGAAAGTAATTCGCTTAATGTTCATGCAAGTCTGAATGCAAACTATATCACAATTGATTTATCAATGAACTCAGCGTCTTTATAGTGTTGATCTTCAACATTGATGAGTGATTTGCAATGATCAACAAGTATGTTGATCTGAAAGTTCTTGACATTAAAGTTCTGTCGCTACACAAATTCTTATCATTCAATGATGTAAACTTATGAAATGTAAAGAATCAGCTTCAGACTCTGATGAATTCTAATCTCAAATGATCAACGAGTTGAAATTCGCTGCTAGAGACTCATTATGAATGATCTTTGAAAGAAAGTACTTTCATCTGAATTGTGTTAATCTGAAAGATTTATGAGATGATGCTTTAAAGTATTGAAAATGATCATCGTATTGCAATTGCACTATACATGAACATCAACAAAAGATGCAAATATTAACATATATGAGCAATAACGTCAAATATATATAGAGACGTTAGATGATTCGAATTATAATATATATCTATTCATGAAAGTTATTGTCGCTCTGTTTAACGATGACTTGAGCAACTCAATGCTTCTGATTCAATATAAAAGAATTAATATTCTTTTTTATATTGAGCTTATCTCATTCATTCATTCAAGCATGTTCTAATTCAGCTCTATCTTTTATGAAAGATCTTCGATTAGCTACACGATTCTTGAGCAGATTTCAGACGTGTTCAATAGAATTTAGATTGAGACTGTTGTCTGATCAATTCAGAATCACGATGTTCTGCTTTGCAAATAGAGGTTTTTGTCATTGAGAGATATGACAGAAGACTTCATTCTGCATTAATAGAGTAGTGCTTATAGAGCAGTGAATGATCTGAAATCGATGATAGACAGATAATAGTAAGAGTTGCAAGACGCATCTGTTGTATTTATATCAGTCAATTTCTTTTCTTTTGAAACAACAGCAAAGCGAGAATCTGAACGAGAAAGTCTTCAGATCTTGTTGCAGACAATTTGTCTTCTTCTCTGCATGAGCTGTCTGTTTTATAGAGCATCGTAGTAGATTCTTGACAACAAGAGCTGAGATAAAAACTTCGCGATTCTTTTTATTCTCGAGCTGATAGATGTAACAAGAGCTCTTTCAATTCAGAGCTATAGAATCTCAAAACATGAATGTTGTGTAGTCAAAAAAGATTTTTTCACAGCAATCTGACTTTCACTCTTCTTCTTTCATTCGTGTGACGTGTATAAGACTTTGCAATTCTCTCAATTTGACAGAAGTTTCATTTGTATAAATGACTCTATCTCATCTCTGCCTCAATATTACATTTCAAAACTCTTTATTTCTACATCAGTTTAAACGCTTCGTTTTCATGATCATGATAAGATAAGACTTTTGACGAGATGAATAACGTTCGTATTCAGCTTTCTTGAAGACTCTCTCTATTGTAGATCATGAGACTAATACTTCACATTTACATGCAATCGTGACTCATGATCTGCGTCGTCATTCATAGCTAGATGTGACTAATTTGATCATTATATCAATTTGCTTCTGACATAATAATGAAGATCTTTCAGAACAAGATTCAGAAGCAACGTTTTTCTCACAAAAAGACTTCGTTTCATGAGTTTTAGTCTGTTTGTAAGCATGATTGCTTATATTTGATATTGATGTCAAAGAAACTTCGATGCAAGTCTGTATGACGCGTAAAGATGATCGATTCTGATATTGAGCGTATGCAATAGCTGCTTGAGTGACTGAACTGATCTCACGATCGCGTTTTTGAGCTGACATAATGATATAGAGCGAATAGAATAATTATAAGATATATATTGAAATATATGATAGATATAAGTGCTTATGTAATCAGCTACGTTGATTCTTAAGACTGTACAATGATCATTTTCAATACTTTAAAGCATCATCTCGTATCACACGCGAATTTCTAAGAAATTTACAAGCATTCACGTTGAAAGATGAATGAAGAGAAAAATGACAATGAAGAAAGAGATTGTAATGAGTACTATGCACGTTGACTTCGCTTGTGTCGACAAGAATCACAATGTCAAAAACATGCAAGTGAGCTTTTGAAAAGACTTGTTAGAGATCAGCATAGAGCGAGTCATATGAGTGTAATGTAACGAGTATATAAATGCTAAGAAAGAAAAGTATCTAGAAGAAAAGAATCGACTATCTATATAACTTAAAAGAACATAAGTTAATTCTGAATAGAATTGACTTTGAAACAACTCAATAGTCTAGTGACGAGTGATCAACGATAGTCAGAAACATAGTCATCAACATAGTCATCAACATAGTCATCAACATAGTCATCAACATAGCTATCAACATAGATGCGTAGCTAGAATCGTAACAAGACTTGAGACAGATGAAAGATGAAAGATCTTCACAACGTTTCTGACTTGTGTCAATGTCGAGCACGCTGATCAGTGTTGATTCTTCAAATATCAGTGATGCTCTCAATATTGCTTCGTCATCTTCATGAAATAATTCAAATCATCGTCTCTTTGATCTTCATTTCACGCGTCTAAAAGAATTCATCAAGCTCATTATCAAAGAAAGAAATAATGAGTTGAATCAAATGATTCAAGAAGTGCGCAGCGCTGTCGATTACTTCGCGACAGCTTTGCTCAATGCATTAATTCATCATCATGAAGAAAGTCGTTGATTCAATGATTATTTGTTGAAACTAGATGCTCTGATATCAAGAACAGCTACATGTCAATTTCTTACAGAGTACGCTGAACAATATTAAGCACAGATTCAACAGTGAAAGAGTCAAGCTTTGATAAATCTTGAACATTTACAGACGCAGTGAGATGAGAATTCTAGACTTCAGAAGAAGAACAAGAGATCTACGAAAATGAAGACTATTAAGATTATTGATAAAGCTAGAATGCTTTGAGTGTGTAATGATTTGTCATGACTTTTCATAAATGACAAGAAACTAGATATGCATTTCATGAACAATGATGTTCAAACAGCTTGCATGAATTGAATCATCAATTGAATGCTGTCAACATTCTTTCTAGTCAATGTTTATCAAGAACTTGTTCAAAATTGTCTTAAGCTTTAAGCAATCATGCAGATTCTGCTGAGTTCTGAACTTATTGACAAATCAACTTTAATTATGTTGTTCTTTTCTGAAATGACTTTGATCGTGAAATGAGTAAGTGTATCATCACTCTGAGTTTTTCTGCTTTAAATATCAGATGTTGTGCTTCTTTTTCAGTAGTCATCTCATTTTCTTCGTATCAGACACTAACTTTCATGATATAGTTTATTCAAGAACACTCTACACTTAATTGCACATCAAGAATGTTTCATAATGAGATCAAGCAAAGAGCATTAGCTCAATTTGCTTTCATGCTAGAGAGAGATTTTGCAGAAGATCTTAAGCAGAATGATCAATCAGACATTCTCATCAATCTTGCAGATATTATGAGTGAAAGTGTGAATCTTCAGCGTGTAGAACTTGTCATTCTCTGCAAGTCTACTCAAAAATTCAAATTAGCGAAGCAAGTTTCGAAGCATGCACATCAACAGAGCAATTCTAACAAAGTTTACTATTATGTTATCTTTTCAAGAATCAATTTCGAAAGAATTGTGACAGAGAAGTGCAAGAAAAAGACTGACTTCTCAGCAAATGTCTTTCAAACAGTCAAGAATGAGACTGTAATGTCAGAAAATGCAAATAGCACAAATAGCGATGATCGAAAGAATGAGATGTCGATTCAAAATGTGATTTGAGCAGCAGCATGAAGACTCTTTCTAGATATGTAATTCAATAACAGAGATTTTCATCACAGCACTTTTAAGCACATATGACTAAGCATGTTTGAAATCAATGCATTAGTTTTTGCTCAATGACTATTAGATCTTTGCTTTTATCGTATTCAAGATCACAGAAACTCAAAGAACTTGAACTCAATGTTTTGCAAATGCATTGCATGTGAATTTGAAGCAAAGAACTACAATTCACTTACGCGACATCTTGACAAGTGCTTGATGACTTGAGAGCAAAAGCGTTGAGAAATTTCTAGAATTGAGAACAGTCTAATCAAGAATGAATTGTATCGACTGTGTCAGAAACTGAAGAAGATGCAGCGAATATTGAGAAAGAAAGAGACATCGAACATTGCAAACGAAGTCATTTACAACGAAGCTTTGCAGTTTCTTAGCGTGAAGAAAGCTGTCAACGAGACTTCAAACATCTCAAGTGTGAAAGAAGAAGCTGTCGCACTAGAGACAAGAAGCAAAGCTGCAAATTATCTACGTTTCAGCAAGACTGTTGTTAATCATATGCAGACTTCAGCGACATCAATCAACTGTGATTTCTTCAACAGCGAGTCTCGATCAACAGAACTGCAATTCTTCATGTTCTTCTTGATTGTTGAAAGATACAGTGAAGAGAAAAAGATCGAGAAATCTGTAGATATTATCATCAAGAAGAATGACACTCTCAGCTGATGTAAAGAAATCTCATGACGAAGAAACAATGTATGAGTACAGAAATCTGAGTCGAAGAAAGACTATCAAAACAACAAGTTGATGAAGAGCAATGAAAGATGTGTAGAACAAGTACAAATTATTATCATTATGCTTAATCATCAGCGACTCAATTTCAAGAAATGATCACAAAGATACACAGAGACGCTATTTGAACTAAAGCGCTAAATAAACAGAAAAGCTACACATTCAGTGCATGACATGCATGAAGTGAAGAACTTTTCATCAAATACATTTCAAAATTCAAGACTTCTAGATTCTTGTTGCTTCTACAATCTCTTGCATATAATTCGCAGTGCACATCTTGTATCTGCAAATCAAACGTGCATCAGATTTTACATTAATAATTTCATTGATTGAAATCAATATAACACAGTTTATGATTTGAACTTCATGACAAGCGACAAGCAAATCATTAACGAGTGAAAGAAGCAAAAACGTCAAGAGAAGTGTAAAATGCACAAGAAGTGCAAAAATTGATCAGCTAAGTCACGTTCTTAAAAAGTCAGATCTTGCTTAAATTTAATACTTTCATAGATCAAATTATCAACATCTTGCTCAGATCTGACTCAGATCTGACTCAGATTTAATACTCTCATAGATTAAATCATCAACATCTTGCTCAGATCTGACTCAGATCTTGCTCAGATTTAATACTTTCATAGATTAAATCATCAACATTTTGCTCAGATCTGACTTAGATCTGACTCAGATTTAATACTTTCATAGATCAAATTATCAACATCTTGCTCAGATCTGACTCAGATCTGACTCAGATTTAATACTTTCATAGATTAAATCATCAACATCTTGCTCAGATCTGACTCAGATTTGACTCAGATTTAATACTTTCATAAATCAAATCATCAACATCTGATCTGCTTGACTCATGCTGTGAAAGACATATCAATCATAAGATCTTTAATGACTTTCAGAGCTTACAGCTCTGCATGTTCTTGCTCTGTCAAAGATAAATAGTAGATAGTAAATACATTGAAAAGAAGTTACAGTCTTCTTCTGACTGATTCGATGAGTTGAGCTTAATACTTAAACACTAGTTCTTGTACTCATAATGATTTAGCTGTAAATCTGAAGATGAGTCGTATTTCTTTAATCATCACAAGATCAATCACTTCTATGATCTACAATGCTCATAGAAAGATCTCATCAATGACTAAGCATACAAGCATTTAGTTGAATTCGACGAGTCAACGACAGCGCAAGTTAGAAAGCACTCATATCTCATCTGATCAAACTGCTATCAAAGTTGATTTAGCTGTTAATCAAAGATGATGATTGATCTTGTGATGATTAAAGATCATGTTTTGTTAAGTCACATTGCTGAGAGATAAAGTACAGATGCGATATAGAAAGCTGTAAAAGCAACAGAGAAAGCAAACAATGAACACATGCAATGATCATACTTGTAGAAAGATACTGTAAAACGTGTGTCTTCGTGATCTCTATTTACAAGTTGAAACGACATCTATATGTACACTTGAAAAACACTCTCGACTCTTTTATCATTGACTCAGATCTCAATCTCTGCTCTTTACTAATTGCTTGTGAAAATGTTGCAAACAGTCTCATGATATTCATTTCTCATCTAACATCGATTATTTGACGAAATCAGCTAAAACTGACTACAAGCTCATCAAGCTAGCATCAGTCAAAAATATCTGTTTAGTCGAGCTTCTAGCTCACAAGCTTTAATAGTCACTCATCAACAATTAATAACTAGCTACAAGCGCTTGTATCTTTTGATAACAGTCATTTGCTCAAAAGACATCAATTGCTCAAAAGATATAATGCGCAATACATGTTCACTTTTCATACGTTTCTACATTCAAGATTCGTATGTAATCAAATAAATTATTTGATGAATTGATTATTTAAGTAGCTATTTAACCATCTATTTAAACATGAAGAGTGCTTGATAGAATGCTTGGTAGAAAAACATGAAGAGCGCTTGATAGAAAAACATGAAGAGCGCTTGGTAGGAAAACATGAAGAGTGCTTGGTAGAGAAACATGAAGAGTGCTTGATAGAATGCTTGGTAGAAAAACATGAAGAGTGCTTGGTAGAAAAACATGAAGAATGCTTGATAGAGTGCTTGATAGAGAAACATGAAGAATGCTTGATAGAGTGCTTGGTAGGAAAACATGAAGAGCGCTTGATAGGAAAACATGAAGGACGCTTGGTAGAAAAACATGAAGAATGCTTGGTAGAATGCTTGGTAGAAAAACATGAAGAGCGCTTGGTAGAAAAACATGAAGAATGCTTGATAGAGAAACATGAAGAGCGCTTGGTAGAAAAACATGAAGAGCGCTTGATAGAAAAACATGAAGAGCGCTTGGTAGAAAAACATGAAGAGCGCTTGATAGAGAAACATGTAAAGAGTCATGTAGAAAGTCATGTAGAAAGCATTGTTTGACTTGTGTTATGCGCTTGATCGACGCGTATTTTGAAGCATGTAGAATGTTTGATAGAGTGTTTGATAGAAAGCTCAGTCGATAGCTCAATAGATAGCTCAGTAGAAAGATTGATAGAAAGATTGATAGAAAGGTTGATAGAAAGATCAGTAGAAAGATCGGTTAAAAGATCAGTAGAAAGCTCATCAGTAGAAAGATCAATAAAAAGATCAATTGAAAGATCAGTAGAAAGCTCACTAAATGACTCAATCGAAAGATCAGTAGAAAGATCGATCGAAAGATCAGTAGAAAGCTCAGTAGAAAGCATTGTTTGAAGCACTGTTTGACTCATGTTATGCACTTGATCAATGCATCTTTTGAAGCATGTTTTGAAGCGAGTAGACTGACTAGTAGATGAACGAGTAGATAGCTGAGTTGATAGCTAAACATGTTGATATTTTGATTGTTGTTGTTCTAGAAAGTAGAAACTATGAAGGGAAAAAAAAGATGAAAACTTCAAACTTTCTAGCGTCAGCTCTATAGAGCTCGAAGCGAAGATTATCGAGTAAATAGCTGAGCATGTAGAATGACGAGTAGGTAGAAGAGTAGATGAGCGAGTAAATAGACAAGTAGAGTGAAGAGTAGATGAGCGAGTAAATAGATGAGTAGAATGAAGAGTAAATGAGCAAGTAGATAGTAGAATGAAGAGTAAATGAGCGAGTAAATAGGCGAGTAGAATAAAGAGTAGATGAGCGAGTAGAATGAAGAGTAAATGAGTGAGTAGATAGACGAGTAGAGTGAAGAGTAGATAGTAGAATGAAGAGTAGATGAGTGAGTAGATAGACGAGTAGAGTGAAAAGTAAATGAGCGAGTAGAGTGAAGAGTAGATGAGCGAGTAGATAGACGAGTAAAATGAAGAGTAGATGAGCAAGTAGAGTGAAGAGTAAATAAGCGAGTAGATAGATGAGTAGAGTGAAGAGTAGTGCTAAATCAGCTAAATCAGCTTGTAGCTGATCTATGTAGCATGTAAGCTAATCAACGATGTAAACTCAGCTGACAGCTAGCTTGTAGCAAACGTCTCATCTAGTAGCTAGCATATGCATCTTGAGCGCATTAGTATTGAATGAACTCTGCTCACTAGCTCACAAGCTATCTAAGCTCTTTGTCGAAACATCAATGAATTCGTGATCATTTCTTGATCACTATAGAAAGAAATAAGAAAGAATCAGAAAGAAAACAGAAAGAAAACAGCAAGAGAACAATTTATTCATTAACGTTCGAGAAAACAGAAAGAAAATCATTAATTTTTAGAGACTTGAATCTAGAACTTGATATTTCGTAGAACTTGATGATATTTCTTGAAGTGAGTTGAAGAACGTGATAGTATTCATGAAATACTCAATTTATACATCTCAATTTCAGTCTATTCTATCATTGAAATGACAGAATTAAATTTGTTATCAATGAATAGAAAATTGCATGCGTGAATAAGATCTTCATCACTTAAAGATTTTCAAGCATTCATTCGTGAATGTTCATCTTGTTGATAAAAAGTCTGTGTTCATTCTTCATCTCTTTCTTTCTTTTCATGCATACACTCTTCACTCACTTCAACTTCGTTCGCTCTTCTCTTCTCTTTTATATATATATATATATATACATCTTATTATTTCGTTAACAGAAGCTTTGTTCTCAAATCTGAATAGTTATACTTCATTTCTTTGAGAATTTAGTCTTGATTCTATAATTCTTAACTCACTCACTTAAATTATTATTGAAGGAAAGAGATAAATCAGACAGCAAGCATTAAGTGAAATTTTCACTTAATGTTCTGCGATTGAACAAATCTCGCTCTGAACTTCTCTATCTATTTTTCTATGATCTGCTTGAGATAATCAATCAGTTCAAAGTTACGAAGAATCTAATTTTTACTTCGATTCTTACTCTACTCAATTCTCGTTTGACAGACTCAAAGCAAGAGAAAAGATCAGTCGTAGCACATCAAGAGATAAACGTCAGAAGCAGCGCGATCAAGATCAAAGTTGAAGAAGTCAATGAGAGCATAAACATAGCTTGCATGAACGCGATCACTGAGATCACTAGCTAACTCAATCTGCTGACAATATTTATGATTGATGATTCAATCAATTTTAGAACGTTCAAATCAACGAAGTACAAAAGATCAAAGTTGAGTCTTGAACAAAATTTTCATCAAATCTGATAAATATTAGAAAGACGAATCTCTTGAACTCGACAAGATTGTGAAAGTTCAGATCATTGATTCAAGCTTTGATGATCTTTTCATTCAACAGTCTTTTTTGCTTGATCAATCTCTTGAAAATGACGAGCTATCTAACAAGAAACACTCATTCAAGTTGCAAAAAACATTCGCTCGAATCTACAGTGAATTCAAATCTTGACAGTTAAAAAACTCAGACTTAACTTTAGATACTATGCTGTCAAGAACAATTTGAATTCTTGCGTTCACAACACAATTGCAAGAGTTGAAGAAAGTCTTCTTTTTAAAAAAGAAGAGTTCTGAGCTAGAATTCTAGATAAATACAATGATCGCTTTAAAATGTTCAAGCTTCAGACAAATATGTTGCATTAATGATTCAACAAGTAAAATCTTAAGTTGCAATCAAGATCATTTTCATTTGTGAGAGAAGAACTTCTTGAGACGAAGAAGCATTTTTTTCTATTCTGCTTAGATATGATGAAGAGATTCAGAATCAAGTTTTGTTGATTTCTTCGTTATCAGAATCAAGTTGAAGATATTACTTGAAATCTTCTTTAAGAGAAACAATTCATTGACTCTAATCATATATAATTATGATTGCACAACGCGTTGAATCAAAACAGTCTGACTCAGAAACAAGAAGACGTCGCTGAATCAGAACTCAGAAAATCTCAAGCTTTCATTAATTTCTTCTTAAGCTTATTCTGAAGAACAAGAATGTCATGAACTGAATCTACATTTAAGCTTTCAGCATATCACTCATTTATTGCAAAAGTCGAAAAATATTACAAGTCTAAGCTATGTGAAGTATTCATTGCAAAGAGATGAAAGCTTATGAATATCAATGATTCAAAGTGATGAAGCAAGAATAGTTGAATAAACTGAATTTACATCTAAGCTTTCAGCATATCACTCATTTATTGCAAAAGTCGAAAAATATTACGAGTTTAAGCTATGTGAAATATTCATTGCGAAGAAATGAAAGTTTATGAATATTAATGATTCAAAGTGATGAAGCAAGAATAGTTGAATGAACTGAATCTACGTTTAAGCTTTCAGCAAATCACTCATCTTTTGCAGAAGTTGAAAAATATTACAAGTTTAAGCTATGTGAGATATTTAAATAGCAATAAACAAGAGCAATGCTATGAGATATTTAAATAGCTGCAAACAACAGCAATGCTATGAGATATTCTCTCAAGTGCTAAAGCAAATGTCTCAATATCATATCGTGCAATATCATCAGTCAAGTATCACAAGTCAAAGTCAATTTGTATTTACTCTCAATCATGTCATAAGTCAGAGATCAGAAGTCATAGTCAACAAATCACATATAATTAACTCAGTTCAGAAACACGTAGTCATCATCATCATTCAACTTGAGAGAAAAGAATCATCATGATTACAAGCGACACAATACTGTGAGTACAGACAACACAGTAATTACGAATGACTCAGAGCAGAATACACATATCAGTATGATTACAGCGTGAGTATGAAGCATGATACAAGAAGCAGAATACAAGAAGCAAAATACACTTCTTGCTCAGATATTTTGCTCAACTCAGATCTGAGCAAGAAGATTCTCAAGTCAACAAGTGTTGACAAAGCAAATAAATCTGAGCAAGATTTAAGTAAAATCTGAGCAAGATCTAAGCAAGATTTGAGTAAATAGATCTGAGTGTTACGAACATGCCTGAATCGATCAGAGTTCAGATCTAACTCTAATCAATTTGATTAAAGCAAGTCATGATGCTATGTCTAGTTTGAATCTAGCGCACTTCTTCGAGTCATTCTCAGCACTTCTTTCAGTTGTTCAGCACTTTCTTCATTCACTTCTTTCATCATTCTTTTAGACAAACACATCTGATCTATTACATCACATCTGTATCGAGTCTAGCGTAGCCTCAAGCCATTATTTATAGAAGAGCTTGCACTCTTTCTCTTCTGTATTCTTAATGTCTTGTTATAGCTATCTCTAAAGAACAATACATACATATCAGTTCTGAGCTTCTTTGATTGAATGATCTAGGCACGATCTCAACATTACATTAAGAATCTCGTTTATCATACGATACAGATATTCATTACTTGTTCAATATACTCGTTCAGGCAGATCGAGTCTAAAGAAATTCATTTACCTGATGATCGACGTAATCGAAAGACAGAACAACACTAGAAAATCTATAGAATCAACAGCGAGACTGATTGAATTGCTAGACGACTTACAGCTCATTAAGTATGCATCGTTCGTCTCGATTAATAGAATCAGCGATAAAGAATCTTCGTTGATTGCTAGAGAATCAAATCGATCAAGAGAATCAATCAACTTTCAAATCAAATAACAAAAACGACTTCATCTTCTATTGTCGAGCATTGCTCTTCGCTCGATTTCTTTCTTTCAAAAACACTCGTTCAATTCAATCTCTTCTTTCTCATGTCTCGTTTCTTCAAAGAGCGTTTCGAAGCT
>JAABUT010002076.1_pt1 | contig 20418 bp, 21 predicted proteins | sample 5559281 | NCBI WGS metagenome assembly JAABUT01 (sample SAMN10711880, study PRJNA513359) | rock metagenome | isolation source: Antarctica rocks | place: Antarctica: Victoria Land, Ricker Hills nord | collected 2016-01-04
CAGCTTGATCACCCTTGAAGAGCTCCGCGCAGGCACCTGACCAACAACCGCCGGAGGGGCTAACCTCACCCGAGCGCACCACCCGGTGCCGCCAACAACAAGGCGGCAAGAAACCGGGGACGATTCATCTGGGACTTCAGCAAGGATCCGGGTTTGGTGTGGCTCCGCCCGCGCAACGCCATCTTCGCCCGGTACGGGGCCAGCTGGCGGTCCATCGTCGCCGCCGACATCGTGACCAGCAACCCCGCCGTCACATCGGAGATGACCAGCTCCTTGAAGCGCCGCAACCGCGCCACCAACTCCGCCATGACCGGCGCGAGGCGCTTGCCCGTCGGGGCACCCAGCACCGCCCAGCAAAACGCCAGCGCCACCACCACCTCCGGCCCATACCGAGGCGGCCGAGGGGCACGGGCCGCACGAGCTTCGGCGTCAACGCCTCCTTCAGCGCCTTACGGGCATGGTTGCGGTGCCACCTCGTCGTGGCGCACAACTCATCGAGGATCCTGCCCTTCTCCGCCTTGCTCGCGCGCTTGTACCGCGTCGCGATCATCTTGGTCACCGCATGTCGCTGGCCCATCGTCAGTCCCATCACCAGGGCCTACCGGCCCCAACCACGCCAACCCGGTAGGCGCGCCCCTACGCGCGCATTCCTGAATGAGTCAACGACCACCCCCACGCGCGCATATTTGATGAGTCAACGCGCTTCGTTGCCTCATCGGGAAAGGTCCGTGTGGTGGGGGTGCTGACGCGGGGTTTCGGGGTGGGCTGGCCTTTGGCGGTGGCCAGGGTAAGCAGCTCGTCGCACAGCGCCTGGATCTGGCGTTGCACGGCGGCGGGGTTGAACGAGGTGTGGATGGTGGCCAGCCGACGCTTGGGCAGTGCCAGGACATCGGGGTGGGCGGTGATGCGGGGGTACGGGGTTGTGGCGGTGTCGTAGGTCTTGGTGATCTTCGCCCCGTCGCGGACCTTGGTGAGGAGCTTCTGCTGCGGGTAGTAATGGTTACCGATCAGCGACTGCAGCGCCATAATCTTGTTGAGCAGCAACAACTCTGCCCTGGTGTCGTAACGCAGGTAGCCGACCAGTTGGCGTACATGGGTCCAGTTCTTCTGCTCCACGTGCGCCCCGTCGTTCTTGTTGCCCGAGCGTGAGCGGGTGAACTTCAGCTGCTGGTCTTGGCAGTACCGGAACAACTGGTCGTTGATGAACTCCGAACCGTTGTCAGAGTCGATTCCGCGGATCGGGAACGGCAGGTGCTCCACGACGTCGGTCAGGGCCGCGAACACGTGGATCTGTGCCTTGTTGCGCACCGTCCGGTTCTCCGTCCATCCGGTGGCAATGTCGGTTACGGTGAGGGTGAAGCAGAACTCTCCGCGCGAGTTGCCGCCCTCATGCCCGACCAGGTCGATCTCCACGAAGCCCGGGGTGTTCTCGTCATGATCGGCCCAGGTCCGCATCGGTATCCGCGACCTCAACAACGAGCCGGGCTTGGTGTGCGAGCGGCCCTTGAGGACCAGCCTCGACCGAGCGAAGGCCAGCCGGCGGTCGATGGTCGCCGCGGACATGGCGATCAGCAGCGCCGCGGTGTCCTCGTCGATGTCCAACTCCCCGTGCTGACGCAGCACCGGTACCAGCTCGCCCAGGATCGGGGCCAACCGCTTACCCGCGGGCGCATTCACCACCGCCCAGCACTTTCTCCAGTGCCGCGACAACCTTCGCGTCGTACTTCGGCGGCCTCGGGGTCCGGGGCTTCACCAGCCGGAGGCGTCAACGCCGCCTTCAGTGCCCTGCGGGCATAGTCCCGATTGAATCCGGTCACCGCGCACGCCGCATCCAAGATCTCCGAGTTCACCGTCCCCGACCCCGAGCGGTAACGCACCGCCTGCGCCTTCGTGATCGCCCTGCGACTCGCCATCGTCAGCTCCATCGACCCAGGTGACCCGGACACTCCCGCCCACCAGCACAGACACGCCGCACAGCCGGACCCTTTCCACTGAGGCAACGAACCGAGCTACGCGGACCTTCTCAGTGAGTCAACGCGTAGGGTTGAACTTCTTGCCCGCGGAGGCTATAATCAGACAAATGGGGTTTGGGGGAGGCTCCACCGATGACCAACGATTGCGCCCCATATATTCGTCGCTCGCACCACCATATCCTCGTCGCTGGGGGCCATTCATATGAGCACGGAGACCGTTCACTGTGGCGCGTCAGGGATCGCTACTCTTGTAGAATGGGCGCGTCTCGGCGAGATCGACTCGGTTTGGTCCGCCAACGGTCGTACAACCATGGGGGTGACAGTGATCGCAGGATTAATATCCAGCTCGGCTCCAGCCCAGCCTGTCGACCGTGTCGAACACCACGGTAACCTCGCTTCTGTGTTCACTGGAACTCGGATAGCGGGCGTGCCAATCGCCGCAGAGGAACGCGCCAGCCGGATCGGAACTGGCGAGGTGACGATCACGACGGGTGAGCGCAGTGTTCTGGTCGTCCTGCTGCGGCCGGGTAATGGCCCGACAACGTACCCACGCTGGCCCGGCATCGACGCAATCGCCTACCTGCCCGCCGTGGGCACCAACCTCACCGACCCCTTGCAGATCCCATTCCTCTTGCGCACCGCCGTCCCGTACGAACGATTCTTCTGCGTAGTGCGCCGAGGCCGTCCTGCTGTACACCGTCGGCGGTTGGGCCACGATCAAAGACATACAGCTTTGCCTGCTCAACCACGTCAAGATAGACACTTACATAGCACACCTCGGCCAATAGTGCGCGGGCCCGCACGCCTTTGTGGTCACTGCCCACCCGATGGGGCCGGAGTCGCTCGGGTCGTGCGCCATGCAAGTCGAGCCCCCCGGTCGCCCACCGTTGCTCGAAGTCGACTACTGGGGCGCGGCGGCATCCGACCGAATCCGTCCCCGCAAGGGACTGCGGCCGGCAGGCTTCATCGCAGCCGACGACGCTGTCCGCAGACATGTCCAGCGTGTACTGCAGGCTGGACATGTCGTTTGAGAACGACACGAGCGTGGACCGGTATCTCGCGCAGCAGGTGTAGACCACTCATCACCACAGCGGCGCCCCAGGCGACGTTGGTCGACTCCGGCAGCGGCGTCATCGACAGCGCATGCCGACTCTTCGGGATCGAGAACCCGCACGTGGCGGACGCGTCAATCGTTACGTCTTCCGTCTGGGCCGACACCAGTCTGACCTGGATGACGATCGGTGAGCACGTTGTCAGGCTGCTTGCCGGAACCGCTTAGAGGGAGTCTGATCGTTGAACGAATTTGAGGTCAAGCACGTCCCGGACGACTTCCTCGTCCGTGAGAGCGTGGCGGTGCGCCTGGTGCGGGTAGAGTCGGCGACCCACCGGCTAACCCTGCTACGCAAGTGCGGCTACACCACGATGGAGACGGTCCGGGCCATCGCGGCCGCGTTCAACGTCCCCGAGCAATCTATCGGCTACTGCGGTCTCAAGGACGAGGACGGCGTCACCGAGCAGCTCATCTCGGTGCCGATCGCAATCCCGATCGCCGCTATTAACGGCGTGGGGGTGGAAACCGGTGACCGCTGGTACACAACGCAGCACTACGGGTTCAGTGACGCCGCATTGCGAGTCGGGCAGATGGAGGGCAACAGCTTCAAGGTCGTATTGCGCAACCTGGAGCCCCGGCACACTACCGGGTTCTTCAGCCGGAAGAAGATCAACTTCATGTTCCTAAACTACTTCGACACCCAGCGATTCGGCCTCCCAGGCGGCCCGCACCGTACGCACCTGGTCGGCGCAGCAATGCTTGACGGCCGCTGGGACGAGGCCCGGAAGGTATTGATCGAGTTGAACGCCCCGGAGAGTAGGCTCGCTGCGGACTGGTCGGGACCGAGCCGTGAGTTCTTCTTCCAGCTCGACGAGCGAGTCATGTCGTTCTACCCGGCCGCTCACGCCTCCTTCGCGTGGAACGAGGAACTTGCTAGGCTCGCCACGGCGACCGTCGACGACCGCGTCCACCGACTGGTCGTCGACGGGATCGACTTTACCTACGTTACCGAGACCAGCGCCGCCGCACGCGTACTGGCTGCGGCGTACGAACTGCCGATCACGCGGTACAAGTTCGATGCTGGCGCGCCCGCGCCTTCGGCGTCGGTGCGAGCGACCGTGGCGCAGACGGTGATCGAGGTAGACGGCCGCGAGGATGACGAGCACTTCCCTGGACGCAAGCGCGTAGAGCTCAGCTTCTTCCTGCCGTCCGGTTCGTACGCGACCGCAGCCATCCGACAGCTCGCCACGCAGATCTCATGACCAACGTGATCACGGGGGCCTCGGCGGTAATCTTTGACCTAGAGGGCGTCGTGGTGGACACCGAGTCCACGTGGGACGAAGCGCAGGGGGTATTACTTGCGCGTCGCGGGCACAGCTACGATCGGAACGCACTCAAGCATAGGCTCACCGGGCTGGGTGGCGATCAAGCCATCTTAATTCTCATTGACCATTATCAATTGCCGGATGACCCCTCGGAACTGCTCAATGAAAGCCGGGAAATCATGATTGAGCTCCTCGATCGCAAAATACACTACGTTCCGGGTGCCTTGGAGTTCGTGCACGCCGCTGCGGCAGCTGTGGACGTCTGCGTCGCCACGTCGATGGATCCCTCCCTGTTCAACGCGGTGTTAGCGGGGTCAGATCTTGGAGCGGTATTTCCGGGGCCGATATTTACCCCAAGCGTGGGCGTTGCCGCCAAGCCGGCACCGGACCTGTTCCTGCACGCCGCAACCGCGCTGGGCATCGATCCGGAGGACTGCCTGGTCATCGAGGACTCACCGACTGGGATCACAGCCGCGCGAGAGGCGGGTATCCCCTGCGTCGGCCTGTGTACTACGCACGAGCGGCACCGCCTGAGCGACGCCAACCTGGTGTTCGCCCACTGGGGCGAGGTGCCGCTACCCACGGGTTTGGGACGGGACACGGCTAGGTCGAGAACATCCACAGGAACTTGCGCGAAGAGCAAGTAATCCCAATGCCTCGAGAGCCCCGACCCCAAATAAGCGACGCGCGCGGGCTCGCGTCCGCGCGCGTCGTCTTCACAATAAGCAGGCGAGCACAGTGGCCGGAAGACGCTTGCGCTTCGTAGGCGCATTCCGAATGCAGTAGGTGCAGGGCTAGTTCCGCCGCGAAACTGAAGGAGATCTCCTTGACGGAACCATGTCCATGTGCTTCGATTATCTCGTTTATTGTCCTGTGATTTTCGTGGGGGAAACTATGGTCCAAGCGCCGTGCGCGTCCGAGACCCGCTTGCTGTCGACATACACAGTGGACGCTGCGGCGCTAAGGCACGACCTCGCGACGATGGAGGCGTTTCCGTACACTAATACCTACAGTGAGTTCGCTTGCGGGGCCTGGAAGAGCTGCGCAGTCTGGAACGGTTCCGGAGACGGCGGCCAAGCCAGCCTCGACGCCTATGTCGGCCCCGCACTCCTGACCGAGCTTGGCGAGCAGCTACCCTACGTCGAGAAGCTAGTTGGACGCGTCTTCGACTCCTCATTGCTGCGCTACGGACGCATCGCGCGGCTGACCCCTGGTAGTGCTCTCGTCCCGCACCGGGACTACCTGGAGCTGGAGTCCAATCTCATCCGAATCCACCTTCCGCTGGAAACCGACGACACATGCCTGAACTCTCACGAAAATGTCATATACCACATGAACGTGGGCGAGATCTGGTTCCTCGACGCGACCAAGACCCACAGTGCGCTCTCCAGTTGGAATCGCGACCGTATCCACCTAGTTCTGGACTTCAAGGCCGATTCTATCGACAAGATCATGATCAGCGACCCGTCTATTACCGGGATCTCGACAGAGCGGGACATCGCCCGGCCGCCGATGACCGCTGCGGAGTCCGAGGCGTTCATCACCGCGGGCGCGCTAATGACGCACGCGACTCACCGGGACTTCCTGAAGATCGCCATCACCGTCCTGTTCACCCGTAATGTCGAGCCGGCGGAGGTCTTCACCCTGTTCGAGGCGGCGGCGGAGCGCTCGGGTAAACCGGACGTCATGGAGGCGGTCAAGCCGATGCGCGCGTACTTCTTGCACACCCGCCCGGCCGCGTGATGGAGATACCGATCTACCAGGTTGACGCGTTCACCGAGCGGGTCTTCCACGGCAACCCTGCCGCGGTCTGCCCGCTCGAGGAGTGGTTGAGCGAGGAGCTGATGCAATCAATCGCCCTGGAGAACAACCTCCCGGAGACCGCATTTCTGGTCCCGCGCGGCGACGAGTACGACATCCGCTGGTTCACGCCCTCGATGGAGGCGGAACTGTGCGGGCACGCCACCCTGGCCTCTGCGCACGTGGTCTTCACCGAGCTGCGGCCCGGGTTGTCCGACGTGGTCTTCCACTCCGGCAAGGGTCCGCTTCGCGTCACCTGTCTCGACGACGGTCAGCTGGCGCTGGGTTTCCCGGCGCTGCATGTGGAACGGGTCAAGCCACCCGCCCGCCTGCTCGACGGCCTGTCGATCGCACCGACAGCGGTGTACGCGGGCATGGACTACGTAGTGCTATATGACACCGAAGAGCATATGCGAGCAACCGTACCGGACCAGAGCATGCTGTTCGATCTGGACCGGCGTGCGGTCACCGTGACGGCGCCGGGCGTGGATCACGACTTCTCGTCCCGGTTCTTCGCCCCCAAACAGGCGATCTACGAAGACGCGTTCACCGGGTCTGCGCACTGTCTGCTCATCCCGTTCTGGGCGGACCGGTTGGGCAAGAAGCAGCTGACCTCCCGGCAGTACTCCCAGCGCCTCGGTCTGCCGCACGTCATCGAGGCGTCTTGCGCCCTCGCGGGCGACCGCGTCGTTATCGCGGGTCACACCTGCTCCTACATGTCCGGCACGATCTCCTTCGAGGAGTGCCCGGCCGATGCCTGACATCTACAGCCCGCAGGTGTACGCCACAGGCGTTCCTTACGACGTCTACGCCAAGATGCGGGTCGAGGAACCGGTCTCATGGCAGGACGAACCCGAACTGCCGACCTCACCGTCGGGCTCGGGGTTCTGGGCGGTCATGCGGCACCGGGACGTCCGGTTCGTTTGCCGGAACCCGGCGGTCTACTCAGCGAGCCTGGGCGGGACACAACTACGCGACCCGGACCCAGCCGACCTGCCCTACCTGCGGTCGATGTTGCTTAACATGGACCCGCCGGAGCACAACAAGTACCGCAAGGTCATCAGCCGGACCTTTAGTCCGGCCAGCTTAGCCAAGTTCGACGAGTTCGTCGGCGACCGGGTCGCCACACTCCTGGAGCGGCTGCGCGAGCGTGAGACGTGTGACGTAGTAACCGAGCTGACTGACGACGTGTCCCTCTCGACGCTCACGCACGTACTCGGAGTGCCACCCGGTGACCGGAAGTTCTTCTTCGACTGGGCCAACCGCATCATCGGCTACCACGACGACGACTACACCCGACTCGATGGCCCGGCAGCGTTGGTCGACCGACGCAGGCCGTCCGAGTTGACCGACATGATCGAGTACGCCCGGTCACTAGCTGAGTACCGCCGCCGCAACCCCGGCGATGACCTCCTGTCCATGCTCGTGCACACCGACGTGGAGGGCCGGGGGCTAACCGACTCCCAGTTCGAAAATTTTTTCTTCCTGCTGGCGGTGGCGGGCAACGACACGACACGGAGCGCGCTGCCGGGTGCGTTGATCGCACTGATGGAACACCCCGACCAGTACGCACTACTGCGCGCCGAGCCAAAGCTGATCGACTCCGCTGTCGAGGAGTGCCTACGCTATGCACCACCGGTGATCCATTTCCGACGTACCGCGGTGGTCGATACGGTACTCGGTGGTGTCGCGCTCAGCGCGGGTGACAAGGTCGTCGTCTTCTATCCCTCCGCAAACCGCGACCAGGGGGTGTTCGACGCGCCAGACGCATTCGACATACGCCGGGCCAGTAACCCGCACGTGACATTCGGATACGGCCCGCACATCTGCGTCGCGGCCGCCCTCGCGCGTATCCAGATGCGGCACGTCCTCGGTGGCATCACCAGGGCATTCACCACCGTCCGACCCGCCGGTCCAGCGGACCGGCTCCTGTCCAATTTCGTCGTGGGGATCAAGCACCTACCGATCGCGCTGGGTACCTGAGCCTCTGAGGAAGGGCGGGTGGCACCGCCGAAGCACTAAGGAGGCACCATGTCGGCTTGGTTTCCCACGGCTCCAACTGTTTCCGACTCACAGCTGGTGCTGTTCTGCTTCCCGCCCGGCGGTGGCGACGTCTCGTCGTTCCTGGGCTGGCAGCGCGCCGTGGGCGACCGGATCGCGGTTGTTCCTGCGGCCCTGCCTGGTCGCGGGCGGCGGATCGCCGAACCGCTGGTGCCGTCGATTACGGACGTCGCCGACCGTCTCCTGCAACCGGCTCTGCGGCGAGCCCCGGGTGCGGTGGCGTTGTTTGGCCACAGCATGGGTGCCCTCATCGCGTTTGAACTTGCGCATCGGTTGGCCGCGGCCGGACGTCCGCCCGCGTTGCTAGTCGTGTCCGGTTCTCCCGCGCCGGAGTCGCACCCGTACGCGTCCAGGACGCACAAACTGTCCGATGAGGACTTCGTGGAGTCTGTGCGCACGCTCGGTGGAATGCCTGACGGCCTCCTCGACGCTCCCGAAATGCGGGAGCTGTTGTTACCGATCCTGCGGTCCGACTATGCGGCTGCCGAAATGTACCGATGCCCGCAGCGACCGGTCCTGGACGTGCCAGTGCTCATCCTCGGCGGCGACAGTGACCCCCTCGTAAACTGTACCGAACTGGACCTGTGGCGCGAGGTGACCCGCGGGCCGACCGAGGTTCGAGTATTCGGTGGCGGTCACTTCTTTGTCGTCGACCGACTGGACGACGTCCTCGCCGAAGTTCGCATCGCCATCGACTTTGCGCGCGCTCTGGACCCGGGGAGCACCACTCGGCTCTAATACCATACAGTGAGGAGAAGACACCATGCCCAACCCGTTCGACGACGAGAACGGAACTTATCTGGTCCTCGTCAACGCCGAAGACCAACACTCATTGTGGCCCGCCGCGATTCAGCCGCCCGCGGGGTGGACGCCCGCGCATGGTCCGACTGGACGGGCGGACTGCGTCGACTTCGTGGACACAAGCTGGACTGACATGCGCCCGCGGACTCACAGCTTCGGCGAAGCGACCGATGGCCCCCAAGAGGCTAGATGAACTGGAGAAGTCTGAATGTTTCCCTTGTCCTACGCCCAGCGGAGGTTGTGGTTCTTCGACCAGTCGCACGGGCCGTCGGCCGCGTACAATATTACCCGTGTCTTTCGGATCTCAGGTCCGCTCGACCAAGAGGCGCTAGTCTCGGCATTCGCCGACGTGGTCGCGCACCACGACGCGCTGCGCACGGTATACCGGCGCACGGACGACGACGTCCGGCAGGTAGTGGTGGACTTTGATGGGCTGAGCAACCTGCTCCAGTGCGTGAAGACCACCAATGCCGAGCTCGACGGAGCCATGGAACTCGAGCTGGTGCGTCCATTCGATCTGTCTGCGGATCTGCCAGCCCGGGCCATTCTCTTCGACCTGGACGACGACGAGCACAGGCTACTGCTGGCGTTCCACCATATCGCGATGGACTCGTGGTCCTACGGGTTGGTATTGCGCGAGCTGGCCACCGCTTACGCCGCCCGCCGCTCAGGCACGACATCGGACGTCGGCACGCCCGCGATGCGGTACGCGGACTACGCCGTATGGCAGGAGAACGCTCTCGGTGATCCGGCGGACGGTGCCAGCGTTGTCCACAGTCAGCTGGCCTACTGGCGGGAGCGCCTGGCTGGCCTGCCGGAGCAGCTCGAGCTCCCCTACGACCGAGCCCGCCCAGGCGTCCGCGATCATAGCGGTGGCGTCGTCGACTTCACCACCAGCCCCGACACGCACAATCGCCTGCTCGCGCTCGCGGACTCGACGAACTGCTCGATGACCATGATCGGCCAAGCAGCGCTGGCGACGTGGCTGTCGCGACTGGGCGCCGGGACGGACATCCCCGTCGGCACCGTGTACGCCGGGCGCGACGACGTCCTCCTAGAGGACCTGGTCGGACAATTCACCAACACGGTGGTCCTGCGTCATGACCTCTCCGGAGACCCAGCGTTCAAGGACTTGGTGCACCGAATCAGGCAAACAGGCCTGGCCGCGTTCGATCACGCGACTGTGCCGTTCGACCTGGTAGTGGAGGCCGTCAACCCCTCGCGGTCGCTGAACCGGAACCCGATCTTCCAAGTTATGTCCACCTGGCAGGGAGTCCAGGCCGCGGATGGTGGTCTGGTCCTCGACGGCGTGCATGTGGCGACGATGCCCATGAATGATCGTACCGCGAAGTTCGATCTCACCGTCGACTTCTCCGAGCACCGGGTCGACGGCCTGCCCGCCGGGGTGGGCTGCCGGATCGAGTACGAGGCGACTATGTTCAACGGGCCCACCGCCCGCTCAATGGCGAACCTGCTGGCCACCCTCCTCGACGAGATCGGGCGAAACCCAGGGCAGCGGCTGTCGGAAATCGACCTGGTCGGCGCGGACGAGCGGCACCTCGTCCTACGCACCTGGAACGACACCATGAACGACCTGCCCGATACCGACCTGCCCACTATGTTCAGCGCGCAGGTCCAGCGGACTCCTGAAGCGGTGGCGGTCGAGTTCTCCGATGGTCGGCTCACCTACGCCGAGCTGAACGCCCAGACGAACCAGCTCGCCCACCTGCTGCTCAGCTGCGGGGCAGGTCCCGAGGTGTACGTGGCCGTCGTCGTGCCCCGGACGACTGCACTGATCGCGATGCTCGCAGTACTTAAGGCAGGTGCGACGTTCCTGCCGATCGAGCCGGAGTATCCGCGCGATCGCATCTCCTACATCCTGGAGGATGCGCAGCCGGACCTCGTACTCACCGTCAACCAGTTCGCCGCCAGCCTAGACGACCACAACCCGCTCGTGCTGGACACCCCCGACACCGCCGCCGCACTGGCCGACTGCCCACAGAACGACCCGATCGACGCTGATCGGCCCGCCCCGCTCACCCTGGACTCACCTGCCTATATCGTTTATACCTCCGGCTCGACCGGCAAGCCGAAGGGGGTCGTGGTCAGCGCAAAGGTCCTGGTCAACCTGGTGTCGTGGCAGCTCGCCACGATGGTCGCCCACCCGGGGACCCGGGTCTCACAGTTCAGCGCCATCAGCTTCGACGCCTTCGAGCAGGAGATCTTGGCAGCGCTATGCACCGGGCAGACCGTCGTCGTGCCATCGGAAGACGTACGTCGCGACCTCACAGAACTGGCGCGATGGTTAGAGCGGGAGGAGCTCAACGAGTTCCTCGCTCCCGACATCGTCCTGCGATCAGTGTTCGAGGCGGCGACCGAGCAGGGCCTGCCGCTCAACAAGTTGCGTACGGTGATCCAGGGTGGCGAGCCATTCCAGCTGACCGATCAGGTCCGCGAATTCCACCTGCAACGGCCTGGAATCACCGTGTACAACCATTATGGCCCGTCCGAAACACACGTTATCACCGGGACGGTCCTTCAGCAGGATCCGCACGGTTGGCCCGCGGTCGCCCCCATCGGGAAGCCGATCTGGAACTGCCAGACCTACGTCTTGGACGACCTGCTGCGCCCGGTCCCGGTCGGTGTGGCCGGCGAGCTCTATCTCGCCGGGGCCGGGCTAGCCCGTGGATATCTGCACCGACCCGGGCTGACCGCCCAGCGATTTGTCGCGAACCCCTTCGGGGCACCCGGGGAACGGATGTACCACACGGGTGACGCCGTGCGGTGGAGTCACGGCGGTGAGCTAATGTTCATTGGACGTGTGGACGACCAGATCAAGATCCGCGGTGTCCGAGTCGAGCTGAACGAGATCAACTCAGTGATGCGGGCGCACCCCCTGGTTGCCCAAGCCGCCACTACCGTTCGCGAGGACACCCCGGGCGACATACGGCTGACCTGCTACGTCGTCCCGATCACGCCACACCGGCCCAACCCGTCCGAGCTGCGCAGCCACGCGGCCGCGTGGCTCCCCGTCGCCGTCGTTCCTTCTAGTTTCGTTACGTTGGACGCACTTCCTCTGAATTCGAACGGGAAACTTGACCGACAGAACCTCCCCACTCCCGACTACGCCGCACAGTTCAAGCCCGGCAGTCGCAAACCGCGTACGCCGCTCGAAGCAATGCTCTGTGAAGCTTTTGCTAAGGTGCTCGGCTTCGACTCGGTGGGCATCGACGACAGCTTCTTCGATCTCGGTGGCCACTCCCTGCTGGCGGTTCGCATGGCAAACGAGATCCGGACCTCCGCGCATGTCGAGATCAGCATTCGTACATTGTTCGAGAACCCAACAGCGGCGGGCCTCGCTGCGGTGTCGACGCATGCCGGCGAGTCGCCTTCCCGGTCGCTGACTGCCGTGCAGCGACCCGATCGCATTCCGCTGTCCTTCGCGCAGCAGCGGCTGTGGTTCATCGATCAATTCGAAGGACCCGGTCCACAATACAACCTCCCCCTGCTCACCCTACGGCTCATGGGATACCTCGACCTAGCCGCACTCGAGGCGGCTCTTACCGACGTCGTCGGACGGCATGAGATTCTGCGGACGGTCTATCCGGACGTCAACGGAAAACCGTTCCAGAAGATAATCCCAACAAGCGAAGCAGCGGTGCGAGTTAAACGTGTAAATGTACGCCGAGACGAGCTGGAAGCGCACGTACAACTGGCGTGCGAGTTCGAGTTCGACTTGGAATTAGAGCCGCCGATGCACGCCGAGGTCTTGTCTCTGTCGCCTAAGGAGCATGTTTTTGTGCTGGTCGCCCATCACATCGCGGCAGACGGTTGGTCAATCGCGCCCCTGAGCCGGGACCTCGCAAAGGCATACGCGGCGCGGCTAGAAGGTACTACGCCGGCGTTCAGCCCGTTACCGGTGCAGTACGCCGACTTCACGCTGTGGCAGCGAGAGCTGGTCGGTTCGCAGGACGACCCCACCAGCGCCCTCGCACGCGAATCAGCGGAATGGCGCGAGACACTAGCAGATGCCCCGAAGGAGCTACGGCTCTCCAAACGCCCGCGCCCTGCGCCGACGAGCTCGACCGGCGCCAAGGTCACCTTCACCGTCGGATCGGAGCTGTACGCACGGCTCCGAGAAGCGGCCCGGGCCGAGAGCGCGACGCCGTTCATGGCGCTGCAGGCCGCCTTGGTTGCACTGTTAACCCGGTTAGGAGCTGGACCAGACATCGTCATTGGCACAACGGTCGCCGGCCGGTCCGACTCGGTGTTGGACAACCTAGTGGGCTGCTTCGTCAACACCCTGGTCCTACGAACCGACACTTCTGGGGATCCGACTTTCCGGGAGCTTCTGTCCCGGGTGCGCGCCACTGATCTCTGGGCATTCCAGCACCAGGACCTGCCGTTCGACCGACTGGTGGCTACCCTCAACCCACCCCGCTCCCCCTTGCGTCACCCGCTGGTCCAAGTGATAATCACAATGTGGGCCGACGGGCAGCCGATCGATCTGCCCGGCCTCGAGGTACACGACTTTGCTACCGAGACGGGCTCGACTGCGAACTTTGATCTGACTTTTGGATTCGCCGAGCAATTCGAGAGTGGGGAACTGTCTGGAGTCATCCAGTATGCTACCGACCTTTTCGACCGCGAGACGGTCGACGGTTACGTCGCGCAGCTCTTGCACTTGCTGGAGTTAATCGCGTCGAAACCGGAGGTCTGGATCGGGACCGCGAACGTAGTAGCCGCATCGTTAACTGGTTCGGTCGAAGGCTTATGCGAAATGTTCGCCGAAACGCTAGAAGTCAAATCCGTGTCGGCGGACGACGACTTTTTCGACCTTGGTGGCCACTCACTGCTCGCAGCAGAGCTGGTTAGTAAGATCTGTACCAAGTACCAGGTCAGGCTCAAGGTGCGGACCCTCTTCTTTAACCCGACGCCAGCCCAGCTCTCCAAAGTTATCTCTCACTTGATATAAGACAGAAATATTGGACTGGACCGAGGGAGGATGTCCCGGGTCTCGTAGAACTTGAGGTAGCGGTCCCCCGCTCAGTTCCTGCCTTGCGGTAGGTGTTGGGCGTCCGCCAAAACACTCAACGAGAAGGGGACCGCCGTGAACAAGAAGTATCAGAAGTCGACGAGCGATGCACCGGGCGCGCACGCGTTGACCGTGCCGGAGCACGTCACCGTGGCGATGGCCGAGATCGTCGGGGACATGCGCGGCGCCGGGTTGCAGGCGATGAGCGCGATGGTGGAGGCCGACGTGACCGGACTGGCTGGCGTGAAGGGCAAGCACGCCAGCGACCGGGTCGCGGTTCGACACGGCCACGAGCGCGGGTCAGTCACCCTCGGCGGCCGCCGCGTTCCGGTGGATCGGCCGCGGGTCCGCGGGGTGGACGGCAGTGGTGAGTTGCCGGTGGCGGCCTATGAGCTGTTCAGCGGCACCGAGATCCTCGGGCGGATGGCGATGGACCGGATGCTCGCTGGGCTCTCGACTCGCCGCTACCAGATCGGCTTGGCGCCGGTCGGCAGCAAGTCAGTGAGGTGGCGACGAACACCAGCAGGGCGGCGGTGTCGCGGAAGTTCCTAGCCCAGACCGAGACTGCTCTCGCCGGGCTGCTCAGCGCCGACCTCAGCACGCTGGACCTGGTGGCGATGATGATCGACGGGGTGCACTTCGCCGAGTCCTGCTGCGTCGTTGCGCTCGGCATCGACCTGCAGGGCACCAAACATCCGCTGGCGCTGGTGGAGGGCTCGACCGAGAACGCCACCCTGACAACGGATCTGCTCGTCGGTCTGCGCGACCGCGGCCTGGAACGTCACCAAGCCGATACTGGTCGTCCTCGATAGCAGCAGCGCCCTGCGCAAGGCCGTCGTGGACGTCTTGGACCACCCGATCATCGCTCGGTGTCAACTGCACAAGATCAGGAACGTGCAAGACAAGCTCCGGCAGCACCTGCGCGGGCCGGTCGGCACCAAGATGCGCGCGGCCTATCACGCCGACAGTGCGCTGCTCGCCCAGGCGCAGCTGCAGGCTCTGGCGCGTGAGCTGGACAAGACCCACCCGCGGGTCGCCGCCAGCCTGCGCGAGGGACTGACTGAGACCCCTCACCGTGCTGCGGCTGGGGGTGCCACCCACGTTGGCCGCGCACGCTGAGATCGACCAACGCCATCGAGTCCATGATCGGGGTTTGCAGGCAGCGGGGCGGCGAACGTGAAGCGCTGGCGCGACGGGGACATGGCGATGCGCTGGTGCGCAGCCGGGATGGTCGAGGCCGGCAAGCAGTTCCGTCGCTCGAGGCGGCCCTTGATCGCCTCGGTGGGGCCGTTGCTGGTGCGGGGCGGTCGAAGTAGGCCAGGACGTCGGCGGCGCGGGTGTTCAGGGTTCGCCCGACGGTGTGCAGCTCGCTCAGCGCGGCGGGGACACCGTGGCGCAGCGACTCGATGAGCGTCGTCATCAGCGCTCGGCCTCGGGTGCGCGGTAGGCGGCGATCATTCGTTGGTAGATGCCCCAGGTCGCCTCGGCCTGGACGTGCTCGTCGGCGGTGAACAGCTCGTGCAGTCGCTGTGTCTGCTTGGTCGTGAGCAGGTCAGCACCGGTGTGCAGGGCCCGCCGCGCACGGTAGAGGGGGTCGTCCTGTTTCGAGTGGCCCTCGATCATGTCCAGCAGCCTGGCTGGTCCACTGCCACAACGGATCGGGGTGAGGTCGATGATGACGGCGACGTACTTCTCGCCGCGACGGGTGTGCCTCCAGACGTGACCGATTTCAGCGTCCGACACCCCCTCAGCAGCGAGCAAAACGATCCGGACCCACTGCGCCCGTCGAGCACCGCAACACCGTTCTCAATCTCGATTCATCACCGGGACGCAACACAATCGGCGCAGCAACAGACATACCTATGGTTCCGAACTCGGACGATAAGGTCACATACGACCCACGCCACTAGCAGCCGTTCACATCTTCCAGCCATCCGCTGGCTGCGTTGACTTTTCGGCGGCCCGCTCAATTTTCGCGCAGTGGTCCTCCCAGTACTCGGGTCCCCGCTCCAAAAAACCCGCAGTCACCGCATCGAAGCCCACCTTGCCGTCAATGTACTCACGCAGGATGTCGGCATGGCCCGCGTGGCGGGTTGTCTCAGTGAGGACGTGCACCATGATGTTGAACAGCTTCACTTCTGGGCGAGGCCAGGTGGGGACGTGGCCAAGAGCATGAATGGGTAGTTCGGAGATCGTCTTGTCCGAGTGTTGACACACCCGTAGGTAGCGGTCTATAACCTCGGTGCGCGATTCGTTCACGGTGACCCACTTGTCCGCGTCGAGCTCTGCATCTACGGCGGCCCAAGGAAGTTCTTCCGCGAAGGTGCGACCGAACACCTCACCGAAGTAGCGCGCCTCAGTCATTGTCAGATGCTTGACTAGACCAAGGAGGTTCGTTCCGGTACGCGTCATAGGGCGCCGGGCGTCGTACTCAGAGAGCCCGTTTAGCTTCCACAGTATCGTCTTCCGCGCCTCGCACAGGTCACCGTGCAGGTACTCTTTTGCGAAGTCATCAATCATGATGTCATCCTCCACCATCTCGAAGCGAGAGCTCGATTCGGGGGGGGTGTCCCTATGGTTCCTGTCAAGCCGCAGCGGCGGCTGGGATTTGGTAGAGAGTCTTGTTCTTGAGCATGGCGTAGAGGACGTCGCATCGGCGTCGGGCGAGGCAGATGAGGGCGGCATTGTGTTTCTTGCCTTCGGCGCGTTTGCGGTCGTAGTAGGCGCGGCTAGTCGGGTCGTGCAGAGCGGCGAACGCGGACAGGAACACGGCACGTTTGAGTTTGCGGTTTCCTGATCGGGCGGGGTGCTCGCCGCGGATCGAGGAGCCGGATCGGTGGGTCACCGGCGCGATCCCGGCATAGGCGGCGAGGTGGCCGGCGGACTTGAACGCGGAACCGTCACCCACCTCGAGCAGGATCCGGGCTGCGGTCCTGACCCCAACACCGGGCATGGAGATCAGGACGTGGGAAAGAGGGTGGTCATCAAGCATCCTCTCCACGTCCACACAGATGCGTTTACGTTGCAGCAGAATCTCTTTCAAGGAGTCAGCGAGGTGCGGCAGGACAATTTCTGCGGCCTTGCTGCTGGGCACGGTCACGGTCAGCGCATCGAGTGCAGCGAGAATCTCGTCCGCCAGCCGTGCCCCCATCCCGGGAGCATGTTTGACCGCGACGGAGGTCAGCTTGCGTTTGCCGGCTCTCCGGATCCCGTCAGGCCCGCCGAGGCGCGCGAGGATCTCGAGGACGGCGGGGTGGGTGACACGGGGCCCGAGGACCCGTTCGAGGGCCGGATGGATGCCGGTGAGTACTCCGCGGATGCGGTTGCTGGTCCGGGTCGACTCGCCGGCAAGGTCGTCGTCGAAACCGACGAGCACACCGAGCTCGGCCAAGGTCTCGTCGCCGGTGTCGACCCGGCGCAGTGTGTGGGGCATGGTTCGCGCGGTATCGGCGATGATGAACGCGTCCCGCGCATCGGTCTTGGCCTGCCCGGGGTACAGGTCAGCGATTCGGCGCATCGACAGCCCGGGCAGGTACGCGACGTCGTGCCCGCAGGCCCGGGCCACGGTGACCGGCAGCGCGCCGATGGTGTTCGGTTGATCGACGATCACCCAGCAGGGGCCCGCTCGCGGCGAGCCCGTCCAACACCGCCCGGAGTCGGGTTTCGTCGTTCGGCAGCGCCTTGTCGAACAGGCGAGTCCCGGAGGCGTCCAACCCGACAGCGTGGTGTTCGCCTTTGCCCACGTCGATGCCGCAAAACACGGCGTAACTCGTGTTCATGTAGCAGTATCCTTCGTCCGGTCCGGCCGGTCGCCGATCCGGCGTCGATACCCGACACCCACGTCACGAGGAGACCTACCGCCACTGCGGTGGCCCTGTCCCTATCAGCGGTCCATCGACGCCACCAGGCTCGGCGACACCACCCCCCAGATCATCACAGTGACAGGGGAAAGAAGTCATACCGAACTTGGCGACCGTGGCCCCGCGGTTAAGGACCACCTAAACGGTAACGGGGGATCCACTTCGCGTTGCAACATGGGAGCGCACGCCGACCGGGCCGGTTCTCTAGCGGGCGCCCACTCTCCATCGATAGACCTGAGCGAATGCCTTGATGTCTCTCGAGTCGACACCCTTGATCTTGGGCAGGGAGTAGGTCGTCGAGCCGACAAGCTCGGTCTCCAAGTAGGTGATCTCCCGTTCGGTCAGCAACGGCACCTTGATCTCGAACGCTTCGTCCCCTGTGCGGATGAAGTTCAGGTCATCGAACCGGCAGTTGTCGATCGTACGGTCGAGGGCCGTACTGGCGACGATTCCTCCCCAAGTGAGCATCTTCGCGTCGTCCGCGTACTCGAAGTTGAAAAGTTGGCGGAATGGCAGGCCGTGCGCCTGTCGACCCGCCGAGTGCGCGGCTGCTTGGAGGATGCTCCGTTCGACTCGTGTCGGACCCCAGCCAGCCATGTCCTTCTCTTCGAGTCCGTCTTCGACGAGGTCCCCGAGTGTGGCGCGGAGGTTTGGGAGCCGCTCGGGGATCGATACCCCGGTTGCTCCATTGACCGTGACCAGCACAATGCTACCCGGTTGGCTTGACCGGACGACGTAGTCGACGTCGCGCAGAATGTCGGTGGTGAGAACGACGGTGTAGTCAAGCCAGGTGATCGCCAGCTTCGCCCATTCAACTTGAGGACGCAGATCTCGGGCCTCGCCCATGAGGACCCGGGTGCTGTTGTATGGCTTGTCGAATTCGAGTCGGTGCTGCATGTTGGTATCGCGCTCGATGCTCGTCATATGAGGAATACCCAGGTCACGGTGGAACTCAACGAAGTCGATAAATTCCAGCCCTCCGAATCCGACGTACTGGTATTGGTCGAGCGAGGTGATCGCCGTCAGCCGCCCGACACGCGTCGACGATCATCCGTTGTTGAGCAGCCTTAGCTGGCCGGAACTCATACTGGCCGGCCATCAGTCGATTTCTTGCTCGTAGAAGTAGTCGAAAGTGGAGGCGGCCCACTTCCGAACCACTAGACGCTCCCAACACCTGCGCGACTTCTTTGTATTGCTCTGGCTCGACTACATATTGGATGCCCTGGACCGTGGGCGTCGCCCGGCTTGGAATGCCTTGTCAGTTCAACGATCTCGTCGATCTTGGTCTGAAGAATCGTGGACTTGCGGCCACGACCGGACCGTACCCAACTTCGCAAGACCCTCCCGGGCGAACCGTGTCCGCCAGGCCCGCACAGTGGCCGGGCTGACGCCCACCCGAGTGGCGATCCGCGCGTTCGCCAACCCCTCGACTGCGAACAACAGCACCTGCGCCCGCTGCACCTCACGATGCGGGGCAGTCTGCGAGCGGGGCAGTCACCTCCAAAGCCGCACGCTGACCCCCCGAAACCACCAAAGCCGCAGCAGGTGTCATCACCCGCCCAGTCCACCGCGGAAGCCACCGATTATTTTGGAGACATACCACTAGGTCGGCCTTCGGCCCTCGGGGTTTCTCGCTTTCTCGGAACCGTTCTCGACCTCAATGTCAAGCCCAGTGAGGTATCGGTAGACCCCGGCTGAATAGATGTCGCGGATGCGGACGTTCTTGATGCCCGCGACCCGCAACTCCGGGCGCAGCCCCAACAGCTTATTTCGTACCGACGATCGGACCCGCGTCCCGAACTGCTGTCCGGGCGCGACGCGCAGCGGCTGTGGCAGGTCGGAGACAATCTTCAGGATCTCGCCCATGTCCTCGGGAAGGCTGTCAAGGGCTAGGTCGATCATTCGCTCTCGGTAGACGCGCTGACCGAGCCGCTTGGTCTCGTCCCGCTCCCAGATGTTGAGCGCCATGATCAGCTGCGGCGCCAGTTCCAAGGTCCACTTGACCACGGTCTCCCCTGAAGCCTCCAATCGGCCTTCAGGTCCGGCCATCGGCCGTGCAGTTTGCCGGGTCCAGCATGCGTCAGCCGATGAGAACGGGGCTGTCGGCTCGGCGGCGCGTGGGCTGGGATCGACCGACGCCTGGACGGCTGGTCTGACGGCTTGGACGGACGGAGGCTCCGGAGAGTCCACCACTGGCTCGGCGGCGGGCACTAGGTTGTCCTCGGTCGATGCGCGTGCCAGCGAGTTCGTGCGGTTGGCCAGATCTCCCGCGAGTGCGGCCATCCCTCCCCTGCTGTGGTGCGACCTTCCAGCCTTGGTGGTCGTTGTGTTCATCGGGCTGCAACCTCAAGTTCCTCGGCGTCAGTGTCGGCGCCGCGTAGCCGATCCGACATCTCGTCGGCGACGTCGCGGTAGATCCGGCCGATCTTGCGGGTGCTGTGCATTAGCGCGGTGGGCACGCCTGAGGCGGCGGCCTTCGAGGCGTAGCGGCTGAACGGGATAGTCGTCTCGA
>JAABUT010002077.1_pt1 | contig 20407 bp, 29 predicted proteins | sample 5559281 | NCBI WGS metagenome assembly JAABUT01 (sample SAMN10711880, study PRJNA513359) | rock metagenome | isolation source: Antarctica rocks | place: Antarctica: Victoria Land, Ricker Hills nord | collected 2016-01-04
ATGAGCCGGTCTAGTCGTCGAACCGGCGCAGCGCCTCGAGCGCGCGCTCGGTGACGTCGTCCACGGGGCCCATGGCGTCGATGCCGACGAGCACGCCGCGGGCGGCATAGAAGGCGATGAGCGGCGCGGTCTGCTCGTGGTAGACGTCGAGGCGGTGCCGCACCGTCTCGGCCTTGTCGTCGTCACGCTGGAAGAGCTCGCCGCGGTCGTGGTCACACACCCCGTCGACCGCCGGCGGGTCGAAGTCGACGTGCCAGTTGGTGCCGCAGATCCGGCACGTACGACGCCCCGACAGCCGGCGCACCACCTCGTCATCGTCGACGACCAGCTCCAGCACCACGTCGAGCTTCGCCTCCTGCTTGTCGCGCAACACGTCGTCGAGCTGCTCGGCCTGCGGCACCGTGCGCGGGAAGCCGTCGAGCAGGAAGCCGCGGACCGCGTCGGGCTGCGCGAGCCGGTCGCGCACCATCCCCACCGTGACGTCGTCGGGGACGAGGTCGCCGCGGTCCATGAAGGTCTTGGCGAGGATGCCGAGCTCGGTGCCCTCCGACACGTTCATGCGGAAGATGTCACCGGTCGAGATCTTGGGGACGGACCGGGACTGCGCGACGTACTGGGCCTGTGTCCCCTTGCCCGCACCGGGCGGCCCGACCAGGACGAGGCGCACTAGCGGAGGAAGCCCTCGTAGTTGCGCTGCTGGAGCTGGCTCTCGATCTGCTTGACCGTCTCCAACCCCACCCCGACCATGATCAGCACGCTCGTCCCCGCGAACGGGAACGGCTGGTTGTTGGTCAGCCCGAGCAGGAGCAGCGGCAGCACAGTGATGAGGCCGAGGAAGACGGAACCGGGCAGGGTGATGCGCGAAAGGACGCGGTCGAGGTACTCCGCTGTCGGGCGTCCGGGCCGGATGCCGGGGATGAACCCGCCGTACTTTTTCATATTGTCGCTCACCTCGACCGGGTTGAAGGTGATGGCGACGTAGAAGTAGGTGAAGAAGATGATGAGGCCGGCGTAGAGCAAGAGGTAGAGCGGGTGGTCTCCGCGGGAGAGGAACCGCTGCTCGAAGCTCTGGAAGGTCGCGTTCTGCCACACCTGGGCAAGCAACTGGGGCAGCTGGAGGAGCGAGCTCGCGAAGATGACCGGGATGACGCCGGCCTGGTTGACCTTGAGCGGGATGTAGGTCGACGTCCCGCCGTACATGCGTCGACCGATCATGCGCTTGGCGTATTGCACGGGGATGCGGCGCTGGCTCTGCTCCACGTAGACGACGAAGACCACGATCGCCAGCCCGAGCAGGATCACGAGCGTGAAGACGGTGCCACCGGCCGCCTGCAGGATCCGGCCACCCTGGCTGGGCAGCTGCGCCGCGATCGACGTGAAGATGAGCAGGGACATGCCGTTGCCGACACCCTTGCTGGTGATCAGCTCGCCGAGCCACATGATCACGGACGTGCCGGCGGTGAGGGTGATGACGAGCGTCACCGTCCGGAACAGACTCTGGTCGGGGATGATCGCGCGGTTGCAGGTCGGGAAGAGCCGGCTCGGCATGCCGCGACCGAGCGCAACGATGCCGGTGGACTGCAGGACGGCGAGCCCGATGGTCAGGTAGCGCGTGTATTGCGTGAGCTTGGCCTCGCCCGGCGAACCCTCCTTCTTCAGGCGCTCGAGCCGGGGGATCACGACCACCAGCAGCTGGATGATGATCGAGCTCGTGATGTAGGGCATGATGCCCAGCGCGAAGACGGCGAGCTGCAGCAGGGCGCCGCCGCTGAAGAGGTTGACCAGGCTGTAGACGTTGTTGTTCTGGACGCTGGACAGGTTGAGGCAGCTCTGGATGGCGGAGGTCGACACGCCGGGGCCGGGGAGCACGCTGCCGATGCGGAAGACGACGATGATGCCGAGGGTGAAGAGCAGTTTCTTGCGGAGGTCCGGCGTCCGGAAGGCCCTCGCGAAGGCGCCGAGCACGCACTCCTCCTGATGGGTCGCGCGTCCTCGCGGGGCGCATCGGCCGGGTCACCGGACGGCGGGCGTGCCGCGCCGTCGGTCGGGGGGAACTGTAACAGTTGCGGTGGCGCCACCCGCCCGGCCGATCAGCGCTCGGTGGCGCTGCCCCCTGCCGCGGTGATCTTCGCGCGGGCACTGGCGGAGAAGGCGTCGGCGCGCAGCTGCAGGGCTACGCCGATGTCGCCGCCGCCCAGCACCTTGACGAGCTGGCCGGCACGCACCGCCCCGGCGGCGACGAGCTCGTCCACACCGACGGTGCCGCCGGCGGGGAACAACAGGGCGATGCGGTCGAGGTTCACCACCTGATAGCTGGTACGGAAGCGGTTGGTGAAGCCCTTGAGCTTGGGCAGCCGCATGTGCAGGGGCATCTGCCCGCCCTCGAACGCGGCGGGGACGTTCTTGCGGGCGCCCGTGCCCTTAGTGCCGCGGCCGGCGGTCTTGCCCTTGCTGCCCTCACCGCGGCCGACCCGGGTCTTGGCCGTCTTGGCGCCCGGGGCCGGGCGCAGGTGGTGCGGCTTGAGCGCACCTTCCGCAGGTCCTCGCGATGCCATCGCTACTCCACCTCCTCGACCGTCACGAGGTGCGTGACGGTGTCGACCATCCCGCGGATCTCGGGGCGGTCCTCTTTGACAACGGTGTCGTGCAGGCGCTTGAGCCCGAGCGAACGCAGCGTCTCGCGCTGGCTGTGGGTCCCGCCGATACCCGACTTCTTCTGCGTCACCTTGAGCCGCGGCATCAGGCGGTCACCGCCGCCGGGGCGGCGCTGGCCGCGGCCCGCGCCCGGAGCATCGCCGCGGGGGCGACCTGCTCGAGCGACAGACCCCGCTTCGCGGCGATCTCCTCGGGACGCACCAGCCCCTTGAGCGCCGCCACCGTCGCGTGCACGATGTTGATGGGGTTCGACGAGCCCAGCGACTTCGACAGGATGTCGTGGATGCCTGCGCACTCGAGGACCGCCCGCACCGGTCCCCCGGCGATGACGCCGGTGCCCGGAGAGGCGGGCTTGAGCAGGACGACGCCCGCCGCTGCCTCGCCCTGGATCGGGTGTGGGATCGTCGACGCGATCCGCGGCACCTTGAAGAAGTGCTTCTTGGCCTCCTCGACGCCCTTGGCGATGGCGGCGGGGACCTCCTTCGCCTTGCCATAGCCCACGCCGACGGTGCCATCGCCGTCGCCGACGATCACCAGGGCCGTGAAGCTGAAGCGCCGGCCGCCCTTGACGACCTTGGCGACGCGGTTGATCGCGACGACCCGCTCGACGTAGGCGCTCTTCTCACCGGCGCCACGGGCCCCGTCGCGGCCGCGGGGGGCGCCGCCACCCGCGCCCCTGCGCTGCGGACCTGGCATTAGACGTCCCTCTTCTCGAAGCTCATGCTCGGGGTGTTCGGATGGTGGCGCGGGGCTGCGCCGCGCGGCGCCAGGTCAGCGGGCATCAGAATGTCAGCCCACCCTCGCGAGCGGCGTCGGCCAGGGCGGCGAGGCGCCCGTGATAGCGCATGCCGCCGCGGTCGAAGACCACCGTCTCGACGCCGGCGGCCCGGGCGCGCTCGGCGACGAGGCGGCCGACGGTGGCGGCCCGGGCGCTCTTGTCACCGGCGCCGGTGTCACCGCGCACCGACGCGTCGAGCGTCGACGCGCTGGCCACGGTGTGCCCACGGGTGTCGTCCACGACCTGCGCATAGATGTGTCGCGCCGAGCGGGTGACGACCAGCCGCGGGCGCACCTGCGTGCCCGTGACGCGCTTGCGCACGCGGAAGTGCCGCCGCGCGCGGCTGACCCGTCGGGTCGCCGAGACACCGGCGCTCTTGCGGGCCTTCTTCGTGACCGAACTCGCACTCATGACTACTTGCCCGTCTTCCCGGCCTTGCGGCGGATGACCTCACCCTGGTAGCGCACGCCTTTGCCCTTGTAGGGGTCCGGCTTGCGCAGCTTGCGGATCTTCGCGGCGGTCTCGCCGACCAGCTGCTTGTCGATGCCCCGGACGACGAAACGCGTCGGGGCCTGCACCTCGAAGGACACGCCATCGGGCGGCACCACCGTGACGGGGTGGCTGAAGCCGAGCGCGAACTCCAGCTCCGCGCCGCGGGCCTGCACGCGGTAACCGGTGCCGACGATCTCGAGGGTCTTCTCATAGCCGGCCGTCACACCGGTGACCATGTTGGCGACCAGCGTGCGGGTCAGCCCGTGCAGCGACTTGGCGGTGCGGCTCTCATCAGGCCGCTCCACCAGCAGCTGGCCGTCGGCCTGCACGACGGTGATCGGCTCGGCGACCTGATGGCGCAGGGTGCCCTTGGGCCCCTTCACCTCGACGAGTAGGCCGGTGATGGTGATGTCGACGCCCCCGGGAACGGGGACGGGGAGCTTGCCGATGCGGGACATGCGTAGTCCTCCCTTCCTGGCTTAGAAGACGTAGGCGAGGACTTCCCCGCCCACCCGCTTGTGGTTGGCCTGCCGGTCGGTCAGCAGGCCGGCCGACGTGGAGATGATCGCGACACCGAGGCCGCCGAGCACGCGCGGCAGCGAGCCGGCCTTGGCGTAGACCCGCAGCCCCGGCTTGCTGATGCGCCGTACGCCGGCGATGGAACGCTCCCGGTTGGGGCCGTACTTGAGCGTGACCTCGAGGGTCTTGCCCACGACGGCGTCCTTGACGGCCCAACCGGCGATGTAGCCCTCCTGCTGGAGGATCTCCGCGATGTGCATCTTGATCTTGCTCGACGGCATGGTGACGGAGTCGTGGTAGGCGGTGTTGCCATTGCGGATGCGGGTGAGCATGTCCGCGATCGGGTCGGTCATCGTCATGGGCGTACGGCGCCTTCCTGCGCTGGTTTCCGCTGGGACCTGTGCGCAGCTGGGAGGGGAGGGGAACGGACGGAGGTCGCTGGAGCTACCAGGACGACTTGGTGATGCCGGGGAGCTCGCCGGCGTGCGCCATCTCACGCAGGCAGATCCGGCAGAGGCCGAAGGTGCGATAGACGGCGCGCGGGCGCCCACAGCGTTGGCAGCGGGTGTAGCCGCGGACGGCGAACTTCGGCTTGCGGGCCGCCTTCACCTTGAGCGCGGTCTTGGCCATGTCAGCTCTCCTTGAACGGGAAGCCAAGGGCGCGCAGGAGCGCGCGGCCCTCGTCGTTGGTCTTGGCGGACGTGACCACGGTGATGTCCATGCCCCGCTGCCTGTCGATCCGGTCCTGGTCGATCTCGTGGAACACCGACTGCTCGGACAGCCCGAAGGTGTAGTTCCCGTGCCCGTCGAACTGCCGCGGCGAGAGGCCCCGGAAGTCACGGATGCGAGGCAGCGCGACCGAGACGAGCCGATCGAGGAACTCCCACATGCGGTCCCCGCGCAGCGTGGCGTAGCACCCGATCGGCATGCCCTCGCGCAGCTTGAACTGTGCGATCGACAGCCGCGCCCGTGCCACCGCGGGCTTTTGACCCGTGATGGCGGTGAGGTCGCGGATCGCGCCGTCGATGAGCTTGGAATCCCGTGCCGCCTCGCCCACGCCCATGTTGACGACGACCTTGGTCGGCGTCGGGACCTGGATCGGGTTGGCGTAACCGAACTGCGTCGTCAGCGCCGGGGCGATCTCGCCGCGGTAGCGGGCCTTCATGCGGGGCAGCTGGCGGCCGCCGGTGTCCGCGGACGCGTCGGTCGGGGCCACGGCAGGGGTCTCGGTGTCGGTGGGGGTGCTCACCGGCTACAGCACCTCCCCGGTGCGGACCGAGACGCGCACGCTGCGGCCGTCGGCCCCGCGCGTGTGGGCGATGCGGGTGGGCCGGCCGTCCTTGGGATCGACGACCATCACGTTGCTCACGTGCACCGGCGCCTCCTGAGTGACGATGCCGCCGGACTGCGCGCCGCGCTGGCTGGTGGCCATCTTGGTGTGCTTCTTGATCCGGTTGACGCCCTCGACGAGGACGCGCTCGTCCCGCGGGTACGCCGCGATGACCTTGCCCTTCACACCGCGGTCCTTGCCGGTGATCACCTGGACGGTGTCGCCCTTCTTCACCTGCAGGGGGCGCGGCTTGCTCTTGCTGTGGGCCGCCTGCTTGGCAGCCCTGGTCTTCGCCACCGCCATGGCTACAGCACCTCCGGGGCCAACGAGATGATCTTCATGAAGCGCTTGTCGCGCAGCTCGCGGCCGACGGGGCCGAAGATGCGGGTGCCGCGCGGGTCACCGCCGTCCTTGATGAGGACCGCGGCGTTCTCGTCGAACTTGATGTAGCTGCCGTCGGGGCGGCGACGTTCCTTCTTGGTGCGGACGACGACGGCCTTCACGACGTCGCCGCGCTTGACGCCGGCCGCCGGGATGGCCTCCTTGACGGTGGCGACGATGACGTCGCCGATCCGCGCGTAGCGCCGGCCCGAGCCGCCGAGCACACGGATGCAGAGGATCTCCTTCGCCCCGGTGTTGTCGGCGACGCGCAGCCGGGACTCCTGCTGGATCATTTGGCTTTCTCCAGGATCTCGACCAGGCGCCAGCGCTTGGTCGCCGAGATCGGGCGCGTCTCCATCAGCAGCACGCGATCCCCGACACCGGCGATGCCGGCCTCATCGTGGGCCTTGAGCTTGTTGGTACGCCGGATCGTCTTGCCGTAGCGGGGGTGCATGACGCGGTCCTCGACCTCGACGACCAACGTCTTGGCCATCTTGTCGCTCACGACGTAGCCCTCGCGCGTCTTGCGGCGACCGCGCTCGTCGGCGGGCGCGGCGTCGGAGGCCGCTGCCCGCTGGGCAGCTGCAGGTGCCGGTGCCGGCGCAGGTGCCGCGGTGGTCTCGCTCATCAGACTGCCTCCACGCCGGCGCCCGTGGCGGCCGGCTCCTCGACGTAGGTGATGCCGAGCTCGCGCTCGCGCATCACGGTGTAGATCCTGGCGATGCCGCGGCGGACGGTGCGCAGCCGCGCGTTGTTGTCGAGCTGCCCGGTGGCCACCTGGAAGCGGAGGTTGAACAGCTCCTCCTTGGCCTCCCGGAGGCGGGTCAGCAACTCCTCGTCCCCGAGCGTGCGAAGCTCCTGCGCCTCGGTCGCCGAAGCGGTAGCCATGTCACGCACCCCCGGCCTGGGTCTCGCGGGTCACGAACTTGCACTTCATGGGCAGCTTGTGCATGGCGCGGCGCATGGCCTCGGCGGCGATCGGCTCCGGAACCCCCGACAGCTCGAACATGACGCGGCCGGGCTTGACGTTCGCGATCCACCACTCGGGCGAGCCCTTGCCCGAACCCATGCGTGTCTCGGCGGGCTTCTTGGTGATAGGCCGGTCCGGGTAGATGTTGATCCAGACCTTGCCACCGCGCTTGATGTGGCGGGTCATGGCGATGCGGGCGGACTCGATCTGGCGGTTGGTGACGTACGCCGGCGTCAGCGCCTGGATGCCGAAGTCGCCGAACGCCAGCGCCGTGCCGCCCGTCGCCGCCCCCCGGCGGGTCGGGTGGTGCTGCTTGCGGTGCGCGACCTTGCGCGGGATCAGCACGGTCAGCCCTCCGGGTTCTGCTCGGGCGCGTCTGCGGCGGCGCTGTCTGCGGCGGCGGGGCCGGCGGGGCCGGCGTGCAGGTCCGCCTGCAGCGCCGAGGCCGCCGCGGCGAGGCGGTCGTCGTCGGGCCGGGGGTCCAGGCCGCCGTGCTGGGTGCGGTCCGCGCCGGCCCGGCTGGGGTCTGCCGTGGGGCCTGTGCCGCTCTCGACCGCGCTGACGTCGCCGGGCACGACGGCGGCCCTGTCCTGCACTGCCGCCGGCGCGTCCGCGCCGGCGGCGGGACCGCTGATCGGAGCCGAGCTGACCGGTCCGGCGGACGCCGCCGCGCGGCCGGCCTCGGTGCTCGTGCCGGTCGTGCCCTGCGAGCCGGACCTGGGCCCCCGGCGCATCGGCCGGTCCCGACGCTCGCGCGCCATGGCAGCGGCCTGCGCCTCCCGCTCGGCGCGGCTGGCCACGATGTCACCCTTGTAGATCCAGACCTTCACGCCGATGCGGCCGAAGGTCGTCTTCGCTTCGTAGAGCCCGTAGTCGATGTCGGCGCGCAACGTGTGCAGCGGCACCCGACCCTCGCGGTAGAACTCGGACCGGCTCATCTCGGCCCCGCCGAGACGGCCCGAGCACTGCACTCGAATGCCCTTGACCACCGGGCTCTTCATGGCGCCCTGCATCGACTTGCGCATGGCCCGCCGGAAGCTGACGCGGCTGGAGAGCTGCTCGGCGACGCCCTGGGCGACGAGCTGCGCGTCGGACTCGGGATTCTTGACCTCGAGGATGTTCAGCTGCACCTGCTTGCCGGTCAGCTTCTCGAGGTCACCGCGGATGCGGTCGGCCTCGGCGCCACGGCGGCCGATGACGATGCCGGGTCGGGCCGTGTGGATGTCGACGCGCACCCGGTCGCGGGTCCGCTCGATCTCGACCTTGGCGATGCCGGCACGCTCCATGCCCTTGGTCATCAGTTTGCGGATCTTGACGTCCTCACCGACGTAATCGGCGTAGGACTTGTCGGCATACCAGCGCGACCGGAAGTCGGTGGTGATGCCGAGCCGGAACCCGTTGGGGTTGACCTTCTGACCCATCAGCGGGTCGCCTCCTTGGGTCGGGACTCGACCACGACGGTGATGTGAGAGGTGCGCTTGCGGATGCGGTAGGCGCGGCCCTGGGCGCGCGGCCGGAAGCGCTTGAGCGTGGGGCCTTCATCGACCCAGGCCTCGGAGACCCAGAGGTCCTCGGCGCGCAGCTGCTCGTTGTGCACGGCGTTGGCGACGGCACTGGCGAGCACCTTGCCGACGACCTCGCTCGCCGCCTGCGGGGCGAAGGTGAGCACGGTTGCCGCCTCGCCCGCCGGCATCCCGCGGACGAGGTCGACGACGCGCCGCGCCTTCATGGGCGTGACGCGCACGTAGCGCGCTTTCGCCGCGGCGCCGGGTAGACCGCTCCTGGTCTCCATCACTGTTCCTTCGACTGTGTCCTACGACGGGTGGTGCGGGTCTGCTCCCGGGCGCGGCAGGCTGCTCCCGGGTGGTGCCGGTGGTGGCGTCAGCCGCGCCGGGCGCGGCGGTCGTCCTTGACGTGCCCCCGGAAGGTGCGCGTCGGCGCGAACTCACCGAGCTTGTGGCCGACCATGCCCTCGGTGACGAACACCGGGACGTGCTTGCGGCCGTCGTGCACGGCCATGGTGTGGCCGAGCATGTCCGGGATCACGGTGGAACGGCGGGACCAGGTCTTGATGACGTTCTTGGTCCCCTTCGTGTTCTGGTCGTCCACCTTCTTGAGGAGGTGGCCGTCAACGAAGGGGCCCTTCTTGAGGCTACGAGGCATCTGCGTGCTCCCTTACCGCTTGCCGCGGCCGCTGCGGCGCCGACGCACGATGAGCGCGTCGCTCGCCTTGTTCTTCTGCCGGGTGCGGCCTTCCTTGCGGCCGGCCGGGTTGGTCGGGTGCCGGCCGCCGGAGGTCTTGCCCTCGCCGCCGCCGTGCGGGTGGTCGACCGGGTTCATGGCCACGCCGCGGACGCTGGGGCGCTTGCCCTTCCAGCGCATCCGGCCGGCCTTGCCCCAGTTGATGCCCGACTGCTCCGCGTTGCCGACCTCGCCGATGGTGGCGCGGCACCGCACGTCGACGTTGCGGGTCTCCCCGCTCGGCATGCGCAGTAGGGCGTAGGGGCCTTCCTTGGCGACCAGCTGCACGCTGGCCCCGGCCGAGCGGGCGATCTTCGCGCCGCCGCCGGGCCGCATCTCGATGGCGTGCACCACGGTCCCGACCGGGATGTTGCGCAATGGCAGGCAATTGCCGGGGCGGATGTCGGCCCCCGGCCCGTTCTCGATGGCGTCACCCTGCGACAGCCGGTTGGGCGCGAGGATGTAGCGCTTCTCGCCGTCGGCGTAGTGCAGCAGCGCGATCCGAGCGGTGCGGTTCGGGTCGTACTCGATGTGCGCCACCTTGGCCGGCACGCCGTCCTTGTCGTGGCGCCGGAAGTCGATGAGGCGGTAGGCGCGCTTGTGACCGCCGCCCTGGTGACGCGTGGTGATGCGCCCGTAGGAGTTGCGGCCGCCGGTGCGGTGCACGGGGCGCACGAGCGACTTCTCCGGCGTGGTGCGCGTGAGCTCGACGAAGTCGGCGACGCTGGAGCCACGACGACCGGGGGTCGTCGGCTTGTACTTGCGCAGTGCCATGTCAGCTCCTCCTCAGGGGCCGGTGTCCGGGCGCGTCAGGCGCCCGGGCCCCCGAAGATCTCGATGCGGTCGCCGGGCGCAAGCGCCACGACGGCTCGCTTGGTGTCGTTGCGGGTGCCGAAGCCCCCGCGGGTGCGCTTGCGCTTGCCTTGCCGGTTGAGCGTGTTGACCGCGAGGACGCGTACGCCGAAGACCCGCTCCACGGCGATCTTGATCTGCGTCTTGTTGGCGTCCGGGCGGACGACGAACGTGTATTTGTTCTCGTCGAGCAGCCCATAGCTCTTCTCGCTGATGACGGGCGCGAGGATGACGTCGCGATGGTCGGCGATCACGGCGTACCGCCGGCGGGACCGGTCGTGGGTGTGCCGTCCTCGAGGTCGTCGGCCGTGGCCTTCGCCGCCTCCGTGTCGGTGGCGGCACCGCCGGACTCGCGCTCGAAGGCGCCCTCGACCTCGAGGTCACTGCTGGTCTGCCCGGTGACCTCGCGGACGAGCTCCTCGTCGCTCACCCCGGCGCCGGCGGTCGTCGTCTCGCCGCTGCCGCTGGTCTCGCTCACGCTGGCTCCCGCAGTGGTCGTCGGAGTGGTCGTCGGAGTGGTTGTCGCGGTGCCGGTCGTCGCGGTGGTCGTCGCGGTGCTGGTCGTCGCGGTGCTGGTCGTGGTGGGCGAGTCCGGCTGGTCGGCCGGGGCGCCGACGCCGGGCCCGCCGAGGACCTCGACCGCAGCGGCCAGGTCATTCGCTGTCGGCTCCCCGTCGGTGACCTCCCCGCTGGTGGCGCGGGCGGAGCGGGACTTGCCGCGCGGCGGCCCGGCGAGGAAGGCCGCCAGGGCACCCTCGGTGAAGACCACGTCGTCGCTGCACAACACGTCGTAGGTGTTGAGCTGGCCGGGCGCGATGAGGTGCACGCGGTCGACGTTGCGCAGGCTCTTCCACGTGACGCTGTCGGCCCGGTCCGCGACGACAAGCACGGAACGGCCGGTGCTGACCGCCGCGAGCGCCACCGCGGCGGCCTTGGTCGACGGGGTCTCGCCGACGACGAAGCCCTGCATCACGTGCACCTTGCCGCCGCGCGCGCGGTCGGACAGTGCAGCGCGCAGCGCCGCGGCCTTCATCTTCTTCGGCGTCCGCTGGCTGAAGTCCTGCGGCGTCGGACCGTGCACGACGCCACCGCCGACGAACTGCGGCGCCCGGATCGAGCCCTGGCGGGCCCGGCCGGTGCCCTTCTGGCGATAGGGCTTCTTGCCGCCGCCCCGGACCTCCCCGCGCGTCTTGGTGTCGTGGGTGCCCTGGCGCGCGGCCGCGAGCTGCGCGACGACGACCTGGTGGATCAGCGGCACGTTGAGCACGACGTCGAAGACGTCACCGGGCAGCTCCACCGTCTGCGCGAGCGCCTGGCCCTCGCGGTCCAGGACGGACAGGGTCCTGCTCACCTCAGGCACCGACCTTCACTTTGACGACGCCGCCACGGCCGAGCGGGGCCTTGACGGCGGTACGCACGAGGACGAGGCCACCGACGGGGCCGGGGACGGCGCCCTTGACGAGCAGCAGGCCGCGCTCGACGTCGACCGCGTGCACGGTGAGACCCAGCGTCGTCGTGCGGTCGGAGCCCATCCGCCCGGCCATCCGCGTGCCCTTGAAAACACGGCCCGGCGTGGCGCAGGCCCCGATGGAACCGGGCGAGCGGTGCACCTTCTCCGCGCCGTGACTCGCGGGCTTGCCGTGGAAACCGTGCCGCTTCATGACGCCCGCGTAGCCCTTGCCCTTGCTGGTGCCGACGACGTCGACGAGAGCGCCGGCGGCGAACGTGTCGACGCCGATCTCCTGACCCGCCGTGTAGTCGGACGCGTCGGGGGTGCGGACCTCGGCCGTGTGGCGGCGCGGCGGCGTACCCGCTTTGGCGAAGTGGCCCTTGGCGGGGCGGTTCACGCGGCGGGGGTCGATGTCGCCGAAGGCGATCTGCACGGCGGAGTAGCCGTCGGTCTCGGGCGTGCGGACCTGGGTCACGACGCAGGGGCCGGCCGCCACGACGGTGACCGGCACGATCCGGCGCCGGGCGTCGAACACCTGGGTCATCCCGAGCTTCTGGCCGAGGACCGCCTTCACGGGCTGCACTGGCACGACTCCTCCTTCCTTCGCTGTCGTTGCACGGTCTGGTGGCGAACGGGTGGCTGTGTCAGAGCTTGATGCTGATGTCGACGCCGGCCGGCAGGTCGAGGCGCATCAGCGAGTCGACGGTCTTGGGAGTGGGGTCGAGGATGTCGATCAACCGCTTGTGCGTGCGCATCTCGAAGTGCTCGCGGCTGTCCTTGTATTTGTGCGGCGAGCGGATGACGCAGTAGATGTTCTTCTCCGTGGGCAGCGGCACCGGTCCGGCGACGGAAGCGCCGGTGCGCGTCACGGTGTCGACGATCTTGCGCGCCGAGCTGTCGATGACCTCGTGGTCATAGGCCTTCAGCCGGATGCGGATGCGCTGCGCCGCCATCGTCTCGCCGTCCTGTCTGTTCTTGGTGCTCGGGGTCTGCTGGGCTGGTCCTGCTGGTCCTGCCGTGCCGTGTCGTGCCGCCGTGCTCGCGCCGACGGCGGCCGCCCCGTGGGGCCGGCCGCCGCCGATCGGGCGCTACTTGTTGATCTTGGTGACGCGACCGGCACCGACGGTGCGCCCACCCTCGCGGATGGCGAAGCGCAGGCCCTCCTCCATGGCGATCGGCTGGATCAGCACGACCGACATCTCGGTGTTGTCGCCCGGCATGACCATCTCGGTGCCCTCGGGGAGGGTGACGACGCCGGTCACGTCGGTGGTGCGGAAGTAGAACTGCGGGCGGTAGTTGTTGAAGAACGGCGTGTGCCGGCCGCCCTCGTCCTTGCTCAGGATATAGACATTGCCTTCGAACTCGGTGTGCGGCGTGACCGACTTCGGCTTGACGACGACCATCCCGCGCTCGACGTCCTCTCGCTTGGTCCCGCGCAGGAGCAGGCCGACGTTGTCGCCGGCGCGGCCCTGGTCGAGCAGCTTGCGGAACATCTCCACGCCGGTGACGGTGGTGGACTGGGTGGTCTCGCGGATGCCCACGATCTCGATGGTCTCGTTGACGTTGACGATGCCGCGCTCGACCCGGCCGGTCACGACCGTGCCGCGGCCGGTGATCGTGAAGACGTCCTCGACGGGCATGAGGAAGGGCTTGTCGACGTCGCGCTCGGGCTCCGGGATGGCGGTGTCGACCGCGTCCATCAGCTCGAGGAGCTTGGCGCCCCACTCCTTGTCGCCCTCCAGTGCCTTGAGGGCGGAGACGCGGACGACGGGCAGGTCGTCGCCGGGGAACTCATAGGCGGAGAGCAGCTCACGCACCTCGAGTTCGACGAGCTCGAGGATCTCCTCGTCGTCGACCACGTCGGACTTGTTGAGCGCGACCACGATGTAGGGCACGCCGACCTGGCGGGCCAGGAGCACGTGCTCCTTGGTCTGCGGCATGGGGCCGTCGGTGGCGGAGACGACGAGGATCGCCCCGTCCATCTGCGCCGCACCGGTGATCATGTTCTTGATGTAGTCGGCGTGCCCGGGGCAGTCGACGTGCGCGTAGTGGCGCTTCTCCGTCTGGTATTCCACGTGCGCGATCGAGATCGTGATGCCGCGGGCCTTCTCCTCGGGCGCCTTGTCGATCTGGTCGAACGCGGAGATGGCGTTGAGGGTCGGGTACTCATCGTGGAGGACCTTCGTGATGGCCGCGGTCAGCGTCGTCTTGCCATGGTCGATGTGACCGATGGTGCCGATGTTGACGTGCGGCTTGGTCCGCTCGAACTTCGCCTTGGCCACTGCTGTGTCCTCCTGTGCGGGATGTCTGGGGGGTGCCGGTCCGTGCCGTACGTCGTGCCGCTCGTGCGCTGGTGCCCTTACTCGCCGCTCACCTTCGCGATGCCGTTGCTCGGTTCGCGGACCCGCTCGGCGCTGGGCGCCTCACTCTCCGCTCACCTTCGCAATCTCCACTGCTCGGTTCGCGGACCCGCTCGGCGCTGGGCGCCTCACTCTCCGCTCACCTTCGCGATAATCTCCTTCGCCACATTCGACGGGACCTCGGCGTAGGAGTCGAACTGCATGGAGTAGCTCGCCCGGCCCTGGGTGCGACCGCGGAGATCGCCGACATAGCCGAACATCTCCGACAGCGGGACGAGGGCGCGCACCACGCGCAGGTGACCCCGCTCCTCCATCGCCTGGATCATGCCGCGCCGGCTGTTGAGGTCGCCGATCACGTCCCCCATGTTCTCCTCAGGGGTCGAGACCTCCACGGCCATCATCGGCTCCATCAGGGCGGGGTCCGCCTTGCGGGCCGCCTCCTTGAGCGCCATCGAGCCCGCGATCTTGAAGGCCATCTCGGACGAGTCGACGTCGTGGTAGCTGCCGTCGGTGAGGGTGACGCGCACGTCGGTCAACGGGTAGCCGGCGAGGACGCCGAACTGCAGCGCTTCCTCGGCACCCGCCTGGACCGCCGGGATGTATTCCTTGGGGATCTTGCCACCGGTGATGGCGTTCACGAACTCGAAGCCACCACCCGCGGAGTCGTTGGGCTCGAGGTCGATGACGACGTGGCCGTACTGCCCGCGGCCGCCGGACTGCTTGGCGTATTTGAGGCTGTGCTTGGTGACCTTGCGCCGGATCGTCTCGCGATAGGCCACCTGCGGCTTGCCGACCGTCGCCTCGACCTTGAACTCACGGCGCATGCGGTCGACGAGCACCTCGAGGTGCAGCTCGCCCATGCCCTCGATGATCGTCTGGCCGGAGTCAATGTCCGTGTGTACGACGAACGTCGGGTCCTCCTCGGCGAGCCGCTGGATCGCCGTACCGAGCTTCTGCTGGTCGACCTTCGTCTTCGGCTCGATCGCGACCGAGATGACGGGCGCGGGGAACGTCATCGACTCAAGCACCACGGGGTGGTCGGCGTCGCAGAGCGTGTCGCCCGTCGTGGTCTGCTTCAGCCCGATGACCGCACAGATGTCGCCCGCGCCGACCTGCTCGAGGTCCTCCCGCTTGTTCGCGTGCATCTGCAGCAGCCGGCCGACCCGCTCCTTGCGGTCCTTCGTGCTGTTCTGGACCGCCGAGCCGGCCTGGAGCACGCCGGAATAGACGCGGATGTAGGTCAGCCGACCACCGGACTGCTGGTCGGTCTGGATCTTGAAGGCCAGCGCGGAGAAGGGCTCGCTGTCCTTGGGCGCGCGCAACACCTCGACCGACTCGTCCCTGACGTCGTGGCCGTGTATGGCGCCGACGTCGAGCGGGGAAGGCAGATAGTCGATGACCGCGTCGAGCATGGGCTGGACGCCCTTGTTCTTGAAGGCAGACCCGGTCAGCACGGCGGTCACGGTGCGCTGCACCGTGCTGCCCAGCACGGCGCGCCGGATCGCCGCCTTGATCTGCGCCTCCGAGAGCTCGGTGCCCTCGAGGTAGGCCTCCATCGCCTCGTCGTCGACTTCGCCCAGCGTCTCGAGCAGGCGGTCGCGCCATTCGGCCGCTTGCTCGGCGTAGTCCGCGGGGATGTCGACGACGTCGTACGTCGCGCCCTTGTCCTCGTTCGTCCAGAGCAGGCCCTTCATGCGGACCAGGTCGATGACGCCGACGAAGTCACCTTCGGAGCCCCAGGGCAGCTGCACCACCAGCGGGATCGCGCCGAGGCGGTCGACGATCATCTCGACGGTGCGGTAGAAGTCGGCTCCCGTGCGGTCCATCTTGTTGACGAAGCAGATGCGGGGGACGCGATATTTGTCGGCCTGCCGCCAGACCGTCTCCGTCTGCGGCTCGACGCCGGCGACGGAGTCATAGACGGCGACCGCGCCGTCGAGCACACGCAGGGACCGCTCCACCTCGACCGTGAAGTCCACGTGGCCCGGCGTGTCGAGGATGTTGATGCGGTGGTCGGCCCAGGCGCAGGTGGTCGCGGCGGAGGTGATGGTGATGCCGCGTTCCTGCTCCTGCTCCATCCAGTCCATGGTGGCGCCGCCGTCGTGGACCTCACCGATCTTGTAGTTGACGCCGGTGTAGTAAAGGATGCGCTCCGTCGTCGTGGTCTTGCCCGCGTCGATGTGCGCCATGATCCCGATGTTGCGGGTGCGCTCGAGCGGGTAGTCGAAGCTGGCCACGGTCCTTCTCTTCTCGGTGTCTGTGCGGGTCAGGGAGTCGATGCCGGCGCGCGGCCGCGGGTCACCAGCGGTAGTGCGCGAAGGCCTTGTTGGCGTCGGCCATCTTGTGCGTGTCCTCGCGCTTTTTTACCGCGGCGCCGAGGCCGTTGCTCGCGTCCAGCAGCTCGTTCATGAGGCGCTCGGTCATGGTCTTCTCGCGGCGGGCCCGGCTGTAAGTGACCAGCCAGCGCAGGCCCAGGGTGGTGCTGCGCGCGGCCCGCACCTCGACCGGTACCTGGTAGGTCGCGCCACCCACGCGGCGGCTCTTGACCTCGATGGTGGGCTTGATGTTGTCGAGCGCCCGCTTGAGCGTGACGACGGGGTCGGTGCCGGTCTTGTCGCGGGCCCCCTCGAGGGCGCCGTAGACAATGCGCTCGGCGACGGACTTCTTGCCGTCCAGCAGCACCTTGTTGACCAGCGAAGTCACGAGCGGCGAGCTGTAGACGGGGTCGTTGACGAGCGGATGCTTCGGAGCAGGGCCCTTGCGCGGCATTACTTCTTCTCCTTCTTGGCGCCGTAGCGGCTGCGGGCCTGCTTGCGGTTGCGGACGCCCTGAGTGTCCAGCGAGCCGCGGATGATCTTGTAGCGGACACCGGGGAGGTCCTTCACCCGGCCGCCGCGCACCAGCACGATCGAGTGCTCCTGCAGGTTGTGCCCGACGCCGGGGATGTAGGCCGTGACCTCGACGCCACTGGTGAGCCGGACGCGCGCGACCTTGCGCAGGGCGGAGTTCGGCTTCTTCGGCGTCGTCGTGTAGACGCGCGTGCAGACGCCGCGGCGTTGCGGGCTGCCCTTGAGCGCCGGGGTCTTGGCCTTGTTGACCTTGTCCTGGCGGCCCTTGCGGACCAGCTGCGAGATCGTGGGCACTACTTCTCTTCCGTCCGGATGTTGCCGCTGAGGTGCTATGACGCCGTTCCGTGCTGCCGTGCCACTTTCCGCCCCGCCCCCTCCTGCTGGGCGGCCGACCCACGAGGTCGGGCGTGTCGCCCCGTGCCGGCGCACGAGCCTGCTGGCTCGTCCGTGGAGAGGAAGTCCTCACCAGCGCCCGGTCCCAACGTTGCCGCGGTCCCGCTAGGCGCTCCGGCGCGCAGTGCACGCAGGGATGCCCGGGCATGCCCGGGCACAAGGATCGACACTACGCCAGCCCGGCGGGAGGGTCAAAGTGAGCGACACACCTCAGCTCAGCGCCGGCCGCCGGACCCCCCGTGCACGTGCAGCGCCGGCGCGAGGTCCCGCAGGGGATCGAGTGAGCCCCCGCCTGCCCAGGAAGCGGTCACCCCCGCCGGCACCGGCGGCGGTCGCCCGGGCCAGGCCGCGCTTACTCTCCCCAGCGTGGCCGGGGCAGACGGGCGGGCACCCGGGAGCGGCACGCACCGCCACGCGCGGACCCCGACCGCCGACGAGCTGCTGGCGTCGTACGGCGCGGCCGTGTCCGACCTCGTCGCCCCCGGCCTGCGGGTGCTGCTCTGCGGCATCAACCCCTCGCTGTGGAGCGGCTGGTCTGGCCTGCACTTCGGGCGCCCCGGCAACCGGCTGTGGCTCGTGCTGCACCGCGCCGGCTTCACCGAGTGGCAGCTGCGGCCGGAGCACACCGGTGACCTGCTGTCCGCCGGCCTCGGCGTCACCAACCTCGTCCAGCGCGCCACGGCCAGGGCTGACGAGCTCGCCGACACCGAGCTCCGCGACGGCGTCGGACGGCTGGAGCGGGCATGCCGAACGTGGCAGCCGGCCTGGGTGGCGGTGCTCGGGTTGTCGGCCTACCGCACGGCGTTCGACCGGCCGCGAGCTCGGCCGGGGAGGCAGGCGGAGACGCTGGGCGGCAGCGGGCTGTGGCTGCTGCCGAACCCCAGCGGTCTGAACGCGAGTTACCAGCTGCCGGCGCTCACGGAGCTCTACGCCGAGCTGCGCGCCGAGGCGTACCCGTGACCGGAGTACACGAGGCCATACATGCGGGAACGCCGCAGGAGCTGCCGGCCACGCTGGCCGGCTTCGCGGCGGCCGCCCGGCGGGTGCTGCCGGCGCCGGCCTGGTCCTACTACAGCGGCGGCGCCGGTGCCGAGGTGACCTTGCGCGACAACGAGGCTGCGTGGGCGCGCTGGGCGCTGCGGCCCCGGGTGCTCGTCGACGTCTCCCACATCGAGCCCGCGGTGACCCTGCTCGGCCGGCCGGCCGGCTCGCCGCTCGTGGTCGCGCCGATGGCCTACCAGGTGGGCGCGTCACCCGACGGGGAGGGCGGGATGGCGCGCGCGGCGGCCGCGGTCGGCGCCGGCTTCTGCCTGTCGACGTCGGCGAGCACCACGCCGGCGGCCCTCGCGGCCGCTGCTCCGAGCGCCCGCTGGTGGTTCCGGCTCTACGTGCAGGGCGGAGTGCCGGGTGCTCTGCGCCAGGTGGCGGAGGCCGTCGACGCGGGGTGCGAGGCGGTGCTGCTCACCGTCGACCTGCCGGTGCTCGGCATCCGCGACCAGGAACGGGAGCATCCCTGGGATCCCGACCCGGGGGGTACGACGCTGGCCGTCGCGGCGGCCGGCGCCGGCATCCCCCTGGCGGCGCTCACGTGGCGCGACCTCGAGGCGATCGTGGCGGCGTGCCCGGTGCCCCTCTTGGCGAAAGGGGTGCTCGACCCCCGCGACGCCCGACGGGCGGTGGAGGCCGGCTGCGCCGGGGTGGTGGTGTCCAACCACGGTGGGCGCCAGCTCGACACCGTGCTCCCGACGGCGGTCGCGCTGCCGGACGTCGTTGCCGAGGTCGGCGGCGAGGTCGACGTGCTCGTGGACGGGGGGCTGCGCCGCGGGACCGACGTGGTGGTGGCGCTGGCGCTCGGCGCGACGGCGGTCCTCGTCGGGCGCCCGGCGCTGTGGGGCCTCGCCGTCGGCGGCGAGGCGGGGGCCAGGCGCGTGCTGGAGCTCCTGCAGGACGAATTCACCACCGCGCTCGCCCTGCTCGGACTCCCCCGGGCCGCCGACCTGCGGCGCGAGCACGTCACCGCGGCCCCCTGGCGCTGACCCGAGCCGCCTTCCCCCGCCTTCCCGCCTCCCCCGCCTTCCCGCCTTCCCGCCTTCCCGCCTTCCCGCCTCCACAGTGATCATGCGCGGAGATCACCGTGGAGGCCGGACGCTCCGCCGGGCGCTTCCGCCTCCACAGTGATCATGAGGCGAGATCACCGTGGAGGGCAACCGCCCATCGGCGGCCTCTGAGCTCCACGGCGATCATCGTCGGAGATCACCGTGGAGGGCGGCGGGGCCTGGAGGGCGGCGGGGCCGGGAGGGCGGCGGGGCCGGGAGGGCGGCGGGGCGACCGGCGGGGCGGCGGGGCGACGGAAGGGCGGTGGGGCGACCGGGGGGCGGTGGGGCGACTGGAGGGCGGCGGGGGCCTCGAGGGCGGCGGGCGACTGGCCTGCGCCGGGGCGGGCTGACCCCCGGCGCACAGACAGCGGCCGGGCTCCCCCACCTGCGGGAAGCCCGGCCGCTGCGTCGTACCGGTGTGCCAGGTCAGCGGTTGTAGCTGCCGTAGTCGTACTCGTCGAGCGGCACCGCCGCCCCCGTGCCGCCGCCGAAGGCGTACTCCGGGTCGTCGTAGCCGGCCATCGTGTAGACCTGCGCGCGCGCCTCCTCGGTCGGCTCGACCCGGATGTTGCGGTAGCGGGACAGGCCCGTGCCCGCCGGGATGAGCTTGCCGAGGATGACGTTTTCCTTCAGGCCCTTGAGCGAGTCGCTGCGGGCGTTGATCGCGGCATCGGTGAGGACCCGCGTCGTCTCCTGGAACGACGCCGCGGACAGCCACGACTCCGTCGCCAGCGAGGCCTTGGTGATGCCCATCAGCACCGGGCGAGCGGAGGCGGGCTGACCGCCCTCCTCCACGACGCGACGGTTCTCGTCCTCGAAGCGTGCCCGGATGACGAGCTCGCGGGGCAGCATGTCGGTGCCGCCCGACTCGAGGATGGTCACCCGCTTGAGCATCTGGCGGATGATCGTCTCGATGTGCTTGTCGTGGATCGACACGCCCTGCGAGCGGTAGACCTCCTGGACCTCCTGCACGAGGTGCAGCTGCACCGCGCGGGGACCGAGGATCCGCAGCACCTCGTGCGGGTCGACGGCACCCTCGTT
>JAABUT010002078.1_pt1 | contig 20385 bp, 17 predicted proteins | sample 5559281 | NCBI WGS metagenome assembly JAABUT01 (sample SAMN10711880, study PRJNA513359) | rock metagenome | isolation source: Antarctica rocks | place: Antarctica: Victoria Land, Ricker Hills nord | collected 2016-01-04
TTGTCTGGTCGTCGACCGGCTGGCTCACGCCCGTGCCGCAGGTCAACCGCGTCGACATCACGCTGCTGAAGGGCATCGATCGCGTGCGCGATCAGTTGCTCGACAACACGCGTCGCTTCGCGTCCGGACTGCCGGCCAACAACGCGTTGCTGTGGGGCGCGCGAGGGATGGGCAAATCCTCGCTGGTGAAAGCGGCCCATGCGGCCGTGCAAGCCGAGACCCTGCCCGGCGTGGGATCCCTGAAGCTCGTCGAGATCCACCGCGAGGACATCGGCGGGCTGCCGGCCCTGATGGCACTTCTGCGCAACAGTCGGCATCCATTTCTGCTGTTTTGCGACGACCTGTCCTTCGATTCCGACGACACGAGCTACAAATCGCTGAAGGCAGTGCTGGAAGGAGGCATCGAGGGCCGCCCGCCCAACGTGCTGTTCTACGCGACCTCGAACCGCCGCCATCTCCTGCCGCGCGACATGATGGACAACGAGCGCTCGACCGCCATCAACCCGGGCGAAGCCGTTGAAGAGAAAGTGTCTTTGTCTGACCGCTTCGGACTGTGGCTCGGCTTCCACAAATGCTCCCAGGATGATTATCTCGACATGGTGACGGCCTATGCCGAGCATTTCGGGCTCGGGATGACGCGAGGTGATCTGGCACCGGACGCGCTCGAATGGGCGGCGACGCGGGCCAGCCGGTCGGGCCGGACGGCCTGGCAGTTCATCCAGGACCTGGCGGGTCGCCTGGACAAGCGGCTGACCCAAACCTAAGCTCACGCCTGCTACGAATCCGAACCGATTCCGGCATCGCGGGAGCAGGACCGTCACATGATGCGACTTCGTTTAGGACGGGCTCTGATGGCCGGAGCGCTGTTCGGGGGAGCCGCTGTGCCGGCCGTCGCGGCGGATCTGCCGACGCCTGCCCTGCCCATCTTCGCGGCCCCGGTCGCGGCGCCCGTGGCCAGCCCCTACGGCATCCTGTCCGAAGCGCGTTTCGGCCTGCTGGCCCACGGCGTCTACGAGCATGAGTTCGGCTCCGTCGACGTCAACGGCGAAGTCTTGACCGTGAAGCCCTATCACCTCGACGGGGCCTGGGACTACCTGATCCCGCGCTTCCACCTCGGCGGCAATCTCAATACCGCAGGCGGCACGAGCGACGTCTACGGCGGCGTGACCTGGCAGTTCCCGATCTATCGGAGGTTCTTCGGCGAGGTGACCTTCGGCGGCGACGCCAACGACGGCAACACGCATCGCGTCATCACCAACATCAGCGACATCCGCGTCGGCTGCACCGTCATGTTCCGGGAGTCGGCGTCGCTGGGCTACCACCTCGACGACCATTGGAACGTGATGGCGATTGCCGAGCATGCCTCGAACGCCGGCTACTGCAGCCACAACGAGGGCATCACGGCCATCGGGGCCCGGGTCGGCTACGTGTTCTGAATGGGAGCGCTCGCCGGCCCAGCGGGGCTCGGTGCCCGGCGTGGTGAGCGGTGCCGTTCGCGGGCGGGTCGCGTGACCCTGGAACGAAAGACGGCGGGCCTGTCTTTGGACCCGCCGTCTCCGATCGCACGCCCAACAGTGTCTCGCGGCTGGGCGGCTTTCCTGGCCGGAGCGCGTCGCGGCGCCGGCCTTATTCTCGTGTGCGACCCGGGTTTCGGTCCGATCGATTCCGGGATGGACCGCGACGCTCCAAGGAGCGCTGAGCAGCATTGACTTCGCTTCGCAAAGGCGAAATCAATCGTGGCTTACGCCACGAAAGGCTGCTCAGAGACCCGCGAGGTAGCTCGTCGGATCGACGGGCTGCGCACCCTTGCGGAGTTCGAAGTGGAGCTGCGGGGACGACACGTTGCCGCTCTGTCCCGATTTGGCGATCATCTGCCCACGCTTCACGGTTTCGCCGCGCTTGACGTCGATTTCGCCGTTGTTGGCATAGGCCGTGACGTAGCCGTTGGGATGACGGATCAGCACCAGGTTGCCGTATCCCTTGAGCTCGCTGCCCGCATAGGCGACCACGCCGCCCTCGGCCGCCTTGACCTGCGTGCCTTCCGGCACCGCGATATTGATGCCGTCATTGCCGCCGGCGCCGCCCTTGAAGCCCTGGATGATCCGGCCACGGGCGGGCCAGCGGAATTCGGGTCCGTCGGTGGCGGGCGTAGCGGCGGCGGTGGCGCTCGCCGGTACGCTGGCGGTGGGAGTCTCGTCCACCGGCTTCTTGGTCTCGAGTGCCGCCACCTGCTCGGGCTTGGCCGGAGACGCCGCCACTCTGGCGGGGACCGGCTTGGCGGCTGGGGCCGCCGCCGCCACTTTGGCGGGGATCGGCTTGGCGGCCGGGGCCGCCGCCGCCACTTTGGCGGGAGCCGGCAGCGCGGCGAACTTGACGGGCGCGCTCTTCACCGGCGCCGCCAGCGGCTTCGCCACGGCGGCCACGGCCACGGGCTTGAGCTTCGGTGCTGGATGTGTGACGGCCACGGCCACGGCGGGAACTTTCGACACGTGGACCTGGACGGCCGCTGCCTTGACCGGAGCCATTGCCACGACCTTGCCCTTGTGGACGGGCGAGACCGGCTCGGCGCGGGCAACTCTGGCGAGCGGCGGCTCCGCCTTCGCCACATGGACCGGAACCGCCTTGACGGCCGCCGGTCGGGCGGGCTCGATCGCGGCGACGCGCGGGGAAACGGGGTGGGCCAGCGGCGCCGGGGCCGCCTGGGCCATGCGGGGCGCCGCACCGGGAGCGCTGGCGACCGCGTTGTAGACCGGCACGACGATGGTGGCGCCGGGCCGGATCTCGCCCGCGGCATGCAGACCGTTGACCTGGAGCAGCACGTTTTCGGGAACGCCGTAGCGCTGGGCCAGAACCGCGCCCGTGTCGCCCTGGGCCACCTGGACCGAGGCACCGCCCTGCCCGCTCCAGCCGCCGAAGGACGAGCCCGGAATATTTCGGGCCGAGGCGATCGAGCCGGTCGTCTCATGCGACATCGCGACCGGGGCCGACCTGAAGGGCGCGGCCGCCACGGCAGTTCCGTGCGGCGGCAGGGCCGATGCCACGACCGGGGGCGTGCGCCCGGTGCCGATCGGCCGCTTCAAGGAAGAGATTTTCTGCGGCTTCGCGGTCGAGCCCGTGGCGAACGGGTTGCCGAAAGCGTCGCCGAAGCGGGTCGAGTCTGACGAGCAACCGCTCATCAGGGCCGCCACGGCGCTCATGGCGCAGATCTGGATCGCGGTCCGGTACTGTCCGGGCGACAACAGCTTACTCATCAGCGGACCATCCACACACGCGGGCCTCAATAGAGGCTATGTAGAGGCATGCCGGTTAAGGGACGGTTTAAGATGAATCCCGCTGAAGCGAATTCGATCGGAACTTAGTCTTCGGGCCGATGCCCGCTCGCTCCGCCCGTCACAGCCCTCGCGAAGGTCCGTCGAACAAGGGGCGCAGCCGCGACGGCGCGACCGGGTCCTCGGTCCAGCCGCCGTCGCGGCTGCGTTCGGCCCTGACCAGATGCTGCCGACGATTGTCTCCGGGCAGACCGCGACGCGCGAAGACCATGGCACCGCCCTCCCCGAGCAGCGTCGCGAGACAGGCGGGGATCTCGGGCAGTTCGGCATGGACGAGAATGCGGTCGAACGGCCCGGCGTCGGGCGGCACCGCCAGCCCGTCGCCCCAGACCACGGCGGCATTGGCGACGCCGAGCGCGGCCAGCCGGGTCTTCGCGTAGATCACGAGGGTGCGGAACCTCTCCACCCCGAGCACGTCCCCGCCGAGCCGGGCCAGCAACGCCGTGACGTAGCCGGAACCCGCGCCGATCTCGAGAACACGGCAGGAAGACGTGGGTCCGAGCGCTTCCAGCATGCGGGCCACCACGAAGGGCTCCGCCATGGTCTGCCCACAGGGCAGAGGCAGCGCCACGTCCTTGCCGGCGAGGTCGGCGTAGCGGTGCGGCCCGAAGACGTCGCGCGGCACGGCTTCCATGGCGCGCAGCACGCCGAGCTCGCGGATGCCTCGGGCGCGCAAGCGGAGCACGAATTCCGCTTTGGCCTCGAGGCCTGGCCCTTGCGGCCCCGAGAGGGACGAGAGCGACACGGCGCGCCGATCAGCCGAACGCGCGGGCGTAGCGCTCGCGGGTCTCGTGGTCGGTCAGGTCGAGGCGTAACGGCGTGACGGAGATCCTGCGATGTCGCAGCGCGTCGAGGTCCGACCCTTCGACCGGCGTGAAACTGCCACGCGCGAAGCCGATCCAGAAATAGGGATTGCCGCGGCCATCTTCCCGCTCGTGGACCTGCATCAGATTGGTGTCGCGCTTCCCCTGGCACGTCACCGCGACGCCGGCGACCTCGTCGGCCGGGCAATCGGGGAAGTTCACATTGACCAGGATGTCACGGGGGATGCCGGCATCGAGCGCGCGGCGGATCACGGTCGCGGCATGGCGTTCGGCGCAGTCCCAATGGAGGTCGCGGCGTCCCGAGCCGGCCCCATAGGCCTGGCTCAAAGCGACCGACGCGATGCCCATCAGCGTGCCCTCCATGGCGCCCGCCACCGTGCCCGAGTAGGTCACGTCCTCGGCGACGTTCTGGCCGCGGTTGATGCCCGACAGTACGAGGTCGGGCCGCCGTTCGGCCAGGATGGTGCGGACGCCGAGGATGACGCAATCGGTGGGCGTGCCTTTCACGGCGTAACGGCCCGGCGACACCTCGCGCAGCCGCAAGGGATCGTTGAGCGAGAGGGAATGTCCCACCCCGGACTGATCGGCCTCGGGCGCCACCACGGTGACGTCGGACCCGAGGCTCGCGGCGACCCGTTCCAGGATCGCCAAGCCGGGCGCGTGGATGCCGTCGTCGTTGGTGATGAGGATCCGCATGTCAGCCCTTCCGGTCCAGGGCAGCCACGACCGCGCGCCCGCCCATATAGGGGACCAGCACGTCCGGAACCGCAATGGAACCGTCGGGCCGTTGATAGTTCTCCATGACGGCCACGAGCGCACGGCCGACCGCGACGCCCGAACCGTTCAGCGTATGGACGAACCGGGTGTTCCTGGCCCCGGCCGGGCGGTAGCGGGCGTCCATGCGGCGGGCCTGGAAATCGCCGCAGACCGAGCAGGACGAGATCTCGCGGAAGGCGTTCTGGCCCGGCAGCCAGACCTCGAGGTCGTAGGTCTTGCGGGAGGCGAAACCCATGTCGCCGGTGCACAGCAGCATGCGGCGATAATGCAGGCCCAGGCCCTCCAGCACGGCCTCGGCCGCGCGGGTCATGCGCTCATGCTCCTCGGCCGAGGCTTCGGGCGTGGTGATGGAGACGAGTTCCACCTTGGTGAACTGATGCTGGCGGATCATCCCGCGCGTGTCGCGCCCGGCAGCACCCGCCTCGGCCCGGAAGCTCTGGGTCAGCGCGGTGAAGCGCAGCGGCAGGTCGCGCTCGTCGATGACGCGCTCGCGCGCCAGATTGGTGAGCGGCACCTCGGCAGTGGGAATGAGCCAGTGTTCGTCGCCCGCCCGAAACTGGTCGTCCCGGAACTTCGGCAGTTGCGCGGTGCCGTACATGGCGGCGTCGCGCACCAGCACGGGTGGATCGACCTCTTCATACCCATGTCGGTCGACGTGGAGATCGATCATATACTGCCCGAGCGCACGGTGCAGCCGGGCGAGGCCGCCGCGCAGCACCACGAAGCGCGAGCCCGACATCTTGGCGGCGGCATCGAAATCCATCAGGCCCAGGGCTTCGCCGAGCGTGAAATGCTCCTTGGGCTCTACCCCGTCCGGAAACGCCGGACGCTGGCCCGAGCGCTTCACCTCCTGGTTGCCGTGCTCGTCCACACCCACCGGCACGTCGTCCTGCGGCATGTTGGGGATCTCGGACAGCGCTGCCGTCAGCGCCGCACTGCTGTCGCGCTCTTCGGCCTCGAGCGCCGGACCCCCGGCCTTGAGGCTCGCCACTTCGGCCTTGAGGCGATCCGCGGTTCCGCTGTCCTTGCGCGCCATCGCCTGGCCGATCTCCTTGGCGATGGCATTGCGACGCTCCTGCACGGCCTGGAGACGCAGGATCGCCGACTTGCGTCGGTCGTCGAGGTCGGCCAGCGTGGCACTTAGGGGCGCCAAGCCACGCGCACGGCGGCCCCTGTCGAAGGCTTCGGGATTGTCGCGTATCCACCTGATGTCGAACATCTACGGCTCCGCTCCGCGCCCGCGGGAACCGGCGTGGTCGTCGGTCCCGAGAGCCCGCATCAGATCGAGGGGCCGGCGCTCGCGTGGGCGCGTTTCTTTTCCATCGCCCGCACGGTGAGGACCGCGCCCTCGTAGAGAAGCAGCATGGGCAGCGCAAGCGAGCACATGGAGATGACGTCGGGCGGCGTCAGGATGGCGGCCGCCACGACCACCACTACGATGGCGTAGCGGCGTTTGGTGCGCAGAAACTCGGAATCGATGATGCCGACCTGCCCCAGCAGGGTCAGGATCACGGGCAGCTGGAACGCGATTCCGAACGCGAAGATCAGCGTGGTGATGAGCGAGAGGTATTCGCTGACTTTCGGCAGCAATTCGATGGTGGCCTGCCCGGGCGATGGCGGCTGCAGCTGGTGCACGGAAAACTGAATCAACAGCGGCATGACGACGAAATAGACCAGCAACCCGCCGAGGAAAAAGAACACGGGCGTGGCCACGAGGTAGGGCAGGAAGGCGCTCCGCTCCGTCCTGTAAAGGCCCGGCGCCACGAACATGTAGAGCTGGGTCGCAATGATCGGAAAGGCCAGGAACGCGGCGCCGAACATCGACAGCTTGAGATTGGTATAGAACTGTTCGAGGAAGTGCGTCGCGATCAGCGTCGCCTTGTCGGCCCCGACCACCCCGACGTAAGGCTCGACCAGGATATTGTAGATCGCGTGGGAGAAGTAGAAGCAGACCAGGAAGGCCACGAGGAAGGCCGCCATGGCCTTGATCAATCGGGCACGAAGCTCGATCAGATGCTCGATCAGCGGCGCCTTGGAGGCCTCGATGTCGTCGACGTGCTGGTTCATGGCCGGGGATCACGTCGCGGGGCCAGATAGGGGCGAGCGCGGCCCGTCACCGTCGCACCGGGACTTGCAGGGCTCAGTCGGTCGCCCGGCGCGCGACGCTTGGGAACCACGATCTTGCGGCGCTTGACGTGGTCGGGTGCACCAGGGTCGGGTGCCGAGACGGCATCGACGGCACCCGACGATACCGCGGTCGTGTGATGGGCCGGTTCGGCCAGAGCCAAGCCCCCGAACATGTCCGGCAAAGCCGCAGCGGCCGGCGCGATGGCCTGGGCCGTGCTGACATCCTGGCCGGCGGGCTCGTCCTTGCCGATCGACGCCAGGTGATCGTGCGCCGCGGGTTTGTTTTCGACCGCCTTGGTCAGCTCCGTCCTGATATCCCGGACGGGGTCGAAAGCCACGTCGAGCGATGCCGTCTCCTTCAGCTTCGTGACCTCGTTGCGAAGGTCCTGGAGGTCGGCTTCCTTCATGGCGTCCATGAACTGGCCCTGGAACTCGCCCGCCATGCGACGCAGCTTACCGACCATCTGGCCGACCTGCCGCAGGACGCGGGGCAGATCTTTCGGGCCGATGACCACGAGCGCCACCACGCCGATGATCAGGAGCTTGCTGGCGTCGAAATCAAGCATGGTCGTCAGGGGTCATGTGGGCCGAGGACCCTGGTGGGCGACAAGGACCGGAGCGCAAAGCGACGCCCGAGCCGCGCGGGCTCGGGACCCAAACATCAATCAAAACCGCTCGGACCAGCCGGTGCCGATCAGCCGACGCGGCGGGTTTCCGTGGTCGTCTCGACCGTGCCGGTGGCCCGATGGTCGATGGTGCGGAGGGGATCGGTGACCGGCCGGACCGGTTCGGCCACCACGGTCGGCTTGGTCTCGGCAGCCTCGTCGTCCACCATGCCCTTCTTGAAGGACTTGATGCCCTTGGCGAAGTCGCCCATCAGGTCGGACACCTTTCCCTTGCCACCGAACAGGAGCAGCAGGACGCCGCCCACGATGATCCAGTGCCAGATGCTCATTCCACCCATGACGAACCTCCACGACGGTACGGCCTCGAAGGCGCCCACGCTCTCGCTGGGTGGAACCTATGCGCGGCCCCCCGCAAACACAAGGCGTCCCGCCGGCTGGCTACCGCCAGATCCGCCCTCAATCCCCGTCCGGCCGTCCCCGCATCGATTTCACGTCGCCGCGGATGCGCTTGCCTTCGAGACGGCGCATCCTGGAGCCCAGCGTCGGCCGGGTCGGCCGGCGCGGCGGTGGGGGTGGCAGGGCAGCCTCCTGGACCAGCCCGACAAGCCGCGCGAGGGCGTCGGCACGGTTGCGCTCCTGGGTGCGGAAGCGCTGAGCCGTCAGCACCAGCACGCCGTCTTTGGTGAGCCGCCGGCCGGCCAGCCGTTCGAGCCTCGCGCGCACGCCTTCGGGGAGGTTCGGCGAACGGCGCACGTCGAAGCGGAGTTGCACCGCTGTCTCGACCTTGTTGACGTTCTGACCGCCGGCCCCCGAGGCGCGCAGGAAATCCTCCTGCAATTCGCTCTCGTCGAGTGAGATGCGGTCCGTGATACGGATCACCGGGAACTCCGTGGGAGAAGCCGGCCCTCGCGCGGCTCCGGGACTTCCATACAGGTTCGAGGCTCCCGACGCGACGCCCCAACGCTTGCGGGATGGCCGGGAGCAAGGCTCCGGGATAGAACGCGACGGCAACGGGCGTGGGTAAATCAGGCACGTGCACGACGAGCCGGCCCGCACCATACGCCGCCCACGCCCGTCTGGCACGCGCAGGAGGATCCAGGTAATGGTCGATGCCATCAGGCCACCCGAGGCGTTCATCGTCCACGGCCACGCGCCCCTCAACGCCGAACCGCCGCTGTCGAAGCTGCGCTCCGCTTTCGTGACGCCGCAGGAACTGCTCTACATCCGAAGCCACGGTGACATCCCGGTCGTCGATCCGAGGACCCATCGCGTCGCGGTGTCGGGCCTCGTGTCACGGCCTTTCGATTTCACGGTCGGGGAGTTGAAGGGCCGCTTCGCCTCGCGCAGCGTCAAGGCCGCGATGCAATGCGCCGGCAATCGCCGGGCCGATATGCGCTCCGTGCGGTCGGTTTCGGGGGATCCATGGGCGGGCGGCGCCATCGGCCACGCCGAATGGTCAGGCGTGTCGCTGGCCGAGGTCTTGAACTCGTCGGGCTGCCGGGACGGAGATGACCTGCACGTCGCCTTCGAGGCGCTCGACCTCGCCGAGACCGACGACGGCGCGGCGCCCTACGGCGTCTCGATCCCCCTCGCCAAGGCACTGTCGCGAGACGTCCTGCTGGCCTACGCGGTGAACGGCGGCGATCTCACGCCCGAGCATGGCTTTCCGCTGCGCGTGGTGGTGCCGGGCTACGCAGGCGTGCGCAGCCCGAAATGGCTCAGTCGCATCACGGTTCAGAACCGGCCGTCCCAGGCCTTCCAGCAGGCCCGGGACTACAAGCTGTTCCCGCCCGACATGCGCCCCGACACCCAGGACTTGTCACGCGGCATCACCATCGACGAGATGCCGGTGAACTCGGCCATCTGCGAGCCGGAGCCGGGAGCGCGGTTGAAGGCCGGCAGGCTAGCCCTACGCGGCTATGCGGTAGCCAGCGGCAGACTGATCGCCCGAGTGGACATCTCGGGCGACGGCGGCCGCCACTGGGTACAGGCCGAGATCGAGCCGCAGGATCACTCGCCCTGGTCCTGGTTCTTCTGGAACGGGGCGCTGGACCTTCCGCCCGGGGAGCACGAACTCGCGGTCAGGGCCTGGGACGCGGCCGGGCAGACCCAGCCGGCCCTGCCCGACGATACATGGAACTTCAAGGGCTATCTCAGCGCCTCCTGGCACCGGATCCGCGTCGCCGTCGATTGAGCGGCGCATTCGCGCCGGACATCGGCCACGGTGTCGCGTCATAGAACCTCGCCAGCGACGTCCTGCCGCAGGCGTTCCGACCGACAAGGCTCGGTTCAAGCTCGGGAGCGCGGTCTTTTGGCTGGATCGATACCGAGGGTCATCCTAACATCGCGGCGTGGCCGCCCCTGGCCTGGGACGCCCTGACCCCATGCGGCAGTCTCCGCGACAGCAAGCAGCCGCGATCTGGACGGCCTTCCGGGCCGGTTCACGCCGGATCGTGTACCGCACCACGGCGGCCTTCCTATGTGTCGCGCTGCTGCTGGTTGCGGCCGTGCTGTGGCAGTACAGATCCAGCATCTACAAGGACGCGCAAACGCGCGGCGCCACGCTGGCCTTTCTGCTCGCGGAACAGACCACCCGCACGTTCCAGGCCGTCGACCTCACGTTGGCAGGCCTGGAGCCATCTTATCAAGGCGGCACGCTTCAGGTCCATTCCCCCGCCTTCGAGAAGCTGCTGGCCCAGCGCGTGGACGAGATCGACTTCATCCGCGCGCTCTACGTCGTCGACTCGAACGGCCGGGTGACGCAGACCTCGGGGGCGAACGGCGACGTCGTGTCGGACGGCGCAGCGCGGCCCTATTTCGCGGAATTCGAGCGCGATCCGAAGCTGAAGTTCCTGATCGGCCAGCCCTTGTTCAGCCGCCCCGGCCGGCTCAGCGCCATCCCGGTCATGCGCCGGCTGGCCAGGGCGGACGGCGGCTTCGACGGCATGATGGTGGCGAGCGTCGAGCCGAAATATTTCAGTGACTTCTACCGCAACCTCGACCTCGGCCGCCGCAGCTCGATCGACCTCTACCAGGACAACGGCAGCATCCTCCTCGCCTCGACGAGCGAAGACGCATCGATCGATGCCGTTCCGCCGATGGCCTGGGCGCCGACCTTCGACCTCGCCTCCACGCTCGGCAACTTGCATTCGTCAGGCGCCGAGAGCCAGCGGCGGCTCGTCGCCTTTCATCGCGCCACCGGCTACCCGCTTGTGGTGGCGGTCGGCATCGACCTCGCGGACCTCCGCATCCGCTGGTGGCGCGTGGCGACTCCCACCATGGTGGCGACGGCCGCCATCGTGCTCATGGCTGGCGCGCTGGCGAACCTCGTCGTGCGACGCCTCGACGAGCGCAGGCGCGCGCGCAACCGCGCCGTGACGATGCAGAAGCTCGAAGCGCTCGGCCAGATGACGGCCAGCGTGTCGCACGATTTCCGCAACCTGCTGACCGTGATGACCTCGACCCTGCGGCTGGTGCGCAAGCGAGGCCCCGACGAGGCGGTCCTGCTGGCGGCCGAAGAGGCTGTGGAGCGCGGCTCGAGGCTGATCACGCAGTTGCTGGCCTTCTCGAAGAACCACGAGATGCAGGTCCATGCGGCCTCCATCAATGGCCTGGTCGAGGATATGGAGCACGTGCTGCGCCATGCGGCAGGCCCGGACGTCGCCTTGGTGTTCGACAAGGCCGAAGGCCTGCCGTTCTGCAAGGCCGACCAGACGCAGTTCGATGCCGCTCTCGTCAACCTCGTGGTCAACGCCCGCCAAGCCATGCCGGTCGGCGGCACGATCACGATCTCGACCCGCCTGGCCGGTGACGGCGGCGTGGAGCTTCGGGTCGCCGATACCGGCACCGGCATCGCGCCCCAGGATCTGAAGCGCGTCTTCGAACCCTTCTTCACCACCAAGGCCGACACCGGTACGGGCCTCGGCCTGGCCCAGGTCTACGGCTTCATGCGCCGCATCGGTGGCGACGCGACGGTGTCGAGTGCCGCCGGATCCGGCACCACCTTCACGCTGCTGTTCCCGCGCGGCGAGGGCACGGCCGACCGGAATCTGGAAACCGTACGGCCGGCCGCTTGAGGGCGAGAAGGGAGCCGTCGCCGGATCACTGCGACACGGTGGCGTCACCGAGTTCGCACAGCTTCCCGTGGCTCAGCCGGGCGAAGGCGCGCAACGGCGTGCCGGCGGGACTGACGGCAAAACCGGACCAGGGCGCGGGATCCGCCAAGCTAGGGTCCCGTGATGCCAGGCCGACGATCGCATCCGTCCCGCCCACGAGATAGATCCGGCCCGTCATCGCGAGGTCGGCGTGCGCCGAGGCCTGGCCCGACACTCGCACCCCGTCGCGCCCGAGATCGGGTGCGGCCAAGGCACTCTCGATCGAGCCTTCGCAGAGGACCCGTTCGACCATCGTGCCGGCTTGGGCGATCGACTTGCCGACGAGACCAGCGTCGCGTTGCCCGAAGACCGATAGGCGGCGCGTTTTCATGAAAGCCGCGCCGGCCTCGATCGGTTCGCTCACATCGTCGACGGCATCGAACGAAACCTGGTCTTTCAAGCCCAACAGCAAGGCATCGGTCGCGGCGCGCTGTCCGCGAGCCCTGACTTCCATGCCACCCTTCTGGGGACCCTGGGACTGGACCGCGCCGACGACCAGCACGAGGGCCGTCGCGCCCACCGCACAGCGCAGAAACGTCGCCCCACGCACGCGGTCCGCGAAGCACCACCAATAGATCAAGATCGCCGACCAGAACGCCGCGGCGCCAGTCCCGTAACGGCTCGAGAAGGCCTGGTCGAGACCCATCCCCAACCGTCCCAAGCCGGTGAGCAGCGCAGTTCCGACCGTGAACAGCATGATGCCGAAGAGGGCCATGCGCACCGGATCGGTGTCCCGGCGCAGGACGACGGTCCAGGCCGCGCCAGCCATCGCGACCAGCCCCCATAGGCCGAGGAGCCTCGCGGTCCGGAGATCGGGTTCCAGGAAGTTCCCGATGTAGATGGCCGTATAGGACAGCAGGCGAAGCGGGTGCCACAGCGACAGGGCCAGCGGGGTTTGGTCGGCTGCGACCTGGTATCCGTGGAAATAGCACAATGCGAGGATCACCAGCACTGCACCTGACGCCGCCACGATGCGCAACGGTGCCCTGGACGCCGCGGCGAGGCACACCAGTGTCAGCCCGGCCAAGAGCCCGTTGGCCATGGTGAAGGTTGCCGCGACCACGACGGCATAGGCGGCGATGAGCCGGCCTCCATAGGCCTGCCCGGCCCGCATCGCCGCCAGGGCGTCAGAGAACACGATGCAGGCCAGCGTCGCCAGCGCGAACACGGCGACGAACGCGACCTGGAACCCCCAGGAGAAGTTCTCTTCCTGCCGAAGCGAGGACAGCAACATCACGACGGCGGCGGCGATCGCGAGGCTGCCGCGCGCGGTCGGCCGCGCGCGGCGCAGCAGCCAGATCAGCAGCCCCGCATGGGCCGCCTGAATGGCGCCGATCGTCACGAGGTCGAAGATGCCCTGACCGCTGAAGAACAGATAATCCGAGAACAGGAACAGGCGCGGAAAGAAGATCCTGTGCTCGTTATGTTGGCTGAACATATCGGTCCAGGGTGCCTGCCCGGTGATCAGGTCCCGGAACAGCGCCAGACTGTCCCATTCGTCGAAATAGGGCAGCGCACTGTGCAGGCGCACGACGGTCGTGACGCTGTCGGCCACCATGGCGATCGCCATGAGGATCAGACCCGCCGTGACGACCACCGATGCGGTCTCGGCGGCGCGTGACCGCACCCCCGCCTCGTCCGGGCAGTTTCGCCCTTCTCCCCGGCGGGGGGAAGGTGCCCTGTCGCGGCGAAGCAGTGACAAGGGTGGATGAGGGGGATCCCCCACGCTGGAGGTTTCCCCCTCATCCGGCTCTTCGGGCCACCTTCTCCCCGCTGGGGAGAAGGGCGAACCGCCCAGCGCTCCGCCCGTGGCACGATGGGTGGACCCCGCAGGATCCATGCGAGGGCGGGAGAACTCTGTCATGGAAGGTGCCCATATCGCCGGACGGCGCGCGATTCCATCAGCGCCGGGCGCCCGAGGCGCTCATTGGCACGGGCGTCTCGGCAAGTCGAGTTCGGGGACGCTGGGCGTCCCGCCCCGCGATCAGGTCTGCGGCACGTCCTGAAACTCGGCTTCCGTCGCATAGGCTTTCTGGGTGCCGCGCCGCGTGATGGAGTCAGCGGCATAGCGGACGGCCTTGTCGAGCGCGCCCGCGATGTCGGCGGTCTCGACGTAGTAGCGCGCGAAGCTGCCGATGAAGGCGTCGCCGGCCCCGGTGGTGTCGACCGGGGTCACGACCATGGGCGAGATGGGAGTCACGCCTGCGGCCGTGACCAGCAGAGCACCCCGGGCTCCCAGGGTGACGATGACGGTGCCGATCCCCTTGGCCATCAGTCTGCGCGCCGCGCCCTCGACCTCCGCCATGCTGTCGACCGGCAGGCCCGACAGCATGGCGAGTTCCGTCTCGTTGGGCACCAGGAAGGTGACGTCGCGAATCCGGCCGGGGTCGAGCGCCGCGGCGGCCGGCGCCGGGTTGAGAAGGGTCGCGATGCCGTGCCGCTTGCCGAACTCGATCGCCGCGTAGACGGTTTCGAGCGGGATCTCGAGTTGCAGCAGGATGAGGTCGCAGCGTCGCAGATCCTCCGCGGCCCGCTCGATGTCGGCGGGCAGGAGATCGTCGTTGGCGCCCTTGACGATGAGGATCGAGTTCTCGCCCGAGGGCTCGACCATGATGGGCGCGACCCCGCTGGAGCGTCCCGGCACCTTCTCGACGTGGCGCGTGTCGACGCCGTATCGGGCGAGATTGCCGATGGTGCTGTCGGCGAACATGTCGTCGCCGACCTTGGTCAGCATCATGACGTCGGCGCCGAGCTTGGCGGCAGCCACGGCCTGGTTGGCGCCCTTGCCGCCGTGGCCCATCTCGAAGGACGGCGCCTCGATGGTCTCGCCCCGATGCGGCATGCGGGCCACGTAGGTGACGAGGTCGACCATGTTGCTGCCGATGACGGCGATGCGCCCTGCCATGGGATCAGGCTCCTGAAGGTGGGGTGGTGATCGAACGGGCGAGGTCCGCAGCCGCGGCGCGGTCGGCATAGCCGAGATAGGTCGTGAAGGTCGCTCGCCCTCCGCCGGCCAACACCCGGACATGGCCCTTGCGCTTCTCCGCCGTGTAGCCTTCCGGCTCGCAGGTGCCCGGCATGGCAAAACCCGCGACGCCGTGGTCGGCATCGGACAGGATCCAGCGGATGGTGTGCGGCATGACGGCGGGATCGTAGGCGACCGTGAAGGCGTCGCCCTCCCGCCGCCTCAGCAGAACGTGCGCGAGGCCGTCCGGCCCGGGCACGAGGCCCTTCACATAGAACACCTGTTCGGGCGCGAAACGCGAGACGTCATCCAGCACCTCGGCGCCGGAAGGGTCGGCCGCGAGATCGCGCAACAGGGCGCGGTAGCGCTCCGTCGGCACGACATGGCCCGGAACGGCGGTACGGGTGACGACATGCGCGGGATCGAACGGCACCGGCTGCACGATCCTGGCGCCTTCCGGGAAGGCGAAATTCGCGTGGCAGATATACATCAAGTCCATCGGCGCGGCCGACAGATTGTCGACCGTCATGATCATCTCGAACATGGGCGCGTCTTCCCGCAAGACGATGCGCGGCGTCGCGAGATAGTGGGACCCGAAGCCCATGGCGTAGTCGCGCCGGCCCGTCACCGCGATGAAGCCGCCGCGGTCGTCGTGCCCGAGTTCCAGTCCGGAGTGATCCATCGGCATGCAAGGCATTTCGCCGTGTAGCGGATGGGTGTCGTCCGGGCCCGGCGTGCCGTTACGGAGCAGGCCCGCATGGTAGGCGAGGCACCCGTAAGTCTCGATGATGGTGCTGGCCGGACGGGGCTCGTCGAACATGCTGCGCATGGCGAGTTCGACCCCGTCGAAGCAGGCCCGCCACGCCATCTGGCCCATGTAGGGCAGCACGACGAGGTGGCCGCGCGGGTTCGACAGCCGGATCGCCTCGACGCCGGTTGCGTAGCGGAACAGGCTCGCTTGGAGCGTCCCGCGCCGCAAGACGGTGCGTTCCAGGTCGCCGAAGAAGCCGCGCTCCAGCGCAATCTCGGTCGTGGTGTCCATCTTCGACTCCTATCCTAGCCGCTTGCGGTTGCGCGCCACGTTGATGGCGATGACGAGCAGCAGGAAGCCGCCCCAGATGAAATCGATCAGGAAATTGCTGAACCGCAGGATCTGGAACCCGGACGCCAGGAGCATCAGTGCCACGACGGCGATCGAAACGCCCAGGACGCTGCCGCGCCCGCCGGCCGGGTTGGTGCCGCCCAGCACCGCGACCAGAACGGCCTGGAGCAGGTAGGAATTGCCGTAGTCGGATTTGGCCGCGTTGGTGCGGCCCGACAGGATCAGCCCGGCGATGCTGCCGAGCAGGCCTGTCAAGACGTAGCTGCGAAACACGATGCGGTCGGTGTCGATCCCGGCGAAGACCGCCGCCTTGGCGTTGGTGCCGATCAGCGTGAGGCGCGTGCCGAAAGCGGTCCGCGACAGCAGGAAGCCGATGGCGAGCGCCAGCACCACGAAGAGCAGGAACGGGAACGCAACGCCGAACAGCTTGCCGTTGCCGATGAAGGTCCAACCCGCCGGGAAGCCGACGATGGCGGGACCGCCGGTCAGCACCAGCGCCAAGCCCGTGAAGATCTGGCTGGTGCCGAGGGTCGCCAGGATGGGCGTGATCCGAAGCTTGGCGATGAGATAGCCGTTCAGCGCTCCCGCCACGACCCCGACCACGACCGCCAGGGCGATCCCCAGCGCCACCGCGCCGAGGCCCAGCGACGAGGAGGCGCCGGGTGCGAGCCAGTGGAATAGCAGCCCGGCCAGCACCGCCGCCAGATCGGCGATGCCCACCACCGAAAGGTCGATGCCGCCCGTCAGCATCGCCACCATGACGGCGATCGACAGGAGCCCGAGTTCGGGGAACGTGAAACTGATCGACTCGAAATTGTAATAACGAAGGAATTTGTCCGGGCTCAGCGCCGCCATCGTGACGAAGACCAGCACCGTGATGACGACGAGCTGGAGGATGTTGTCGTGCCGGTCGAGAAAGCGGCGGAAGCCTGAGGCTGGCTGGACGGTCGCGGTGCTCATGAGGTCACGCCAAGCGCTTGCGGTCACGCCACGCCGTCAGCGCGGTCGAGCACACGATGATGACGCCGACAACGACCTGCTGCCAGGTCGTATCGACGTGCATCAGGATGAGGCTGTTCTTGATCATCACCAGGAGGAATACGCCGAGCAGAGTGCCGCCGACGCTGCCGCGCCCGCCGAAGATGCTGGCGCCACCCAGCACCACGGCCGCGATGACGTCGAGCTCGAAGCCGACGAAATCGCGCGGATTGGCGAGCCAGATCATCGAGGCATGCAGCAGGCCCGCGAAGCCGGCCAGCGCGCCCGCCGTGCAATAGGCGAAGAACAGCGTCTTGCGCGTATCGAAGCCGACCCGCGACGCGGCCTCGGGAGCACCCCCGTAGGCGTAGAGGCTGCGGCCCACCATGGTGTGGCGCAGCACGAGGTGGATGACGACCGCCAGGCCCGCGTAGACCAGGATCATGGCGGACAGCCCGAAGCGGGTGCCGTCCGCGTGCGTCACCGAGACGACGTCCTGACTGCCGAAGGCGATCAACTGCTGGGGCATCTTGTTGATGTTGACCACGCTGGTGCCCACGAGGCCGAGCAGCAGCCCCCGCACCACGCTGGCAGTGCCGAGCGTGACGATCAGCGGGATCATGCGGAAGGCGCGGATGAAGAGGGCGTTGAAGGCGCCGAGCGCGAGCCCGATCAGCGTGGCGGCCAGGAAGGGCACCGCCACGCCCGTGTAGCCAGTCTCGACCATGGCCCGCACCACGAGGTACATGGCCGCCACCGCGAAGGCCGGGAACGACACGTCGATACCGCCCGAGATCATCACCAGCAGCACGCCGAGCGCCATGATGCCCGTGATGACGTTGCTCTTCAGCAGGCCGAACAGGTTGTCGAGGCTCCAGAACGCCGGGTTGATGGCCCCGATGCCCAGCATGGCGCCGAGAAGCACGAGGGCCACGACGGTTTCCGGGCGACGCAGGAGGGACAAGGGCCGCTACCTCAAGGTCTTCAGCGCGGCACTGATCGAGTCTTCCGACGCGGTGCCGCTCTCGAAGCGGTCGACGAAGCGACCGCGGTGCATCAGGATGACGGCATTGCAGTGCTGCAGCAGTTCGGGGACATCGTCCGAGATCATCAGCACGGCGAGCCCCCGCTCGGCCGCGAGGCCGCGGATGATGCGGTGGATCTCGGCCTTGGAGCCGACGTCGACCCCGACTGTCGGGCCGTTGAGGATGAGGATGCGGGCTTGCGTCAGCAGCCACCGGCCGATCATGACGCGCTGCTGGTTGCCGCCCGAGAGATAGCCCACCGGTGTCGCCGCGCTGCGGGTCGCGATCTGCATGGCGGCGATCATGTCGCCGCTGAGCCGGTCGGCGTGGGCGCGATCGACGACGAGGCCGGAGGTCACGCGGTCGAGCGAGCTCGCCAGGATGTTGTGGGCGACCGACTGGGTGAGGAACAGCCCCTCGCCGAGCCGATCTTCCGGCACGTAGGCGATCCCGTGCCGGATGGCGTCCTGCACGGTGCCGAGCCGCGCCGGTTTGCCGTCGATGCGGATGCTGCCGGCATGGTCCGGGCGCAAGCCGAAGAGCGCCAGGGCCAGTTCCGTGCGCCCTGCCCCGATCAGGCCCGACAGGCCGACGATGTCGCCGGGACGCAGCACGAGGTCGACGCCTTCGACGGCACCCGGCACCGTCAGGCCTTCCACTTCGAGCCGCGGCGCCGTCGCGTCGTCCCGGTCCGGACCACCGTAGGACTCGTGACCGAGGTCGTGGCCCGTCATGTGGCGGGTGATCGAGGCTTCGGTGAAGTCGGAGATGGGACCCTCGACGACCTTGCGGCCGTTGCGCATCACGGTCAGACGCTCGCTGATCTCCAGCATCTCGCGCATCTTGTGGCTGACGAACAGCACCGCAATGCCGTCCCGCTGGATCGTGCGGGTGATCTCGAGCAGCCGGTCGACCTCGTTGCGGGTGAGTGCCGTGGTGGGCTCGTCCATGATGATGAGGCGCGCCTCGGCCTGCAGGGCCCGGGCGATGGCGACGATCTGGCGGGCCGAGGTGGGCAGGCTCTCGACCTCCGCATCGAGCGGGAGGTCGATGCCGAGGCGGTCGATCGCCGTCCTGGCGATGCGCCGGATCTCCCCCCAGCGCACGGCGCGGCGGCGCTCCTTCAAGAGGCCGTTCATGGCCAGGTTCTCGGCGACGCTGAGATTCCCGAAGAGCGACAGGTCCTGGTAGATGACCTGGATGCCGCGCGCCACCGACCCGGCCGGAGTCAGCCGCTTCACCGGCTCGCCGTCGATCAGGACCTCGCCGTCGTCGGGCTGGTAGACGCCCGACATGACCTTGATGATCGTCGACTTGCCGGACCCGTTCTCGCCGGCGAGGCAATGGATCTCGCCACGCCGCACCGTCAGCGACACGTCATCGAGCGCCCGGATCCCCGCGAAGCGCTTGCCGACGTGGCGCAGTTCGATCAGCGCATCGGCCATGGTGCCGGCCGGGGCCAGCGAGCCGGCCGCTCTCAGAAGTTGTAATCCTTCATATTAGCCGTGGTGACGCCGACCCATCCCGAGCCGTAGAGGATCTTCGGGTTGCCCGTATCCGGCACCTTGAGCGCGTTGTAGCCCGGCAGACCGAGATCGAGGCCGGCCTTGATGTCAGCGCCCTTCTTCTGCAGCACCATCACGGCAAGCTCGTCCATGGCATAACCGGCGGCCGCCGGGTCCCAGAACTGGATGTAGTCGATGTCGCCGTTCTTGATGTACTGGCCCGCCACCGAGACGAGGCCGGTGCCGGAGAAGAACACCTTCCCCTTGAGGTTGCGCTCGGCGATGAGGCGGCCCGCCCCTGCCGAGGTCGGCATGGGGGCGCCCAGGATGCCGGTGACCTTGGGGTAGGTGGTCAGCGCTTCCTTGAGCTTGTTGTAGTCCTGGTTGGCGTCGTCGTAGGTCTCGAGCCGGTTGGTGACCAGCTTCATGTCGGGGAAGTGCTCTTTCTGGTAGGCGACGGCGCCGTCGATCCATTCGTTCTGCGACTTCGACGTCAGGCTGCCCACGGTCGCGACATAGTCGCCCTTGCCGCCCATCTGCTTGCCCAGCATTTCCATCAGCTTGGCGCCATAGGCCTTGTTGTCGAACGCCTCGATGTCGAAGTCGACGTTCTGGATGTTCGAGGCCTCGTGGGAGATCACCACGATGCCGCGATCCCGCGCCTTCTTGAGCACGGGCTCGACGGCCTCGACCGAGAACGGAACCACGCAGATGGCGTCGACGCCCTGGGCGATCAGGTTCTCGATGATCTCGACCTGGGCGGCCGCGTCGGCCTGGCTCGGCCCGACCTCGTAGGCGTCCTGGCCCGTGTCCGCCTTGAACTGCTTCACGCCCTCTCGCATGCGGTCGAACCAGGCGATGCCGTCGACCTTCACCACGGTGGCGATCGTATAGGTCTTGCCCGTGGCCGAGACCCGGATGTCCTTGACGACCTTGGACGTATCGAGCGGTCCTTCGGCTCGTGCGACCCCCA
>JAABUT010002082.1_pt1 | contig 20382 bp, 19 predicted proteins | sample 5559281 | NCBI WGS metagenome assembly JAABUT01 (sample SAMN10711880, study PRJNA513359) | rock metagenome | isolation source: Antarctica rocks | place: Antarctica: Victoria Land, Ricker Hills nord | collected 2016-01-04
ACCCGCTCGCCCTCCACCGCGACGACGTAGTCACGCCGAGGCCGTCCGGCCAGCTCGGCCCACCACGTCGGCTCGTCCCACGCATCGTCCGCGAAGAGCTCGCGGTCGAGACCGGCCAGCACCGGGATGTCCTGCCAGGTCATCTCCCGCAGCCTCACCCGATCGCCGACCTGCGGGACACGGAGGCGACGGCGTCGGGGCGGCGCAGGTAGAGCGGCTCGTGGTCGGTGAGGCTCTCACCCGCGGCCAGCCGCGAGACGACGAGGTCGGCCAGCCAGGCGGCCGACACATCGAGGGGTATGCCGTGCCGCGGGAACACCTTCGGGTACAGCTCCGCGCCGCGCCCGACCGCCGGGAGGCTCCGCACCTCGGCGGGGAGGTCCGCCGGAGCCGCGACCTCGGGCTCGGTGCGCCGGGAGACTCCCCCGGAGCTCACGGCATACCGGGCCCAGTAGACCTCCCTGCGCCGGGCGTCCGTCGCGACGACGACCTCGTCCCCGGTCACCGTCCCACTGCGCCATGCCTCGTGGGCAAGGGCGTCAAGGCTGCACCCGCCGTGCAGCGTCGCCCCGGTCGCGAGCGCCAGGGTGCGCGCCGTGACGATGCCGACCCGCAGCCCGGTGAACGGGCCCGGCCCGAGGCCGACGACGATGTCGGTGACGTCGACCGGGCTCAGCCCGGCCTCCTCGAGCACCCGCACGATGCCCGGAGAGAGGTGCTCCGAGTGGCCCCGGGCATCCAGCGTCGTCGCCTGCGCGAGCACGGTGGACCCGTCGTGCAGGGCCACGGTGATCGCCGTCGTCGAGGTGTCGAGAGCGAGCAGGAGCACGGTGCTCAGGCTATCCGGCGGCCCGGCACGCGCCGGCGACCGAGTCCAGTGCGGCCCGGGCCGCCGCGGTGGTCCACCGGGGACCGACTGCCGCAATCGTCGCCGTGCGCTCGGCGTCGTCGGCCCGGGCGGGGTCGGCCGCCGGCCACGTCGGGGCGCTGCGGAGGACGACCTCGAGCCGGTCGTCGGACAGCCGCTCCGCCACGCCGTGCCCCCACTCGACCACGGTGACGCTCTCGTCGAGCGCCTCGTCGAGGTCGAGGTCGTCGAGCTCGAGGGTGCCGCCGAGCCGGTAGGCATCGACGTGGACGAGCGGTGGCCCACCGACGAGCGACGGGTGCACCCGGGCGAGGACGAAGGTGGGGGAGGTGAGCGGCCCGCGCACCCGCAGCCCCTCGCCCAGCCCCTGCGCCAGGGTGGTCTTCCCGGCACCGAGGTCGCCGGTGAGGACGACGAGGTCGCCGGCCCGCAGCATCTCGCCGAGCCGCCTCCCGAGTCGGCGGGTTGCGTCCGCCGTGCCCAACGTCAGCGGCCACTCGAGCTGCGCATCGTCGGAGGGCTCAGGAGACATGGTCCCGACGATCCCACCGAGCGGGGCGCTCGTCCTTCTGGCGCTCGTCCTTCTGGCGCTCGAGCCCGCGCTCGATCCGGCGGCGCTTCCCGAGGTCGGTGACGACTCGACGGACGCGCGGCTTGCGCTCGACGTCGACGTCGCGGGTCTGGGCCCGGGCGGCCCGTTCGAAGAGCGCCACGAGCTGCTCGTTGAGCATCTCGGGGTGCTCGAGCATGATGACGTGTCCGGCGTCGCGGACGATGACGTGCTCGGCCCCGGGAATGGCCCGCACGATCGCCTCGCTGTGCTCCGGCGGGGTGAGCACGTCGTGCTCCCCGTTGAAGACCAGCGTCTCCACCCCGTCGAAGTGGGCGAGCGTCGCGGTCTTGTCGTACGCCTCGAAGGCCGGCGTGAAGGACGACATCACCCCGAGGTCGGTGCCGAGCAACATCTTGGCCGTGAGCTGGATGACGCTGCGCGGCACCGGCGAGTCAAACGAGTAGCGCTCGACGAGGAACTCTCCCAGGTCCCTGTTGACGCGCAGAAAGGCGGTCAGCAGCTCCGGCCGTGACTCCAGGAGCCCGGCGACGCGCGGCCCGAGGCGCTCGAGGAGGATCCGGCCGGCACTCGCGGCGAGATCGCCGTTGGCGAGCGGCATGCCGCCCGGTGAGGTCGAGATGCAGCCGAAGGCGATGACGCGTTCCTGGACGAGGTCGGCGTGGCCGGCTCCGAGAGCCATCGTCGTCATCCCGCCCATCGAGTGGCCCACGAGCGCCAGCTGGCCCTCGGGGGCCGTTGCGCAGATGACCCGGAAGAGGTCCTCCCCCAGCTGGTCGATCGTGTAGGACTCCTTGGCCGCCTTCTCCGAGCGCCCGTGCCCGCGCTGGTCCCACACGACGACGCGGTATCCCGCCTGGCTCAGCGCCCTCCGCTGGAAGACCCAGCACTGCGACGTCAGGCAGTAGCCGTGCGACAGGACGACGGTCGGCTTGGCCATTCCGTCGATCTGGGTCTCACTGCCCTCGTCGGGCTCGTCGATCCCGACGTGCAGCGGTACGCCGTCGTCGGCGAGGACGGCGATCTCCCGCGACGGCCGTTCGAGGAGGCTGTCGCCGGTCTCGAGGGCTTCACCGAGACGGCGGTTCAGGCGATCGGTGACGATCCCGGCCGCGGTCGCAGCGCCGGCCACCCCCAGTCCGACGCCCAGCCCGACGAGGCCTCTCCTGCCGCTCGGGCTCACGACGCGTCGTCCCGCCGGATCGAGGGGTCCCGGGTGATCGTGCGGGGAACGCGCGGTCCGATCCGGGCCACGATCTCGTAGCTGATGGTGCCGGTCGCGTCGGCCCAGTCCTGGACCGAAGGACCCGCGGGGTCCGGGCCGAACAGGACGACCTCGTCGCCGGGTCGGGCGGTGCTGTCCGGCCCGAGGTCGAGCACGAACTGGTCCATGCAGACCCGGCCCGCGATCGTGTGCCGGCGCCCCTGCGCGCGGACCGGCCCCACGTTGGTCGCGTTACGCGGTATGCCGTCGGCGTAGCCGAGCGGGACGAGGCCGAGGACCGTCTCGGTCGGGGTCGTGTAGCGGTGCGAGTAGCTGACCCCCTGACCGGCCGGGACCCTCTTGACGTTGGCGAGCCGTGCCGTCAGGGTCATCGCCGGCGTCAGACCGAAGTCGGCCGCACCGCCCACCTGCGGCACCGGCGTCAGGCCGTAGACCGCGATCCCAGGGCGCACGAGGTCGTAGTGCGCGGACGGGCTGCACAGTGTGGCAGCGGAGTTCGCGAGATGGCGGACCTCGGGCCGGCACCCCACGCGTTCGGCCTGCGCGACAGCCGCCTCGAACACGTCCTGCTGGGCCCGCACCGTGGGGCTCGCCGGCTCGTCCGCGGCGATGAGGTGTGACCAGATCCCGACGACCCGGACGACTCCCTCAGCCTCGAGCCGGCGGGCGGCGGCCACCAGGTCGGTGAAGTCCGTGCCGAAGGCGCCGTTGCGGCCCAGCCCGGTGTCGACCTTGAGGTGGACCCGAGCCACCCGGCCCGTGGTGCGAGCCGCCGCTGAGATCTCCTCGATGGCCCAGGTGGCCGAGGCCGACACGTCGATGTCGCGGGTCAGGGCGGCACCGAAGTCGGTGCCCGGCACGTGGAGCCAGGTCAGCAGGGGCCCGGTGATCCCGTTGTCGCGCAGGGCGATGGCCTCGCTCTGCAGCGCGACGCCGAGCCAGTCGGCTCCCCCGGCCTGTGCCGCCCGGGCACTCGGGAGGAGCCCGTGGCCGTATCCGTCCGCCTTGACGACCGCCATGAGGGCGGCCCCGGGAGCCCGGTCGCGCAGCGCGCGGACGTTGGCGCTGATGGCGCCGACGTCGACGACCGCCGTTGCGGGCGCGGCCGCGCCCGCGCTCGGGCTCGCGCTGCGGCTCGGGCTGCGGCTCGGGGTCTGGCCGGGGCTCGGCGTCTGGTGGGCAGTCATGGGTCTCCCAGTCTCTCAGGTGCTCGCGCGAGGGGGCGCCCAGCCTCGCGGACATGCCGGGGTGACGCCCGGACGAACCCGACCTGCCCCTGCCCCGACTCCGCCCTGTCCCGACTCCGCCGCGCCCCGCTCGGCGGGGCAGTGCAGAGTCGACCGGCGAGCCCACGCGGTGAGCAAGCCAGTGGGGAAACCTGACCCCACCCGACGTGGTGAACTTTCCCCGGAGCGGGCCCGGGCCGGGCCAGGCAGCAGCGCGGAGCTCAGCCGCGAGCGAGCAGCGCCGCGACGGTGGCTGGTATGCCGTGGGCCACGTCACGCGCCCGGATCGGGCCGCCGGGGTTGCACCGGTCGGCGGCGACCCCGTGGACGAGCGCGCCGAGCGAACCGGCGTCCAGGGGGCTGAGTCCCGCAGCACAGAGCGTCCCGAGGACGCCCCCGAGGACGTCGCCGGCGCCAGCGGTGGCGAGCCACGGCGGCCCGTCCGCCTGGGAGCGCACGGGATCCTTCGGGTCCGGCGAGACGACGATGGTGTGGGCGCCCTTGAGCAACACCGTCGCGCCCGTGCGGAGGGCAGCAGCCCGGGCGTGCTCCAGCGGAGCCCGGGTGACGTCCTCCCGGGTCACCTCGACCCTGCCGGGTCCCTTGCCCGAGCCGCTGGTGCCCGAGCCGCTGGTGCCCGAGCCGCTTGCGCTCGAGCCGCTTGTCCCCGAGCCGCTTGTCCCCGAGCCGCTTGTGCCCGAGCCGGGCCCGTCCGGTCCGGCCCCGCCCGGTCGCGCGCCGCCCGGTCCGGCGCCGAGCCGGGTGAGCAACCGGGCCAGCTCGCCGGCGTGTGGGGTCAGCAGGGTCGGCGCGTCGCGCCGCTCGACGAGGTCCAGGGCTCCGGCGTCGACGACGACGGGAAGGTCGCTCGCAAGCGCCTCCTCGACGCGCCGCCGCTGCTCGGTCCCGGCCTCGCTCGTGTCCTCGGGGTCCATCCCGGAGCCGACGACCCAGGCCTGGACCCGCCCCGGGGCCGTGACGACCTCGGGAGCGGCCACGTGCACGAGCCGCACGACCTCGGCAGCTCCGAGGTAACGGATCATGCCCGGGCCGGCGCCCAGCGCACCGAGCACGCTGAGGACGGCCGCTCCGGGATAGGTCGGGGAGCCGGCGACGATGCCGACCACGCCGCGGGAGTACTTGTCCGAGCCGGCCGTCGGCACGGGCCAGAGCGCAGCCACGTCGTCGTGGGCCAGGCGCTCCACGGCCGGCGAGAAGCCGTCGAGGTCAAGCCCGATGTCGACCATCGTCAGCCGACCGACCGCTGGCTCCGTCGCCGGCAGCAGGTGGACCGGCTTGGCGACCGAGAAGGTCACCGTCTCGTCGGCAAAAACGGTGTCGGCACAGGCGCGTTCGCCGGCCGGGTCGGTCCCGCTCGGCAGGTCTACCGCAACCACCCAGGCGTCGGCAGGGACTGCGTCGACCCACCTGCGGGCCTCCGCGGACAAGCCGGGTCGGCCGCCGATGCCGGTGATGCCGTCAAGGACCACGTCGGCCTCCTCGAGCAGCGCGTGCCAGTGCGCGTCCGACCCGCCGACCACGGTGGCACCGAGGGCCAGGACCGCCTCCACGGCCTCGTCGTCCACCCGGGCGGCCGACACGACGGCAGCGGCGTTGTGACCCGCCTGCGCGAGCCGGCCCACGGCATACAGGGCGTCTGCCCCGTTGTTGCCGGGCCCGACGAGGGCAACGACCCGGCGGCCGCCACGCTCGGCCAGCCGGGCTGCGGCGACCTCGGCGAGCCCGCCGGACGCGCGCGACATGAGCTCGCCCTCGGGAAGAGCGGCCATCGCCCGCGCCTCGGCCGCCCGGACGTCCGCGATGGAGTACGCCTTGATCATGGGATCAGCCTTCGGCGATGACGACGGCGGAGGCGATCCCGGCGTCGTGGGAGAGGGAGAGGTGCAGCGACCCGACGCCGAGGGCGTCGGCCCGGGAGGCGACCGTGCCGGTGACCTGCAGGTGCGGCCGGCCGTCGCCGTCCCTGACCACCGTGGCGTCCGTCCACGAGAGGCCCGCCGGAGCGCCCAACGCCTTGGCCAAGGCCTCCTTGGCGGCGAAACGCGCTGCGAGAGAGGCGAGCCCGAGGTGACGCTCGCTCTCGGTGAAGAGCCGCTCGCGCATCGCCGGCGTGCGCTCGAGGGTTTTCCCGAAGCGCCCGATGTCGACGACGTCGATCCCCAACCCGATGATCACTCCTGGCCGCCCGCCACGCCGGTCACTCGACCGTGACCGACTTGGCGAGGTTGCGGGGCTGGTCGACGTCCAGCCCCTTCGCCGTCGCGAGCTCGCAGGCGAAGACCTGCAGGGGGACGACGGTGAGCAGCGGCGCGAGGAGCGGGGCGGAGGCCGGAACCCGGATGATCTCGTCGGCGAAGGGCACGACGTCCTCGTCGCCCTCCTCCGCGATGACGAGCGTCCGGGCACCGCGGGCCCGGATCTCCTGGATGTTGGAGACGACCTTGCCGTGCAGCCCGTGCTCGCTGGACGGGGAGGGAACGACGACGAAGACCGGCTGACCGGCCTCGATGAGGGCGATCGGCCCGTGCTTGAGCTCGCCGGCGGCGAAGCCCTCGGCGTGGATGTAGGCCAGCTCCTTGAGCTTGAGCGCGCCCTCCATGGCCACGGGATATCCCACGTGGCGCCCGAGGAAGAGGACGGAGCGGGTGTCGGCCATGAACCGGGCCACCTCGCGGACCCGGTCCATCGAGTCGAGGACGGTCTGGATCTTGTCCGGTATGCCGTGCAGCTCCTTCATCACCGCCTGGGCCTCGTCGGCGAAGGTCCCCTCGCGCAGCTGCGCGAGGTAGAGACCGAGGATGTAGGTCGCCGTGATCTGGGCCAGAAAGGCCTTGGTCGACGCGACGGCGATCTCCGGGCCGGCGTGGGTGTAGAGGACCGCGTCGGAGCCCCGGGGGATGGTCGAGCCGTGGGTGTTGCAGATGGAGATCGTCAGGGCGCCGAGGTCGTGGGCGTGCCGGACCGCCATGAGGGTGTCCATCGTCTCGCCGGACTGGGAGATGGACACGACGAGGGTGCGGCCGTTCACGACCGGGTCGCGGTAGCGGAACTCGTGGGCCAGCTCGACCTCGCACGGGATCCGCGTCCAGTGCTCGATGGCGTACTTCGCGACCATGCCGGCGTAGGCGGCGGTGCCGCAGGCGACGACGACGATCTTGTCGATGGCCCGCAGGGCGTCCTCGGAGATCCGCAGCTCGTCGAGGACGAGCCTGCCCTCCTCGTCCGTGCGACCCAGCAGCGTGTCGGCCACGGCGTGCGGCTGCTCGTCGATCTCCTTGCTCATGAAGCTGGCGAAGCCGCCCTTCTCGGCGGCCGCGGCGTCCCAGTCCACGTGGTAGGTCCGGCCCTTGGCCGGCTTGCCGTCGAAACCGGTCACCGAGACGGAGTCGGGCGTGATCGTCACGATCTGGTCCTGGCCGAGCTCCATCGCCTCGCGGGTATGGCCGATGAAGGCGGCGACGTCTGAGCCGAGGAAGTTCTCCCCGTCGCCCAGGCCGACCACGAGAGGACTGTTGCGGCGGGCGCCGACGACGACGCCGGGCGCGCCGGCGTGCACGGCGAGGAGCGTGAAGGCGCCGTCGAGGGTGGCCACGACGCTGCGCATCGCCTCGGTGAGATCGCCGGTCTGCTCGAAGGCCCGGGCGACGAGGTGCGCGGCCACCTCGGTATCGGTCTCCGACGTGAAGACGACCCCGCGCTCGACCAGGCCGGACCTGAGGGAGTGGAAGTTCTCGATGATCCCGTTGTGGATCAGCGCGAGCCTGCCGTCGGCGCCGCCGCGGTGCGGGTGGGCGTTGGCGTCGGTCGGACCGCCGTGGGTGGCCCAGCGGGTGTGACCGATCGCCGTACCCGAGACCGGCATCGGGTGCTCGACGAGGGCATCGCGCAGGTTGGCCAGCTTGCCGGCACGCTTCTCGGTGGCGAGGTGGTCGCCGTCGATCACCGCGACCCCGGCGGAGTCATAGCCGCGGTACTCCAGCCGGGCCAGGCCATCCATGACGACGTCGACAGCCCTGCCGTCAGTGGCCGGGCCGACGTAGCCCACGATCCCGCACATGCGGCAGAGCCTAACGGGGTAACCGGCAGAGCCTGACGGGGCGGATCGGGAGGCCCTTCCATCGGCGTCCCACCCACCGGCATACCGGAGCGCCGTTCACCCACCGGCATACCGGAGCGCCGTTCACCCCCCGGCATACCGGAGCGCCGTTCACCCACCGGGGGGCCACAATGAGCCCGTGTCAAGCCAGACCGCCTCGGACCGCGCTGCGCTCCCGTCCCCGTACGTCGAGCTCGACCGCGCGGCGTGGTCGCGGCTGCGCCAGAACCAGCCGCTCAGCCTCACGGCCGAGGACGTCCTGCGGCTGCGGGGTCTCGGGGACCGGCTGGATCTCCGGGAGGTGGAGGAGGTCTACCTGCCGCTGTCCCGGCTGCTCAACTACTACGTCGGGGCCACCGGCCAGCTGCACCAGATCACGAGCAGCTTCCTCGGCGAGAGCCCGCCGCGGACCCCGTTCATCATCGGCGTGGCCGGGTCGGTCGCCGTGGGCAAGTCGACGACGGCCCGCATCCTGCGCGAGCTGCTGGCGCGCTGGCCGGACACCCCCGAGGTCGAGCTGGTCACGACGGACGGGTTCCTCTTCCCGAACGCCACGCTCGAGCGCAAGGGCCTGCTCACCCGAAAGGGCTTTCCCGAGTCCTACGACCGCAGGACCCTGCTGCGGTTCGTCGCGGAGGTCAAGGCCGGCAAGGCCGAGGTCACCGCCCCCGTCTACTCACACCTGACCTACGACATCGTCGCCGACGAGCGGGTGGTCGTCCACCAGCCCGACGTCCTCATCGTCGAGGGCCTCAACGTCCTGCAGGCCCCAACCGTCCGCCCCGACGGCAGCACGGGGATGGCGGTCAGCGACTTCTTCGACTTCTCGGTCTATGTCGACGCGCGGGTCGAGGACGTCGAGGCGTGGTACGTCGACCGGTTCCTCCGACTGCGGCAGACGGCGTTCGCCGACCCCGACTCCTACTTCCACCGGTATGCCGGGCTGTCCGACGAGCAGGCCCGCGCCACGGCCGCCCGCATCTGGAGGGAGATCAACGGCCCCAACCTCACGGAGAACATCCTGCCGACCCGGTCACGGGCCTCGCTGGTGCTCAGCAAGGGGGCGAACCACAGTGTCCGCCGGGTCCGGCTGCGCAAGCTCTGACTCCGCGGTTGCCTCCCCGCTCGTCGCCCGAGCGGCCCGTCCGCACGGCTCAGTACCAGTGCGGTGACTTGGCGTTCCAGAAGCTCAGGGCGCCGCACGGCGTGCCGTAGCTGGCCTTGATGTACTGCATGCCCCAGGTGATCTGGGTGAACGGGTTGCTCAGGTAGTCGCTGGCCACCGTGCCCATCTTCGAGGCCGGCAGCGCCTGGGGGATGCCGTGGGCGCCGGAGGACCGGTTCTCTGCCCGGTAGTCCCACCCACTCTCGCCGACCCAGAGCCGCTCGAGGCAGGACCACTGCGCATTGCCCCAGCCGAAGTCCGCGAGCATCGCTCGCGCGACGGAGCGCGGGTCCTGCTGGGCTCTGGCGACGACGGCCTCGCGCTCGTCGTCGCGGGACGCCTGTGCCTGGGCCGCCTCACGCTCGGCCTGGATCCGGACCGCCTCGGCCGCCTGCTGCGCCCGGGCCACGTCCGCGGCGGCGGACTGCCGCACGGCCAGGACCGTGCTGGCCTGCTGGTGGTAGGACCTCTGCTCGAGCTGCTCAGTGCTGCGCTCGGCGGCCTGGGAGAGCGCGGCCTGGGAGAGCGCGGCGTGGGAGAGCGCGGCCTTTGGGACGGTGGAGGCCGCCGCGGAGCGCGACGTGCTGTCGCCGGCCGCCGCGTAGCCGGCGGCACAGGCCCCGACGAGCGCGAGGGCCGCACCGGCCGACAGGAGCGGGCGGCGGACGGCCTTGGCGGGGACCCGCCTGCTGGCCGGCGCGTGCCTGGCGTGCCGGGGGCCGCTGACGTGGGAAGCGCTGACCTCGAACGTGCCCGGGGCATCCCGGTGACGTCCGGCGTATGGCGAACCCATCGAAGAAGAGCTCCTCTCAACCATGGACGTGGCCGCCTCGGGTGAGCCGGCCACGGCGCGCTCACGGGCGGCCACATGGGGCCGCCCACCCGGAGGGGTCAGGTGGGCGGCGTTACCACGTCGTGATGTTTGCGCTCCCGAGGGTGCCATGGCTCAGGTGGGAGAACCAAATTTCCGGTATGCCCGGGGGCTCCGGAACCGCCGTCAGCGTCGCCGCAGCGGCCACGAAGGGCCCGGCACCTGCAGGGGTCACCACGGGCGCGCAGCACGGGCGGGTGCGCGGGACACTGATGTCAAAGAATCGCGGTTCCGTGTCCGAAATGGTGGATTCTTTGACATCTGTGGGCTCGGGAATCCGGCGCGCCGGTGCCACCGACCGGTAGCCGCCCGGATCAGACCTCGAGGCCCTCCAGCAGGTCGGTGACGAGGGCGGCGATGGGGCTGCGCTCGCTGCGGGTCAGCGTGACGTGGGCGAAGAGCGGGTGGCCCTTCATCGCCTCGATGACGGCCGCGACCCCGTCGTGGCGCCCGACCCGAAGGTTGTCCCGCTGGGCGACGTCGTGGGTCATGACGACCTTGGAGTTCTGGCCGATCCGGGACAGCACCGTGAGCAGGACGTTGCGCTCCAGCGACTGGGCCTCGTCGACGATGACGAACGCGTCGTGCAGCGAGCGCCCCCGGATGTGGGTCAGCGGCAGGACCTCGAGCATCCCGCGGTCCATGACCTCCTCGACGACCTCCGTCGAGACCAGGGCGCCGAGCGTGTCGAAGACGGCCTGGCCCCAGGGGCCCATCTTCTCCTGCTCGTTGCCCGGGAGGTAGCCGAGCTCCTGGCCGCCGACGGCATACAGGGGCCGGAAGACGATGACCCGGCGGTGCTGGCGGCGCTCCATGACCGCCTCGAGACCGGCGCACAGCGCCAGGGCCGACTTGCCGGTGCCAGCCCGCCCGCCGAGGCTGACGATGCCGACGTCGGGGTCGAGCAGCAGGTCCAGGGCGATCCGTTGCTCGGCGCTGCGGCCGTGCAGTCCGAAAGCGTCGCGGTCACCGCGCACGAGCCGGACCTGCTTGTCGGCACCGACCCGCCCCAGACCGCTTCCCCGCGGCGAGAGCAGCACCAGACCGGTGTGGCAGGGCAGCTCGGCCGCAGCTGCGTGCTCCACCCGGCCGTTCGCGTAGAGGGCGTCCATCTCCGCCACGGTGACGTCGAGCTCGCCCATCCCGGTCCAGCCGGAGTCGACGGCGAGCTCGGCGCGGTACTCCTCGGCCGCGAGACCGACGGCTGAGGCCTTGACCCGCATCGGCAGGTCCTTGCTGACGACGGTGACGTCGAAGCCCTCGTCGGCGAGGTTCTTGGCGACGGAGAGGATCCGGGTGTCGTTGTCCCCTAACCGGAAACCGGCTGGCAGCGCCCGCGGATCGGTGTGGTTCAGCTCCACGCGCAGGGTGCCGCCGGCGTCACCGACGGCGACCGGGCGGTCGAGCCGGCCCTCGCTGATGCGCAGGTCGTCGAGCAGGCGCAGGGCCTGGCGGGCGAAGTAGCCGAGTTCGGGATGATGACGCTTGCCCTCGAGCTCGGTGACAACGACCACGGGCAGCACGACCTCGTGCTCCTTGAACCGCAGCATCGCCCGCGGGTCGGAGAGCAGCACCGACGTGTCGAGGACGAAGGTCTTGGAACGCGGGGCGCCCACCGTGCTCGTCGGCACGGATGAGGCAGTGGACGAGGCGGTGGACGAGGAACGACGGGTCGTAGCCAATTTCGACTCCCTTTGCGGCACGCGCGGGCGCGTGCGCCTACTCGCGAACGAGGTACCGGGACCGGGCCGTCACGCTGCGGACGGACCGGGACCGGCCCTCCGTCCGGAGCTGGTGTCGCTCCATGTTCGGGCCTCCCGGACGCCGGACGGGTGCCCTGCGTCACCACTGACGGTACGACCAACCCGGCCTCGGGGCTGCTTCGGGGGACGGAGTGTCGCCGAGAGTTCACCCGTCGCGGCGGATGGCCGGGTCAGCGGCCGAAGCGGCGCTCCCGCTCGGCGTAGGAGCGCAGGGCCCGGAGGAAGTCGACGTGCCGGAAGTCGGGCCAGTAGGCCTCACAGAAGTAGAACTCCGACTTCGCGCTCTGCCACAGGAGGAACCCGCCGAGGCGCTGCTCCCCGGACGTGCGGATGACGAGGTCGGGATCGGGCTGTCCCTTGGTGTAGAGGTGCGCCTCGATCTCCTCGGTGCTCACCGCCTCGGCAATGAGGTCGAGCGGCGTGCCGAGCGCCGAGTGCTCGAGCAGCATGGCGCGCACCGCATCGGCGATCTCCTGGCGGCCGCCGTACCCCACCGCGACGTTGACGTGTATGCCGTGCACGTCACGGGTGGCCTCGGCGGAGGCCTTCAGGCTCTGGGCGGTTTCGGCGGGGAGGAGGTCGAGCGCCCCGATCGGGTGCAGCCGCCACCGTCCTTCGGTGGCCAGGTCGGAGACCGCACTCTCGATGATCTTCAGGAGGGGGATGATCTCCTCCTTGCTGCGGCCGAGGTTGTCGGTCGACAGGAGCCACAGCGTGACGACCTCGACGCCCGCGCCCTCGCACCACTGGAGGAGGTCCTTGATCTTGTCGGCCCCCGCCTGGTGCCCGTCCTGCGCCTCGAACCCGTTGGCCCGGGCCCAGCGCCGGTTGCCGTCGAGCATGACGCCGACATGACGAGGTACCGCGGCGGGTGAGAGCCGCCGGGCCAGTCGGCGTTCATAGAGGCCGTAGAGAAGGTCGTCCAGCCGCACGTTTCCCTCCCTCTCCCGCCACCATCGCCCTGGGCAGCCTCACGCTACCCCCGACCGGGACCGGCGCGCGGCCGGCGCGGCCGGCTCCGCACACGGCGAAATTCGCGGCAGGCTCCGCCCGCGGCGAACTCGAACCTACGGGTGCGTAACCTACGGTTGAGTAAGTTATCCTTGGCCCATGAGCACGCCCCCCGCCACGCCCTCGCCGGGCCCGGTCGAGGAGCTCGTCGCCGCGGTCAAGCCGCGGCTGCGGGGCTGGCTGCATGCCGGCACCTTTCCCGTCGCGCTCGTCGCGGGTCTGGTCCTCACCGCGCTGGCGCCCGATGGCCGGGCGCGGGTCGGCGCGCTGGTCTTCACGACCACCGCGGCGTTGCTCTTCGGCACGTCGGCCGTCTACCACCGGGGCACCTGGTCGGCGCGCGTCCACGGTCTGCTCAAGCGGCTCGACCACTCGAACATCTTCCTCATCATCGCCGGGTCCTACACGCCGTTCGCCCTGACCCTCCTGCCCCCGGATCAGGCCCGTTCGCTGCTGCTCGTCGTCTGGCTGGGGGCCATCGGCGGCGTCCTCTTCCGGGTCTTCTGGGTCGGCGCCCCGCGCTGGCTCTACACGCCGATCTACGTCGCGCTGGGCTGGGTCGCCATCTTCTACTTCGGCCCGCTGCTGCAGCACGGCGGACCGGCGATCGTCACGCTCATCGCCGTCGGCGGCCTGCTCTACACTCTGGGTGCTCTCGTCTACGCCACGAAGCGCCCCGACCCGTCACCGCGGTGGTTCGGTTTCCATGAGGTCTTCCACGCCCTCACCGTCGCGGCGTTCATCACCCACTACGTCGCGGCCTCACTGGCGGTCTACGGAGCCGGGTTGCCGACGGGCTGAGGGGCTCTTCGGTTGTCCACCATCACCGTGGGCGCGGGGCGAGCACGGTGGGCGAGAGGGCGCAGGCGCTCGTCGACGGACAGACCGAGGCCCTTCCCACGGCCCTGGAGGTCAGCGCCGCCACCCCGTGGCTCAGCGCTCTGCCGGCCGAGGCCCTTGGGGTCCTTCCGGCTCCTCGGGCTCGCCCGCCCCGGAGGAGTCGAGGGGATCACCGTTGCGGACCTTCGGACCCGCTGGAGGTGCTGAGATCGGGCCCTTGCGCTTCGCAGGCTCGAGCGCATCGACCCGGTCCCGCTCGCGGTAGGCCATCCGGCGCATCCGGGCGTTCATGTTGCGCATCAGCAGCCACAGCAGCACGGCCATGGCGAAGAAGGCGACGAACGCCCCGAGCCCCGGCCCGATGTCGGTCGTCGGAGTGCCCATCAGCTGCCCTGGGCCTCGGCGACGACGACGGGCGGCTCCTCGACCGTGCGCCCGTCGTGGACGAGCTCCTCGGGCGGCGAGCACGCGAGGGCGTCGGCCTCCTCGAGGGAGCCGAGCCCGGCGAAGAGGTCGTCCTCGGGCTCGATGAGGGGCAGGTAGGACAGCGCCAGCTCGTAGTCCTCGGTCCCCCAGACCTCCCGCTGCAGCTCGAGGGGCATCTTGAACCAGGTGCCGTCGGGGTCGACCTGCGTCGCGTGCGCCATGAGCGCCCGGTCACGCACCTCGAAGAACTCGCCGCACGGGATCTTCGTCGTGATGGTCCGCTCGCTGCGCGACCAGCCCTGGAGCCAGTCACCGTAGGGCGACTCAAGGCCCCGCTTCACGAGGGCGTTGTGGAAGGCCTCCACCCGCGGTCGGGTGAAGGTGTGGTTGTAGTACATCTTCAGCGGCTGCCACGCCTGTCCCGCACCCGGGTATGCCGTCGGGTCGCCTGCTGCCGCGAACGCCGCCATCGAGACGACGTGGCAGTTGACGTGGTCCGGGTGAGGATAACCACCCTTCTCGTCATAGGTCGTCATGACGTGGGGACGGAACTCACGGATGACCCGGACGAGGGCCTCCGTGGTCACCTCGACCGGCTCGAGAGCGAAGCACCCGTCGGGCAGCGGTGGCAGGGGGTCCCCCTCGGGCAGGCCGGAGTCGACGAACCCCAGCCAGGTGTGCTGGACGCCGAGGATCTCCTGGGCGGCGCGCATCTCGTCGCGGCGGACCTGGGCCATGTCGCGCAGGATGTGCGGGTCGTCCTTGAGCCGAGGGTTGAGGATGTCACCACGCTCACCGCCCGTGCAGGAGACGACGATGACCTCCGCGCCCGCGGCGACGTACATCGCCATCGTGGCCGCGCCCTTGCTCGACTCGTCGTCGGGGTGCGCGTGCACGGCCATGAGCCGCAACCCTCGGGGATCCACCGGCATACCTGCTTCCGTCGTCCGTTGCTCGCCGTTCTACGGTTGACCATCATGTCACCGCGGGTGACCGCTCCCCGCACCGGAAGGCCCCTCCCATGGCGATCCCCAGGCCGGCCGCCGGCACCGGGAGGTGGTGGGTGGTAGGGGTCGTCGGGATCGGCCTGTCGGTCGCCCTCGTCGTCTGGTACGGCCTGCGCGGCTCCGGCAACCGGATCACCGCGACGACCGTCGGCTACCAGGTCGTCGACGACTCCAGTGTGCGGATCACCTTCGACGTGGACCGGCCGGCCCAGCTCGCGGTGACCTGCACCCTGAGCGCCCTGGACGGACACTTCACCGTGGTCGGCCGGGCCGACGTGGCCATCCCCCAGGGGAACGAGCGGACGGTCCACCGCGTCGAAACGATCAAGACCGCCACCCGCGCCGTGACCGGCGTGGTCCAGGACTGCGTGAGGAGATAGCCCGGTGAATCCCGGCTGGTTCGTCGCCGTCCCCGCTCTCGGTCTTGCCGCCGGCTGCCTGATCGGGTGTATCGCCATCCTGACGACCGCGGACCGCCATCGGGTGCCGGTCCCGGGCCAGGTCCTGAAGCGAACCCGGTGGCGGCGCCCACCGCTGCTGGTGGTCAGCTATCCCGCGCCCCGGCACGAGGGCCTGTTCCGGGCGCAGCTCAGCGCGGGGTTCGTCCTGGCCGGGCCGGGCCAGGCGATCACGGTCTATGTCAACCCGGCCGACCCTCACGACGTCAGCCTCGGACCGGGTAGCTGGAACCGCGTCTGGGCGCTGCTCCTCGGCCTGTGGGCACTGATGGCCGCGGCCTTCGCCGTGCGGGTGCTCACCCTGTGACGTGCGCCGCCGCGGGCGCGATCCCGGAGCGGGACGGACGGTTTGTTACGCTGGGGCCTCAACGACGTGTGGACCGGCACGGGTCCAGACCCCTTTGCTGAGGCACGACATCACGACCACCCTCAGCCCGTCCCGCGCCTGCGGCAAGGACGAGGGCAATTCCCTAGGAGTACCACGTGACCGAGACCGCGACGACGAGCTTCCTGACGCAGGAGGCGTACGACCGCCTGAAGGCCGAGCTGGCCAACCTCTCCGGAGAGGGGCGCAGCGAGATCTCCAAGCGCATCGAGGCAGCGCGCGAGGAGGGCGATCTCAAGGAGAACGGCGGCTATCACGCAGCCAAGGAGGAGCAGGGCAAGATGGAGGCCCGCATCCGCCAGCTGACCCAGCTCCTGGAGAACGGCAAGGTTGGTGAGACCCCCGCCGACGACGGCATCGTCGAGCCCGGCATGCTCGTGACGGTCGAGATGTTCGACGAGGAGGAGACCTTCCTCCTCGGGCACCGCGAGATCAAGGAGACCTCGGGAATCGAGGTCTTCTCGGAGCAGTCCCCGCTGGGCAAGTCGATCAACGGCAAGAAGGTCGGCCAGAGCGCGAAGTACCAGACCCCCAACGGCAGGACGATCACGGTGAAGATCCTCAAGGCGGAGCCCTACAAGGCCTGAGCGACAGCGCCACCCGTCCCCGACAACGTCGCGCGGGTCAGCGCCGGGTCAGCACGCGGGTCAGCGAAAGAGCAGGCGGTACCCGAAGGCCCGCAGTGCCCGCAGCACCTCCTCGCGGTGCTCCGGCCCCTTCGTCTCGCACTCGACCTTGATCTCCACCTCGTCCACGGACAGCATCGACTCGCTCCGGGCGTGCTGGACCTCGACGACGTTGGCGTCGGCCCTGGCGAGGTCGGCCAGGAGGCGGGCGAGCGACCCCGGCCGGTCGGGCACCCGCACCGAGAACTGCAGGTAGCGGCCGGCCGAGGCCATGCCGTGCCGGATGATCCGCAGCAGGAGCAGCGGGTCGATGTTGCCCCCGGACAGGACCGCGACGACGGGGCCCTCGAGCTGGCGGGACGAGGGGTCGAGGAGTCGGGCCACGGCGGCCGCCCCGGCCGGCTCGACGACGAGCTTGGCCCGCTCGAGGAGGAAGAGCAGGCCGCGGGACAGCTCGGCCTCGCTGACGGTGTCCATGCCGTCGACGAGCTCCTGGACCATGGCGTAAGGCACCTGGCCCGGGCACCCCACGGCGATGCCGTCGGCCATCGTCGTCATCGTGTCCACGGGCACGGGGCGTCCGGCCTTGAGCGACATGGGGTATGCCGCGGCCTGCTCCGCCTGCACCCCGAGCACGCGCACTTCCGGGTGGGAGGACTTGACTGCACAGGCGATCCCGGCGAGCAGCCCTCCGCCGCCGGTGGGGACGATGATCGTCCTGACGTCCGGGCACTGGTCCAGGATCTCGAGGCCACAGGTGCCCTGACCGGCGACGATGTCCTGGTGGTCGAAGGGGTGGATGAGGACGGCCCCGGTCTCGGCCTCCCAGGCCAGGGCCGAGAGCAGGCACTCGTCGATGGTCGTGCCCACGAACTCCACCTCGGCCCCGTAGGCCCGGGTCGCGACCAGCTTGGGCATCGGGGCGCCGTTCGGCATGTAGACCTTGGCCTCGATGCCGAGAAGCTGAGCGGCCAGGGCGACGCCCTGCGCGTGGTTGCCGGCGCTCGCCGCGACGACGCCCCTGGCCTTCTCCTCGACTGACAGCCGCGCCATCCGGGTGTAGGCGCCGCGGATCTTGAACGACCCGGCCCGCTGGAGGTTCTCGCACTTGAGGAACACCTCGCTGCCGACGCGGTCGGACAGGGCCCGGCTGTACTCCAGCGGCGTGGGCCGCACGACTCCGCTGAGCAGCTCCTGGGCGGCGCGGATGTCGTCGAGGGTGACGGGCGGGGTGACCATGCGCCGAAGGCTACCGACCTCTAGGTCGGGAGGAGCCGCCGCGCCAGGGCGTCCGCCAGGCCGTCACTCCGGTCGGCCAGCAGGCCCGCGGCGAAGAGGAGGTATGCCGTGTCGACTCCGACGCGGGCCCCACTCGGCACCTTCCACCCGCCGCCGTGGTCCGTCGTCACGGCCTCGAGGAGATCCCGCACGGCGGCGGGGTCGTTGTGCCGCAACACTCCTCCCGACCCGAGGAGCAGGCCGACGTCGCCCAGGGGGCGCCCTGCCTCGCCGGGCAGCCCGGGCCGGCCGTGGCGACGGACCGCGACAGTCGCCGCCAGCCCGGCCAGCTCGAGGTCCATGGCCCGCTCCGGCGCGCCGACCGGGAGGTGGGCCGGCCGCTCGAGGAGCGACCCGGCATACTCCTCCAGTCCGTTGCTCGCGGCGAGACCCTCGCGCCGGGCGGCCTCGACGATGCCCCCGGCGTTCCAGCGCACGCCGAGGTCGGCCTCGACGGTCCGCGCGTGCCACAACGGAGCCACGACGTCCTTGCGCAGGGTCGCGTCCTCCCCCTGCGGGGTGACGCAGGAGTAGACATCCGTCGTCGCACCGCCGATGTCGACCACCAGGATGTCGACCGCCGCCACCTCCGCGAGGACCTCCACCCCCCGCAGCACGGCGTCCGGCGTCGGGGCCCGCACCAGCCGGGCGAACCCCGGGTCGCGGGAGAGCCCCTTCCCCCCGATGACGTGCTCCAGGAAGGCCGCTCGGATGGCGGACCGCGCGCTGTCCGGCGCGAGAAGCCCGATCTCGGGGACGACGTTGTCAGCGAGGACGTGGCGGCGACGCGTCGTCCCGAGGATCGCGCCCACCTCCTCGCGGGCGGCACGGTTGCCCGCGACGACGACCGGGACGGGCAGTCGGGCCGCGGCCAGCCGGGTTGCGTTGTGCCGCAGGACTTCTGAGTTGCCGCCGTCGGTGCCCCCGACGAGCAGGAGGATGTCCGGGCGGGCAGCGCGCAGCGCCGCGACCCCGGCGCCGTCGAGACGTCCGGCCGACACGTGCACGACCCTGGCGCCGGCGCTGAGCCCGACGCGCTGGCCTGCCTCGGCCGTCACCTGCCGCTCGTAGCCGACCACCGCGAGGCGCAGACCACCCCCGGCGCTCGAGCAGCCGAGCGTCGGTGTGCCCGGCGGGACATCGAGGCGCTGCAACAGGGTTCGGTGGCCGTCGAGGACATCGGTCGCCATCGTGGGGGTGGAGCCCGCGGCCAGGAGATGGCCTGACCGCGTGTCGACGAGGACGGCCTTGGTGAAGGTCGACCCGAAGTCGACGCAGAGCACCCGCTCCATCGGTCAGGCGTGTGCGGCCAGGGCGGCGTCCAGGTCGCCGAGCAGGTCGTCGACGTCCTCGATGCCGACCGAGAGCCGCACGAGGTTGGGGGCCACCTCGAGCTCGGTGCCGGCCACCGACGCGTGGGTCATCCGGGCGGGGTGCTCGATGAGCGACTCGACGCCCCCGAGGGACTCGCCCAGGGTCCACACGGTCGTCGCGCCGCACACGTCGACCGCGGCCTGCTCGCCCTTGCGAAGCAGGATGGAGACCATCCCGCCGAAGCGCCTCATCTGCCGGGCAGCGACGTCGTGGCCCGGGTGGCTGTCCAGCCCGGGGTAGAGCACCGACTCCACGGCCGGGTGGCCCACCAGGTGCTCGACGACGGCCTCGGCGTTGTCGCAGTGCTGCTCCATCCGGACCGCGAGCGTCTTGAGCCCCCGGAGCACGAGCCACGAGTCGAACGGACCGGCGATCCCACCGATCGAGTTCTGGTGGAACGCTATTCGCTCCGAAATGTCCTCGAAGCCCTGGACGGTGACGTCCTTCGCCGTGACGACCGCGCCGCCGACGACGTCGCTGTGGCCCCCGGCATACTTTGTCGTGGAGTGGGTGACGACGTCGGCACCGAGAGCGAGCGGGTTCTGCAGGTAGCTCGTCGCGAAGGTGTTGTCGACGACGAGCAGCGCGCCGGCCTCGTGCGCCACCTCGGCCAGTGCCTGGATGTCGGCGATGTTCAGGAGCGGGTTGGTGGGCGTCTCGACCCAGACGAGCCTCGTCGTCCCGGGGCGGATGGCCGCGCGCACGGCGTCGACGTCCGAGAGCGGGGCGATGCTGTGCTCGATACCCTGTGCCCGGGCGACCTTGTTGAAGTAGCGGTAGGTGCCGCCGTACGCGTCCGAGGGGACGACGACGTGGTCACCCGGCGTGAGGACGGAACGCGCCACGGTGTCCTGCCCGGCGAGGCCGGACGCGAAGGCGAAACCTCGGCCTCCGCCCTCCAGTGCTGCCAGGCACTCCTCGAGCGCCGTCCGGGTGGGGTTGGCCGAGCGCGAGTACTCGTAGCCGCCGCGGAACCCGCCGATGCCGTCCTGCTTGTAGGTGGAGACCTGGTAGATCGGGGTGACCACGGCGCCGGTGGCGCTGTCGGGCTCCTGCCCGGCGTGGATGGCGCGGGTGGCGAAGCCCTGGGCGTGGTGCGGGGAGGTCATGACCGGCAGGCTATCGCCGCGGCTCAGGCCCGCTTCTGCCACACCCGCTCGAACGCGTCGAC
>JAABUT010002083.1_pt1 | contig 20374 bp, 18 predicted proteins | sample 5559281 | NCBI WGS metagenome assembly JAABUT01 (sample SAMN10711880, study PRJNA513359) | rock metagenome | isolation source: Antarctica rocks | place: Antarctica: Victoria Land, Ricker Hills nord | collected 2016-01-04
GAAGCCGAGCGGGTCGCCGCGTTCCCCGTGTTCCTGCACACCGACAATCACCACCGCGGCCACACCGCACTCAAGGGCGCCTCGCCAGCCGAGCGCGTACCCAACCTCTGTGGGCTCAACACCTAGGCGCTCCCTCGGGTCCAGAATTCCGACGAAACGGCTGTAACCGCCTTATTACGGCGGTAATTTTGCATATCACCGCCGCTCCGAGACAGGTCGAGCCATGATCCGCGTTGCTGCCATCTCCGCCAGGACGCACCTGGCTCGCCGCGCCACCGTCGCCCTGGTCGCGAGCATGCTGCTGGTCGTCGGGGGTGCCGTCAGCGCGACGGCCGACGGCGGAGGCACGGGAACGGGCACACGGGCGTCGCGGATCCGGTGCCGACCACGACCCACATCACCTGTGAATCACCCCAGACCTTCACGGGGAAGGCCCTCACGCCGTGCACGGCTACCGTCACCGCGAAGGACGGCTCAAAGACCTGGACCGTCCCGGTGAGCTACCAGGACAACGTCAACGCGGGCACCGCCCACGTCAGCGCGGGCCTGGCCGACGTGGCGGGATACCAGGGCAGCAAGGCGTTCAGCACGTTCACGATCAACAAGGCGCCCACGTCCACTCGGATCAGCTGTCCAAGCGTCGTCCCCTACACGGGCCAGCCGGTGGAGCCCTGTAGCGCCGCGCTGTTGATGGGCACCCAGCTGGGTGAGCTGAGCGTCCGCTACCGCGACAACACCGGGCCGGGCATCGCCTACGCAACCGCCATGTTCCCTGGGGACAGCAACTACACCGCCTCAGGGGCCGACCAGACCTTCCTTATCGGGGGCCCCACCACCGTCACAGTGACCTGCGCGTCGGGGTCGACCTACACGGGTTCAGCACTCACACCGTGCACCGCCACCGCCAAGGCCGACGACGGGTTCTCCTCCACCCCCCTCATCGTTACCTACGGCAACAACGTCAACGCCGGCACGGCCACGGCCACCGCGACGTATGCCGGTGATGGCGCCGGGCACCTCGGGAGCACCGGCACGGCGACCTTCACGATCGCCAAGGCCCCGAGCGTCGTCACCGTGGAGTGTGCGCCGGCGTCGGTGGTCTACACCGGTGCAGCGTTCACGCCGTGCACCTCGACGGTGACCGGTGCGGGCACCCTGGCGGCTGCCGTCGCCCCGGTGACCTACAGCAGCAACACTGGCGCGGGCACGGCTACCGCCGCCGCGACGTATGCCGGTGACAGCAACCACCTCGGAGCCACCGGCAGCACCACCTTCACCATCGAGAAGGCCCCCGTCGTCGTCTCGCTCACCTGCCCGGCCTCCGCCGACTTCACCGGCGCGACACTCACCCCCTGCACCGCCACCGCCACCGGACCCGGCGGACTGACCACCACCGTCCCGGTCGCCTACACCAGCAACACCTACCCCGGCACCGCCACCGCTACCGCCACCTTCGCCGGTGATGCCAACCACCTCAGCGTCACCGCCACCGCCACCTTCAAGGTCATCGGGTTCACCCTCAAGGGCTACTACCCCCCCGTGCGGACCTTCGACACCGCCACCTTCTGGAACGTCGCCCGGGCCGGCTCGACCGTCCCGCTGAAGTTCGAAGCCTTCCTGCCCAACGGCACCGAAATCACCAACCCGACGACCCTGGGCGCCACCTTCACCACGACCCGCGTCCCCTGCACCGCCACCCCACCCACCTTCCCGAACACCGGACCGGCCACCTCAGGCGACGCCACCATCAGCTACGACACCCGCAGCGGACAGTTCACCGAGAGGTGGAAGACCGCCAAAGGCGTCACCGGCTGCTTCCGCGTCACCACCACGAGCGCCGACCACTCCCAGCTGACCGCGTACTTCATCCTGCTCTGACCCACGACGAGGGATCCACGTCGGGGAACGAATCCCCCGAGAGCACAACTAAGCGGCCCCAAACGGCGGCAACAGCCTGTCAGAGTCGAGCGCGGTAACCCACCCCGGACGCCGGCCGTCACCTATCCTGGTGCGCTGGACCAAGGGGCGGGGGGCACCGCAGACCGCGACGAAGGACCGGCACCACCACCATGAACACTCGCCTGCACACGCCCTCGGGCCCGGCACGATGAGCTTCGGCGGAGACGAGCACGAGACCCGGCGCAACGTGCTCCTTGCTGCCACGTTGAGCGTCGTGGCCGTGGTGATCGTGGGCGGCATGTTCTGGGTCATGAGCTCGCTGTCGCGGCCCCCGGCCGTCACCAGCGCCGCCGCCAAGGCGACGAGCACCACCACCCAGGCCGACACACCAGGGCCTCCGGCTCCGTCGAGCACCACGACCTACGTGCCCCCGTCGGCCTCGTGGACGGCGACAAGCACCGTCACTCTGCCGCCGCCCGAGCTGCCCACCATGACCGCCCCGGTGGCCAACGCGGCGACCGCCGCCCCCACGACGTCCGCGGCTGCACCGATCACGGCCAAGCCCACGCCGACGACCTCGCCGGCGACGAGGACCTCGCCGGGGACGACGACCACGGCTCCGGCACCCCCGCCACCCCCGCCACCCCCGCCACCCCCGGCGCCCTCCTCCTCGCCCCCGGCACCGCCGGCCCCGCCGGCCCCGCCGGCGCCCAGCGTCACGAACGTGAGCCTCACCTGCCGGAAGGACAGCGGCAAGAAGACCACGGGCACGCTGACGTTCACGACGACGACGAAGGTCGACGCGCTCCTAAGCGCCGGCGGTTCGATCCAGCGCCAGCAGGCCGGCCCCGGGAACGCCTCGATCACGGCGAGCGGCCGCGGCGCGGAGGTCTGCATCGCCCAGGTCGCCGGTCAGACGGTCGGCCCCATCGCCGCGAGCTAGCCCGCCCTCCGCCGTTCCCCCGTCGTTCCCCCCGTCGTTCTTCTCCCCGTCGTCCTCGCTGTCGGTCGACGGAACGAATCGTCCCCCCAGCGTGTCCTGACCTACGGGAGAGTTCCTTCCTGGCATACCGCCCGCGACGCGTCCGGGACTCGGCCGGTATGCCGCGATCAGGAAGCGGTAGCGGGAAGGGGGTGGGCGTGCCGACGAGCAGGGACGCCGAGTTCATGGCGTTCGTCCGCGAGCGCTCCCTCGCCCTGCGCCGGACGGCATACCTGCTGTGCGGCGACTGGTCCAACGGTGACGACCTCGTGCAGGAGGCGCTGGCCAAGGTCTACGTCGCCTGGCCGCGGATCAATGCCCAGCAGGCCGTCTTCAGCTACACCCGCACGACGATGCTGCGGATCTACCTCAACGAGAAGCGGAAGTGGCGCCGCGAGGTCACCCTCGACGAGGTGCCCGAACATCCGACTGACGACCGTGACACGGCGCTGACCGTCACCCTGTCGGGTCTGCTGCGCGAGCTGCCGAGCAAGCAGCGTGCGGTGCTGGTGCTCCGCTTCTACCAGGACCTCAGCGTCCCCCAGATCGCGCACGAGCTCGGCCTGCCCGAGGGCACGGTGAAGAGCCAGATCTCCCGCGGCCTGGCCGCGATGCGCACCCAGCTGAGCGACGACGACGAGAAGGACGTGATCGCGTGACCCCCAGCGGCGAGGACCTCCTGCGGGCCCGGCTGCACGAGGTCGACGACCTCCAGCCGCCCGACGACGGATTCGAGCTCAACGCGCTGCGCGGCGGCCGCGAGCGCCTCAAGCGCCGCCAGGCGTGGACCCGAGGGTTGGTGGCGGCGGCGGCCGCGGTGGCCGTCGGGGTGGTGGCTCTGCCGCCGCTCACACGCCTGGGTGGGGCGGGCGGGGTCTCCGGGGCGAGCTCAGCCGCCTCGCAGGTCGCCGCGCCGCAGGGGGCGAAGGCCGCAGCGCCCAGTGCCGCCGCCGACTCGGCCGCGCCCGGGATCCAGGCGGCCATCGTCGGGCTCCGCGCGACCCTGGCCCGGGACTACCCGCAGTCCTTCACTTCCCTGGTGGCCGACCCGTCGACCCCGGGGCGGGTCGTGCTGCACCTGACCGCTGACACACCCGCCGCCGAGGCAGCGGTGCGCGCGGCGTTCCCTCCCGGCACCGACGTCGTCACGGAGCGGTCCGCCTTCACCGCCACCCAGTGCGCAGCCACGCTCGCCCGCGTCGCCGCCGACCGCGACACCCTCACGAGACAGGGGTATGCGGTGGGCTCGACGAGATGCAACGCCGACGGCCGGGTCGAGGTGGAGGTCACCAACCTCGTGACCGCGGAGCAGATCACGATGCTCGTCGTGCGCTACGCCGACGCCGTCACGGTCCTCCAGGTGGCCGGCGTCCCGTAGCCCGCGTCCCTCCTTGGCCCGGGCGTCGGAGCGCGGTGCCAGACTGACGCCGTGCTTCTCGTCCCACCGCTGACGGCCCCGGTCACACCGATCGACGCCCTGCGCCGCATCGCGTTCCTCCTTGAGCGCTCCCGTGCCGGCACCTACCGCGTCGAGGCGTTCCGCAACGCCGCCAAGACCGTCGCCACGCTGCCCCCGGAGGAGGTCGAGCAGCGCGCGGAGTCCAAGTCCCTCAAAGACTTGCCGGGGGTCGGCGACTCGACCGCCGCGGTGATCACGCAGGCCACGATGGGCGAGCTGCCGGCATACCTGAGGTCCTTGCAGGAGAAGGAGTCTGAGCCGCTGGTGCGCGGTGGCCAGGATCTGTATGCCGCGGTCATTGGTGACCTCCACAGCCACTCCGAGTGGAGCGACGGCGGGTCGCCGATCCAGGAGATGGTGCTCGCTGCCGTCGAGCTCGGCCAGGAGTGGCTGGCCCTCACCGACCACTCCCCGCGGCTGCGCATCGCCAACGGGCTGTCGGCCGAGCGGCTCACCAAGCAGCTCGGCGTCGTCGACGCGATCAACGCCTCGCTGGGCGACCGGTTCCGGCTGCTGAAGGGCATCGAGGTCGACATTCTCGACGACGGCGCCCTCGACCAGACCGACGAGATGCTCGACCGGCTCGACATCGTCACCGCGTCGGTGCACTCCAAGCTGGCGATGAACGAGGCGCCGATGACCCGGCGGATGGTCGCCGCCGTGCGCAACCCCCGGGTCAACGTCCTCGGTCACTGCACCGGGCGTCTCGTCACCGGTGGGCGCGGCAAGCGGGCGCAGTCGAGCTTCGACGCGCAGGCGGTGTTCGAGGCCTGCCTCGAGGGCAACACGGCGGTGGAGATCAACTCCCGCCCCGAGCGCGAGGACCCGCCCGACGAGCTCATCGAGGTGGCCCGCGACATCGGCTGCACGTTCACCATCGACTCCGACGCGCACGCCCCGGGCCAGCTCGACATGAAGGCCTACGGCTGCGAGCGGGCCGGACGCCTCGGCATACCGGCCGAGCGGATCGTCACGACGTGGCCGGTCGAGCGGGTGCTGGAGTGGGCGTCCGAGCGGCCGTGACGGGTCGCATCGCCGCTCGCCGCCGCAGTTCGTGGCCTTTCCGCCACGAACTGTGCCCGCCGGGGTTCTGACGGCCCAGGACGTGGCGAATCGGCCACATCCCGGGCCGCCGGCAGCGATTTGGCCGCCTGTGGCCCCTCCCCGTATGCTTCTTGACGTCCTCGAACGGATCCGGGTCCCCATCGTCTAGCGGCCTAGGACTCCGCCCTTTCACGGCGGCAGCACGGGTTCGAATCCCGTTGGGGATACGCACGACCAGCACGACCAGCACGACAGCACCACCCACGGTCTGATCCAGACCTTGGCCCCGTAGCGCAGTTGGTTAGCGCGCCGCCCTGTCACGGCGGAGGTCGCCGGTTCGAGCCCGGTCGGGGTCGCCATCACTATTCACCGCTGGTCCCCTTCGCGGGTCAGCCCTGGCGCAGCAGGTGCCACAGCTCCAGGGCGGCGAGCAGCGTGACCTGGGCCGACAGCAGCGCGGCGTGCACCCCGGTCGGCCAGTGGGGTGCAACCCGGCCCGCCGAGCGGATCCGGTAGTGACGCCGCTGCACGAGAAAGATGACCCCGGCATGCGCCAGCCCGCTCAGCGCCGCGAAGAGCGCGACGACCCCCGCGGTCTCGAGGGTCAGCCGGGCCAGCACCACTGACGCGCCGGCCAGGGCCAGCCCCGACCGCTGCCAGGCCAGCGCCGTACGTTCCGGCTGCAGACCCGGGTCGCGCGGGAGCGGTGCGACGCTCACCGGGGTAGGACGATAACCACGAGCACGACGAGGCCCACGAGCACCAGGCCGCCCACGGTGACCCCCATGAGCAGGGAGCCCGGCAACGGATCGGCCCGCCGCATCGCCCGCTCGGTGCGCGCCCAGCGGTACCACCCCGTGACCGACGCGCCAAGGGCCAGCGCGATGAGTAGCACCGAGACGACCTGGCGAGCGACACCCGGGAACGAGGTGCCCAGCGCCTCCAGGGCGACACCGCCGGCCAGTAGGGCCAGTGCGGTGCGCACCCAGGCGAGGAAGGTCCGCTCGTTGGCCAGGGAGAAGCGGGCGTCGGGCTCCTCACCCTCGTCGTAGACCCAGCCGGGCCACCGCTTTCCCACGGCAGCGAGTATGCCGGGTCGCCGGCGCCGGGCGCCGCGGCCGAGCCGTCTTGGGTGCGGAACGCGATGCGTGCGATTTCGCACCCCCTCCAGGGGGAGCCATCCTTCACGCGTCGGGGCCGATGTCGGTGGGTCAGGGCACGATGACTTTCGACGGTGGCGGTGGTCTCACCCTTGACCCCCCAGGACGAGCAGCGGCAGAGATGGAGACACGGTGATCCACGCCCGAGGGCTGGTCCAGACCTTCGAGACGAAGCAGGGACGGCAGAAGAGCGAGGTGCGCGCCGTCGACGGCGTCGACATCGACGTGGCCGAGGGCGAGGTCGTCGGCTTCCTCGGGCCCAACGGCGCCGGCAAGACGACCACGCTGCGGATGCTGACGACGCTGCTCAAGCCCACCGCGGGCACGGCGACCGTGGCCGGCTACGACGTCGTCACGGAGGCGGAGCAGGTGCGGCGCAGCATCGGCTACGTGTCGCAGAGCGGGTCCACGGGCAGCACGGCCCGGGCCGGCGACGAGGTGATGGACCACGGGATGCTCTACGGGCTGACCACGGCGCAGGCCAAGAAGCGGGGCGAGGAGCTGTTCGCCCAGCTCGAGCTCGACGGCCTGTGGACGCGTCAGCCGAAGACCCTCTCGGGTGGCCAGCGGCGCCGGCTCGACATCGCCATGGGGCTCATCCACGAGCCCACGCTCGTCTTCCTCGACGAGCCGACCACCGGTCTCGACCCGCAGGCCCGGGCCAACCTGTGGACCCACATCGCCGACCTGCGCGCCCGGCGCGGCGCGACCGTGTTCCTCACGACGCACTACCTCGACGAGGCCGACCAGCTGAGCGACCGGATCATCGTCATCGACCACGGCAAGATCGTGGCCAGCGACACCCCCGACAACCTGAAGGCCCAGGTGTCCGGCGACCTCGTCGACCTCGAGATCGCCGACCCTGATCAGGTCTCGACGGCTGCAGAGAAGCTCGCGGCGGTCGTGGGCGGCGACTCGTCCGAGGTCGAGGTCGTCGAGGGCCACGTCCGGGGCCGGGTCCAGCGGGCCGGCATCGTCATCCCGGGGCTGCTGCGCGACCTCGACCAGGCCGGCATCACGTTGACCTCCATCGAGGTCCGCCGCCCCACCCTCGACGACGTCTTCCTCACCCTCACCGGGCGCTCGCTGCGCGACGGCGCCTGACCCCTTCTCGACACCCCCCAAGGAGCGAGCATGACCTTCCTGCGTGAGAGCTACATCGTCTTCCGCCGCCAGATGCGGATGAACCTGCGCAACCCCGCGTGGGTGATCATCGGCATGCTGCAGCCGGTGCTCTACCTGTTCCTCTTCGGTCCGCTTTTGCGGCCGCTGGCCGACCAGCTCGGCGCTGAGAACGCGTACACGTTCTTCGTGCCGGGCCTACTCGTGCAGCTCGGCATCTTCGGCGCGTTCTTCGCCGGCTTCAGCCTCATCTCGGAGTGGCGTGACGGGGTGATCGAGGCCGAGCGGGTGACGCCCGCCAGCCGCACCGCGCTGCTTGTGGGCCGGCTGGCGCGCGACGTGCTGCAGCTGTTCGTGCAGGCGCTGATCCTCGTGGGGCTCGGATACGTCGTCGGTATGCGTGCGCCGGCCCGCGGGGTGGTGCTCGGGGTGGCCCTCACCCTGCTGCTCGGCGCTGCCTGTGCGGCGGGGTCCAACGCGCTCGCGCTGGCGACGAAGAGCGAGGACGTCATGGCACCGGTCATCAACATGGTGATGATGCCGGTGCTGTTGCTCTCGGGGATCCTGCTGCCGATGACCATCGGGCCCGCGTGGCTGCTGCGGGCCAGCGACTTCATGCCGACGCGGTGGGTGGTGGACGCGGTACGGGGGGCGTTCAGCGGCTCCTTCGCCACGTCCTCGATGGCCTGGGGCATCGGCTGGACGCTGTTCCTCTTCGCCGTCGCGGTGTGGTGGGGCACGAGCACGTTCCGCAAGGAGAACAGCTGACGGCGGTTCGAGCCGCGCGGGGCAGCTCGAACCGCGGTGGGTGGCGGCGCCCAGTCGCCTCGGGGTGTGGAACTTCGGTCCCCTCAGAGGGGACCGAAGTTCCACACACCGGCGGGACTCAGGCCCCGGCGACGACCCCGAGCGAGCGGCCGGCCCGGCGGGCGGCGTCGCGTGCGGCGGCGTGCATCTGCGCGCCCATGTGCTTGAATTCGTCGAGCTCGGGTTTGACGCCGACGAAGGTGAACTCCCGCTCGATGACGGTGAGGTCGGCCCGCCAGACGTCGCGCAGGATGCGCTCGAGTTTGCCGGTGGAGTGGTCCCACCCGTGGCGCGGCGTGCCGGGCCCGTATGCGCCGCCCCGCACGGGCCCGGCTGACCGACGCGGGTTACGACCTGGTCGTCGCCGCCGCCCCGGGGCACGCGGAGGCAGTGCGCCACTACGTCATCGACCCCCTCACGGCCACGCAGCAGCGGTGCCCGAGGTGGCCGACCGGCTCCAGCGGCGGCGGGTCAGCGACGGCGGTGGAGGCCCTGAGCTCTTCAAGCCAGAGGGTCAGGAGTAGTCGTAAAACCCGCGGCCGCTCTTGCGGCCGAGCAACCCGGCGTCGACCATCCGGTTGAGGAGGGGCGGCGCGGCATACAACGGCTCCTTGAACTCCTCGTAGAGCGAGTCGGCGATGGAGCGCGTCGTGTCGAGGCCGATGAGGTCGGCGAGCGCCAGCGGGCCCAGCGGGTGGGCGGCGCCGCGGACCATGCCCTCGTCGATGTCCTCGGCCGAGGCGAAGCCGGACTCCAGCATACGAATCGCACTGAGGATGAATGGGATCAGTAGCGCGTTGACGACGAAGCCGGACCGGTCGGGGGCCTCGATGGCGTGCTTGCCGAGGGTGTCCTGCACGAAGGTGCGGGCGCGGTCAGTGGTCCTGGCGTCGGTGAGCAGGCACGGCACCAGCTCGACGAGCGAGAGCACCGGCACGGGGTTGAAGAAGTGGATGCCGAGCACCGAGCCCGGCCGCGTCGTGGCGCGGGCGATCTTCATGATCGGGATGGACGAGGTGTTGGTGGCGAGGATCGCGTCGGGGCTGGTGACGATCTCGTCGAGCTGCTGGAACAGGGCGACTTTGACCTGCTCATCCTCGACGATGGCCTCGACGACGAGCTCACGGTCGGCGAGGTCGTGCAGATTGGTCGTGATGTGGATCCGGTCGAGCACGGCCTGGGCATCGTCGAGCTTGCCCCGCTCCTGGGCGCGGGTGAGCGAGCGGGTGAGGCGCACGCGGCCGGCCTCAACGGCCTCGTCGGACGACTCGGCGACGACGACGTCGAGCCCGGCTCGCGCGCATACCTCGGCGATGCCGGCACCCATCAGGCCACACCCGACGACGCCGACTCGCTGCATGCTCGGGAAGTGTAGGGAACCTGATCCCAGGTCAAGACCTGAGCCGCGCCGGGCCGGGTGATGGTGAGGCGCAGCCAGTCCTTGTTGTTGCTGGAGCCGTCGACCGTGATGCGCTGGAGGTTGTTCGCCGAGCCGGTGACGCCGTAGGTGGTGAGCCACTTCGTGCCGGCCGCGAGTGGCTGGTCGCTGTTGTACTGGGGCGGTCCGGGAGTGGACGGTGGGCGGACGCCGGGTCAAGGCTCCGTATGCCGGGTGTTTCGACCATGTGGGCTGCTGGGGGGAATGCCCGGGCCGGCCCTCGTGGTTGCCGCCCTCATGACGCAGAAGACATGGTTCATTACCGGCACGTCGCGAGGCTTCGGCCGCGAGTGGACGGAGGCCGCGCTCGACCGCGGCGACCGCGTGGCCGCGACGGCCCGGGACGTCTCGACGCTGGACGATCTGGTGGAGAAGTACGGCGAGGCGATCCTGCCGCTGGAGCTGGACGTGACGTCGCGGGACGACGCGTTCGCGGCGGTGCAGGGGGCGGTCAAGGTGTTCGGGCAGCTCGACGTGGTCGTCAACAACGCGGGCTACGGGCACTTCGGCTTCATCGAGGAGCTGACCGAGGACGAGATCCGCGCGCAGATGGAGACCAACCTCTTCGGGGCGTTGTGGGTGACCCAGGCGGCGCTGCCGTTCCTGCGCGAGCAGGGCTCGGGCCACATCATCCAGGTGTCGTCGATCGGCGGGATCACGGCGTTCCCTGGCATCGGGGCCTACCACGCGTCGAAGTGGGCGCTGGAGGGCTTCAGCCAGGCGCTGGCCGGCGAGGTCGCCTCGTTCGGCATCAAGGTCACGATCGTCGAACCCGGCGGGTTCGCCACCGACTGGGCGGGCCCGTCGTCCAAGCGCTCCGAGGCGCTGCCGGCGTATGCCGAGGCGCGGGACGCCGTGGACCGCGAGCGCAAGGCGCGGGCCGGCGCTGGTGGGCCTGGTGACCCAAAGGCTTCTTCGGCCGCTCTTCTGCGCATCGTCGACGCGGAGGAGCCGCCCCTGCGCGTGTTCTTCGGCACAACGCCGATCGACGTCGCCAAGGCCGACTACAAGTCCCGCATCGAGACGTGGGAGAAGTGGGACGACGTGTCGAAGCTGGCGCAGGGCTGAGGCTGCTGCAGCCGTCTGGATTGCTCGCTGGCGCCGGCTGGCCGCCCCGGGTTCGGGGTGGTCGGCGGCCACTTCTGCTTGGGTATAGTTGGCGCTCGCCGGAGCCATCCGGCGGTTGTCTGTCCGAGGTCTCGCCACCTCGGTCAGACCCGGCCAGGTAGCTCAGTTGGTACGAGCGTCCGACTGAAAATCGGAAGGTCGGCGGTTCGACCCCGCCCCTGGCCACCTCCTAAAACCGCAGGTCACAGGCTTGTGACCTGCGGTTTTGCTATTCCTGGCCGTCGCTGTGAGGCCGTCGTGCGACAACTCGTGCAACATCTCTGGTGACCGTACAAACCGGACATTGACCCTTGGTGACCGAGAGTTGTTGCACGAGTTGTTGCACGAAACGCTGGCAACACGGGGGGCCCTGATCGGGGTGCGGCGAGGGCGGGCCGCCTCATAGCCCTCACGCAGGATCGCGAGGTTCACGCCGAAACCCTGGTTCGCGGCCTAGGGTTCCCGCGATCGACTGGAAGACGAGGTCCAGCGACGCCCCAATGTTGACGAGGTCGATCGTGGTCGTAATCTGGCCGAGGACGCAGGACTGGACCGGGATCGCGTGCCGGGTGCGCAGGTCGTCCAGCAACCACAGCAGGCGCCACGTGGTGTCGGAACTCGGCTGAGCACGGAAATCCGCCTGCCGACTGATGATGTGGGCGGGACACTGGCGGGTAAAGGTCCCAATTGGCCCTCCAGCACAGAATGGTCTGTACGTTCATCAGCATGCTTGTGGCGTCGTGGTCGAGAAGTCGGGCCTACCTGCAAGGCGAGCATCATGCTTGACCCGAAGGCACCCGAGCTTAGCCCGGCACAGGTCATCTCCCATTACTCCGGTGATCAGTGGGAGGAGTTCGTAGACGAACTGGTGGAAGGGATAGAGTCCGCCCCCGGGTACCTTCTCGTGAAGCGGATGGGTGGCCCCGGTGACCTCGGCATCGACGTGGCCGGGTTCAAGACCACAAACGGTCTCGAAGGTCCGTGGGACTGCTACCAGTGCAAGCAATATGCGGGCCCCTTGCAGCCGTCCGACGCGTGGCCAGAGATCTTGAAGATCTTCCGTGCGGTCGTAGCCGGGGATTGCGTCATGCCAGACGCGTACATATTCGTCGCACCCAAGGGAGCCGGACTGAAACTCAACAAGATGTTGAGCCAGCCGACAAAGGCCAAGGAGGAGTTCATCAGTTGGTTGGCGACGTACGCGCCCACCCCAGCAATGAACGCCGACGAGCGCACGACGGTCGATGAGCTCGTCGCCGCGACGGACTTCGCGAGGTTCGACGCGCTCCAAGCTCGCCATGTGATCTCGATGCACGCCGCCACGCGATACTACGCACTCCGGTTCAATTCGCCGCTCCCCGAGCGCCTTGAACCCGAGGTGGTGCTCGGCGCGTACACCGGGGATGAGAAGCGGTACGTTGACCAGCTGGTGGCGGCATACCGGCAAAGGCACCCCGCCGATAGCCTAGATCGAGACACCGTGGCCGTGCACCCGGTTCGGGGCGGGCACTTCAAGAGGCAGCGGCGAGCGTTCTTCCGGGCCGAGTCCCTGCGGGTGTACGCACGCGAGTCGACACCGGAGGGGACGTTCGAGGCTCTCCAGGCTGATGTGCACGCCGGCGTGGTGGAGCTCGCCGAGTCAGACCACGCGGACGGGTACAGCCGCGCGCAGGCGGTCCTTCAGGCGTCGGCGAGCATCGACCTGATCAGCCATCGGCTCATAGAGCGCGCGGACCTGGACGACCGGAAGGGTATCTGCCACCAGCTCGTCAACGACGAGCGCCTAACCTGGGTCGAAGAACCGTGATCAGCCCATTCAACTCTCCCGTCGAGGTCGGCGTCCGGGTACTCGCCGTTCTCGCTGAGTCCTACCCACGCGCACTCGACCTGGGTCAGCTCGTCATGCTTGACCATCTAGTCCTCAACACGGCTGACGTCGGCGGCCCCGAGAGTCTGCATCCGCCGCTGCCGACGCGCATCGGGCAGCTGACAACTAAGCGGGCCTCCGTTGACCGGGGCATCCGAGTGCTTTTGAGCGCAGGACTAGCGAAGGCGTTCGCGACAGTGGACGGCCTGACGTACCTGGCCGACGACTCCTCGCTCCAGTTCCTCAACCTGCTGGAGTCTGCGTACGCGACACAGCTTCACGAACGCGCGATCTGGGTCATCGCCGAGTTTGGCGGGCTGTCCGAGGCGGAACTGCGCGGCCGGTTCCGGAGCATCTTCGACGCGTGGGTCGAGGAGTTCGACGCGGATGAAAGCACGAGAGAGAACCCGTGAGCGACCGCATCTCCGTCACCCACCTGGCGTTCGTCGGCCACGGCCGGCCCGACGCGAGCGTCGAGTTCGGACCGAATGTGACCATCGTCCGGGGTCCTTCGGACACCGGCAAGTCATTCATCGCCGACACGATCGACTTCATGTTCGGGGCACAGCACCTTCGCGAAATTCCCCAGCTAACCGGGTACACCACGGTGCTCCTGGGCCTTGAACTTCCCGGCGAGAAGTTTGTCACCATCACCCGGCAGGTCTCCGGCGGCGGGTACACCGTCTACATCGGGACCCACTTCACGGTTCCCGCCGACCAAGAGGGCGAAAACCTCGCCGCCGCCCACGACCCTCGCAACGACGGCGGCCTATCCAACTACATCCTCGACAAAATCAACCTTAACGGTCGGCAGCTCCGGAAGAACGTGAACAACAAGAAGGTCTCGTTCACATTGCGTCACCTCGCTCACCTCACTGTCATCGGCGAGACGCGCATGCAGTCGCGCATCGCGCCGCCCCTCACTGGCCAGTACACGGATCGGACGACCGAGGTCTCAGCTCTCAAACTCCTGCTTCTCGGCGAGGACGACTCGGCCCTGGAGGAGGTCGTCCCCACAACCGAGCGTCGTACCATTGGCCGAGCGAAAGGTGAGGTCGTTGAGCAACTCCTGGCCTCGGCCCGGGGGAAGATCGACAATACCCCGGACGTGGAACAGCTCAAGGCCCAGCTAGCGAACCTGAACGCGACAATCCGCGAAGTCGGCGAAGGCATCGATGCCGCCACACGCGCGCGCGTGACCGCTGCACAGCGTCTCGCAGCTCTCCAGGCTGCACGTACACAAGTCCAAGGTCGCGCCCGGGAGATTGGCGCGTTGAGTTCACGGTTCGACCTGCTCACCCAGCAATACGACTCCGACCTAGCGCGCCTCGAGATGGTCTCCGAAGCCGGGGACCTGCTTGGGTACTTCTCGCCGGAGACATGCCCGTTCTGCGGCGCCGAATTCGAGCACCAGCACTCAAACCTGGAGTACGGCACCGACACCACCGCCTTCGCGGTTGTCATAGCGAGCGAAGGTGCCAAGACCGCAGCACTTCGCGGCGACCTCCAGCAGGCCATCGAGGACCTGCGGACTGAAGCTGGGCGACTCCGCACCCGGAATCGGGACCTTGGCGAGTCCATTGCTGCCGGCGAGACCGCCCTACGCACGGCTGAGGAAGAGCTTCGACCACGCAAGAACGGGTTCGACCAACTCCTGGGCACCCGTTCCTCGGTCGAGTCCGCCATCGCGGTGCATCAACAGATTGCCGACCTGGAGCAGATGCGTGCTCAGATTGATGAAGAAGCGAAGCCGAAGCGGGCCGAACCGGTGGACCCGCTCCCGCTCGCCGCCGCCGGGCGTTTCTCGACCGCGATCCAGGACAGACTCCGCGACTGGGGCTTTCCTGGAGCTGACAGCGTGCGGTTCGACCGAAACGAGTTCGACATTGTCGACGAAGAGCAGCTACGGTCATCGCACGGCAAAGGAGTTCGAGCGGTCCTGCACGCCGCATTTACTCTCGCACTCGCCGACGTGTGTCAAGCCAACGACCTCCCCCATCCTGGTTTCGTGGTGCTTGACTCGCCGCTAGTCACATACAAACCGCCGAAGAAGGGCGAGACGCACGAAGCCGACGACGAGTCCGCCCAGCGGCTCGACGACTCGTTTGTCGCGCGGTTCTATCGAAGCGTGCAGCAGACCGAGAAGGTCCAGATCATCATCATGGAAAACACCGACCCCCCCGAGGAACTTGCGGCCGAGACGATCGACATCGAATTCACCGACAGCAACGAGGGCCGCCGCGGTTTCCTCGCAACAACCCCGAAGAAGAACTAAAACCACCGCCCTTCCCGCTCGCGCCGAGCTCTACGGTCACTGTGGGAGAAGCGAATCGCACGGATCTCCTCCAAGGTCGGCATGGAGTCAATATTGCACCTTGACCTCACCAAGTAGGTCTCGAGGCGTGCGACAAAAGGCCGCCCTCCGCAGGCGCTCACGCTGTCGGGCCTACACCCCTGAGGCCGCGGCAATACCCCAGCCGCGGTGCGGTGGAACAGGGGTGGCTCCGCGCCGGGCACGTCCGGTCGATGGCTGGGTTTAGGCAATTTCTGCACGGTTACCCTTTCGGGACAGTCAGTTTCGTTTCAGGCCGTGCCGAAGCGCATTCAGACTGTCGTGCTCATCTGCCTTCTGAGTGTCTGTTGGGCTCCAAACGAATTGCTCCTCACAAGCGAGGCCGCAGCGGACCACCACACGTCGACAATTCGGGTAGCGATGTCAGCCTTCCTCAGGACTCGTACAACAGGGCGATGTCGGACGTGTAGTACTCCATCGGCGACTTCTTGCCGGCGAGGATCGCGTCGCGGACGCTGGCGGCCTGAAGATCCAGGGTCTTCATCACCGGCCCCACCTTGCTCACCGCCTCGATGCGGTGGAACTCAGACCCGTACTCCTTCGCGAACGCTGCGAGCCCCTGCAACTTGACCAACGAGTCCGCTAGATGATGACCGTGGGGGTCGACAATGGACGGCCGCACCTGACCTTTGACTTCGTTAAAGAAGATGAAGTCAGGGTGCATCGACCGCCAGTTGCCGACCTCGTCCCGGTACGAGACACCGAGCGAGTCGACGGCCTGACGTGCCGGGTTGCGGTACCACGCGACGCAGTCCTTTCGAGCGAGCTCCCCAGCAACCACGGCCCGCTCCCACGCATTGAGGCTGCCGATCGGGCACTGTCCGTGCTCGTCCGCCATGAGGTGCCGGTCAACCAACGGGGCCTTCCCCAGCTGGCCCGTCTCGTCAAGCGTGTCGTAGTCCTCGATCCGAGTTCGAGGCCGCTGCAGCTGTCCCCGGCGAGGCTCGGTCGCCAGGGCCCGGATGTCCTCGTACTCCTGCTTGCGCTCGTCATTGAGGCCGAGGATGTCGATGCGGTGCTCAGCGAACCACCGGTCGGCCAAGTCGTCGGCCTCGCGGTCGACGCGCGCTCGCACTTCAGGTACGTACGCCAACGCGCTCGCGGCGACATATGCCTCACGCAGGCCGTCGTCGTTGTCCGAGTCGTCGGGGCCTGCGAGGTGGTCCACATAGGACGTCGCGATGTCCCCACCGAACGCCTTCTTCGCGTCGTTGAAGGCGACTCGGATGGCTCGATCGTCAGCACGCTCCACGAAGTCGGCGTACGTCAGCTTTGACCCCCGCATCTGACCCGAGATGGTCTGCCCGCGCACCGCCCACACCTCCTCGATCGCCCTCTCCACCTGCCTGGCGTACCGGATCCGGTACGCGTCAAGGATCGAGTGCATCTCCGACGCCACCTCGCGAAGGGCACCAGTGCGAAGCCCGTCGCTCGACAGAGCCTGCGCGAGCGCTACGAGCCGCTTCGTCGGGGCCGCACCACGCTGTGGCATCGTCATCGTTGGCAATGCGCTCCAGCAAGTCCACACCTCCTCGCCGATCGCCGGGTTGACGACGAGGTTTGCCGGGTTCAGCACCGTCTTCTTGGCTGGTTCCACGAAGTCCTGCTGTCCGGTGAGGAACCTAACGACGTGTCCGGCCGTCGTCCGGTCGAAGAACGGAAGAATGCACTCGACCGAGTTCAGCCGTTCATCCCCCGGAATACGGCGGGCCAATGGGTTGCGAACCATCCGACCGAGCAGCTGCGTGATGTGGGTGTGGTCCTTCGCCGGCCGGAACGACACCATGACCTCGGCACGCGGGCAGTCCCACCCGGTCGAGATCGCGTCCTTGGCAACGAGCACTCGCACGTGTGACCGGTCCTGCACAACCTGGGGCTCGATCCAGTCCACCTCCCACGTGCCGAATTTCTGGAGCGTGTGGTCTCCGAAGACGTGCCGCACGGCATCGCCCTGCAACTCGGGGATCTCCCGGAAGATTTCATCGAGCGCCATGCCGACATCGTCAGCGTCAGGCGTGTTGGGCGTCTGAAGTATCAACAAGGGCCTGACGACATCCGCCGCACCCTGCGACGAGGCGTACCTCGCCCACCGGTCCGTCGCCTCCCGGAGCTTGCGCGCCGCTCGACGGACGAGCACCGTGTCGAAGTTCCCCGCCTCGGCCGGGATGTCGAGCACGATCGTGTCCTTCACGAGGCCCGACTCCTGGACCCGAAACCCGTCCACCGTGACCATTGGGAATTCGCGGCGCTTCTGCTCGGCCTGCGCCTCCTCCATGGCCTCCCTGAAGCGACTGATCGTCGCTGAGATCCCCCAGACGATCGGGATGGGGGGGTAGGCAGCATGACCGTTGACGAGCCGGCGCACAATCGTGGGCTTGTCCGAGTTCGTCTTCGCGTTGAACCCGCGGTGCGCCTCGTCGAGGATCAGATAAACGGTGCGCTCGGGGTTGTCGATCGTGTTCGAAATCGTCTCCCAGATCGTCCACCCCTGCATGTCCGGCTGGGCCGCCATTCCCGGAAGCTGATCAACGTCCGGGTCGTCGACGTGGCCACGCGTCAACAGCGAGTTCTTCGTCAGCTTCCCGGTGTTGAGGAAATACACCTTGCCTGGCTCTAGGATCGGCTTGGCGAACGGCGGCTGGATCGTCACAAGGTCGGTCGCGACGAGCTGGTCGGACGCCTCCATGAGCCGGAACCGCGTCTGGTCGTTAAGATTTGGGTCGTCCGAGAACCAGATGACGACCGCCCCCGGGTTGGGATCGAAATCCAGGTCCGCGTTGCCGTAAAAAAGCGCCTCGATAACCGCGGCGGCGATAACAGTCTTGCCGGCCCCCGTCGTCGCGGTGAGTGAGAAAGACGACTCGATGCCGTCCCGGTGGTAACCGGTGTGTGCGCGCTCGAGAGTTGCGAGGACGTCCGCAACGGCCTCTGCCTGGTAGTCCTTGAGGGTGAACTTCACCGGGCGCCCCTTCCGGCCTCGATCTCGAAGTTGCGGAGGTATGCCTCGTACAGCCGGACCGGCTCGACATGGTCCGGAAGTCCTCTGACGACGGACTGGAAGAGCCGCTCGTCGTCCGTGATGACAAATGCCATCGTGCTTCTCTCGTTCGCGGCGATGGCCTCGATGAACTCTTCGGTCCGGTCGAGGTCCGCGAGCACACCGTAGACGTCGGCGACATCCCAGCCGGCGCTCACGTCGTAAATCCGCCGACCCACCGAACCCGCCCGCAGCCACAGCATGGGGGCGATCCGGACGAATTCCCGGTGACTCGACACCCGCAGCGGCGCCTCGTAGGTCAGCGTGAAGAACTCGACGTTCTCCTCAAAGCCGTCGGCCATCGGGAACTCGTCGTTGAACCTATAGTCACCCTTGATAGCCTCACCCGACGGGGTCTTGCCGGTGATGGCTGCCTCAACGCGGGGCTTGGTGATGTAGTCACTGATTCCCCACAGTTCCCATTGAGCATCTCCTGCACGAAGCCCCTTGTCTCGAAGCCCCCTCTGCTCCTCGTAGGAGACTTCGTTGTTGGTTATGGAGATTGAACGACGTCGTCCATTATCTTGTCTATTAAGCCGCATCACGGCATGAGCCGTGGTGCCGGACCCAGCAAAGAAATCTACAATTGTTGCATCGGGCTTTCCCAGCACAAAGAACCGCAGCACGTCCTCTACCGCGAAAAGCGACTTGGGAAACGGAAATCTGCGACTCGGAATCAGGGCTGCAAGCAGCTTCGTCCCCCCACTCTCGGCATTATGTGCAGCCACGTTCCAAACTCGCTTGGGAATCACTCCCTTTGCGGATCGATATGTCGCGATGACAGACCCATCGTCGTCTCGACCCTCCAGTTCGACATCTCCGTTCGCAATGGCCGCCACAGTGCCACTAGTCAGATACTGGATGGCGGCGGACCCCGCCGCGGGCCTCGCGTTCCGAGCCCTCAGGTAACCATTGGCTAAGTAAGTCCTGGCGGTGTCGGGGGTGATGCCCCACAGCCCCTCCGTTCCGTCTGGAAGCAACGGCCAAACGGCAAAGGTTTCGGATGGGGCCGCCACCCCGCGACGATCTACCTCATTAGTGACGAAGTCACCGACCGAATGAAGCTGTCCAGTCTTCCTGGAGATATATATTGGATAGAACTGCTTGGGGCGTGCTCCTCTGCGAGCGGTCGGCTCGCGCCTTCTAAGGCCAAGCCAGTCAACGGGTTTACCTACTTTCGCTGACGCCGACCGTGATTCGTCCAGCATGTTCGACTCGCCGAGTCCGACCTCCTGGCAGCCAAAGCGAACCGTAAAAATGTACTCCTCGACCCGCGAGAACTGACCAAAACGGGCTACCCCTTTAGCGCTGATCACCGAAGTGACCATCTCAATTTTCCCGTGCGGGAACGTTTGTTCGAGTAGCAGACCAAGCCGGAGGCACTCCTTCTCGTCAATGGTGACGATAAGAACGGAGTCGTCCGGATTGAGCAATTCCTCGGCAAGGAGAAGCCGTCGCTCTATAAAGGCGAGCCACTTCGAGTGTCGATAGTGATCATCTGACTCCACATAGTCGTTGTTGTACTTCCAGTCTTTGGCGCCTGTGTTATAGGGAGGGTCGATGTAGATGCAGTCGACCTTGCCGCGGTGCGTGAAGAGCAGGGTCTGGAGCGCGTGGTAGTTCTCCGCGTTGATGACAGTGTGGAAGGGCTTTTCGCCTCCCCGCTCAACCGTCCCGGTCGACACGAGCCCCGGGTAGATGGGGTCGCGGAACTCGGCAACAACGACGAGGTCGTCAAACGCAGCCGAGCGCTCAGCACCGTCATCCGTTAGGGAGACCAGCGCGGCCGTCCGAAGATCGCCGGCGTCTGTGATCGCCGTGACCCGCCACAGCCGATCGTTGTCCTTGGAGCGGTTCTTGCCTCGTGGCGTGAGGACCCGAACCTTGTCTCCCTTGCGGGCAGGACGACCTGGGAGCTCGACTACCTCCGGCACGTGGCGCTCAAAGTTGAGACCGAAGGCGCGCCGGTCATTAACCCTGCCTGTTCACCGAACGTGGTCCGACACGCGGCCTGGAAACGCGAAAGTGCCTGTCGCACAACGAGATACTGGACTTCTTGACGGTTCAGTAGGCTCGAGTGGAAGGCACCTCGCGAGTGA
>JAABUT010002084.1_pt1 | contig 20366 bp, 19 predicted proteins | sample 5559281 | NCBI WGS metagenome assembly JAABUT01 (sample SAMN10711880, study PRJNA513359) | rock metagenome | isolation source: Antarctica rocks | place: Antarctica: Victoria Land, Ricker Hills nord | collected 2016-01-04
CCGGCAGCGGCCGGTGCGCCTGGTCCATGCTCTGCTCGTCGGAATCCATGGCCTCGGGAACCGTCAGGAGTTGCGGCGCTCCAGCAGCACCGCGCCGACCACCACCGCGACGACCGCGTAGAGACAGAACACTGCGAAACCCGTCCACGGTGCCAGACTGCCAGCATCGGCGTGCTGCGTGTACAGGTCCGAACCGGCATTGCTCGGCAGGTAGGGCGAGATGTTGTCCTGCCAGCTCTGCGGCAGGATGTTCATGATTCCCGGCAGCACGAGCAGCAGCCCGACCACGGCAGAGATTCCCCCGGCGGTCGATCGGATGATGAAACCGAGCGCGACGCTGAGCAGGCCGACGACGGTCAGGTAGAGACCGGTGCCGATGACCGCTCGCAGCGCTCCGGGTGCCGAGATGGTGGTGCCGTGACTTGCCAGACCGGCCTGCCCGAGCCAGAACGCGGCGAAGGCCCCGATTTCCATCACCACGAATGTGGCCAGGCCGAATACCAGCAGTTTCGCCCACAGCACCGGTAGTCGTTTCGGCACGGCTCCGAGAGACGATCGGATCATTCCGGTGCTGTACTCGCCGGAGATCACCAGAACGCCGAGCACGGCAACGGCGAGTTGCGCGAAGTTGACGCCGCCCAGACTCGAATCCACCGGATTGAATTCGGCCAACCGGCCGGGGCGCATGCGGCTCCAGTTGCTGTTGGTGACAATTCCGATGATCAGGCCGAGAACGGGCAGTGCTGCGAAGGCCAGCCCCATGGTGATCCAGCTGGACCGCAGCGTCCGCAGCTTCACCCACTCCGAGGCGATCACGCGCCGTTGCGAAACAGGCTGCACCGCAACAACCCGACGACTTCCGATGGTCGGTCTTGCCGACTGGGTGATAGTCATGCCGCTTCCGTTTCTGATTCGATCCGGCCGCCGTGAAATTCGACGGTGTCGTTGGTCAATTCCATGAAGGCCTCTTCCAGCGAGGCCTGTTTCGTCACCAGTTGATGAATGGGGATGGCGGCCTTGAAGGCGGTGTCGCCGATCTCCTCAGCGGTCAGGCCGGTCACCTCCAGCTCACCGGTGTGGCTGCTGGACACCGATACCTGCGGACCGGCAAGAAGATTGCTCAGTTCGGTGGCGTTGGGCGTGCGGACCAGGACGGATGAGCCGCCGGCAGAATTGATGATCTCGGCAATCGGCTTGTCGGCGATCAATTTCCCCTTGCCGATGACGACGAGATGCTCGGCGGTCTGCGCCATTTCGCTCATCAGATGGCTTGATACGAAGACGGTGCGGCCTTCCGCCGCGAGCGACTTCAAAAGGTTGCGGACCCACAGCACCCCGTCCGGATCCAACCCGTTGACCGGCTCGTCCAGAATCAGCGTCTGCGGGTCGCCCAGCAGGGCGGCGGCGATGCCCAGCCGCTGACCCATGCCCAGGGAAAAGGCTCCCACCCGCTTCCGCGACACCTCGGTGAGCCCGGCGAGTTCGATGACCTCGTTCACCCGCTTCTTGGAGATGCCGTGGGTGGCAGCCATTGCCAGCAGATGGTTGTACGCGGAACGGCCCGTGTGGACGGCGCGCGCCTCCAGCAACACGCCCACCTCCTGCAGGGGGGCCGAAAGATCGCGATAGGACTTGCCGTGGACGGTCACCGACCCCCGGGTCGGCCGGTCCAGGCCGATGATCATTCGCATCGTGGTCGATTTGCCGGCCCCGTTGGGGCCGAGGAAGCCGGTCACGATTCCCGGTTCGAGATTGAAATTGAGGCCGTCGACGACGGTCTTGTCGCCGTACCGCATGGTGAGGTCGGTTGCTGTGATCATGCCCGGAACGCTACGGACGGTTCGGCGGCTGCGCGTCAGCCTCGGGACTGATCTTGTCGCATCGCCTGTACGACTGCGGGATGACGCTGCGTTCGGCTCGGTGGTTTCCTCGGCAGTGCCGGTCGCTCAGCGCAGGATGCAGTCCCCGCAGTAGGAGTTGGCCGGCGGAGAATGCGGGCCCGGGGTGGTTCGGTAGATCAAACAGCAACTGCGTCGTCGGAAATCTGAACCCGGCCGGCCGGTGAAGGTACCGGCCAGCGCGGGCAGCGACAGCAGGTGGGTGCCGAGCGCGGCGGCGCGTCCGGCCAGGTCTCCTCGCGCGGTTGCAACTGTTGTCACTGCACCGGCAATGACCGAAGCAACGTTGCCCCACAACACCTCTCGTGACACTGACAGCGCTGCCGTGCGTTCCACCAACGTCGCGATCGATGTGTCCAGTGCGTGTTCGGCGGCCGGGCCAGGGGCTGGAGAGTCGATCTGCTGAGGGCCGACCGCCGTCGTTGGGATGAATAGCGGCAGCGCACCACCGACAACCGGTTGATAGAGCGCGTCGCCCAGGTCGAGCCGGTAGCCCAGCAGTGCGGCGCCGAAGGCTGGACAGAACAGCCGAGCCGCGAGCCCCAGTTGGCCGACTGACGCGGCGACCCGGAATTCGGGGACCTCGACGGATACCCCGGCCACTGCCAGCGCTGCCTGAACCTGCCGGTATCGCGCCACCAGCGTCGGCGAGCCGTCCAGCAAAGAGGTGACCGGCAACCAGGGTTCGGTGCCGGCCGGCGCGGACGCGCCGGTCAGCAGGCCGAAATAGGCGCCGAGCCCGCCGATCTCCCCGATGGAACGCCGAGCGAATTCGCCGTCGGCGTCAAGCCCGCGGAACCGTTGCTCAGACAGTTGCGTTTTCCCTGTTCGAAGGCCGCTTGCCACCAGGCCGCAGGAGACGCTCGGCGAGCGGTGCGAAAATCAGTCCAATCGCCGACCACAGGACCACCTGGGAGCCGACCGAGAAGAGCCGGAACTCGTACAGGTCGTTGGCCGGAAAGCCGGGAAAGACGATGGCTCCCTTGGCATTCGTCAGCGGCAACGGCGTTTCGGTTGCGTGCGCGCCGTACTCCTGGACATTGGTGGCCAGCATGCCGAGGTCCGGCAGCAGGATCATCACGATTCCGATGGCCACCACGAACGCGGCACCGGCCACCAAGCCGGCGTTCCAGTTGCCGAATCGCGTCTGCAATTTCCGGCCCAACCACACGGCTAGCCCCAGCGAAACTATTGAGGCGACAAGCATCATCAGATAGAGCCCGGTGCGGGATCCGAGGGTGTCCTCGTGGCCGATCGCCGGTGGGTTGGCCGGGTATTTCAAGAATGGAACCAGAAATACCGCCACCAAGCCGCCCAGCGCCACCAGTACTGCCAAGGTCCGCGGGCGCAGATTGCCGGTTCTGCCCAGGCACAAGGTGTAAACCACGGAGAACAGGGTTCCCATGGCCGCACCGAAAAGGATCAGCCCCACTCCGATGCCGAGATTGGCTTGCAGGGTGCGACTGAAAACCTCCGGTTGGACCGGATAGACCGGTCGTCCCGCAGCCTTGTCCAGTGCAGCCTGCGCGGCTTCTCGTCCGGCTTGGTAGTCGATGGCACGACCGATCACCGGCTCCGCGAAAATCCGCGCGAATAGTACGGCGAGCAGGCCGGCGATCGCACCGGACAACAATCCTCGCAGCAGAAGTCGTTTCGTCATGTTCGGTTGTTCGTCATCGGAGCGGGCCTGTTCCTTCCGGCCCGGCGATCAGTGACAGGGGAAGCCGATGAAATGACGGGCGTCGTGGACGAATTCGTGCACGTTGGAACTGCTGCCGAAGATGGAGGTGGCGCCCTGCTCTATTCCCACGAAGTAGTACACCGCCAGGGCCAGCAAGGTAGCGGTGACCAGCCACATCGCGGACTTCGAGAGCGGAATGGCGACCGTGGTGGGTACGGTCCGCACCGTCGCCGTCGAGCTCGTCATTGTCAGGCTCGTCGTTGTCAGGCTCATGGGTGTGCTCATGTGGGGCTCCTTCCGGGATCCAGCGTCCCGAGTTGTTGGGCATCGCGATGGCCAAAGATCTGACTCACCTGTCCGGCCGGCGGGCGGGCTCCTGACAGCGGAGCCCGGTTCCCCGAATTGCAGAACAGGTTCACAGTGGCGCGACCGTGCCGGACTTCCACCGGCTTCCTCGTGCCATCACGTACCGGGAACCGTAGCCCTTGACCGGGTTCAGGGCAATGCTTTACGACGCGAGTACCGAAGTCCGACTGGCCCGACCACGCGGGCGCGTGGTGTTGGATGGAGCCATGAGCAGCCCCGACTCCAACGAGCCGCACGACATCGCCGACACGGTCATGTTCCGCCGCTTCGTCGAAGACAGCCCGCAGCCCGCATCCGGCATCCGCAATCAGAAATGGCTGTGGGTGCTGATCGCCGTGATCGTCTTCATCGTCGTGGTCGTCGGAATCGCGCTGTTGCAACGCTGATCAGTGCCGGCGATGGTCCTGGATCGTGATGCGGGGACCGAAACGCGGCTTGAAGGCTTGCCCGCTGACCTGCAACAACCGGACCGCGCGGTGCCGATGGGGGCGCAGCGGTTCCAGATACTCGACCATTTCGGCGTCGTCGATCGGGCGGCCGAGCATCGTCCAACCGATGATGCCGGACAGGTGGTAGTCGCCGACCGACAGGGCGTCAGCATTGCCCAGGGCCCGCTGACCCACCTCTGCCGCGGTCCACTCCCCCACGCCGGGAACCGACATCAGCCGGCGTTGCGCATCCTGCGGGCTCAACTCTGAGCAGCGTTCCAGCTGAACACTGACACGCGCACACGAAACGATGGTGCGCGACCGTTGTGGATCGACACCGGCACGGTGGAATTCCCAGGACGGAATCAGCCGCCATTGCTCCGCGGTGGGCGGAACCCGCATCGCGGACGGCGCGGGGCCTGGTGCCGCCGGTCCGTACCTGGTCACCAGCACGTACCAGGAGTGGAAAGCCTCCTTACCGGTGACCTTCTGCTCCAGTACGGCGGGCACCAGTGACTCCAGCACTCGCCCGGTTCGCGGAATGCGCAGGCCCCGGTGCCGGCGGTGGGCGTCGACGAGCTTGGGATGATCGGGCTCGAACGAGCTGTTGTCGTCGCTGTCGCCGAGTAGTTCGCTCAGCCCCGCCAACAGCTCACCGGAGCCCGAACCCCAAGCCTGGCAACGCACTTCGTGCGTACTGAGCTGGGAGAGCCGGTACGTCACCGGGCCTGACGGCATCGCCGACGTCCGCCAGATCGACCCGTCGGCAGCCAACTGGTGACAGGGGTCGCGAGACCCGTGCCGGAGCGGACCGATGGTGGCAGCGAGATCGACCGGACGCGCGGCCTCGTGCACGAACTCACCATCTGGACTCTGCCTCATCTTGGTTCGAACTCTAGTTGACGCCGCCTCCGGTTCCCGGCGAAGGTGTGTTCGTCGCGGCCGTCGGCAACGTGATGCAGAATGGGCCAGATGCCGCGACAGCCGATCTACGTCGAGACGTTGATCAAGGCCGACCTCGACCGGGTCTGGGAGTTGACCCAGGACACTGATCTGCACCACCGTTGGGATCTTCGTTTCAGCAAGATCACGCCGACCGGTACCACCGACGATGGCTCGAGCCGGTTTCGCTACGAACTGCACATACCTGCCCACCACATCCTCGGCACCGGAATCTCCCTGGGGGAGCGCCGACGGCCGGACGGAACGCGCACGTCCGCTCTGCGCTTCACCACCCGCGACCGACTGTCACCCCTTGGGGACGGCCGTGGCTACTGGCGCTACGTACCGACTTCGAGCGGAATCCGGTTCATCACCGGCTATGACTATCGCCCTGGTTGGGGCAGGGTGGCCGATTCGGTTGGCATTCGCTGGCTACTCGGTTGGATGACCGCCTGGAGCTTCGATCGGTTGCGGATCTGGGCCGAGACCGGGCAGCCACCGGAGACGTGGCGCATCGGTTCGGTACTGGCCTTCTGGCGCGCAGACCGGCCGCGCGCGTCGCGCTGCCGTCGCCGACCCCTTCGCGGACAAGCCATGGACGATGCCCCATCCACCCTCGACACGCTCCCGGCGCCGTGATGTCTATTTTCGCCGAGGCGATGGGAGCCGACTTCGACCGGCTGCATCCGATGCTGCAGCGACGTTTCGGAATGGGCTTGGAATCCGGCTATGCCTGCGTCGGGACCGGTGTGATGACATCGATCCGCCGAGGACCCTGGTGGACGCTGCCATTTCTTCATCTCGGCAAGGTGCGCAATATCCTGATCCCAGACGTCGGGCGGAATGTGCCGTTCGTCATCAAGAACTTTCCCTACCGCGACCCCTACGGTCGCGAAACCATCACCTTTGCCCGTGAGTACCGCCTCGGTCGCCGGCCTAGCCGCTTCGACGCAACCATGATCATCCACAACGGGCGGCTGATCGACTATCTCGGCACCCACCAGCATCTCGCTGTGGATCTTGACCTACAGGCCACCGGTGACGGCTCGCTGCTGTTGACCACCCACCAGCAACGCTTCTACGAGGGGCGAGTGGGTTTCCGCTTCCCTCTGCTGCTCAGCGGTGAGGCCACGCTTCACGAGAGCTACGACGACGACGCCGAAGTCTTCCGAGTCTCGCTCGAGGTCAGGAATCGGATCCTGGGTTTCCTCTTCGGTTACGACGGTGAGTTCCGGTGCGAGTTCATGGCGGCCACCGACGCTCCAGCTGAACTCAAGCCCGTGCGCCACGAGCGCCGCACCTGAACCGGCTCGCTGGGTGACACCTGAACTTCGAGTCGCGGTCGATTGCCGGGCGAGCGGAAGCGATGCGCGAGCCGTCCACAGACGGCGGCGCTCCGATCAGACCCGTTGTCGAGCAGGCGATGGCAGGTGCTCAGTTCGAACCGAGCACCTGGATCTCTGAGATTGCCGTGTAGCCGCGGCTGCCAGGACTGGTGATGCCGGTGATGGTGACGCTCAGGTGCCGGGTGGTCAGGTGCACGGCCTGCGACTGGATCGACGGAATCGGCTGGAACCGTTGCGCGACAGGTGGTTGACCGGGCGCGGACCACCGCACCGACGCGATCCGGCGATTCTCGGTGAACCATGCTTCGTGGGTCGACGGGTCGTTCTTCGCGTAGCCCGGGACCAGGCCGACCGAAGTGATGGTCACCGGGCGGGCGAAGGTGAGGACGATGGTGCGGCCGGTCAGATCGCCGGCCGCCCGCCACGCAGTGTCGAGTCTGCCGTCACTGAGATTCATGGACCGGAAGGACACCGGCCGACCGGCCGCGTCGTGACCGTCGGGTGCAGTCGAGGGCACCTGGATCGACTGCGGGAGCAATGGTGTCGGCCTGGCTGCCGCCGGCAGCGTCGGCCGGCTCAGGTGGTGGGTCGCCGACGACACCGCGGCGGCGGGATGCGAAGGCGCGCCGAACACCGCGGCAGTACGGGAAGTGGCTGCCCCACTGCCGATCAGGTGAACGGACGAGCCGAAGATCACCAGCACCAACGGCACGATCAGCCGCGGCAGCCATTCGTTCGGGTGCACGTCCGTGGCCAGCAGGTGGCGGTTGGGTCCGATGGCGTGGTGGGTGTCCCAGCGCACCCCGCGGCTCTTGAGCAGGGAAATTTCGTACCAGCTCAGCGCGAGCATCACTACGCCACCGAACACGCCCGACCCGCTGATCCAGTGATCAAGAGGGCTGCCATGGTCGCCCACCGCCACTGCGTTCAGAACGACTGCGGCGACGGCCACGAATCCGGTCACCATTGCCGGCAGGAACGGATGCACATCAGCAGCCCGGAACTGGAAACGAACCCCCAGCAGCAGCGCCCAGAGGGCAGCGGGCACCAGCGACAGCGCCGCGACCGTGATGATCGCCGACCACAATCGGTCATTGGCCATCATCGAAGTGTTGGAAAACCGCCATGCTGCCAGCGCCAGGATTGTCAGCGGCGCGGCCGTCACCGACAGGCCGATCAACAGTGGCTTCATCGCCGCACCCGCGACCCGAGCCCGCTGTCCCTGGCCGGCCATCGCGACCAGGACCACGCCGGCCGGAACGAAACACAGAATTGCCAGAACCACCTTGGCGTAGGGCCCGTCGAGGAACGACCGCAGCGTTCCACCCAGATCGGGATCGTTCATGTTCGCCCGGATGATCAGGGCGAGTCCGAGAAATCCAGCCCACGTGCGGTAGGTGTTGAGTCGTTCGATCTTCGGTTCGCGCTTCGTGCGGGGAGCCATCAATCGGTTCGCCACTGCGATCGGCCGAACGAAGAGGACGTGCAGCAATGAACCGAACAGCGTAGTCATCGGGTCTCCTGCCACTCGTGCTGGACGAACGTTCCAGGAAGCATCCTGCAACACGACACCGACACCCGCACCGGCACCGGCTCCGCTACGGGGTTTGCGATCACAATCCGCCGCTGGCTTGGGTTCCCGACCTTGCGATCGTCGCGCCGTCCGACGCTGCTGGGGTTGTCCGACAGGTTGCGCACCGACTTCCTGGACGGCGGTTTCGCCGGCGCCGCGCGGTTCGGCATCTGCTGTACTGGAACCCGAGCGCGAATGAGCGCGCCGGTCGAAGGAGGTTCCCATGCCGTCTGCACAGGAGCCGACCGAGGTCTTCGACTACATCGTCGTCGGCGCAGGCTCGTCGGGATCCGCCGTGGCCGCTCGGCTCAGCGCGAACGGCGAGGCCTCGGTCCTGCTCCTGGAAGCCGGCCCACGGGATCGAAAGCCGGCGGTACACATTCCGGCGGCATTCTCACAATTGTTTCAAAGCGACCGCGACTGGAATTACGACACCATTCCACAGCCGGAACTGGGCGACCGCCGGATCTATTGGCCGCGCGGCAAGATGCTCGGTGGTTCGTCGTCGCTGAACGCGATGATGTGGGTTCGAGGATTCGCGGCGGACTACGACAAGTGGGCGGAAGCAGCCGGGCCCACCTGGTCCTGGAGCTCCCTGCTTCCCTATTTTCGGCAGGTCGAGCGCGTGGCCGGCACTCACCGATCGGACGAGGGCTCCACTGGAGCGATCAGCATCTCGGTCCAGCGTCAGCCCCGTTCCCACACGGCCGCATTCCTCCAAGCCGTTACGCAGCTGGGAATGTCGGTGGAACGGGCCAACTCAGCGGAGCCGGGCGGGTTTGCCCAGACGATGGTGAGCCAGCGTCGCGGAGCCAGGTTCAGCGCGGCTGACGCCTACCTGAAGCCGGCCAGAACGCGCGCCAATCTCACGGTTCGGGTCGATGCGCAGGCCGGCCGAGTGCTCTTCGACGGCAAGGATGCAGTCGGCATCGAATACTTCGTCGGCCGGGAACGGCGACGGGTTACCGCCCGCCGCGAGGTCGTCCTGTGCGGGGGAGCGGTGAATACGCCGCAATTGCTGATGCTGTCCGGAATTGGGGACGGTGCTGCGCTTTCCGAACTCGGAATCAAGATGGTCAAGAATTCCCCGGAGGTCGGGAAGAACCTCGTCGACCATTTGATCGCCGGTCTGGTGGTCGAGGCCAACGGCGACACCCTGTATTCGGCGCAACGCCCCGCCGAGTTGGCCCGCTATCTGCTGCGCCGTAAAGGCATGCTGACGTCCAATGTGGCGGAGGCCTACGGGTTTGTTCGCACCCGTTCCGAATTGCCGCTGCCGGACATCGAAATCCTTTTCGCGCCCGTGGCCTACGTCGGGCAGGGCCTCGAACCCCCGCCTACGCACGGGTTGACCATCGGCGCGATCTTGCTGCAGCCGGAGAGTTCCGGTCGGATCACTCTCGCGGTCGGCGATCCGATGGCGCCGCCGTCAATCGATCCGCGGTATCTGTCGGACCCGGCCGGCCGAGATCGGGCGACCCTGTTGGCCGGGCTGGCCGTGTGTGAACTGATCTTGCAGGCCCCTGCCCTGCGCGCCGTCCATACCGGCCACTTCCTCGCGCCGGCAGATTCTGACGCAAAGAGCGGGCCGGCCCGAGATCTGTTGTCGGTCAACGACTATTCACACACTTTGTACCACCCGGTGGGAACGGCTCGGATGGGCTCGGACAGCGGCTCCGTCGTCGATCCGGAGCTGCGAGTTCGCGGCGTCTCGAAGCTGCGGGTGGCTGACGCTTCGGTGATGCCGAACATCATTCGCGGTCACACGAATGCGCCGGCCATCGTCATCGGCGAAAAGGCAGCCGACCTGATCATGGCGAGTTGATCCGCCGGGCCCACGGTGTCCGGCGATGCGGGGGACCGGGTTCGTGGTGCGTCCTTCCGCGCCGTTGACCGGTTTCCGGCGGGCGCGGTTGCCCACGCCAGCGCGGCTGGGGCGCACCTGCGCCGCCGATCAGCGCCGCTACGTCAGGGCATCGGCGAGGTGGTGAGATTCGCCGCGCGCAGCACGAGGTGGTCACGCTCTCTGGTGTTGGTCGCCCGCGCCGCGGCGAGACGATACTGGTCAGCTGCCTGCGCGGGCCGGCCCGCGAGTTCCAGCAGGTGCGCGCGGACGGCGTGCATTCGATGGTGTCCGGCCAGAGTCGCGTCGATTCCGTCGAGCAGGTCCAGGCCGGACTGCGGCGTCTGCGCCATGCCGATCGCGACGGCGCGGTTCAGCCGCACCATCGGGTTGCCCGTCAGCCGTTCGAGCCGCCCGTACAGCGCGGCGATCGCCGCCCACCTGGTGGCCTTGGCAGTGATGGCCTCGTTGTGAAGGGCGGCAATGCAGGCCTGCAAGCCGTACTCGCCGAGCGGCCCACGGCGCATCGCCGCCGTGAGAATTCCCAAGCCTTCGGTGATCGTGCCGCGGTCCCAGCGCCCGCGGTCCTGCTCGGCGAGCGGCACGATGTCGCCGGCGTCATTCGTGCGCGCCGGGCGACGCGCGTCGGTGAGAAGCATGAGCGCGAGCAGGCCGGCGACATCGGTGTGGTCCGGTTGCGCAGTCTGCAGCAGACTGGTCAGTGCGATCGCTCGGTCGCTGAGCGCCGTACGGGCCAGCTCGCTGCCGGCGGTGGCGGCGTACCCCTCGTTGAAGATCAGATAGAGGACGTGAAGTACCAGGCGCAACCGGTGCGGCAACTCGATGCCGGGCGGGGGCGCGAAAGGCGCGTCCTCGGCCTTGAGTTTCGCCTTGGCGCGGCTGATCCGTTGACCCATGGTGGGTACCGGCAGGAAGAATCCCGCCGCTATTTCTACGGTTGTCAGGCCGCCGACCGCCCGGAGGGTCAGCGGGATCGCCAGGGTCGGCGGGAGCACGGGGTGCGCGCACAGATACATGCAGGTGAGCGTGTCGTCGGTGGATTCGACGCTGGGCGGCGCAGCAGATGACCAGGTAGCCGCGGCCAGTTCGCGACGGTGCCGGGCACGATCGCTGCGGTAGGCGTCCACGAAACGCCGGAATGCAACTTGATGAAGCCAGCCTGCCGGATCGTCCGGCACACCGTCGGCCGGCCACGACCCGGCCGCAGCCAACAGGGCCTCCTGCACGGCGTCCTCGGCTTCGGGGAAGCTACCGACCCGGCGGGCGAGAACACCGAGGACCTGCGGTGACAGCGCGCGTAGCAGGTCCTCGGTGGTCGTCATCGACGGTTTCAGCTCAACGGCGAGAGCTCGACGAGCTCGTCCACCGACGAGTCGACCGATCCCATCACTTCCCTGACCTCGATGCGAATACCCATCGGAGCGCCGCCAGGACCAGGGGCTGCAGAGGCCCGCGCGGCGATCTCGACGGCCCGTTCGAGCGATTCGACGTCGATCGTGCGATAGCCGGCGACGAGTTCCTTGCCCTCGGGATAGGGGCCGTCCGTGACCACCGGTGCGGTGACGCCATCTGCCGTGACGAACCGGGCCTGCTCGGGGCCGGTCAACCCCTGCGCGTCGATCAGCTCACCGCTCCCCTCGAGCTCGGCATTGAGTGCGACCTGGAATTCGATGTGCGCGCGGATGTCAGCAGGCGCCCATTGATCCATCGGCGGGCAGTCCCCCGCAGGGGCCTCGTAGTTCTGCAGCAGCATGAAACGCATGGCGGAATCCTCTCTCGTTCGGCGCCCGGTCGGAGCCTTTCACAAGGAGGACGGAGCCGGCCGCTCGACTTCGACATCGACTCCGGCGGCCATCGCTTGCGGGCTCCTTCGCTCGTGATTTCATCCCGCTGCGGCTCAGAGGTCTCGCAGGCGCTCGACGACCTGGGTGCCAGTGCGGGCGACCCATCCGGGCAGGTCGGGATTCTTGGAACCGACCCAGACCTTGGAAATGCCCAGGTCGGCGTAGACGCGCATCGTCGCGAGGAAGGCGTCGACGTCGGCCAGGGGGTCGATGGCGGTGATGACGGTCTTCTGGATCTCGGCCGGGTCGCGGCCGACATCCTCGCAATGGCGCCTGAGAACTTCGAGCTTGCCGCCGATGACGTCAGGGCCGGCGTCGAAGAGATTGCAGGCGTCGGCATAGTGGGCCACCAGGCGCAGCGTCTTCTTCTCGCCCATCCCTCCGATCAGAACCGGCGGACCACCGGGCTGCAGCGGCTGCGGAACGCACAGGGTCTCAGCCAGGTCGTAGTGCTCGCCGTGGAAGGGGCCGTCGTCCGTGCTCCACATCTGCCGGCAGATGCGCAGGGCCTCTTCCAGGCGCTCGAAGCGTTCGGCCACCGGCGGAAAGGGCACGCCGAGCCCTGCGTGTTCGCGCTCGTACCAGGCCGCGCCGATACCCAGCAGTGCTCGTCCTCCGGACAGGACGTCCAGCGTGGCGAGGGTCTTGGCGAGCAGACCCGGATGGCGGTAGGTGACGCCGGTGACGAGCAGGCCCAGCTGCAGTCGCTCCGTTTGGCCTGCCAGATAGCCGAGAGTGGTGTAGCCGTCGAGCATCGGGTCGTCGGCCGGAGCCATCGCCTCCATCTGGAACCAATGGTCCATCAGCGTCAGGGTGGTGAAGCCAGCCTCCTCGGCGGCTCGGGCGGTCGCGGACAGGCCCGGTGCGATGGCGGCCGGGGTACCAAAGGGCGTGAAGTCGGCGACGTGCAGGGCCAGTTCCATGGTGGTCAGTCCTTCGGGGAAGCGACAGGGGTCCTATGCCAGGAACTCTACGAGTAGGCAGCGCAGGCCGCCGGGCGGACGCATCTCCAACCGGGCGGTCGTTACTCCGGAAGCACCGGGGTTCCGGGGCCGCTCGCCGGACCGACGATCACCGATTGCAGGCGGCGAACCGCGTCCAGATGATCGCCGGTCCAGATGATCCGGACGGCGGTCGAGGTGGCGTTGCCGGCCTCGTCCTGCAGGTCGTGCCGAACTGCGTCGATCAACCGACCGTCGGCGACCTTGTCGTGCGGAAGCGGCCGCGGCAGCTCTTGCTGACCGATCAGTCGATTTCCCAGATCGCTGTACCACTGGCTGAGCAAGTCCGTCGATCGCCCCAGTTCGATCCGGGCGGACGTCCGATCTCCTGCAGCTTCACCGTTGTCGCGCTGCCAGAGATCGAGGATTGCGTCGCCGGCGAGCCGCACTCCGGCGACCCCTGTCACCACTGCCGTCACCTGGGCAAGCGGGAGCCGTTTGGCGCCACGCTCGGCAAGGTAGGTCCGCAATGTGTCGTCCAGCCGTCGGGCCGCCCCGGCCGCGCGGAGCGCCTGCGCCGTCGGGGAGGGGCGCGAGCCGGTGGTCGTGTCGCACCGGCCGAGCCCGAAGGCAACGCTCGCCGTCAGGTATGCCGCGCTGTCGACGTACGCCTCGGCAAGCGCCTGCCGTAATGCGGCTCCGGCGCCGCGTGGCCAGAACAGCAGTCCGACGACGAGACTGACCGCACACCCGAGTGCGATGTCCTCGATCCGAAGCAGCCCGACGCGCCAGCCGGTAGGGGCAATGATGTTGAACAGCACCAACAAAGTGATGGTGAAACCGGCCTGGCCGGCGGCGAAGGAGATGACCGCCGGCGCAATTCCGGCGACGAGAATCGCGATCGGGAGCAAGATCCACAGCGCTGTGGGATTGGTTCCGATCATTGCGAGCCGCGCCGCCCCGAGAACGAATCCGGCCACCGTGCCCAGTACTCCGCGCAACGCGTTCTGCCCGGTATTCAGAGCGTTCGACCGCAGCACCGACAAGGTCGCGAGAACAACCCAGAACGAATGCTGCACTCCGGTCAGGTCGGCGACCAGAACGGCCAGTCCGAGACCGACCGCGCCGCGAATGCTGTTGTGCAACCACACCGAATGCCGCTCGACATGCGCGGTCGCACGTTCCCCGGCGGCGGCCAGACTGCCGACCAGCCCGCGAGGTTGTCGTCCCAGCAACCTTTCCCACCAGGTTCGGCGTTCGGCCGCAGCAGTTCGGACGATATTGCCGGCGATCAGCGACACCGCGAAGCTCAGTTCCTGAGCGCGGAAACTGGGGTCGAGCGCGGTGATGAATTCCCCGATGCCGTCCTTGGTTCCGGCTCCATCAGCAGTAGGAAAACGCCGGACCGGAAGTTGGGTCGTCGCCTCCGCTTCCACCGCCTGCAGCGATTCCGTCATTCGGGTCAGCGCGGCCTCGAGGTCCGTCGGGGCGCCACCTGTCTGCTGCAGCAGATCCGCTCCTTGCTCGAGAACGGCGGCGGCGGCGGCTTTGACCCGGCAGGCGGCCTTGTTCGCGGGGCCACCCCGGGATGTTCGGGCCGGTTGAGAGACGATGGCCTGCAACCAGTTCAGCTCATCGACCAAACCGGACGACGGTTCGTGCCGATGTACTGAGCCCGGTCGGTCGGTAAGGGGTTGCCAGGAAAGCCGTGTGCAGCGCTGCTACTGCGTCATTCGCCTCGGTGATGGCGTGGTCGTGATCGGTGGCAAGGTCCGGGTCGTGCCCGCTGAGCACGAAATCGACATCTGCCCGCAGCCGCGTGCTCAGTGCCCGGCAGGCCAGAGAAGCGGCTGCGCGTAACGGCTCTCGTGGAGGTGCCGGCCAGAGCACCGCGATCGCAATCACTCCGGCCACCGAGGCCAGACCCCAACCGGCCAATCGTGGCGCGATCGAGTCGACGGATCCCGGCTGGGTCACCGGCAGAATGAACGCCAATAGCAAAGACGTGCTGGCACCGGCCAGAACAGAGCTGACCACGCCGGCGAACAACACCGCGAATGCGACGACGGCCATGGCCGAGGCGGCCAACCACACCCAACGAGAAGCCAGCGTGCCCAGGCAGACCAGGAAGGCCCCGACGACCGCAAGCCCCACCTGGGCCTGGATCCGCTCGCGCATCGGACCGGTGAAATCAACCAACAACAACATGGCAACGACCCGAAAGCCGCAAACGTGGCGACGTCCCCATTTCCGACCACTCGAGCGCCGAGAGCGAACAGTGCCGGCATGACGATCGCCGTTCGGGCCGCCCGGCGTAACGCCGCAAATCCGCGGTCGCGCCGGCCCAGCCAAGTCCAGACCTGCACGAGACCTCCTAACGTGCTGCGGTGTGGCACCAACTGTGCCAGAGCAGTGACAACGCTCGAATGGTGTCGGTGTCGGTGTCGGTGCGGTGACGGCAGTGTCGGTGCAGCTACGGCGGTGAACCGACAGGGCCGTAGCTCGTCGATCGGGCGCGCAGCTCGTCGATCAGAGCTACGCGCGACGAGCTTCCACCGCCGCCATTCGCTCTGTCGCGAGTTCCAGAATTTCGGCGCCGGTGCCGAAGTTCAGCCGCGTGTATCCCGCTCCCGCAGCGCCGAATCTCAGACCGGGTTCGACGGCGACCTTGGCCTGGCGAAAAAACATCTCGCGCGGCTCGTCGTCGGTGCCGTAGGCCTGACAGTTCAACCAGGCCAGATAGGTCGCCTCCGGCGGATGCCACGTGATTGCGGGTAGTCGGTTCTGCAGGAGCTCGCCGAGCAGGTGTCGACGGTGATCGAGCGTGGCCAGTAGCCGGTCCAGCCACGGTACGCCGTCGGTGTAGGCAGCAACGCTCGTCAACACACCGAGATGACCCACCCGCCAACGGGTGTCATTCGGCAGTCGATCGACAGCCGTTCGCATCGCCGGTGATCCGGTGATGATCGCGGCGCATTTCAGCCCGGTCAGATTCCAGGCCTAGGAGGCGGACATCACCCTGATCGCGACGTCGGCCGCACCGGGCACGGTGAGCAGCGGGGTGAATGCGGCACCGGTCAGCACCAGCGGGGCGTGGATCTCGTCGCTGATGATCGTGACGCCGTAGATCCGGGCCAGTCGCACCAGGGCGGCGAGTTCTTCGGGTTCATGGACCCGCCCCACGGGGTTGTGCGGATTGCACAGAACATACACAGCGGGATGGGTGGCGAAGGCTCGTTCCAGAGCCACCAGATCAAGGCGCCAGCCCTGCTCGCGCTCGACCAACGGCGCCTCCAGGATTCGCACGCCGGCTTCCGGTGCCCATCCGAAAAATGGCGGATAGACCGGTGGACTGATCAACGGCAGCACGTCATCCGGGAAAAGGCGCCACTTCACACTGCGGCGCAAGCGCAACTGCTCCACGGATTCGACATCGAGCAGGTCGGTCACCAATTCCTCCGGGTCCTCTTCCATCAGGTCCTCATCCATCGCGCGCGCTGACAACATCAGTTCATTCTCCGGCGCACGGCAAGCAGACGGGTGGTCAGAACCATTTCCCTCCCGAAGCGCCGGGAAAAAGGACATGATCTCAGACGTCGGTCGCCCTGCGATCGATCCCCGAGCGCGGGGACAGCCGCGCCCCGACAGGAATGACGGTGGTCGACCGTGACGATTTCCGGCAAGGAGTACGACAAGGCGCTCGATCGGGCTGCGCTGCATGCCCGCGAATGGCTCGGCTCACTCGGGAATCGGCCGGTCGGGCCGCGGGCTACCGCTGATGAGCTGGCCGTCGCCTTCGGTGGAACCCTGCCGACGCAGGGTTGTGACGCGGCCTCGGTGATCGACTTCCTGGCCGCGACCGCGGAGCCGGGTTTGATGGGCATCGGATCCGGCCGATTCTTCGGCTGGGTGATGGGTGGCACCCTCCCCGCCGGGCTGGCCGCCGATTGGCTGGTGGGTGCGTGGGACCAGAACGCGGGCATGCGCGCGCCGACCCCGGCGGTCGCCGCGCTCGAAGAGGTAGCGGCGCAGTGGTTGCTGGAACTCCTGGGCCTGCCGTCCTCGGCAGACGTCGGCTTCGTCACCGGCGCGACGATGTCCAACTTCACCTGCCTTGCGGCGGCGCGCTTCTCGGTGCTAGCGCGGCTCGGTTGGGACGTTCACCGGGATGGACTCTCCGGCGCACCGAAGGTGCACGTGTTGGTGGGTGCAGAGCGTCACGACACGGTGGACGTGGCCTTGCGGTACCTCGGACTCGGTCGGCCGAGGGTGGTTGCGGCGGATGAGCAGGGCCGGATCCGCCTCGATTCGCTCGCCGCGGCGCTGTCCGAGATCCGTCCCAGTGAGCCGATAGTCCTGTGCCTGCAGGCAGGTAACTTGCATTCCGGCGCGTTCGATCCATTTACCCAAGCCGTTTCGCTGGCGCATCAGCGTGGCGCCTGGGTGCACATCGACGGCGCCTTCGGACTCTGGGCAGCGGCGAGTTCTACGCTGGCGCCTCTCGCCGAGGGACTCGACGGTGCCGACTCGTGGACGACCGATGCGCACAAGACCCTGAACGTTCCCTACGACTGCGGTGTCGCGATTGTCGCCGACAAGCCCGCGATGCGGGCGACGTTCGGCGTGCAGGCGAGTTACCTGCCGACCGAAGGCGCCGGACCGGGTCATCCCTTCGAAAAGGTGCCGGAACTATCGCGTCGGGCTCGCGGAGTTCCGGTCTGGGCAGTGCTGCGGTCGCTCGGGACCGATGGTGTCGTCGCGCTGATCGATCGACTGTGTACCCGAGCGCGGGCGATCGCCGACGGTATCGCCGACATCCCGGGCGCCGAGATCTTGAACGACATCGTCTACACCCAGGTCTGCGTTTCCTTCGGTGCCGACGAGCGCACCCGCGCCGTCACGGCTCGTGTTCTTGCCGACGGCACCACCTGGATGTCGGGCTCTCGCTGGCAGGGCCGGGATGTGCTGCGAGTCTCGGTCAGCAACTTCTCCACCGACGAGGATGACGTCAGGCTGTCCGTGGATGCGGTGCGGCGGGCGGCCGCCGACCAGGACTGACCGGCCCGGACCCGGCGCTTCGGTGCATTGCCTTGTGCGGCCGCCCGTTCGACTCAGATGGCGACGGTTCCTGTCATCAGCTTCGACATGCGTGGTCCAGGAATGCCGGTGCCGGTTGGACGATCTCGACGAGTCGGCGGTTGCCGACCGGAGCGGACCACAGGTAGCCCTGCCCGGAAATGCACCCCAGGGCGAGAAGTTTGGAACGTTGTTCCTGGGTTTCGACGCCTTCGGCGGTGACCTGGAGCCCCAGAGCTCTCCCGAGCGCGATGATCGCAGCGACGATGCTCGCGTTCACCGGATCCGACGAAATCTCGGCGATGAATTGCTGGTCGATCTTCAGAACGTCAACGGGCAGGTGTTTCAGTTGTGCCATGGAGGAATAGCCCGTTCCGAAATCGTCGATGGCGACCTGGATGCCGCGGCCACGCAACGAGGATAACGTCGCGCTGGTCGACCGCGGGTCGTCGATCAGCGTGCTCTCGGTAACCTCCAGACCGAGGTTGGCTGCGGGCAGGCCGGTGCGGGCGAGCATTTGTTCGACGAGTTCGGTGAAACCGGGATCGCGCAACTGACGCGGCGAGATGTTCACCCACATGACGATGTCGTCCCAATGGCCGCCTTCGGCTCTCCAGTTGACGAGCTGGAGGCAGGCCCGTTCGAGAACGAATTCTCCGATGGCAATGATCTGCCCGGATTCCTCGGCGGCGGGAATGAACTTCAACGGAGGAATCTGCCCGTGGGTCGGCGAATTCCATCGCAGCAGCGCTTCCACCGCGGTGACCTGTCCGGTCGAGATATCGACCATGGGCTGAAAAGCACAGTCGAATTGTCCTTCGGCGAGAGCCATGCTGAGATCTGCTTCGACCATGAGCCTGGCCGCAGCTTGCTCGCGGAGATCCTGGGTGAATACGGTGACCGAATTCCGCCCGGAACGCTTGGCCGCGTACATCGCCAGGTCCGCGTCACCGACCAGGTCGGACGGACCGGTATCACCGACCAGGTCGGACGAACCGGTGGCCACGCGCGGCGGGTGCACTGCGATACCGACACTGGCCGACAGGGCAACAGCGTGCCCGTAGATGGTCAGCGGTTGCTTCAACACCTCGACGATCTCTCGGCCCAACGCTTCGGCGCCGTTCAGGCTGTCGACGCCCGGGCACAGCAGCAGGAATTCGTCGCCGCCGAAACGGGCAATGGTGGCTGCCGGTCCGGCGCAGCCGGTGAGCCGGGCCGCCACCGCCTGCAGGAATCTGTCGCCGGCGGTATGACCGAGGGTGTCGTTCACGAACTTCAATTGATCCAGGTCCACGAACAGCACCGCGAATCGACTGTCGGGTGTAGCGACGGTGATCTGTAAGCGGCGCAAAGCTTCTGTACGGTTCGTCAGGCCGGTGAGTGCGTCCAGAGTCGCCGCATCCCGCAGGGTGGCGACGTCACGCGCCCGGCTGATGGCGACCTCGGCCAGATGCACCCATTGCGACACCTGACGTAGTTCGTCGGGGGTCGGCGTCCGGATTTCGTCGTAGTAGAACGCGAAGGTTCCCAGAACGTGGCCGTCGCGGCCCTGGATCGGAACCGACCAGCAGGCGAGCAACCCGACCGGCAGCGCGACGTCGCGGTAGTCGGTCCATCGGGGATCGGTCGCAATGTCGGAGACGATGACCGTTTCGCGGGTGTAGGCCGCTGTTCCGCAGGATCCCACATTGGGCCCGATCCGGACCCCGTCGATCGCATTCCGATAGGACTCCGGCAGGCTCGGAGCCGCCCCGTGGTGCAGCACCATGCCATCCACCAGCAGGATGGAGCCTCGGGTCGAGTCGAGACAGGCCTCGACGGCCAGCACCAGGGTATCGAGCACCGTTGCCAGTTCGGCTCCTTCGACGATCAGCTCCAGCAGCGCCCGCGTCGCGTCCTGCAGGGCCTCGCTGATGGTCAACTGTCGTGAGATTCGACGTAGTTCCAGCAGGCCCACGACCTGGCGCCCATAGAATTCCAGCTCGGCGATGTCCGCCCGGCTCGGGGAGAGCGGCCGCTCGTCCCACGCGCACAGCGCTCCCAGTACGGTTCCGTTGGGCGCAATCAGCGGAACCCCGGCGTAGAACCGGAGGCCGTTCGCTCGCGCCACTCTCGGGTGGTGAGCGAATCGAGTCGACAGCAACGCGTCGGGAACCAGGATGGTCTGCTGATCGGCGGCGACGGAGGTGCACAAGGTGTTGCCAGGGTCGTTGCTGGCGCCCTCACCGGACAGCGCTCCCTTGAGCCACACCCGATCGGCCGTCACCATGCTCATCTCGGCGTGTGTGGTGCCGAACAGGCGCGCAACCCGCTGCACGATCTCGTCGAACGCCGGCTCCGGCGGGGTATCCAGAATCCGGTAGGCGTGGAGTGGATCGTTGACATCTTTTCGACGGCGAGGAATACC
>JAABUT010002085.1_pt1 | contig 20357 bp, 26 predicted proteins | sample 5559281 | NCBI WGS metagenome assembly JAABUT01 (sample SAMN10711880, study PRJNA513359) | rock metagenome | isolation source: Antarctica rocks | place: Antarctica: Victoria Land, Ricker Hills nord | collected 2016-01-04
CGTAGACAGGACGTAGATATCGTCGAGATAACAGACGATACGCCTGTTGGGTCCGAGAAAAAGGGAGAGCTCAGGGAGGCAGAGCCTAAGGGTTATAGGGTTAGGGGGTTAGGGGGTTAGTATGTCTGCATCAACACTCGTCTAGACTGGTACATAGATCGTGTACGAGGCCAACCTGACAAAGCTCCTCGTCGTTCCTGTAAGAGGTTACACGAGTGAAACTGGTCTGTTCCGTAGATGTTCGGTGTGCCGTACGGGAGTCTAAGAGACCTCGATTAGATTCGGCTTGAAGGCCTGGCTGATAAGTCCCGTTCCTGCTCCACTCTCTTCCCCTGAACACGAGGCACCAGGAAATGTTCCGTCCCAGGAATCGCTGGTTCGAATGTTTCACTCCAAGATGGGATGATCGGCTAATGACGTGGGCTTGCGCAATTGCCTTTCGATCATTCAGCGAGCTAGCCAAAAAGCTCTATCAGATAACCAAATTTTCGGGAAGGGATGCCATAAAGCTTTCGTAATTACCGCTGGAGGTAGAGTACGTGCAGGGGGAATATTTGAGTTACGAGGGAAAGGACATGACTCTGTGTCAGGGTCCAGAGCACGCGTTTAACATCTCGGACCCTATTGAGGATTATTGACACGGGCGATAACCAGGAGTGGAATCAAGAGCTTGATATCTTTCTGAAGAAGAAAAGATGGAGCGCCAACGATGAGTGGCATGCTTTGGGGCAATCGCGCAGTGATCAACGACAGAGCTTGACGGACTGAGTGAGAAGCCGGTGCAGATCGAACGCCTCAGCTTAACATGGGATCGCCCTGGTCAGGGATAAGATTATCTTCGCCCGACAGAGTAAAATTTCGTACAGGCGGAAGCTCCGGGACATTTTTCGAGATGAGGTACGATATCGCTAAGGGTCTTCCGCCGAAGACTCATTCTCCGGTGGGGTTCGAAAGGAAGGTGCCAGGACCGCACAAGGCAAGCAGCTTTTTGGACCTTCACCGCTTTGTTTTAGGTATCCCCTTCACCTTTTCTCTTAGTTCACCGAAAACCGAAAGATCATAACTTTAAAGCGAATCCGCCTAGACGATCAAACCTTTCACCTGTTACAGGCGAGCTTCGGCCGTTAGTCATCTCAGCAGTTTCCTCGAAATTTTCATCGAGACCCGTTGAAAAGAACATCCTCGGTGACTTCGGCCTTGTCGACGCTATTTCACGACCTTTCGCTCAACTCGGCACGTTTCACCCACACTCACTATCGCTTCAACTTCACATTCTCGTCACACCGGATCATTTCGTCCTCACGCTTTGGTGATCCGAGCACCCCGACGATCCATCGGTACACAAAAAGCATTACGGAGCTGTGCTGCATGATCGGGCGACTCATTCACCTCCACTCGTCATATACACGGACATTCCTCAATCGCTTCCACTCGCCCACTGGATTCTGTTGGGGAAACCAACAGTCAGCCTTCACCATTCATCTTCGCCTGACGCCCGCCTGACAAAACGCCGGACCTGGACCCTCTTTGATCCGCTCGGACTTTCCTGGGGTCAGCTGCCATCCGCAATCCCCATCCTTTTGGTGCCTATTTGATCGAAAGCATCTTTCCTCAACTTCCGCCTTGACCTTTTTCCCCGTCACGATCAAGTTTTCCACACTGCGTCTGCATCGTTGCAAGAGATTCTTGGGAGAGAAGAGGATCGTAGTCGCAGAGTGACTGGGTCTTGAAAGAAACGGTCGGTTTGTGTGATAAAGTCGAGGTTGAGGTGAGTACCGCTCGAATCCTCGTCCTCCAGAGGAAACAAGGCGGAGGAATACGCACAGTGTTCCTCCGCTATAGTCGGCTGAGCATACGATGTGGATGCCTACCGCTATTCAAATTCCCGTCCTCCCCATTCGACGCTGACATCCCCAGCCTTGACGCCGTTATCGCCATCCTGCCGTCAACACCGCCTCTTCCCCCTTTCTCCCTCCCCGCTGAAACCGGCACATACACCCCTTATACTCCTGACCAGTCTTCGCAACAGCAGGGCTTCGTCAACGGGAGCTATCCAACCCAAGGCGGGGCCTATGGCTCAAAGGGCGACGTCTGGCTCACAGGCTCAGACTATAGTTCCCCGCCGTCCCCATCGACGTAAGCTAATCATCTTTCCGGCTCATTTTGCTGACATCAATCCAGTGGAGACTCTGAGTCACGAAGCGGACGCGACTACTTGCACCGGTCGGAGAGTACTGGTGACCTGGATGACCATTTCAACCGCAATCGACCTTCCTTGCCACCACCTTCCTCATTTCGTCGGCAGAATCTGAGCCTCAACATCGGCTCACTCCCTGTCCCCTTTGAGAACGTTCACCTCTCGTCACCGACCTCCCTTGCCAGCAGTGGCGCTCCCTATACCGATTCTTTCGCACTGCCCAACGCTCACCTCGGACAAGACTACTTCCAATTCGACGAGGCATCACTTCCTTCGGCCACCGACTCCTCCTTCGACTTCCCTCAGCAGGTCCCTAGCCAATACGGCTATCGTCTCCCTGCGTCTCAGCCCTCAAGTCCGGTAAGAAGCATCTATCCGTCCGGTCAAGGCCCGTATGTGATCGGACGACAACGAGGAGCGACCTTTAGCGGTTCTTTCTCTCCCTATGGCGAAGCTTTCGGCGGACCGCTCTACACCTTCTCACAACCGCCGATCCTCGCTTCTGCCGTCCCATCGCACCTCTTCCTAAACACCCAATCTCCTTTACCTTCCCCTTTGAACGTCTCACCTCTCATCAGCGCCTCGCCAACTCAGCTAACTGGGGACAACGGATACTTCGGTGAGATCCCTCAAACCTCGCTGAATGGCGGTCTCGGTATGGGAGACGTTCTGATGGATGATGTCTCGACACCGACTCCGTTGGCTCCCCCATTGATCAGCCGACGTCTCTCCCATCAGGACACCCTGACGCCGGAGACAGGCGAGATGAAAGACAAGCTGTCTGTGCTTGATGCGTAAGCCAATGTGGCGCGACTCTGCTGACAATCAGAATCGTATCCTCAGCTCAGAGCGCTAAAGACGCCTTGCTCCGTGGGCATGAGATGGATGTATCGAATACGCTCGGACACCTCAGTAATCATCTGGAAGCTGCGAGCGAACTGGGAGTCGGTCCAGCCCAGAGCGCCACATCCAGCTCGTCCGCCTCGTCTTACCACATGTCTCCGACGGTTCAGTCGCCTATAGGCGCTACTTCCGGCTCGGCTTCGCTGGCTACTCCTCCTGTTATAAGCCAGCCCATGCCCGGACTGCTCCCATCGCTGCCTGTCGATCAGCCGCCGATGATGCGTCGGCTCGCTCCTATCAATACGGCAATTATCGGCGGAGTACACTACCTGCTACCAGAGCCAGCCACTGCAGACTTCACGAACTCTCAAACCCTGCAGCCACCGCCTCTTCTCCATTCGCATTCGTTCCCGAACGGCCATCAGCTACCGAGTCAATTGCACGGCTTGACCCCTAGCACTCCAATGGTCCCATCACCTTCCTTCACCTCAAGCCTTGGTATTCCACACGCCCCAGTCATCTCCTCTCCATTGGCCACAATGCCTGTGTCTCGCGCTCCTAGCCCACCCCAACCGTATCCCATGCCAGAGCAGGCTTGGGCGGAGTCAGCTACGGAAACCATGATGTTGCGAACGGAAGCCGAAGTCCACGCACGTCGTCCATCATCTATGGAAAGACGGCCGGATGGAAGACCGGTCGTGATGCGGTCGCGCAGTACCTCTGTTAACAAGAATTGGAATAACCTACCGAGCATGACGGCGAGTGTTCCGCCGTCCACCTGGCATTCCCGCCAGGTCTCGCCCAGTGATGAGGAAGAAGACGACTCTGAGGAAGAGGAGCCAAGACGCGTCAAACGGCGGAGAAGCTCTGCTGCGAGGGATGATCCGCCAGATCCTGGTTACTCTGGTGGCTCACTCATATCGGACGACATACGGCGACAGCTCGATCAAGTCTTTGAGGAATTCCTGAACCGCATTTGCTCAGATCGTGAGTTACTCAATATGATCTCGCTGACTTTGCAGTCGATGTCTGCGATAACAAGGGCGAAAAATTGCATCAAGTGCTTATGCCAAAGAAGATGGCACGTCTCGACGAGTCGCCAGACTATCGCCCGTTCAAGTTTCGCATCCAAGCTTTCACCAATGCTTTTCATGATGAGGTAAGGCGACCGAAGGTATAAAGCTGATCTGTCCTAGCTGCTGAACCGAGGCATCACGGAGGACACCATGTCGGTGAAGAAGGTCAAGTCCTATCTTTGGCATCAAGACATCATCTCGCGGTTCAACGCCGACGGCAAGAAGGCGAAGTCGAAGGGCAATCACATTTGGAATGTGGAGGGGAAAAAGCTGCCGGGAGGAGGATGGGTCTTCAGACCATTCAAGCGGAGGATCATGGGACAGCCGAACGGTTATGCGTGAGTCACTCTGCATTGCGACCTTACTGACGAGGACAGTCTGGTTAGCCAGAGATACGAATGGGAGCCGAAGATCTGGGATCCTCAGGCTGCAGCAGAGACGATCCGGGCGAACTTCAAGTCACCATCGGGTAAGCTGCCCTCTTGGCTAAAGTGGGAGGATGGGACCAAGCTCGTCGGAGTCCCGGAAGCTCCGACTACACCCATTCAGATCACCGCGATCGCAGAGGTGAGTACGCCAGCTTCGCTCAGGTCAAGCTGATCGGTCCAGTTTGTCGATGGTGGTGGCAGCAACCGCACACTTGAGACTACCTTCACCATTCAGGCGGTCCTTCCGCAGATGATATCCGTGAACGATCCGTGAGTCCGCTTTGGAGAGGTAGTGCTGACATTCCAGTTCAATGGTGTACGCCCAATCGCAAGCAGATTTCATGAACCCTTGGGGAGGCGATTACCCCGACCAGGCTGCGCAAAACAATATCCTACAACCAATGTATGTCGTCACGGCTCACCTGGAGTATCGATTGACTTCTCCAGGCTGACCTATGCGGGCAACACAGCATACCCAGCTCACCTCAGATACCACGGTGAATGATACCTTCAGAAGAAGCGATATATGATCGACTGTGAATAGAAGAAGCAAAAAGGAGAAGAAAGATATCATTTGGTGTATGAGCGAGCGACTGGTTCGCCTCGAGAAGTTAGCGTGATGCAGCTCGATGAGCTTGTCTTGAGAGCATATGCTCAGGTTGACAACCGAGTTGAGGCTGGACTTGGGACTTCAGATTGTCAGACCGAGTTTAAGCTGGACCTTAGAGTTCCGGATGTTAAACTGCAAGGCCGGAGCAAGTGAGAATTCTATCACTGGCTGAATCAACACAAGCGGAGTTGCGGGAGCAAGCGCAACGAAGTACTGGTCGAATCGTAATCGCCACAAGCTTACTCCTTCAACAATCCCGATAGCTCCGCGGCACTCGGTTTTTCTATGAAGTTGCCGTAATGCTTCGGTCGGGTTCCTCGGTAAAAGAGGAAGCTGCGTCAAGACCCGTCGCGCTTTCGACGAAATGTCCATACACAGCTTCCCCGTCTCCGCCATCCCCGCTCAAGACCCGCAGTACTCCTAGAAAGGAGTACAAAGAGGGGACGAAGGGAAAGTACATGGGAAACGGGGCAGACACGGGTAGTAACCCCTGGGGTTCTTTGGGGATCGATGGGAGATTCCGCCTCTTGTACCTTGCCGCACGAACGATGATCCCCCTCTCTTCTGGATTAGTTGGACAGATCCGGGCTGTACCCCTTCGGTATCCATTTGTGCGGGGAAGCCATAACTCTGCCTTCCAGACGGTATGCAGACGTCTCGATGTGGCGTTGGTCACCGGCAATTTCGTTTGCTGACGTAGCTGAAGTCGTCAACACATGGGCACATGGGGGTGTTGAGGTTTCTTATTGTTCTTTCAATTCCGAATACATCGGGATTGTTGTATGTCATTTCGTACCAGACCTCTGGGTCTTTCATTGTATATGAACCGGAAAAACGAATTGTCGGAATCAGGCGGCTGTAGTCAGTTACTTTCCCCGGCAGATAAGAGGGAATTTGTAACAAACGGGTCTATTAGTTTATTACGGGGGACTATGGCCGAGATCCTTTTCCCTAGAGCGGATACTAGAAGGACGGAACGTAATAAAATCACTCTATATTCTTCCCGCGCCGAGGAATCTGGGCGGATGCTATCGGTTCCCGGACCCAACTTGTTTTTTTGGGTTCCGGAGCGCACACTTCTACTCACGGGGGTTGTAGCGACAAGGCACGGAATGAGCCAAAAGGATGATTGCTGATGACTAATGAATGATTCGGTTAGCATCCGCGCCATGGCCGAAGACGTGAGTTTAAGAGAGAAAAGCGGAGACCGCGGGCGCCATTCATGATGGTGAGATCAATCCCGCCCTTCTTTGACTTCGGCCTTCTCCCAGATGGATCTCCAGACACGAAGGATGGGTATATATGTCCGGGATAGAGGTCGAGTATTCCCTCATCCATCATCACAAAGATTCACCAATATATTACCATCATCAACAAATCACAATGGAAGTACTCAACGCTATCAATTCTTATGAGAGCATCGACTCGAAGACCGGTGCCTTGGTAAGTGATCATCACCATACATGTTCCCGCCGAGGGTGACGATCTTCATTATGCTGATCAATGCCGCCAATCAATAGAATTCCGTACCCGCCTGGGGATCTTATCTTTTTCAGAATTTCCTCCAACCCACCTTCAGTCCTAGCGAGTGGATCAATGGCAACAACACACCCTCGGGCATGGTACCATCAAGTACGGGCGACTACTTCAGTCAAGGTACGGAATGGGCGGAGATGCTTGCAGAGGTCAAGTCGGAATCTCTCGACATTTTTCAATCTTCATCACCCTTTCAACCCCAACAACCCGGCTTACAACGACAACAACAACAGCCCATACCCGTCCCGATGATGTCGCTTCAACATTCCGATAATAAACTCGGCGGACCATCATTCGTCTACCCATCTTGCTACATGTACAACCCGAGCCTGCCGACTTCCCTCCTCATGTCACAACCAACCTCTGCTTCATCATCAGCCAACATCTCACCTTCAATCGATGTCATCGATACCCAGATCATCCGGTCCCCATCCCCATACTCCGCTCACGCCAGTCCGCAACACTCCCCGACTCACGGTACGAAACGTCGAGCCAGCTCGCTCGACAGCGATGAAGATGATCACGATCAAGAACATGAGATGCCCGAAGGTGTCGAGAGGGATGGGATGATCTGGGGGATGAGAGTGGAGGACTATCGAGCACTGAGCGCGAGAGAGAGGAAGAGGGTCAGGAATAGGATCTCAGCGAGGACATTCAGGGCGAAGCGCAAGGGTGAGTCAAGCCGAATTCAACCCTACCCGTTCTATTCCTGATATCTCTCAGAACACCTTACCTCCCTCGAGAGTACCCTAGGGGAGAATGATGCTCAGATCAAGCTAGCCAATGAAGAGGCCGCCCGACTACGACGCGAAATCATCGATCTCAAGCGGAGGTTATCCAAATACGAAGAGACCATATAGATTTATAATTTAGCCTGTAGGCTTATTCGATTCTTCTTATAACTCATTTCATCCCGGACCTTTCGACGGACCGACATGCTGCATGTAGTAGTTAGTTGTCGAATGTACTGTCTACCTGAATCTGCCTTGACTTCGCAAATAAAGACACTCACGTCCGAAGGGGGATCGGATCGCCCAAAACAAATATCCTACCTAGTACTTGTACCAGATTGTAGAAATCCCACCCTGTCACTAGAAATCGGAAGCTCCGAGAACGAATCCCTTTGTCCGAGCGATGGTGATCTAACTCCATTCCACCTTCAGATCGCCGAGAGGTGCTCAGCAGCGGGCTTGGCCAACCTGACCTGAGATACCAAAGCGTTGTGCATGGTCTCATCACGGCTAGGGATTCAAGCCTTTGACGCAGCCCAAGCATTCAGGCGGTAATCCTGGCAGAAACCCAACCTGCCATCAGAATACTTTATTGAGCAAGACCCTCTACCAGGACCTTCCGAACTATGCATGCTACAAATTGCTCGAGTATGTCAATGCTGGATGCTATGCTACAGTGATCTTCCCGAAGTGTCCAAAGATGTCACCGCTCCTGTATCTACTCTAGATCCGCCTTCTTCGTCGACATCTCCCGGATCTTCCGCAAGAGATTGCTCAATACGTAGGGTTTGATGATCACTGTAACCCGGGATCAGCTGTGGTCCATCGGAAATCGAGTGGTCCACTCACCATCGTCCATCCCAGCCGCGACGGCCTGATCGATCTGGCCTTGTCGAGCATTCCCAGTCAGAGCGATGACCATACTTCGATTCAAAGCGCCAGCCGACTCCGCCGAACGAAGTTCCCGAATAGCGGTCAATCCATCCATCACTTCTCCTCAGCTCTGACACCTCTTCTATCGCTCACCTGGCATCTCAAGATCCATCAAGACTACATCGTAAACCTTCTTGCGCACCGGTCCGCCTCGTTTTGACTGCCGATCTGCTTCACGGATAAGGTTCAGCGCCTCCAAACCGTTGTTCGCGACTGCGATCAGCGAGACTCTCAACGGAACAACCCACCATCACACGTCAAGCCCGCTTTAAGGATTTGGCGCTTGAGCACGGTCTGATTGATGACATTGTCCTCGACGATGAGGATGTGCAAATCTGCAACTTCCTCCGGTGGCGGTGTACCGGTCGTTGAAGCGACAGATGGCGAAGAGACGAGAGAAAATGATGGGGTCATCGATATCGAGCTGGCACTCCCGTATGTAGCTTCGACCATTGCAGCGAGCGCAGATGGCTGCGAGACGGTACGTGTTTTGATGAAGAAGCGGAAGACTACAATCAGCGCGTTGGAGGATCGGTCACTCACCACTTCCTTGACCCAATTGACTCCTCACTTCTATTCGCCCGTCAAGCAAGTCGGTGATCTCTGCGCAAGATCAGTAAATGACTTAAGCGTCACTAGAAAGCTCGACACACTTCGACAGATGAAGAGCCCAAGACCGGAGCCTGTTTAGTTAGCCAAGCAAAGAACCACTGCTCACCTCCATATCGCGTATGTATCATTTTGTTGCCCTCTGTTTGTCAGCCATACTCGCAGGACCATCACTCACGCGAGAAACGCTTGAACAGCATGGCCAGCTCCTTCGGTCCCAAACCAGGACCTGTATCTCGAACGCTGACAAACAGCCAGATCGGCGTATCTTCCGGTGCGGGCACGACATTAGGCAACCCGATCGAGCTGGGGAGAGCGCAAGTATCGTCGGCGGGCGGGAAGAAGGAGACGTCGTATCGGACTGTAATACATCGCGTATCGCTCGACGCGGTGAAGCGGATGGCTGGCGTTAGCGTCGCACGGATCTCAGACCCGTACCATTTGTTATGAGATTCGTCACGACCTATTATCAGCTCGGCCTCGACAAGGGGCTCACCTGTCCCAATCGCACTGGATCCGTCTTGATCCCATTGACCTTTGCGAGATCTAATGTATGCCCAAAGTCTAGTACCAGCTCTATCCTCTTCATCTTCGCCTCGCTCGCAAACACCGAGAGAACTTTGCGTGCCTCCTTTCTCAGGTCCATCTCGATCGCGTGCAAACTCAGCATGTCTTGACGTCAGTGGGTTCTTCTCCTCACACCCACCTAATTGTATCCGGGCAAGAGATAACACATCCCCTGCTATTCGCTCCTGCACGAGACCGCATTGATATATACCTAACGTCAGCGTCATCTCCCAAACACAACCCACTTTCTAAAGCCTCTACGTCCTCCTCTAAATCCGCCAATAGCTCCGCAGTCGGCTTGAAGCCATTCGAGCCCGACCAGTTGAGCTGATCTTTCAGCGCCATGAGGTTCTCCTTTACCAGTGAAGAGCATTGTAAGATCGCCGACACCGGTGTACGAATCTCATGCGAGGTTAGATCAATGAGAAGTTCCTGTTGATGCTTGCTCTCCTCGGCCTCGAGCCGCCTTTGTTCCGCCTCGATCAGACGCTGTTGCTCGTAAGTGGTATCGGTGACACATCCTATGATCCCAGACATCCCCTCCATCACGAAATCGAGGCGGATGAAGATCCCGGAGGCGGTACGACCAGTCCGCCATGTCCAGGTAAGCTTCAGTTCCTTCTCGGGTCCGTTCACGTAATCGGTCCAGAGCTGGACGAGACGGAAATGCGTCTCTGGGTCAACGAGCTGAGCCCATCCATCGGGATCGTCGCTTTCCGACATTCCCGCCATGTCCCGAAAGGCAGTGTTGGCGTAGACCACATGTCCCTGGTCGTCCGCTCGCATGATCCCGGATGGACAGTAGTCGGAGAGCAATGTGAGCTCGACCTCGCGCTCAGCAAACAGTTTCTCCAAATTGGCCCGTTTTTTCCCTACTTGCATGTGAAGGTGGACTCGAGCGAGCAGCTCCTTCGGTTTGAAAGGTTTCTCTAGATAATCTTCCGCTCCCATGATCAGTCCGTCGACCCGAGCTTCATCTCCGGTCATAGCCGAGAACAGTACCATCGGCGTGATCCTGGTCTCGGGTCGTTTCCTGATCTCGCTCAGAAGCTCCAGTCCGTTCATCTTCGGCATCATGACGTCGGAAAGGATAAGATCAGGAGGTGATTCGATAGCCATCAGTAGTGCTTCGGCGCCATTGGCAGCTTCGACCACCGTGCAGAACGGCGAGAAGATATGTCGAATGTATGATCGCATGTCGAGATTGTCATCGACGAGGAGTAGGACGTCACTCTTTTCAAACATCAATCCTTCGGTGAGCCTATTGGAGCTCGAACCGGTCTGCGAATCGCTTTGTCCATCGTTCGAATCTATGTCATTGTCCTTGATCCATCTCATGGCTTCATTGGCGACTTCCTTACTGTATGCGCCGAAAACGCTAGGACCAGGACCAACGGTGATGATCTTCGAGGTCAACGGGATCCGAGCGGTAAAAACGGAACCATGAGGTCCACCAGTCTCGGCTGCAGTCTGACTCGCCACGAGTAGCTCGCCATTGTGAAGTCGAAGCATCTCTCTGGCGAGAGCGAGGCCGAGGCCAGTACCTTGCGTTCCGGAGTGGACCGCGTTTGATGCCCGATGGAACCATTCAGTGACGAGGCCGAGCTCTTTTGCCGGTATGCCAACGCCGGTGTCAATGACCGAAACCTCAGCAAACTCGCCATATGTGAGTCGGACAGTGATCGTACCCTGCTCGGTATACTTGAGGGCATTACCGATGAGGTTACTGACGATGGTTTCGAAAAGTCCTGGATCGATGTGGACGAGCTTCTCGTGCGGTTCGATCTCCACCTCAAATCCAATGCGCAGACGCTCGACGGCCGGACGGAATAGAGCGACGAGGTCGGACACGAAGCTTCCGAGATCAGTCGGAACGAATCTGCCTTCTACTCGCCCAGCCTCCAAGCGAGTGAAATCCATTAGAGCGTTGACGAGTCGCATCAATCGGTCGACGTTGCGTTTGGCCGTAAGGAGCTGCTGCTTGTGATTTTGAGTCAAGTTAGAAGCGAGCAAATCCTCGATCGGGCCGTTGATCAGAGTCAACGGCGTCCTCAAGTCGTGCGCAGCACCTCTGAACCATGCTGTCTTCGCCCGCTCCATCGCAACAATATCGTCCTGCCTCTTTTGCTCTGCCTCGTACGCTTTGACCGATTGTAGTGTCGTCGCTAACTGAGCTCGAAGGACTTGGACCCACGAATCGTAATCCGCATCGAGAGGTCGACGTGCGTTGAGACCGAGTATCATGACCCCCTCCGGGATCTCAATTGCGGAATCGCTGCAAACCGGTATGACGATGGTTGAAAAAGGAAGCTCATCCCACGCTCGGATCGGAAATCCTTGGATGAGGTGTCGACAGTCTTCCACCACGACACATTGACGAGTAGCCAACGCTTTCTGAATCGGCCATGTTGAAGTGTCGGATGAAAAGTGTACTCGACCACTGCGAGAAGAGAGGGCTGAGATGGCAGAAAGGGTAGGAGAAGACATGCGCGCCGCGTTGCCGAATTGAGCACAAGGTTTGACGGGAAGACTGAACGCTAATTTCCGCGGCGCAGCGGGATGATCTTGAGGAACACCGACAGTAGTTTGAAGATGGACCGAGGCGGTCACGGCCGAGCCATCAATGACGCCTTGAGAAACGCTGTAATACAGTGCGAACGGCGCGTCCAGCACATTCTGCTCCAGCACATCGGCGATCCCACCGTAGTACTCCTTGGTCGTCCTCGCAATGAGTAGCTGCTCCGACATATCCCTGACAGTGCCCAGTCTCCTTTCTGCTAGGACCTGATTCGTTGTATCGGTCGCCTGGTTGTACATTCCGATGACCCTTCCTTCCTTATTCGCCACGGGGACAAATCGGTAAGAATAGTAGATCTCCAGGGTCAACCCGTCACCATATTTCTGAAAGTCTAGCGGCGCGTTGTCGTTGTAGATCGCATTCCCGGCCATGACGGCATCAAATTCGGGCTGAAACCTGTCCCAGAGGACGGCCCACACTTCACGACCGGGTTTGCCAAATGCATTTGGATAGGTGACGATGGAGGAGTATGCTTTGTTGCTGCTTCGTCAGCGGGAGCGTACGCGATCACTCACTATAAGACCTGCAAATCCTCCCCGAGCCAGACAGAATCCTGCGTCTTGGATTGGAACACCACAGCGAGCAAGGGATCGACGGAATCTGCCCACTCTGACCTTGGTCCCAGCTTCGTCTTGGACCAATCGACACTCTCCACGAGCGCCCAGCATTCTTCGGCGGCCGACTGCATCTGCATATGAAGAACTGGCCTATCTTGAAAGGGCGATCGCCTTCCAACCTTTGAGTTTGGCCTGCTCCCCTGAGATCCTCGGTGACTCGAACCCGACGTGGGGAAGTAGGAGCCATCGTAGCTCGATCCGATGTCGGTGGAGGTTGATGCTCGTACAGCACTTCTACTGGTGCAGATGGAGGAGCGATTGTCGGTGGAAAAGGAGGAACGAAAGCCTGGGGATAATGACGAAACGGTTGACGAGGGTGGGGTAGGATGCTTACGAGATTGAGAAGTGACGATGCAGAAGACGTGAGTACTCGAAGGTGGGGTGAGAGGTATGATTGTCTTGGCGAAGTCAAGTCGGAAGACGGGTCGACGCATCTCAAGCGTGAACAAAGCATCATCGCCTCCTTCTCCTCCATGATCATCCCCTTGGATCCAAGCCTGGAACCGATTCTCCACACCATTGTCTAGACACTCCTCCAAGGGCCTCCCTTCGGTGAGTCGAAGCCATTTCTCGTTACTCCAAACTTCCGAACACGATGAGATGGACTTGGTCGCAGGAGAGGCAAGGGGCGATAGGTCATCGTAATGTCGTACGGTAATATCGGTGTCCCTTGTGAGGAGTCGCGGCCGTGTACGTAGACCGATAGGGATAGCGAAGACCAAGGCGGAAAAGGGGTATGCCTAGGTTTAGCAGCTCCGGTAGGATCACTCACCTCTAAGAAAGGTATTGGAAGGCCTGAAAGATCCCAACCTCCTCCGTCGAGCATCTCGTTTCCAGTTAGAAGGCTGGCGAACCAGCTTCACGGACCCCGTGCAATTGATCGCCAGGTGTCGGGCTGCGCGTTTGAACTATGGAAACCCAAAGAAGAAAGCTGTACTACGACTGGTATCATTTTACGTCCCAGTGCGATTCTCGGTGCCTTGTTTCGCCCAGCTCCGTTTTTCCCTGCAGCCGGTATTGGCACTTTGCTCGACGATTCTTGCGCCTAATTCGCTGGGCACACGTTGAAATGATCCATGATAACATAATATGTACAACCCCTCCGAATCCAGATCGGCAACCTCGAATATACTATGATGTAGCGGATGTACATAGTTTATGGCTAGATTTGGAAACCCAAGAATGTCAGTAGTCGACAGCAAAGTCCCGCCTGATCTTTTCTTATTGTCTGATGGGGCCATATCTGTTTCGTGAGCGGAAATACTCTCGTCAAAGTCCCATCGCAGGGCCCCACCAAGACCGGTGTCACCGAGGCCCATTGACGCTAAAGATTCCCTCTTTCTTCCGATCCTCGAGCCCGGCAGATATCGGAGGTGCTGCCAACTTCGAATGTTGTGCCACCTTCCCTCCAGCCGCTTCGTCTCCATCGGCGAACAGGACTCTCGCGGTACCACTTGTCCTTGCAGCAGAGAGGGCGAATCGTTTCATCGGTGACGGTGAGTGAGCCAGAAACATCATGAGCTCAGCGGCGGTCTTATCGTCCTCTCCTCTTTCTGCGTCTTCAGACAGGTCGCTACTGATACGATTTCGAGTGTGTGATGATGGTGTACGCAAGTCGGACGGACGGGATGATGAAGGGCGAGGGGACGGGAAGTCGGGTGAGGCAGTAACGGAATATGCTCGTGGTCGAGGTGGGTGATGAGGTGATGTGGGCAAAGGGAGGGAAGTGGTGGCGACGGGGGGAAGTAGGGGTGCTTGCGTGGATGATCGACGAGAGGTGGACCCGAGCATGGAGGTGAGGGCTTTTGCCGCGTCGACGTCTTGCGTGGTGGTCCTGCTAGGATGATGGGAATGACTTTGTGATCGGCGCTTCTTCTCCCCTTCGCGAAGCTCTCGTACTGGCGAAGACGGATACGGATCGGTGTATACGTAACTTGAGCTCATCGAGCTTGACGCTCTGCGGTGTCCGTGTCCGTTGGCTACGATCCGAGGTTCTCCGGGATCCGCTGCGCGCCGTTTGTTGGGGCTGACGGGAGATGTGGGATATCTGGAATGAGAGGGAGGAGGGAGAGGTTGCCACAACACATCGATGAGTTGCCAAGGTCGGGTAGGTGACGGAGGCTCGTATGGCACATGAGGACTAGAGGGGACTTCAGTCACAACGGTGATCTGGGACGGCCGTCTTTGCGGGAGTTGCTACATCGTCAGCCAATTGCATACTGGGAAACGTACCGTCTCGATCTCCCCAATTGTCATATCAGTCCATCCGTTCGTCGCTTTGACAGATGCCAGCTCCAGCCTCGATTGCAGGGCCTGCATTTTCTATCCCGCCAGATCAGCTAAAAGGCAATGATGACCTCGGGCAATATACCTTCTCCATTTCCATCCGCTTCAGAAACCTATCCATGTCCTCTTGACTCTGGCTGGAAGTGTCCATACTCGCGCTACTGCTTGTCGCCTGATCCATCGAGGCGCTATGTGACGAGGACGAAGAAGGAGTCGCTTCCCGAGATCCTCCATTCCGACTTAGAGGAGAAGCCATGGTGAATCCTCCTTCCGCCTCCGGGACCTGACAGAGGAGGTAGACGCGTTCAAGGCGGAATATCGATTGAGTGAAGAAACACTGATGATGATGAGTCGATGTTAAATTGGCAAATATGAGGACCTTTTCTGATACGCTATCCGATGCCCAAGGTGACAGAGTAATACAGTACAGACATGCTTCAACCCGCGATTAAATTAAATTCCTCGTGTGGTGACAAAGCGCGGGAACGCGTCCGCTTCACCTTATTACCTCGCGCCAAAATCGCCGAGCCGGCCTTCAGGGTTCTGCAAAGCTGATTTCCGCATTTGTGGGAGTGTTCCCCGATTTTCAGTTACGAGGGCAAAGAAACCGCAGACGTCATCTGGGGAGGAGCAAAAGGGTAATTCCAGCCTGACATCCCTCCTCCAGGGTTCTAGACTAAAGTTGCCGATCTCACGTGCTGTAGCAGCGACTCTTGTGGGATGACTCGATGACTGTACCTCTTTTGCAGCTCTCCTCCTTGCATAATCAGAATATCCTTTAATTTGTATCAGCTTCCAATGACTTTGACGGGCGCGACATACGCCACGAGATAGAGTAAGGCTTAGCGCAGTGGTCGGAGCTGGCGGGTTCTTTGCTGCGTGGTGACCGACATAGTATTGATTAGCCCGCCTGGAGGTCTTTGGTCGGAAGGGCATGGTTGCAGCACTTCCGAGGCTGAGAGAGGCAACTACAGGCCCGAGACCTCCTTTGAGTCAATCTCCGACTGCGGTGGGTAGAAACCCAATCACCCTCCTCCCCGTCATCATGCCAACTCATCTTCTGACCCTCCCGGTACATTACGCTCAAGATTTCGTTGAAAGCGACTGGACTCCCGAGTACCGCCTGGACCTGCTGCGAGATACTACATTCATCAGGATCGCCGCATATCGAAGTGATCACTCACAAGTCGAAAGCCCGTATAACGCATCGAGGCGAATCTTCGAAGCTTAGACTTACAGTGTCGACATTGTACTTGTAACTCGCACCGGAATTGACCGCGAAGTATCGAGCAAGGAGTTGACCCTTCACTAATGACGAAGCTCAGCGATTGATCCGATCTGAAGCGAGGAATCAACCTGTGTTCTTGACGACGATGTCAGTGATGGCAGCTGAACGGGCAAAGGTCTTACTGCTTTCAAAGCCCTACGTTGAAATAAAGGGACGTTCGTGTTCGCCGCTTCCCGCTGGTACTGTTCAAACAGCTGATCCGCCCAGCTCTCGTCCAGCACTATCTGATCAGTATTGGACAGCCGCAACATCCAGGTACCCATCAGGCAGCTTGTAAAGCATGACCATTACGGAAAGCTCCTCTATCCGCTTCATATCAACCCAGATACCGGCATCGAGGCTGACAATTGCATCGCCCAGAAACGGAGGCTGAAGATCCCGAAGGGCATGAGGGGGAACCGTATGCTTAGGGTCAAGAGGAGCGACCTGTCTCCTGCAGTGCCGGCATTCCTGAAGTGTCGTGAGTATCGTGAACTCCACTTACCCACCTACCCAAACCTCCCATCGGTACCTGCAATTCGCTCTACCGCAAGATCCGCATACCCAGCCTAACATCAGCGCACCCTCAAACCCAAAGCTCACCTTTCCATAGGGTTCTATAACCAGCTGATTCCTCGACATTCGCCTCGGCAAGTCCTGCTTTGACCGGCGGAGGGGGGACTACATCGTACGGCATCTTCTCCATCCCCATCGACGTTGGTACACATTCCAAGAAAGTAGACGAGTAGCTCAAGCTGAATCCAGCGGGGATGGGTAGCAGTCCGACAGCGGTGTCGAGCATCCAGAACTGGGTGCATGCAGGATGAAGGCAGATCCAGCCTTCGCGATAAAGTTGTGGACTGGAATGAGTACAGCTCGGGCAGGGCCGAGTAGCGGTACTGTCTAATCAGCGGGGGCGAGGATCGATACTGTGGCTCACGGAGAAGAACAATCATCCGCACTTAACGCAATCCCCAGGCATGAGGGTCGAAGGGTTTCACCGCTGGGACCATCCGACAATTCATCCATCGAACACTCGGATCCAGTATCGCTGGACGAGTCCGTTTGACTGTCGAGGTAATAAATAGTCAGCCCGAAAGGACCGACAAGCTCAATGGATCTCTCGGAGAATGGGGCTGAACACCGCGTTGCAACGTGCAGCTCTGGGTGCATCAAGTGATCCGGACGGTAGTGTCTCTCCGGAGGGGTATTGGGCGGTGTGAGCAATCCGTTAATCGGTTGCGATTCAAGAGGCGCTTGATGCGCATGACCTCGTCTCGCCGTATTCGGAAGGCTGTGAAGGCGTTTACTTCATGTCCCTTCGATGCGTCCGCACCAAAAGCCTGCCTCGTCTGGTTTGTGAGTGTATACTTTTCGTCAAGAGGAGGAGTCAGAGGCCGAGCCGAGGGTGGACAAGACCTGAGAATGCTACTTTCTCGGCTGCTGGAGTCTTCGACCTTTCGCCTTCGGCACCACCAAGGCGTGCCTTGACTCTGCACCCAATCGAATCGGATCTTATACCGATGGAAGTAGTTTCTCGACTTCGGCGGCTTGATCCCTTTTGCCGCTGGCTCCGCTTCGACCCACGTCGCCGAGATCCAGTACTCTCCATCAGCTCGTTCGATACCTTCTACAAACCAGCCGAGCACCACATAGGCGCAGTCCAGGTCCCATGGAAGAAGGTCATACCCTTGTCCAGCGATAAGGACGATTGGGGTTCGGTCCTCCGCTGCTCTGAGGAGCGTCTCCACTCGGGCATCGGTAAAGGACTGGTCGGCTTGTAAAGCGGCTTCGCCGTCCTCGGTCAGGATACATTGACCACCAGTACGTCCAACTCAGTTTATTGGCTTAGTATGGGCCCGACCGACAAGGAAACGCACCCGTGTGAGATGACAATTTTGCCGTCTTCGGCCCAAACGTCTCGTCTGGAATCACAATGTGAGCTGTGAGCGAGAGGGCATAGAGGCAGACTGACGGGGCAGAGAATGCCTCGAGCAGGTAGCCATATGCCAAGCCATTGAACATGTACAAACCAGATTGGAACTCTCGGTAATATGGCACAGGCCTCGCATAACTCCTGACGCGACTGTGAAGTACATCAGAGTATCCAGTAGTGTCTGCCTCCATGCTCACCTCTGCCCAGACTGGTGGTCGCGATACTGATTTCTCACCCCTCGCAGTCCTTGGTGTCGAAATTCCGTCTGGTAGCATGACCCTCGCGAATTCGCTTGAAGGTATACCCGTGAGCCGCTTGTTGTCGGCAAGTGACCGGACAGACTCCGCGTGCTGTGCGGGTCGAGGGCAGAGTGAGGCATGCAGGACGGCTCAATGGTCAGTGGGTCGAAGAGTACCGCTCCCATCGTCTCCTTGGGTATGCGCAGCAGGCGACTCTCGCAGGAGAGCGGCGGGAGGAGAAAGTGACGGTGAGGGTACGATGCAAGCAGGTGAAGCCCGATTCCGCCGGAATTCGATTGAAATCACGGGAGTCGCCTGCTGCACAATTCGTATCTCGTAGCCACTGTGCTTGGCCGTGACACTGATCCGCCTCCTTCTCGGCTGAGCCTTCTGGTAATGACCCTTCGCTCCGGCTTCGTTCACTACCTTGTCCGCTCGCCTTCCAGCTTTCGTCTTCTGCATCCATTGAGAGGATTCGCTTTCGTCTATTCCATCTTCGGTAAGTCCAATCTCGACAACCTCGTTTGGTGGCTCCGAGCCAAGGAGAGATCCTAGCTCGACGAGCTCCGCCTTCACGGCTATGGAGTATTCGCCATGATTTCCTTCTTCCGCTTTCTCGACGACCTTTTTGAATCGACAGGGCGGGAAACTCGATGCGATTCCTCTTCGAAAGACTTTTTGAGTTCGGCTGAGAATCATCTCCTCCGCCCTTTTGATCTTCCGATCGTATAGGAACCATAAAACCTTGACCCGGAAGAGAGTATCATCGTCAGGGATATGGGAACCCGAGCGGATATGATGGGTTTGATCGCGGAGAATCTTATCAAATCGTCGGGACGTGGCTCGCTAGGGAAGCGGATCAACCCATTTCTTTATGGCATATCATATCTTGCAGCTCACCCCGTCTAAGCTTTTGTCCCGCCGCACCGCGTCGACTGCCATCTCCTCGAAGATGGCAATGGCTGGCGGCTGGCGGCATTGGAGTCCTTCATTAAGCCGCAGCTCGAAGAGTGGTATCAATCCCTGTGGAATGAGACTACTGTCGAGCGAGGACGAGGCCATTTCTCTTGCTCTTAAAGGCTACATTCCTTCCTTGCGAGATTTGCTATTGGATGCAAGAAGTTACTGTACTCGAGTACATTTTCAAAATTAGCGCGTTTCAGCTTTCCCCCTTCGTAGCGTCATCAAGGCACGAGCGGCAGCAAAATCGCCCAAAGCGTCTAATTGCCCGAGTCGTCCCACTTCGGTACCGTTTCATTACTCGATCCGCTATGCACATATATAACAGAAGGACCCCCCAAAAAAGCAAAGGAGTTTCCTTCACTCATTCTGAGAATTAAGACAATCTTTTACCTTCCTTACAGTCTTCACTTGAACTCGTTGTCGTCTGACAGGTGAGGTAAACAAAACACTCATCCAACCACCTCCAAGCGATTGTTTGGTTCGAAAGCCCAGATCTTCTTTCCCTTATTATTCTCTTTCAATAGCTTCAACAGCATGGGCGTCTGTACACACCGAGTCGATGGAGGTATCGTGAGTCGCCGCCGTGGTTGGCTCGCTACTCTCGCTGACGCAACGTAGGGCCCTTACACCACCGGCTCAGTGCACGTCCTCACATCATGTTTCGACGATACCATCCTCCTCCCTATCGGTTGCTGGGTCTTCATCCTCATCGCTTTTGCCCTCCTTTTTATCCTGCGTCAAAGGCGATTGGCGGCTCGAAGCTTGATGGGTCAGTCCCTCATCAATCATGATCCTGTAACTTGAATTGAGCCCCCTTAGCTCGTCAAGACCTCGAGACGACCCGAATTCCCAATTACCCGGGCGATAAGCCTCTCGACTCCCTCCGTGACCGTGATTCATTCGCAACGTCGAGGCACGGGAGATGGCGGAAAACCCGGATC
>JAABUT010002086.1_pt1 | contig 20355 bp, 21 predicted proteins | sample 5559281 | NCBI WGS metagenome assembly JAABUT01 (sample SAMN10711880, study PRJNA513359) | rock metagenome | isolation source: Antarctica rocks | place: Antarctica: Victoria Land, Ricker Hills nord | collected 2016-01-04
CCTTCCTATCACGATTACGCTACGAGTCTCGATCTAGACGCCATCGCTCTCTGCTGACCTGAGCTTTATCGGTAAAAGTGCTTCACACAAATCTCGGAAGAGCCACGAAAGCGGGGTACCTCCACAAGGGTCGGGAGGTAAGATTCCTCAGCGAAGGCGACAATGAATAAGTATGATGACCCCTCCGGGACATCTGGGTCGATGAAAACAGACTCAAGCGCCTATTTTCGTAGGAAGCCCTGGCGAACGAAAGGCGTAGATAAGTGACGACGGAGACGGTGCTATCGGAGACCGAGGCGCGGGCGCTACTCGCGCGTTACATCCCGCTCGATGAGACGTGGGGCGCGCACAGCGTCACCGTGGCCCGTCTCGCGGGGACGATCGCGGACGCGCTCTCCGCCGCCGGTGTCGCGGTGGATGTGGAGCAGACGCGCGCGGGGGGCCTCCTGCACGACATCGGGCGCAGCGTCACGCATGACGGCATCATGCACTGCTGGGAGGGGTACCAGATGCTCCTCGCGCGGGGGCAGCCCGCGCTCGCACGCTACTGCATCGCCCACAGCAGCGGCGGGATGGACGCGGCAGAAGCGGTGTCCGTCGATCTGCCCGCCGCCGACTACCGCCCCCGGTCATGGGAGGAGAAGGCCGTCACCATCGCGGATGGCCTCGCGCACTACGATGGTGTCGTCTGTCTCGCGGATCGGTGTGCGTCGGTGCGCGAGCGGTACCGCGAGCGATCCAGCCCGGCACGGTACGCGCTGATCCTCCGCACGGAAGCCAAAGTGCGCGCGCTGATGGCCGAGGTCGAGGCGATCATCGGCCAGTCCGTCGAGGAGTTGTGCGGCGCGCAACGCCTCCACTCGGGAGGACTGAGGACTGAGGACTGAGGACTGAGGACTCAGGACTAAGTAAATGCAGGTCCTTGCCATGGTCATGTTCCAATGCTTTGACGCACGGACGGCACCCGTCGATGCATAGTGCACGTTCCCACTTAGTCCTGAGTCCTGAGTCCTCAGTCCTCCCGTGAAGGCGAAGCCGTGCACCTTTTCCTCGCGCCACACTTCGACGATGTCGCGCTCTCATGCGGCGGGGAGGTGGCGCGGGTCGTCAGCCGGGGCGAACAGGCGACGATTGCGACGATTTTCGGCGGTGCGCCAGCCCCGGAGATGCCGCTGACGCCGTACGCGCAGGGACATTTGGTGCAATGGGGCGTCGCGTCGCTCGAAGAAGCCTTCCGCACGCGCCGTGCGGAGGATGAAGCGGCAGCACGCGCGCTTGGCGTGACGCCACGCATCCTGCCGTTCGTGGACGGCGTTTTCCGCGAGGATTACTACCGATCATGGGACGAACTGCGCGGCCAACTCGTCCCGGCGGAAGCAGATGTGCCCAACCAAATTGCGGCCCTGCTTGTTGGAAGCGGCCTGATCGGCCCGGATACCGTCGTCACGGGTCCGCTGGCAATCGGGCGACATGTGGATCATCAACTCGTGTACGCGGCGATGCGCCTGCTCGCGGCGCGCGGCGTCCCTGTGCGCGGGTACGAAGATTTCCCCTATGCCACGCAGGGAGATGAGTATGAGGTGCGGATGCGCGCGCTCCGATTGCCGGGGCGCGCGTGCGAGGTTATCGACATCACCCCATGGTTGGAGACGAAGATACGCGCCATCGCCTGCTACCCCTCGCAACTCCCGTCCCTCTTCCGAGGCGTGCCGATGCCGGAGGCCGTCCGTGCCTATGGCACACACGTCGCGGGTGGTCACGGCGTCGCGGAACGGTTCTGGCTCCTTAGTGTTGAGTGAGGAGAGACACGCGAGATTATGCGGCGTCAATCACGTGGTTCGCGGCGCGACGCGCGTCAATGACGACGCGATGTCCATCGTAATACGCGATTGCCGCCTCAACTGCCTCGACGGGAATGTCATAATCGTCCCGCGACGCGCTGAACGTCCCCCATCGCTCCACTGAGATAGCCGATCAGCGCCCAGACCGCTGCGCCGTATCCAATCAGCCGTGCCTCGTCGAGGCCGGGTCGGTGCGGGTTTTGCTCGATATACTGCTCGATGAGGGCATGCGGCGTCCGCTTCGTCGTCGCCATAGCAATCCTCTTGGGTCTTACGAAGCGGCGGTGACCGCGCTCTCGGTGCGGATGCGATAGCAGCAGAGATGCTCACCCTCCGTCATGTGGTGCTCGCGGGTGACGGAGACGCCCGGCAGCAGGCGACGGAAGAGATCAAGTTCGGAGACGCACGGCTGCGTGAACGAATTCGCCACGCTGCTCACCGCGCAGTGATACTCCTTAAGGAGGTAATCGCCCTCCGGCGTCCGCTCCCACGCGGCGAGGTAGCCGTTCTTGTCGAGGTGCGTCTTGAGCGTCTCGAGACGGTCTTCGAGCGTCTGCCCGGCCATCGCCGCGCTCAGTTCCTCCGCCAGCCGGTCCGTCCGCCGCTCGAAAAGGCGATCAACCGTCTCCTCACCGCTGAGGATGCGCAGATCGGTGAGCAACTCGACTGTCAGCCGGTCGGAGGTGTTCGGGAACAACCGCTCCGCCGCCTCCGTCAGGTGGAAATGGTTCACCGGGCGACCCACCGGGCGCCGCTCGACCGTGGACTGGATCAGGGCTTCCGCCTCCAGCTGCGTCAGATGCTTGCGCACCGCCATGCTCGTGATGTTGAGCATGGCGGCAAGCTCATTCGCGGTCAGTCCATCCTGCCGTTTGAGCGATTCAATGATGATGCGGCGGGTGCTTCCGTGCTGTCGATCCATGGTGATGCGAGCCCCTTACGGTGCAACAGGCGCGCGTGTCCGTACACGTCACTTGTAGAATCCGATCATACCATTTTTCACCGCATTTCGTCAACGTGAAGTTTTTTAAACACCTATGCGTCTGTTGTACGTACATATTATCGGCTAAATGCGGTACAATGATTCTCATCGAAACGGAGCGGTATGTAAGGAGTTCACAATGGAAAATCGCATTTACTTCGGGGACAACTTGTCAATTATCACGGGTATTGAAGATGCTTCCATTGACCTCATATATATTGACCCACCTTTCAATACAGGAAAAACGCAGGGACGCACACAAATCAAGACCGTTCAGGCGTTGAGTGGGGATCGTGTGGGATTCCAAGGACGAAGATACGAAACCGTCAAGATTGGAACCAAGTCGTACTCTGATACGTTCGATGATTACCTTTCATTTTTGGAGCCACGACTTGTGGAAGCCCGTCGCATACTTGCGCCACATGGAACGCTGTATTTCCATATCGACTACCGAGAGGTTCATTATTGTAAGATTCTCTTGGACATGATCTTTGGGCGTGAATGCTTTCTCAACGAAGTTATCTGGGCTTATGATTATGGCGCACGCACGACAAAGAAATGGCCACCAAAGCATGATAATATTCTTGTCTATGTAAAAACCCCAGAACAGTATCGGTTCAATGTAGATGCAATCGAACGTATTCCCTATATGGCTCCCGGTCTCGTAGGGCCGGAGAAAGCGGCACGAGGCAAGCTCCCGACCGACACATGGTGGCACACGATCGTGCCAACGAACGGGAAAGAAAAGACTGGCTACCCTACGCAGAAACCACTCGGAATCCTGAAGCGGATTATTGAAGCGTCCTCGAACCCCGGAGATACCGTGCTGGACTTTTTCGCTGGTAGCGGAACAACTGGTGCGGCCGCATTGACACATGGCAGACGTTTCTTGTTGATTGACAACAACGTGGAAGCACTTGAGGTAATGGCGCGTAGATTCGAGGGGGTTCCTTCTATTGAATGGATAGGCTTCTCGCCGCAACCTGGTTTATACTCGCATGGACAAGGATCATTGTTTGACGCTGCTCCGGCCTTGACGGGTCATGGGAGCAATCATGGATAGTTCAAATCGAGACCCGGAATTCGATCTGCTTGCGTCTATCGCTGCTACGCTGAAGAACGATTATATCCGCGAAGGGATTGCTGACCCATGGGCAGGTAGCCCATTCGCTTGGATACTCAGCGGCCCCTCTTCTCGCCAAAGAGGAGCGATTGGCGAACGACTGGTTGCGGGATGGTGCGCCGCGAAAGGTTTCGATGTCATTAGGAGCAATAATTCCGACGCCGATAGAATAATCGGCGGACGCAAGATGGAGATCAAGTTCTCGACGCTTTGGCAGAGTGGCGTTTATAAGTTCCAGCAACTTCGCGATCAAGACTACGAATATGTAGTCTGTCTTGGTATTTCTCCACAAAGGGTACATTGTTGGGTTGTTCCTAAGGACATTATTATGATCCATACGACACCGCAGCACGCAGGACGGGGTTGTGTCCGCGAAGTTCTGTAGATTCCTCCACGACGATCAGTCAATCAAATCCTGAGGCGATCTCCTCCATTCATGCCGTAACTATTGGCCGCTTCTCCACCGCGAGCCGTTCGAGCAGCGCCACGGCGTGCTCTGGTCCCGGCAATGACGCGATCTCGGCCCGCAGACGCTGTGCGTTCTCCCGATACGTTGGTGTCGCGAGCACCGCCCGCACCGCATCCCCGATCTTCCCCGACGTCCGGTCCTCCGGCTCGACGACCCGCCCCACCCCGAGCGCCGCACAACGCGCCGCATTCTGCGGCTGGTCCGCCCCGACCGGCAGCAGCACCAGCGGTAGCCCCTCGCTCAGGGCGGCCAGCACCGTATTCCACCCGCCGTGGCAGACCACCAGATCGCAGCGGGGGAAGAGGAGGCTCTGCGGGATGTACCGCTCGATGTGGACATTGGGCGGCTGCACCCCGAACTGCGCCGGGTCCTGGTCGCGGCCGACGGTGACAACCAACGTGATCGGCTCGTCCCGCAGTCCCGCAATCGCTCGCGCGAAGAGATCGTTTGCCTGGACGTTGAGCGCGGTGCCGAGCGTGAAGTAGACCATCGGTGCATCGGTCGGTCGCTCGGCCCAGGGAGGCAGCGACTCGTCGCCCGAGCGGTCGAACACGACGGTTTGCAGCGCGTGCGCGGTCGGCGGTCGGGGGGTGGCCGGGTCCTGGTAGCTGGGCGGCACAAAGGCAAGGTGTAGGTAGCGGTAGAGCATGTCGAAGGTTGGGTCCGGCGGGAGAGCGAGGCCGGCCCGCAGGGTCTGCAGGTTGGAACCCGCGACCTGGGCGACCCACGGCGGGGGGAGGAAAATCCCGACCTCCACCGACGCGTGGGGCAGGCCGAGGTGCTCGGCGGCGATGCACCCGCCGAACTCCAGCGCGTCCCGGACGAGCAGGTCCGGGCGCCAGTCGCGGCAGATGGCCAGCAGGTCGGGGAGGATGCGCTCGGGCATGACCCCCCCGAAGATCTCGCCCATGACCAGCTTTTCCCGCTCCGCCGCCGGAATGGCCATCATCCGCGGCATCAATGCGGGCATAACTTCGCGCATGCTGGTCCCGGCGGGGAAGAAGGAGAAACCGACGCCCTCGACGGCCGGCCGGTTATCCTCGGAGCACACGAAGGGGACCTGATGCCCCGCCGCCTCGAGGACCCGGGCGACCGGCACCAGGGGATGGAAGTGGAGCGTGGTGATCAAGATTCGCATAGCGATGTCCTTTCCCGTGTCGCGAGCCCCCGTACCAGCACGCGGCGGAGCCGTCCCGAATGTCGATGCTTTGGATCACTCCGGCCACCATACTATTTGGCGACCGTAGCGGATGCAAATGGGACTTGGCGACTTTCGACCATTTCGCCCGCGAGCGCTTCCTCCGCGGGAACGCAAGGGAGCAGGTCGCCCATGTCGAGATAACGCCGTCCGCTGACCCACTCCTCCGATTGCTCGATACAGAGCGCTGTTACCAGTCGTAGACAGGCCTCAGGATTCGGGAAGATCCGTACGACCCGTGTGCGCCGCTTGATCTCCTCGTTCAAACGCTCCAATCCATTCGTCGTGCGGATTCGGACGCGATGCGCTAAGGGAAATGTGAGACAAGCAAGACAATCTTCGATCGTGTCTCCCACTAGCCGCGTGACCGCCGGATAGGTCGGTTCCCAGCGTGTCGCTACCGCTTCTGCGGTGGTCAGTGCCTGAACCCGCGTCGTCGCCGCGAAGATCTCCCGTAAGTCCGCCGCCAGCTCGCGTCGTCGGCTCGCTCCCACTATGCCGACGAGATCGCGAGCAAAATGGACTTGACACCGTTGCCAGCTCGCGCCTTGGAAATGCCGGTCAATCGCCGCCTTCAGTCCTTTGTGACTATCGCTCGTCACCAGCCGCACCCCGCTCAGCCCGCGCGCCTTGAGATCTCGAAACACTTGCTGGTACGTCGCCTCGCTCTCCGTATCGGCAACCGCCACTGCGAGGATTTCCCGGTGCCCATCCGCCCGCACGCCCGCGACGTTGAGCACGCCCTGACTGACGATCCGACCATCCTGCCGGACGTGCTCGTAGCGTGCGTCCACGCTCAAATACGGATAGGTCGTCTCGGTCAGCGGGCGATTGCGCCATACCGCCAACTCCGTGTCCAGTTGGCCGGCAAGTTCGGACACTAGGCTCTTCGAGAAGCTCGTGCCGCACAGTGCTTCGGTGATCTCGCGGACTTTCCGCGTCGAGACTCCTTCGACGTACATCTCCATGAGCGCCAGCACGAGCGCCTTCTCGTTGCGCTGGTAGCGCGCGAAGAGTTGCGTGGAGAAGGTGCCGTCGCGATCCTGTGGCACTTGCAACGTCAGGGTGCCGACGCGGGTATTGAGCTGGCGGGGCTTGTACCCGTTGCGGTAGCCGGTGCGCGTGGCGTTGCGCTCGTACGGCTCGGCGTGTAGATGAGCGGTCATCTCCGCGTCGAGCACTTCCTGGACGACCCGCTCCACGATGAAGCGGAGGAAGTCGGGATTGTCCGTCAGAACAGAGTGTGTTGTCGTCGCCATGCCGGTACGCTGCTTGTAGGCCATCGTGTCCCTCCTTCGATCCGGTCTTCTTGCACTACCGATCGTGGAGGACGATGGCCGCTTGTCAAAGCGGCGATCTAATTACAGAAGTCTCCGGACACAACCCCTCACCATCTGTACGACCGACAACCTGCCGAAACGGGCGGTATGCGCGGCGGCGGGATGCTGGTAGTGTGGAATCGGGAGGGCTTTGCCCCGCAATACCCGAAGCAAGGAGGACGATCATGTCGAATACGCAAACGCCGTCGCTGTATGAATGGGCGGGTGGCTCCGTCTCGTTCGAGCGTTTGTTGAGCCTTTTCTACGACCGCGTCAAGCAAGACGCTGTGCTCGGCCCGCTGTTCGCGGCGATGGATCCGCAACATGCGGCGTACGTCGCGCAATTCATCGCCGAGGTGTTCGGTGGACCGAAGGTCTACAACGGTGGCCATAGTGGCCACGCGCACATGATTGCGCGGCATCTCGGTCGCCTGTTGACCGAGGAGCAGCGGCGACGATGGGTGAACCTGCTGCTCGACTGCGCCGATGAAACCGGCCTGCCCGCCGACCCGGAGTTCCGCTCGGCATTCGTCGCCTACATCGAGTGGGGATCGCGGCTGGCGGTGCTGAATTCCCAACCGGGCGCCACACCGCTGCCGCCGGACTCTCCGATGCCCGCGTGGGGGTGGGGAGAAGTGAAAGGGCCATATAAAGGCTGACCCTCGCTACGCCGGCGTGGGGACGGCGGGTTCATTCTCGCCACCCATGCGGCGGCGAGCGGTCTCGCGGTGGCCCGTGACGGGGGCGTGCTCGGCGGCTTGCGCGAGGCCGAAGACCGGCATGTTGCCGTAGATTGCCTCGTACTGCCCCGGCGCGACCTGGTATGTCTCGTGCCAGATGCCGACGCTGCCGTCTGTGCCGACCGCCTTGTTGAATCGTCGCCACGCGCCGAGGTGCGGGTCGTCCCGGTCGCGGGCGAACCGTTCGAGGTCCTCGAATGAGCGCCAGTACTGCACCAGCGCCACCCCGCGCCAGTAAACGAAGGGCTGCGCGCCAAGCATCCCCTTCTCCGGGTGCGTGAAGAGCGCCTTGAGCATCGGCCCCATCGCCCGCGCGGTCGGCACCCACTTGCGGAAGGCGAGGAAGCGGTTAACACGCATCCCGATGATGAAGACGACGAACGGCCCCTCGATGTTCGCGGTGTAACGGCCCGGCAGCACGTTGCTCATCGCTTTACCCTTTCTGTGCGTCGTGGTGCTCCGGCATCGTTTGCCGGTCAACGATCAGTTCGTGGACGTGGAGGTGATGAATATCCAACTCACCGATTACGAGGCGACCGATCACGCCTTTCCTGATCGCGAGTTTGCGGATCGCCAGCGCGCCAATCGCCAGCGCCCCGACCGCCATCGCGCCGGTCGCCGCCGCGCCGACCGCGATTGCCCCGACGGACGCCGCGCCGATCCGCGCCGCGCCAACCTGCGCGCGCTGCACCGCCTGTGCCCTGCCCTTGTCTGTCGCTTGTGTCATGGTGACATTTCCTTTCAATAATCAACGACTGGGTATGCGCCATCACCTGTCGCCATGCGTTCACGGCGCGCGGAACGCCGTACCGAGGATGTCCATTGCGTCCGCATATATCGTGGGGATGTGGCCGGGGGCAATCGCCTCCGGGGGGAGCATGTGTTCGGGCGATGGCCCGCTCATCCCGGCAATTTCGAGCGAGGCGAGGCCGTGCATCAGCGCCCATGCCGTCGTCGCCGCCGTGCGCGGGTCCATCGGGCGGATCACCCCCGCCGCGACCCCCGCCATGAAGGCGCGCTGGAGCGGCGCGAATGCCCGGCTGGCGATCACGTCGAGCTGCTCCCCGCTCGGCCGGAACTCGGGGATCGGGCGACCGAACATCAGGCTATACTCCTGCGGGTGCGCGAGGGCGAATTGTCGGTAGGTGACGCCCATCGCATCGATGCGCGCATTCAGGTCCGGTTCCGCTTGCTCGATCTGCTCCATCATCTCGGCCAATTTCCCGAACCCATCGACAAAGAGCACCGCCGCAATCGCCTCCTTGCCGTCGAAATACTCGTACAGGGCCGGGGCGCTGTAGCCGATGCGCCGCGCGATGCCCCGGATCGAGAGCGCGCCCGCGCCCTCCTCAGCGATGATCTCCCGCGCGGCCTGGAGAATGTCCTGTCGCATCTCGTCGCCGTACCGCGCGCGTCGCCCTTTTGCTCCCGCTATCGTCGCCACCGATTCTCCCCTTCCCCTCATTCCCTGAGACACTATTCGGCAATGCCCTCTCTCACCCTGCGTATGGCATAACGCCCGACGACAATGCCAAGCACACCGATCGCTAAAACCAACCAGATGGGAGCGCCGAGATCGAGGGCGCCGATGATGACGAATCCATCAAACAGTGCGATGAGCGTAAATCCCACGTTCTCAACGTATGCACCTTCCCAGTCTGGAACCCGACGATGGAGATTCTCGAAGGCTTGCCATCCTCGCCAACCGATGAAGAGAGCAAACAACGATAAGGCCCCGAAGATGAGACGACTCGTCAATCCGAGCATAACCCAGTCAATTGCCACGACGATCAGGAGGAGCAGCACCATCAGCCACAATGCGCCGATGTACAAGCGGAACCTGGTTGATACTCCCTGTGCTCGCGGGTGCAGCCTTTTGCAACCGAACGCGAATGCGGCGATACCGCTCGCCGCATGACTGGCGATGAGTATGGTGTGAAGCATGGAAACTTCTTTTATCTCCCGCAGATTGGCGGGTCTGCACCGATCGTTGCGCTGATTGATGATCGAGTCTTCATCATGTGCTGCGCGTGCTATTTCTGAAAGTAGAATACGTTGCGGGAGTGGCGCGTCGGGCGGCGAGAAGGGCGCTCGTGACCGAGAGGGCGACGACCCCGATGAGGGCGGCGAGCGCGGCGAGCGTGAGCGTATCAGGATGGACGAGTGACTGTCCGCGCAACGCCTGCCACGTAAGGATGACAACCAGCCCGAGATATGCGAATCCCATGATGATCACCAGCGCCGTCCGCGTGCCGCGCGTGAGCCTCTTCCCGTACCGCGCGAGCAGCCAGCCAGCCAGTGGGAGGAGTTGCAGCGCGTGGAGGCCGACGAAGTGCGGCGCGCGCAGGTCGCCGCCGACCGTGCTCCAGCCGAGGATCGGCAGACCTGGCCCGCCATCCGCCACGCCGACGCTGTGCGCGCCCGCTGTTGGCAGGCCGTGGCCCGCGTTCGCTGCCGCGAGTTGCGCGCTCGTTGGGCTGGTCATGAAGAAGGCGACGCCCATGCCGACGAGGCTGATGAGGACGCCGAACCGGAGCGCCCACGCGAACGCGGGGTCCGCGAACCGCTGCCGCATGAGCATGAAGCCAAGCGCCAGCCCCGCCGTCCAGAGGCAGACAATGGAAATGCCCATGATGCTCCAGATCGCTGTATTGAACGGTGTGCTGACGTTGAAGTGGCTCGTCGTCCCACGGATCACTTGCAAAGCGAGCACCGCCATCTCGATCAGGAACGCGCCCGCTGTCACCCATGCGACAATCGAGACCGCGCGCCGACGCCCCTGCACGAAGCCAAGGAGCCAGACGAATGTGGCGGCGTAGATACTGATTGAGAGGGCGAACTTGAGTGGCTTCAGCCACGCGGGTGCGCCGGTGATGACCTGTCGATCAACGATTAAGCCGACAATCGCCGCAATGATCGTCGCGAGCATCACCAGCATCGTCAACGCCAGCGGCCGGTTTGTCGCCATGCCGCGCGCGGTGAGCCGACGAGTTTGAGAAAGGAATCGATCCATCATGTGCCCCCAGTCTCTCTCGTGATCGAACGGACATCTCATTTCCGAACAACGTTAGGATAGACGATTATCGTTCGATTGTCAAGGGGGGCGAAGGAATGCGCACGGTGGTTTGGACTACCACCAAGCGGGCTGACAATGTTTTCCTGGTCGTTTGACGCGGCACGTATCCCTCGGTACCATCATCATCGATGTACGTTCAGCCAGGGGAGGAATTCGTGGCAGCATACACACCGCTCAATGTTGTGATCGCGTCGCCCGTTGAAGCCGAGCATGTAGAGACGATCCGCGCGGCCGCGCCGGAGGGTGTCACGATCCGGTACGAGCCTGACCTTCTGCCCCCGATGCGCTACAACGCGGATCATGACGGCCCGCCGGACTGGCGGCGCACCCCGGAGCAACAGGAGCGGTGGGCCGCGCTGCTGCGCGACGCGGACGCTTTCTGGGACTTCGACCGGCGGGCGGGCGTGCACCCCCGGCACTACGCGCCGAACGTGCGCTGGATGGGCATGACCTCGGCGGGCGTTGGGCAGGCGATGCGGCGGCTCGGCGTGACGAAGGCGGACAGCCTGATCGTCACTACCGCGAGCGGCACCCACGCCGGCCCGCTCGCGGAGTTCGCGCTCTACGGCATCCTCTACTTCGTCAAGGAAGGTCCGTACCTCGCGCGGGAGAAGGCGGCACATCACTGGGAGCGGTACGACTCCGACGAGTTGACCGACACGACGCTGGTGGTGATCGGGCCGGGGAAGATCGGGCAGGCGGTGGCGAAGGCGGCGCACGGCTTCAACATGTGCACACTCGCGGTCGGCACGGGGCGGGAGTACCCACACTTCGACGAATCGACCGACCGCGCCGGGCTACCCGATGCGCTCCGCCGCGCGGACGCCCTCGTGCTCTGCGCGCCGCACACGGACGAGACGGAGAATATCCTCTCCGCCGAGATGATCGCGCTCCTGAAGCCGACTGCGGTCGTCGTCAACATCGGGCGGGGGCAACTGGTGGACGAGGCGGCCTTGACCGACGCGCTCATGCACCGGCGCATCCGGGGGGCGGCGCTCGATGTCTTCAGTACGGAGCCGCTGCCGCCGGAGTCGCCCCTGTGGGACCTGGACAACGTCCTCATCAACCCGCATTCGGCGAGCACGGCGGCGCGCGAGAATGAACGGCTCACCGCGCTCTTCGTGCACAACCTCCGCTGCTTCGCGGAGGGCCGGACGGGCGACATGCGCAACGTCCTCGACCTCGACAAATTGTACTGAATGCGGATTGAACCGCGAAGGCGCGAAAGACGCGAAGACCGGAGAAGACGGAGAAATGAAAATATCTCACTCTCTTCTCTTCTTCGCGTCCTTCGCGCCTTCGCGGTTCAAAAGGAGGCCTGAACGATGGTGACGGTGGAGGATAGTTTCGTCAGCCCGCTGCGGGCGCGGGTAGGGCAGGCAGCCAACTACGCGGCGAGTCTCAACCCGCGCCCGAGGGGGCCGGGGAACTGGCGGCAACTGGCCGCGCTCTACTGGTACTACGCGCCGCAGTTCGGGATGGACCCGGTGCTGCCGTGGGCGCAGATGATCCACGAGACGGGCGCCCGCGCGTACGGCGGCCTGGTGGACCCGTCCGCGAATAATTACGCCGGGATCGGCGCGACGGGCGGCCCGAACGGCGGGCTGACGTTCCGCACGCCGCAATACGGCGTCCTCGGCCACCTCGTGCATCTCGCCACCTACATCTTCCCCGCCCCGGTGAACCGCTATTGCACAAAGCGGTTCGACCCACGCATCGGCTTCTGGGACGGCGCACCACTCCTCCGGCACCTCGTCCGCACGCAGCCGGAGATGTACAATGGCCGCCTGCTCCCCGAGCGCCGCTGGGCCAACCCCGGCGACGGCTATTGCGCCGCCCTCGCCCTCGCCGCGACGAACATCCAGAACACCTCGGGCTAACCGGTCAGCCTGACCTTGCGTTCTTCGCCGCTCCGCGCGACGATGCATGGCATCAGAGAATTGTGCACAAGAAAGGGGGATCGGCATGGTGACGACGGAACGGATCGCGGCGCTCGTATCGAAGGACGACTTTCTCCATGTGTCGGCGGTCGCGCACCTCTGCGCGGGGGGCGAGACGGCGATCCTGCGCAGCCATGAGGAGGCCGTCGCGCGCTTCTTCCAGCAGAAGAGCGCGGGGATGGTAGGCCGCGAGCGCGACCTGATGGGCATGCTGGAGCGGTGCCGAAGGCGGGCCGCCGCGCTGCTCGGCGTTGACGCGGCGGACATCGCCTTCCTCGATTCCGCGACGGACGGTGTCAACCAACTCGCGGCGGGACTGGATTGGCGACCGGGCGACAATGTCGTCGTGGAGGACATCGAGTACCCATCCGACATCTATCCGTGGGCGCGCCTCGCGGATCGCGGCGTCGCGGTGCGGGTGGCGCGGCAGTGGGGCGAGTCCCCGACGCTCGAACGGCTCGCGGCGGCGATGGACGACCGCACGCGCGTGCTCTCCGTCAGCCAGGTCAGTTTCCTCACCGGGCGGCGGTATCGCCTCGAAGACCTCCGCGCGCTCGTTGACCGCGTCGGCGCACTTCTCAGCGTCGATGCGACCCACGCGGTCGGCGTCGTCCTGGTGGCCGCGCGGCACGCCGATGTGCTGGTCTCCAGTTGCTACAAGTACCTGCTCGGCGTGCACGGCGCCGCGATCTTCTACCGCAATCCGGCGCGGCTGGCGCACCTCGCGCCGCAGACCATTGGCTGGCACAGCGTCGCTGGGGCACGGAGCGTCGCCGCACCGACCGCGTTCGACCTTCGGCCGGACGCGCGCCGCTTCGAGGCGGGCAATCCGCCATTTATGGCGCTCGCCGTGCTCGACAACGCGCTGGAGTACCTCGACGCAGTCGGCATCGAGCGGATCGAACGGCACGTCCTCGCGCTCGGCGGCAAACTGCGGCAAGCCCTGGTGGAACGCGGCTTCGATCTGCTCACGCCGGAAGCGCCCGACCAGCGCGGCCCGAACATCTGCTTCGCGTGGCCGGAACCCGCCGCACTGGTCGATGCGCTGGCGGAGCGCGGCGTGCTCGTCTGGGGCGGCGACGGGCGCATCCGCGTCTCGTTCCACCTCTACAACGATGACGCCGATGTGGAACGGCTACTCGCCGCGCTGGACGATGCGCGCAAGGAGCGGTTTGTTGCGCGTTGAAAACTCACTACGGACAGGAGTAGTTGCCAGTCCCTCCGCCGCCGCCATCGCAGGTATCTGCCCGTGTGTCAGACTGGCGTGGGGGTGCAGAAGTTGTCGAGCGTGCCGATCAGCTACATCGTGCCTTCCAACCGCACCACCGTCCGTCCACCAGAGCGCGAGCGAACGCGACTTGGACGATAGTGTGAAGAAACAAAAGGAGAGAACATCCATGCATTCACAGCGCATCGAACCCGGCCCCGGCCAGGAATCCGTTTGGGATTATCCGCGCCCGCCGTGCATCGAGGACTCGACGAAGCGCGTCACGGTCGTCTTCAACGGTGTGATGATTGCCGACACGCATTGCGCGAAGCGGGTATTGGAGACGAGCGGCCCACCCGTCTTCTACATCCCGCCGGAAGACATTCGTGTGGAGTACCTGCGCCACACGAATCGCACGAGTTTCTGCGAGTGGAAGGGCAATGCCGGGTACTACGACATCACCGTTGACGGCAAGCAGGCGGAGGCTGCGGCCTGGCAGTACGCCAATCCAACACCGAACTTCACATCAATCCGTAATTACGTCGCATTCTATCCAGGCAGGGTAGATGCCTGTTTTGTCGATGATGAGCGCGTGCAACCGCAGGCGGGCGACTTCTATGGCGGCTGGATCACGCGCGACATCGTCGGACCCTTCAAGGGCGAGCCGGGCACGGAGGGGTGGTAGGGATGCCCGTATGGTATACTCCTCAGCGAGGCGGCGGCGTCCGACAGGTGACGACGCAATGACCGCACTCCGCTACTCACGTACGTAGGACTGGTAACAATGACAGAGACACGCTAAGCAATGCAATTTCTCCCCTCTCCATTGCAATGGAGAGGGGCCGGGGGGCGAGGTTTGCCCCCACGTTGCTGGAGCGTGCCTCATGTTGATTGTCACTGATGTCGCCAGGAGCTACGGCGGCGCACCTATCCTCGACCACATCACCTTCACCCTGAATCGCGGCGAGCGCGTCGGCCTTGTCGGCCCGAATGGCGCGGGGAAATCGACGCTGCTGCGGATCATCGCCGGCCACGAAGCGCCGGATCGCGGCAGCGTCTGGCACGATCCGGCGGCGCGCATCGGCTACCTCGCGCAGGCGTTGCCGGACGCGCCGGACGCGACGATCCGCGATGTCGTGCAGGAGGCCCTCGGCCCGGCGTGGGCGGCTGTCGCGGCAATCGAGCGGCTCGGCGCGGTGATCGCGACGACCACGGGCACCGCGTACGACGCAGCGATGGTGGCGTACGCCGACGCGCTCGACACCGCCGACCGGCGCGATGCGTACAGCGCGTCCACGCGGCTGGCGGAGGTGCTGGCGGGGCTGGGGCTGGCGCACCTCACGGAAGAAACGCCCGTTGCGACCCTCAGCGGCGGTCAGAAGACCCGCCTCGGCCTCGCGCGGTTGCTGCTGACACGCCCCGACCTGCTCCTGCTCGATGAGCCGACCAACCACCTCGACATTACCGCGCTCCGCTGGTTGCAGCCCTTCGTGCGCGACTATCCGGGCGCGGCGCTCATCGTCTCGCACGACCGCGCCTTCCTCGATGCCGTCGTGACGACCGTCCTCGCGCTGGACGACACGACACACACGATCACCGTGCATGTGGGCACGTACTCCGACTACGCGGAGGATCGCGCCCGCCGCGCGGCGAAACTCCTGGACGACTATCACCGCCAGCAGGAGCAGATCGGCGCGGTGCGGGCGAACATCCGCGCCGTCGCGGGGAACGCGGCGAAGACCGAACGCGCGACGCAGAACGATTATCTGCGCGGACGCTCGAAGAAGGTGGCGCGGACGGCGAAGGTGCGCGAGCGCAAACTGGAGAAACTGCTCGACAGCGAGGAGAAGATCGAGAAGCCGACGCAGCAGTGGCATCTGAAACTCGACTTCGGTGAGACGCCGCGCGGCGGTCAGCGCGTGCTCTCGCTCGATGGCGTGAGCAAGGAGTTCGATGGGCGCCCCCTTTTCTCCGATGCCACGGTGGAGATCAACCACGGCGAGCGCGTCGCGCTACTTGGGCCGAATGGCAGCGGCAAGACGACGCTGTTACGGATTATTAGCGGTGCGCTATCACCCGACGCGGGCACGGTGCGACTCGGCGCGAATGTCCGGCTCGGCTACTTCGCGCAGGAGCAGGAGGGGCTGGACCCGGCGCAGACCGTGCTCGATGCCGTCCGCTCCACGGCGGCCATCGGGGAGACGGAGGCGCGCAACTTCCTCCACTTTTTCTTATTCAGCGGCGACGCGGTGTTCCGGCCCATCGGCAAACTCAGTTACGGCGAGCGGGCGCGGCTCGTGCTGGCGCGGCTCGTCCTGAGCGGCGTCAATTTCCTCCTACTGGACGAACCGCTCAACCATCTCGACATCCCGTCGCGCGAGCAGTTCGAGGAGGCATTGAAAAACTTCAACGGCGCTGTCCTCACCGTCGTCCACGACCGCTACTTCGTCGAGCAGTTCGCTGAGCGCATCTGGGTGCTGCACGATGGCACACTGACGCCGTACCTCGATCTCGCGCAGTACGAGGCGGCAGTCGCCGGATCGTAGGAATTGCTTGCCGGATACGTGCGCGACGGAAAGTAGGCAGTTAAATAGGTAGTTTTACGAAGATTTGTCCGAATTGACCCCGCTCGCGGCTCTTTAATGCATCAACAGTGCGCCGTCACCCACGATGGCGCACCGAATGCACGAAGGAGGAGCCATGATGGACAGGGACACGTACACCACGGAATCGTCGTTTCTTTCGCCGCCCGTCGGCACTTCTACGCAATGGGCGGATGCCTTGCGAATACGCGGTGCTGATGCGCCTGATGAGATAGCAGCGGTTGCGTTCAAACTCGGAGCGCAGGTTGGCATCAATCCAGACTTGGCATTGGCGCAAAGCGCACATGAGACGGCGTGGATGACATCCGCCCATTGGGTCACCCAGCGCAATCCAGCAGGTATCGGCGTGACGGGGTCAGATGTTGAAGGGCCGACTTTCACCGGTATTGAAAGTGGATGGAAAGCCTTTTACGAACATTTATCCTGCTACGTGATGGATGCGGACCCGCCCGCCATGCGCGACTGGCCGATGCGGGACCCGCGCCACACATTCCACGACGGGAGGCCGCGCGTGCGCGACCTCGTCCGGCCGGAGCGCCAATGGGCCGTCCCCGGCGACGGGTACGCGGCATCGATCGTCAACATCGCGAATCGTGTGATCGGAGAAACACCCATGCAGACCCTACCGACCGAGCAGGCCATTGGCTACACCGTCCGCGTCCACGACGCCGCCGATGTCGGCCCCGCGCGCGACCTCGCGGCGATCGCGTGGTTCATCGTCCACGACACGGAGGGGCATTTCGCGGGCGATGAGGCGATCCTGACGGGCGCGGCCCCGCCGGTGGAGTCGGCGCACGCGCTGATCGACCGGGACGGCACGCTCGTCGCCATGGTGCCGCTCGACCGAACGGCGTGGACGCCCGGCAACGACGACGTGGCGCGCGCCTCCGTCAATGTCGAGTTGAGCGGGTTCGCGTCGGACCCGTACACGGATGAGCAGTACCGCTGCCTCGCCGCCTACTTTCGCTGGTGCGTCGCGCAAGGGATGCCGGTGCCCGCCGTGTGCGTCGGCAGGGAGGATCGCCCCGGCATCTGCGGCCATCAGGACGTGGCGGACCCGTACCACCCCGGCCAGTGGGGTGGCGCGGCGCACCACACCGACCCCGGCCCGCTCTTCGATTGGGGGAAGTTGGTCACCCTGATCGGTGACGCACCGTCCGCGCCGACGGTCTACTTCGCGCCGGACAACCCGTACGGCCCGGTCGCGATGCAGACACCCTTCTGGAACCGCTGGCACGCGCTCGACGCGCTCGGCCTTGCCCTACCGATGATGGGCTACCCGAGCGCGACGGAGCGGACGCTGACGAGCGGACGGCGCATCCAACGGTTCGAGCGCGGCTGGTTCGGCACGCAGGACGCGCCCAACCCGTGGAACATCGTCGCCCTCCTCCCCACCGAGTGGCCCACCGACGCACAAACCGCTTCATAACCGCATCGCTCCCCCTTCCCCCGTGGGGAAGGGGGCCGGGGGGTTAGGGCGCCCCATACCGCCAGCGATAGTAATGCTGGCCCACGTTGCCGAACTCGACCTTGAACGGATCCGGGTTCGCGGCGTTGTACGTGAGGACGCGCCGCTCGAACGCCTGTATCAGGACGCGTCGCTCCACCCCGCCGACGCGCACCTGCACCCAGTACGGCTGCGTGATCGCGAGGCCGACTACCTGCGTGCCCATCCGGTTGCGGAAGTCCGCGAAAATCAGGGGAATTGGCTGGCCGGTGACGCTGTCCGTCGTCGCGATGGCGGTGGCGGCGTCCGGCGGCGCAGGCGCGGCGGGCCTGCTGCCGCCGGGGACGAGTTCGGTCTGCACCGGCGCGCCGACCTGCGGCGCGGGCGGTGGCGGCACACCGAGGTCCTTGTACTGCGGGAAGAGGTTGCCCGGGTCCCCCGCGACGGAGATTGCCGCCGGGGCGCGGCTCTCGAAGCGCGTGTCGCCCACCTGCATCCGGCCCGTGATCATCTCGTTGGCGAGCAGCCCCGACGTGACCGTCTGCCCGCGCGCCTGGTTCAGTTCCAGCCGCCCCTTGTCGAAGTACTGCACGAGGCGGCGCGTGTAGTCCGGGATGAGATCGCACGGGCGCATCGTGTCGCCGCACGGGTTATTCACGACGTACGCTTCGTACTGCCCCGGATGGGCAAGCGCAAGCGGCCCCCAGAAGTTCGGTGCAGTCTGCTCATCCTGCCGCCAGCGTTGCTCGAAGGCCGGTGCGGCGAAATCGTCCGCCGCCAGCACCTCGTTCACGATGAGGCAAAGGGCGAGGCTGGCGAGCAGCAGTGGCGCGAATGGTCGCTTGTCCATCGATCAACCTCCTGTGGGTATCGGCAAGAGATACTTAACAGGGAACGGCAGCGATCAGCGATTGGTCCCCCGGGGTTCGATACGATCGCTCTTAACGCTTGGCTGCATATTCTCAGTATACCCCATACACTCCCATGAACAGATAGTTGCTTTTGTGGTAATTACCTCTTGTGTTCTCTACCGAGAACGATTAATGTACGGGGAGCGCAGTTGGTTGAATAGGATGTGTAGGGGTAGGGGAATATGGGGACGTTGCGATCGTGGCATCGTGAGGTGCGGCTGTTCGTTACTTGCGGGTTGTTGCTCACCGCGCTCTTCGCATCGGGGGGTGCGTCGACTTCGGTCGCGGCTGCCCCGCCGCAGGTGAACGCGATGAAGGAGACGAATGGTTCCGACACAATCGTTGTACGAACTCGTTGGTGGCGATGCGACGTTCCGCCGCCTCGTGGACGCCTTCTATCGCCGGGTGGAGGCGGATAGTGAATTGCGCCGCATCTTTCCGGCGGATCTCGCATCTGGGAAGGAAGGGCAATTCCTCTTTCTCACGCAGTATTTCGGTGGCCCGCAGCGGTACACCGAGCGGCGCGGTCGTCCGTTCCTGCGGATGCGGCACACGCCGTTCGCCATCGGGCAGGCCGAGCGCGATGCGTGGGTGCGGCACATGCTCGCGGCGATCGACGAGATTGGCATCCCTGAGCCACAGCGCGGCGTGATGCGCGAATACTTCGAGCGCGCCGCGACGTTCATGATGAATCAACCAGGATAATTTCAGCGTTTTTGTCAGATGCTCACGGCATCATTACGTCTGCCGCGTCGTGCTGTCCACGCACTGCGCCCACCGCCCGGTGAGGAGCAGGTGCACGTCACCCTCGAAGCGGGAGATCTGCGCCTCGACGGTGCGTTCGAGGGTGGGCGTCGTTGGGACGCTGACGGCGAGGATGTAGAAGGCGGCGTTGCCTGGCGTCGTGACGATCAGCGCGTCGTGCCGGACGCCGTCGCGATCCGGCGTGGCAGGATAGATGCCGCCGATCCGCTCGACGGTCAGGCCGCACGCGACGGCGTCCGACGGGTGCCACGGATTGTGCGTGCCCCGCTCGCTGAGCAGCGCGAGCACATCGGTCGCGCCGTCGAGCGTCGCCCGGTCGCGCTCGGTGATCTGGAGAAGGCGCGCGAGGGCGGCGGCCGTCGTCGTGTTGAGCATCCCGGTCGCGAACGCCTGCGCGTCCTGCAAGCCGTGGCGCACGGTCATGCCATCGACGCCGAGCGCGGCGAGGTACGCCGTCACAACCGCCGCGCCCGCCCGGATGTGCTCCCGGCTCGTGTCCTGCCCGCCGCCGAGCCTGCCGAGGAGCAGATTCGCGCCGACATTGTCGCTCTCCACGATCATCAGCCGCGCGATCTCCCGCACCGATTGTGTGCTGCCAACCATCGTTTGCAGCACGCCCGTGCCGCCGACGACATTCTCCTGGCGGATCGTGATCGGCGTCTCCCATGTCACGCCCGCCTCGCCGGTGCGAATGCGGTGTGCCAGCGTCAGGTAGAGGGGCAATTTGATCGTGC
>JAABUT010002087.1_pt1 | contig 20352 bp, 21 predicted proteins | sample 5559281 | NCBI WGS metagenome assembly JAABUT01 (sample SAMN10711880, study PRJNA513359) | rock metagenome | isolation source: Antarctica rocks | place: Antarctica: Victoria Land, Ricker Hills nord | collected 2016-01-04
TACCTCGGCTTCTTCCAGTTCGTGCACAATGCACGCCGACGCGGCAAAGCCCTCCTTACCGCACTCATCGCGGGCTTGCTCGCATGACTGTGCTCCTCACCACCCCGGAACCCAACAAGAGCCTCAAATGTTACGTCAGCCGCCCTGAAGAGCGCTTCGCTTATCTGATCCGCGAGGGCGTCCACCTCATGCTGGAGGAGGCTGCCGGGCCTGGTAGACGCTTTCATACAGCGCCCCTGGAGTATCCCTTGGGCCGGGGGATGAACCTGCAAATCGAGGTGGTCGACGTTGATGTCCTGTATGCCAGCGTCCAGCAGGCGGGCTTGAGCATCGTCATCCCGCTCGAAGAGCGATGGTATCGCCAAGATCAGACCGAGACTGGCAACCGGCAGTTCGTCACGGCCGATCCCGACGGTTATCTACTGCGGTTCTTCCGCGACCTGGGTCGGCGTCCCATCGCAGGAGCGGCGGCATGACTTGCTATATTGAGGGGCGAAACCGTGCGAACCTCTGAAAGCGAGTTCCCACACGGGCTTGGCCGGCAGCAGAACGAGGCGCAGCAGCTCGACCTGGCACTCGGCGAGGACCAGGCCAACGGCCTGGTGTTCCGCCTCGCCCTGGAGGCCGGGGCGGCCGAGGGGGTGGACCGGGTGGTGTTCCTGGCGTTGCGGGGCGAGGAAGGTCATGTCGAGTGCTTCTGGCCAGTGCCTCTTGATGAGGAACCAGAGCGGGCAAGCGGGAAGAACCTGTCTCAGCTGCAGCTTCTGACCGAGGCTGGCACGCCGCCCTTGGCGACCACGACCGTTGGACACCGGCGATCTCGGGTAAAACAAAAGGTAAGAGTCACGTGATCTGCCGGATGTGGCCAATAGCGGCCAGTCCGCTGTCGAGAGGCAGGCTGCCGGAAGCGGACATGAGATCGCAAGGTGCCCACTCATTCGAGCGTTCAACTTTGGACCGGCTCGGGAAGCCATGCTACGGCACAGAGAACACCACGGTCTTTCAAACGGGAAAACATGAGCCGCCAGCTTATCGACGCCTACTTTAACGAGATCGACCGGCTGAAGAAGTTCTCCGGCACCACGACCGAGGGCGTGATCAGCGAGGCGTTCAAGGACCTGCTGAAGGCCTGGTCGAAGGGCAGGAACCTCCAGTTCGTCGCCCAATACCAGTTCCTCTCGAACCAGAGGACGCAGATCCGGCCGGACGGAACCATCCTGCACGATCTCCGCGTGCCGCTGGGCTACTGGGAAGCCAAGGACGAGGACGACGACCTGGACGTCGAGATCGAAAAGAAGCTCCGCAAGGGATACCCCCAGGACAACATCATCTTCGAGGACTCACGAGAGGCGGTCCTAATCCAGGACCGGCAGCGGGTGCTCCGCTGCAAGGTGAGCGACGGCAAGGAGCTGCTCAAGCTTCTCACCCTGTTCTTTGGGTACGAGCGGAAGGAGATTGCCGACTTCCGCAAGGCCGTCCGGCAGTTTCAGCACGACATGCCAGCGGTGCTGGGTGCCCTCCGCGAAAAGATCGCCGACGCCTACAAGGCGAACGTCAAGTTCAAGAGGCGGGCGGCGGTCTTCCTCAGGCACGCCCGCCGGACGATCAACCCGAGCGTCAACGACTCAGATATCCGCGAGATGCTGATCCAGCACATCCTGACCGAGGAGATATTCTCCCATGTTTTCAACGAGAGCGATTTCCACAAGAAGAACAACATCGCCAGCCAGCTATACGCGCTCGAGGACGAGTTCTTCACTGGGTCCGTCAAGAGGGAGACGCTCCACGGCTTGGAGCCATACTACGCCACCATCCGGTCGACTGCTGCGCTGATCACCTCACATACCGAGAAGCAGCAGTTCTTGCGGGTGATCTACGAGAACTTCTACAAGATATACGACAAGAAGAAGGCCGACCGCCTTGGCGTGGTCTACACCCCGAGCGACATCGTCCGCTTCATCGTCGACGGCGCCGATCATTTGACTCAGAAGCATTTCGGCAAAGGGCTGATCGACCGGGGCGTGGAAATCCTGGACCCGGCCGCTGGGACCGGCACCTTCGTCTGCGAGCTTCTCGAACGCTTCCGGGGGCAGCCCGCGAAGATGACGTGGAAATACGAGAACGAGATCCATGCAAACGAGGTGGCGATCCTCCCTTACTACGTGGCCAACCTGAACATTGAGGCCACCTACAGCCAGATCACCAAGAAGTATGTCGAATTCCCGAGCCTATGCTTTGTCGACACGCTCGACAACGTCCAGGGCCTCGGCATCAGGCGCGGCCACCAGCACAACCTATTGGCGGCGCTGTCGGACAAGAACGTGGAGCGGGTCCAGCGGCAGAACCGGGCCAAGATCTCGGTGGTACTCGGTAATCCGCCCTATAACGCCAACCAGCAGAACGAGAACGACAACAACAAGAACCGCACGTATCCCCACATCGACCTGCTGATTAAGGACAGTTACATCAAGCAGTCGTCCGCTCAGAAAACGAAGCTTTATGACATGTACACCCGGTTCTTCCGGTGGGCCACCGACCGGCTCGGGGACGAAGGCGTAATCGCCTTCATCTCAAACAACAGCTTCGTCAAGAAGGCTAACTACGACGGCTTCCGCAAGATCGCCGCCGAGCAGTTCTGCGACGTCTACATCATCGACTTCAAGGGGGATGCCCGGACCAGCGGCGAGCCGAGGAAGAGGGAGGGCGACAACATCTTCGAGAACGCGATCAAGGTCGGGATCGCCATCAGCTTTCTCGTTCGGAGATCGTCAACAAAGGGCTGCACCATCCACTACGCCGCGGTAAACGACTACGCCAAGCTCGACCAGAAGCAGGCGTTCATCGCGGGCAAGACACTGGGCGATATCGCCTTTGAGACGATCAGGCCGGACGCCAAGCACAACTGGGTCGACCTGAATGAGAATGACTGGGATGCCTTCCCACCCGTCGCCTCCAAGGCGACCAAGGGCGCCCGGACCACCGCGCAGGTCCGGGCCATCTTCAAGGACTACGCACTTGGCATTTCGACCAACCGCGACGACTGGCTTTACGGCTTTGACAAGGACGACGTCGAGAAGAAGGCCAAGGCCCTAATCAAGGCATACGACGCGGTGCCGCAGGGATCGGGAGCTTACCCCGGCACGCTGAAGTGGTCGGAGACGCTGAAACGGCAACTGAAAGCTGGGAAGCGCGAAAAATTTAACCCGAACGCGCTTAGGAAGGCCAACTATCGGCCCTTCGTCCCGCGTTGGCTCTACCAGTCGAACCTGTTCATTGATCGCGCCGGCGGCCTCAATGCCTTCTTCCCGCTGCGGAAGGACAACAGGGCAATTTGCTTCAGCGACATAGGATCACGGACCGGAACTTGCATCCTCGCGATCGACCAGCCCGCAGACCTTCACTTCGGAGCGGCGATCGACGGCTACCAGCAGGTCCCCCTCTACCGTTTCGCTTCGAACGGGGAGCGCGTCGAGAACGTCACGGACTGGGCCTTGCGCCTGTTCGAGAAGACGTACGGGACGACCGGCCTGCTCTCCCCGGGCCGGGCGGATGCCAACGACGCCGAATCCGACGAGGTGACTAAACCGAAGAAGCGCGACCGGCCTGCGGGAGGCTCGCGCAAGCTCACCAAGGAGAGCATCTTCAATTACGTCTACGCCGTTCTCTACGACCCATCCTACCGGCAGCGCTACGCTTTGAACCTCCGCAGGGAGTTCCCCCGCATCCCGTTCTACGAGGACTTCTGGACGTGGTCGGACTGGGGCCGGGACCTGATGGCCCTGCACGTGGGGTTCGAGGAAGTTACGCCGTGGCCGCTCGAACGCTCCGACAAGCCACCGAAGGGAGGAGCCGCAACGCAGCGTCCTAAGGTGCTGCTGAAGGCGAGCAAGGACAAAAAGTCCGTCCTCGTCGACAGCGTCACCACGCTGTCGGACATCCCTCCTGAGGCATGGACGTACCAATTGGGGAACCGCTCCGCCCTGGATTGGGTGCTGGAGCAACACAAGGAAAAGAAGCCGAAAGACCCTGTGATCGCCGCCTCTTTCAACAGCTACCGCCTGGACGACATCAAGGAGGATCTCGTCGCACTCATCGGAAAGGTCTGCCAGGTGAGCGTCGATACGGTGAAGATCACCGAAGCGATGCGGTTGAAGAACAATGCTCCCGGCGCGGCAAGTCCGGCACACCCTATGCCGTAACCTCATTGGGGCTGAACGCCTATGCTAATTATCCCGTCATCTGTAACTCATGGCAACTTTACCATTCAACCGCGCCGAGGCCCTGGAATTGATGCTGCGAACGTGCTTGAGCCGAGAGCAGACTGTCCGCTCTCGGGCGACGTCATGGGAAAGCGGACATCCCATACCAGTTCCGGGACCGGCAGCTTGCGACCCCGATCCAGGCATGCGCTAAGTTAAGCTGTTGCTCCACTCGCCACCGAGTAGAGCAAACAGGTACTCACTGCCATAGCTACCCTTGAACCAAACATGCTCCAGGAAATGACCTTCCTGCCGAAAGCCCACACTACGGAACAGTCGCGCGGCAGCGACATTGGCGGTACCCGTTATCGCTACTACGCGATGCTTGCCGAGTTGCTCAAAAAGATAACCGAGAACGCATCGAATCGCCTCGGCGGCGTAACCTTTGCCTTGCTCATCGGGAGCCACATTGATTCCGATTTCTACCTGCCGGTGATCGTCCTCGTGGAAGTGAAGAGCGAGGTCGCCTATGACGGACAGCGACGTCCGATCCAGGATCACCAGCTGGAACCAAGTCCCGGCTGTATCTGGTGCCAGTCCATTCTGCTCTTCGACTAAGCACAAGGCATCAGCTTCGTCGAAGCTTACCCATGACTGAAAGCGAGCAACTTCGGGAAGCGAGCGGTATGACCGTATTGCGCCCATGTCGCCCGCCCTGACTTGCCGCAGCGTCAGGCGTTCTGTTTGCAGCTCGGCAGTGGATTCGCTCATGCCAGCGAGGCTATCAGGGGGGAGGCAGGACGACTACGTTGGGCCGGACTTCCGAGACCGCTAGCCCACCTACTGCATGCACTGGATCGCGCTGATGGCCGAGAGCGGAAGGTCCGCTGTAGAGCGAGCCGATCGGAGAAGCGGACGTCCATTGCCGGTTTGCCCGCTCCTAACGCAAGCCGATGCTTGTGGGCAGGCGCACGACCAAGGGGCAGCACCAAAGCAGTTGAGACTTCCACTATCGCCAGCTGATGTCCCCAACTTTGCCGAGGTAAGCGAGGGAGCGACAGGGAAAGTGGCGAGCTGTGCATCCCACAAAATAACCTTGGCTGATCTACACGATGTGTCTACAGTGTATAGTCCTGACTGGGGTGGAGGATGTGCATGCAGGGGACTGTCAAAAAGTGGGGCAATAGTGCCGCCGTGCGTATTCCTGCTTCTGTGCTGGAGGCTGCCCACCTCCGCCTCGACCAGCCGATCGATGTTCACGAGGAAGGCGGCCGCGTGGTCATTGAGCCGCTGAGTCCCGTGCATTACGCTATTAACGTCCTGATCGCCGGCATCACGGACGAGAACCGGCACGAGCCGGTGGATATGGGTCCACAAGCAGGCCAGGAAGCCTGCTGATGGCGCCCGACTACGTGCCGGAGGCGGGCGACGTGGTTTGGCTGCAATTCGATCCGCAGGCTGGACACGAGCAAGCGGGGCACCGCCCGGCGGTGGTGCTCAGCCCAGCCAGCTACAACGGCCGGGCGAGCATGATCGTCTGTTGCCCCACCACGACTCGGATCAAGGGTTACCCGTTCGAGGTCGCCCTCGCCGGCTCGCCGCCAAGCGTGGTGCTGGCGGACCAAGTGAAGAGCCAGGACTGGCGCGCGCGCAAGGCGACACAAAGGGGCCGGATAAGCGCCGCGGAGTTGGCCGAGGTGCGGGCCAAGCTCCGCGCGCTGATCGGATGAGGGTTAAAGTGTCACGTGCTAACTGGTGAGATTCGCAACCAGATCGATCGGACTTGGAACAGCTTTTGAACCAGCGGGATTGGGGCCGGTTCATCCGGCGTGCGCGCGACCGCCTTGGCGTTGGAGCCCGATGAATGCACTGTGCAGTGCTGCAACGCGGAAGAGCGCGCCGCATCAGGTTGTGCCACTGTGGCCAGCCGCTTGCTGGCCAAGGCATGTCGACCAAAACAAGGTCATTTACAGGCGAAGTGCGATGGCTGACATTTTGACGCCGGAGAAGCGTAGCGCGCACATGCGGCGCATCCGGGGCGTGGACACCACGCCGGAACTGGTCGTGCGCCGGTTGCTGCACTCGATGAGCTATCGCTTCCGCAAACACGTTCGCGGCTTGCCTGGGCGGCCAGACATCGTGTTTCAGCGACGCAAGATGGTTGTCTATGTGAACGGATGCTTCTGGCATTTCCACGAGGGATGCCAATCCGCACACATTCCAAACACCCGCTCCGAGTTCTGGAAGGCGAAGTTCGAGGGCAATCGGGCGCGCGACAAGCGCAACATCGCCGAAATGACAAACCGCGGGTGGAAGACGCTCACTCTGTGGGAATGTGAGATTGCTGATGGGGAGCAACTCGCCAACCGCCTCGCCGCCTTCCTCGGGCCTTCCAGATGGCGCCCGATAGGCCAAGCACTCGCTGCTTCGCACCGCGGGCCGCTGCACAGCCAGGCGAGCGGGTAGGATCCGCATGACGCAGATTGTGAAAGCGCGAGGTGGGAAGCTCGCACCCACCCAGGAGTGCGGGGGGCTGCCCCTGTTCATCGATGCATTTTCGGGCTGTGGTGGGCTGAGCCTCGGGCTGCTGCGGTCCGGGTGGAGTGGCCTGTTCGCCTTGGAGAAGGACGGCTTCGCCTTCGACACCTACAAGTCCAATCTGCTCGACGGGCGGTTCAGCGAAAGCTTCCATTGGCCGTCTTGGCTGCCCCAGGCGCCCACGTGCATCGAGGTGCTCATAGCTGGACACCATGGCGCACTCCGCTCCCTTCGCGGGAAGGTTGCGCTTCTCGCAGGAGGGCCACCTTGCCAAGGATTTTCGAGCGCTGGCCGCCGTCTGGCCGCTGACCCGAGAAACGGCATGATGAACGCCTACCTCCAACTCGTCCGGCTGGTGGAGCCAGCTATGGTCCTACTCGAAAACGTCCGCGGCTTTACGGTGAGCTTCGCCGAGTCTGACAAGTCGACGAAGCTCGTGAACTACGCCGACGTCTTAAAGGAGCAGCTCGGCGCGGCCTACACCGTCCACTGGAGCCTGACAAACACGTCGGATTTCGGTGTCCCGCAATCTCGCACCCGCTTCATCCTGGTGGGACTTCGTCGCGATCTGACGGTTGCTGCCATGGAGGTGCCCCAACGCATCGAGGAGGCGCGCCGCCGTTTCCTACGGTCGAAGCGGCTACTGTCGCAGATTCCGGCGATTGCGGCCTTGTCAGACCTAGAGGTGGGCCGCAACGGTTCCGCACCGTGCGCCGACAGCAAAGGCTTCGAGGCCATTTGCTACGGCTCGCCGCGCACGCAGTTCCAGAGATTGATGCGGGACGGCCACGACGCGTTGCCGAGCGACACGCGACTTGCCCGCCACCGACCCGTAATCGTGGAACGGTTTCAGCAGATTATCGCCCAGTGCAGGAGCACGGGCAGGCTAAACACCTCGATTGGCCGGGAGATGCGTGAGGAGTATGGGCTGAAGAAGATGGCGCTCCGCGTGTTGGACCCGGAACGCCCGGCGCCGACCATCACCAGCATGCCGGACGATCTGCTGCACTACACGGAGCCACGGACCCTCACAGTCCGCGAGAACGCCCGTCTACAGGGCTTTCCTGACTGGTTCGCTTTCAAAGGCAAGTATACTACCGGCGGCGCCAAACGGCGCCGCGAGGTGCCAAGATTTACCCAAGTGGCAAACGCCGTTCCGCCACCCATGGCCGAAATCCTTGGCTCCATGCTGCTGGAGATCTGGCAGCAACACCTCGCCTCGGCAGAGCCGACTAGTAAGCCAAACCCAGATGCATCAGTCGAAGGGGACGTCAACCAACACGGCAATGTCCTTGAAGTTCGACCGGTGCTCGATCAGGTCGCACCGTAGTTGCGTCATGTCCTCCCTGGAAAAGGAGCCTTCCGGGCCGCCAAGAGTACGCTGCCCATCAACGATGCGCAGGGTGACGTGGGCGAGCTTGTTGCGCCGAGGTACCACGTTATCCTTGTAGGCCTTAGCCTTGTCCAAGTAGGCGCTCTCCGAAACCGTCCACGTGGACAACGAGTGGAGCAGGATATCTAGACGGTCTGCGGCCGAGCACAGGTGCTTTAGCTTGAAAATCGCTTCGAGGGTCTTTTTCTTTTCGGCCTTCGCCAGTTCGCCATCCCACCTCGCGAGCTTCTCTCGCATGGCCGCAGCGATGCGGGTCCTCATCTCGGCTTGCCTCTCGGGCGTGGCGCGCTCGTACACGGCCAGCACGCTCCTCTCGACCACGAAATCGATGTCGCTCGTCGCAGACATCACGACGCCACGCATGTGGTCGATATCCATCACCTTGTGCAGCATTTTCTGGATCACGCTCACTGTGTCTTCAACAAGTGACAGCCGTGTGGAAAAGTACAAACTGTCGAGGTGGCCCTCATAGGCGATCCTGCGCAACTGCTCCCTGTCGTGGACGGAGTAGAAAATCAGGTCTTTGTAGGGAAATTGCTTCCGGACCTTCGCGAGTGCTTGTTCACCGCCGCTGCCTGAACCCAGGTCGTAGTCGACGAGGACCAGATCGATCCCATCGTCGTGAATATGCTGCCCGATTACTTCGTCGACCTTAGCAAGGGAGCTGACCTCGACGACCTCAAGTTCGAAGCCGAGTTCCGCGAGGCTGCGTTGTATGCCCTCGCGGAAGCTCCGCACATGCGTAGGCTGGTCGTCGATCCAGAGCGCTTTGAAATCGAGCCTCACCTCGTGATCCTTACCAAGAAGCGTGCGCCCCGGTCAGACAGCGCGATTGATATCCCCCCGCCCATCTCCCCCAGGACCTGGCGCACATGGTAGAGGCCCAGACCCGAGCCGGAAGTGCGGGAGACGCCCAGCTCGAAGATGCTGTCGGGGTCCTTGAGGTTCCGGGGCAGCCCTACGCCGTCATCGTGCACATCGATCAGCAGGGTCGCCTTGTCGCTCGTTATGTGGAACCGGATTTCCGTGGACCCCGCTTTCTTTGCGTTGTTGACCAAATTATCCACGACAATGGCGACTTCCATCGGCTTGAACCGCCGCACGAACTCCCGGCTTGCATTCGTGACAGTAACCGTGATCACGCCATCAAGAAACGGGATAGCACCCTCCCTGACGTAGTCCTCGATGTAGTTGGCGAGGTCCACTTCGATTGTATCAGACTCGAGCCTGAAGTTGGCTTTCGTCGCCAACTTCGAGATGGACAGCACCTTCTGGTTCAGGAATGCCACCTGCTCGAGGCGGGCGAGCAGATCCTGAGTCGTCATCTTCCCGCTTCGCGCAACCGCCAAGCAGTTCTCAACCTGCTGTTTCAGGTCGGCGGCGTAGATCGTAATCTGGTGGTGCATCTGGACCACGTTCTCGACGTCCAGGGAGCCGATCGACGTAAGAAACAGCGTGCGCTTGCGTTCCTCCTCCAGGCTCTCCGTGACCTTGGCAACCTGGGTTTGCGCCGCCTGCGCTTGGGCTTGAGCTTGCTCCCTAGCAGCGCGTTCCGCCTCGGCAATTCGGATAGCTTCTGCCTCGGCCGCCTTGAGCTCCTCGAACCGCGCTTCGGCACGTCCGATGCGGGAGGCAAGCTCTCGATCCTTCGTCTTCCCAGCGATTGCGCGCAGGCTGGCCAGCGACTCTTCGAACTGGTCCGACCGCTCGTTCAGCAAACCGATCAGCTTGTGGCTATACTCAAGCAGCTCGACGTCAGGAGTGTCGATCAAGCGCGCCACAGCGGCAGCGACACGGGCTCGCCCCGAATCGGTCAGCAGGCGCGAAAGGTCATCAACGAATTTTTCTCCTTTGTCAGGCCAGGTGACCGGGACGACATACCGCTCAAGTCGCTTCAGGCAGTGTTCCCAGAAGCATTCACGGAGCTCTCCCACCGCAGCCGTTTCGATCAGTCCCTGGTTCCGGCTGGACGCCTCCCTAAACAGCTCCTCCGAGCCCGAGACCTCGAGGCGGCCGATCACGTCCCGCGTGCCAAGGAATCTCGCGTAGCCCTGCTGCTTGCGTGCATCGATACCGAACCAGTCGGTACCGTCATCCCCAATCGGGAAGACCCGGAACCCATTCCGGAATAAGAACACCGACCCGAACCGTATAGAAGGTATGCCCATGCGTCTGGCGAAGGTAGTCTTCGCGGACTGGTTGAGATAGAACAGTTGGCAAGTGAAACCGGACTTTCTTAGTAAGCCATACGGGTTCGGTTCGCGAATACGGAACACTACCTCGCCTCGATCCGTCAACGTAGAAATTATGTTACGGCCGTCGCGAGAAAATGAGATCTCTATGTATGTCGTCTTTTGCTTTAGCGTCGAGAAGATAAAGTTGCCGACCTCGCCATTGACGATCTCGCTTGCGACCGGTTCCTCGGTTCTGCTGTCTGCCAGCGCGCGGATGTCCTGGTCGACCGCGCTTTCGGCGGGCGCAATGATGTCGATCCCGAAGGCATCCGTCGCCGCGCCGAACGGGTTAATCAGCTTCGCCAGCGAGGCTTTGAGGTGGAGAATGCGTCCCCGGTCCCAATTCACCCGGGCATGGCGCACTTCTAGAACGGTTCCATGAGACAGCGGCGACAGGTCCGCAGGAAGGTCAAACCCACGCAGTGGCGAATATGCGACCGGGATCTTCGCGAACTGCCTAGTCTCGTCCGCCTCGAACGCCTGCCAGTCCACCGTTAGCCGGTGGACCGTGCCTGCCGGAACGTCCTTGGGACGGGTTTGAAGGACAAGGGCCGGTCCCAGCCCGTCGGACGAGAACCGGCCGATACCCTTGCTGCCTGCGTAGTGTCGCCGTTCGGCAATCCCTTCCCGGAACGTCTCCGCCACCCGGCCGCGTTTCGACGAATGCGCGACGTAGAGCCACTTCTCAGTAAGGTCCTCGAAGGTCATCCCATCGCCGTTGTCGACGATCCAGATCGATTGCTCCTCGAACCTAATCTGGACGTTGCTCGCCCGTGCGTCAAAAGCGTTTTTCACCAGCTCGAAGACGGCGACCTCTTCGTTCGTGATCAGGTCGCGCCCGATCACGCGTTTGAGGCCCGCGCTGACATCAAAGTGCAGCGGACCAGCACGTCCAGGGGCGCCAGCCTGCACCATATTGGGAGCCGAGCCAGCGCCGTTGCGAGGATAGGTGTTAGCGGCGGCCACGTCTGCGAACCCTAGTTCTAGCCATCATTACACACTGCACCAACGCGCTTGGCTATGCCATCTCCTCCTATACGCGCAGCAAATCACTCCCGAATCGATGCAAGCGGTCGTTCACTCGGCATAAAGGAAAGAGCAGAGGCGGCACAACCACAAGGCGAGAAGCTGGCGGGGATGGCTGGGAACGACCGCTTCCGAGGTGCCAAGAGGCTGGGCGGAATGACCGGAATGAGCGCAAAGCAGCCATCCACGGTCCCAGTCCCTGACGTGCGATTTCCATCAGCGTAGGAGGTCTGCCGGGTGTTCTATTCCGCTGCCTGTGCGAGCACAGCAGGGGGTGACAGCTCCAGGATCATCGTCTGGATGATCCGCCCGAGGGCTTGTGGCGACATAGGCGGCAGCTCGCTTATTGGACCTGCGAGTGCGGCGTCACGCTCGGCCAGGACCTGCATGGCCCTGACGCGCGCCTGAGCCCTGAACTGCCCGCTGTGCTCCTCGATCGCTGTCAGCATGCCGATCAGGTCCAGATCGACAGCTGCGGGCGGCAGGATCGGCGCGGCGTCCGTCTCGACCATAGGCAACCTGCCAACGCTTTCCAGCATCGCATCGTAGTCGCTGCCCGGCGCATCGGGGATTACCCGATTGGCCAGACCTGTCCCGGAGATCAAAGCCTGGGCAGGCGGGGAGGGGGTCACGTCCGGCACGTCCGCGGCCATGATCGCGGCCTGCACACACTCGGCAAGCGGCTTGCCCGCTTCCCTCTCCTTCCGGAAGCCCTCCACGATCGCGGCCAGCACCGGCCGGGTGTCCACCTGGCTCGACGCTGCCTGCGCCCCACCGCTCTCGATCAATGCGCGGATGCTCGCCGTCTTCGCCGCCGTGCGCTCGATCGCGTCCAGCGCCGGCGGACGCAGCACCGCGGGCCGGTTCAGCCGTAGCCGCCCACCCCGCACGTCGAGCTTGGCGTAGAACAGCTTGGCGTAGACCCGCCGGTTGCCGAACAGCACGATCGCCTCGCCCTCGATCAGCCCCTTCAGGTCCTTCCAGTCTACCCGACTGACGCGGCGCACCTCGGCGTGCTGGGCGTCGCGGTAGCCACCACCGTCGGTGGCGTTGTACGAGGTCTGCTGCGTCACCTCGATCTGCCCCGCCGTGTCCTCGACATACTTCCGGGTCTCGCTGCCCTCCTGCAGCTTCATCAGGATCTGCAGGGTGGCGTTGCCGAGCAGCGAGTACATGGACTCGCCGATGCGCGCCTTAAGGCCAGGCAGCTCCTGGAAGCCCAGGTAGAACATGAAGCCGAGCCCGCGGCCCATCGCCAGCATCTTGTCCATGCCAGAGACCGCGTAGTAGCCGATCTCGTCCAGCACCACCGGGAACGGGGTGGGCGACATGCCCGGCTTGTTGGCGACGATCTCGTCGTAGTCGCCTTCCAGGCTCACCCCCAGGGTCTGCGCCATCATGTTGCGCAGGCTGGCCACCACGATCTTGCCCAGGGCGGCCGTGGTCTCGCCGGAGTTCTCCAGCGTGGGCAGGTTGACCACCAGGATGCGCCGGTTGAGCACCACGTCGCGCATGTCGATGTCGCCGCTCTCGCACTTGAAGATGTGCCCGAGGCTGACCGCCAGCTGGGTGAAGGTGGCGGAGAAGTGCATGGTGACGAAGGAGTGCTGCTTGGCCGGCTCGTCGGTCTTCTGCTTGTTGTAGGCGAGGCTCTTGTCGTAGCCGCCGGTCTCGCCGAGGTAGGCCGACAGCGGGTAGAGCAGCGCCGGCTCGATGTCGGACACGTCGATGCTCTCGACGGTGCCGGTGTCGACGTCCAGGCGCAGGAAGCGCTTCTCCAGCGCCAGGGTGGCGATGCTGCCCAGCTCGGTGGCAAAGCGGATGCGCTCGATGTCGATCGGGATGCCCTTGTTGTCGCGCAGCCAGACCAGCGCCGGCGTGAGCGCGCCGAGCAGCGACACGGCGCGGGCCATGAACACCTCGTTGCCGCTGGACGCCGCGCCCTTCGGGCCGGCCTCGATCTGGCTGACCAGCAGCTCGCGGATCACGTCGGCATTGCCCCAGGCGAAGGGGTTGAAGGTGTTGGTATCCTTGTTGCCGGACGCCACCAGGAAGTTCAGCGCCAGCACGTCGTCCTCGCGGCCGAACTTGCGGGCCAGCGCCAGGATCTCGGCGAACAGCTTGTTGTCGGCCTTGCCGTCCACGAAGATGAAGCCCGAGCCGTGCATCAGGGCGTTGGACACCAGGCTGAGCAGGGCGGCGGTCTTGCCGGCGCCCGTGGTGCCGGGGACCACGACGTGCTGGCGGCCGTCCTCGTTGGCGATCCACAGCTGCTGGCCGGTGCGAAAGTCACGCCCGATGTAGATGATGCCCGCGGCCATGCGTGGCTTGCGGTTCTCCGGGTCGGGGTGGTTGTGGTCCTTCCTCCGCGCGCCCTTCGGCAGCCGGAAAGGCAGGACCACCTTCCGGGTGAGCACCCAGCCGGCGTAGAGCAGACAGGCAGGCACGGCCACGTCGATGACGCCCGGCTCGAAGCCGATGCCCACGGCGGCCATGCCGAGCACCAGGCCGGAAGCGGAGCTGGCCAGGGCGTCGCGGATGCCACGGAAACCGGAGCGGACGTCGCGGTAGCTTTGTGCGCCGCCAAGCTCGTGGGCAGCCTCCGGGCCGTAGACTTCGCGGCGGATCATGCCAGCAACATCGAGATGTGCGGAGCGAGCGTCCACAGCACGTAGGAGTGCTGCCTGTAGGTCTCCTCCGCCTGGGGCACGCCCCGGCCCCGCCCCGGGTCGTAGGCTCCGGTGTCGTGCAGGTAGCCCGCGAGCGGCGACAGCATGGTCTCCGGAGCGTCGGCCAGGTCGACCAGCCTGACCCGTCCGTCCGCTGCGGCCAGGGGAAGCTTGCGTTCCCGCAAGGCGCTGTCCAGCGCGTCCATGGAGAGCGCGGACCGGAGGGTGGCCTCGTCCAGCCGGATGCCCTTCTCCTGGCGAGCCCAGGTGAGTATCGGGCCCACGCTGTCCGCGAGCGCCTGCGCACGACCTGCCCAGACGTCAGTGGACGCGTTCGGGATCGTCACCATGCCCGTCACTCCAGCCCAAAGGGGTTCTTGCCAGCGGCAGGCGTCTGCGCAGTGCTTGCGGCTGGCCCCGCCGCCGCTCCCGGCGCGACCGGAGTGCCGATCGGCGGGATCACGCTTGGTGGACGGGCCAGCTGCTCCGCCATCTCGGCGGGCATGGCATCCGCCTGCCTCGGCACGGCCCCGTCGTTCCACGCGGCCGATCGCGACAGGTTGAGCACCGCCTCGCTGCGGGCCGGGGCGTTCCAGAACGACAGCCCGACCGCGCCCGCGACCGCGCCGAGCCCAGCACAGGCCAGCATGGTGCGACGACGTGGTGCGGCACCGGATGTCAGGGTCGGACCCTGCGTCTCCGATGCAATCCGGAGGGTCACGTCCGCCCCCGTGCCGGAGCCATCGAGGCGCAGCACGAGGGACGTGGTGCCTTGGGGAAGCTGGACGATCATGCTGTCTCCTGGGAGCGGGGCTTGCGTGACGCAGCCTGCTTCAGCCGGACGCGAATGGAGGCGAGGGCCGCATCGAGCGCGGGCAGGCGGAGGGGACGGCCCAGGGCGCATTCCGCCGCCCAATGGTCACGCGAGCCGAGCGCCTCGACGCGGGGGTTCGGCATCGGTGCCGCGTCGCCCAGCTCGGACGGGAAGCCCAGGCTGTGCAGCGCATACCAGAGCGGCCGGTCCACCAGCCGCAGGAAGGCGAACTGCCCAGGCGCGAGCACCCCGGCTTCGGACCGGGCGTGCAGCAGCAGGCTCATCAACACGGGCGCGGTGTAGCCGTGCCGCGCCACCAGGGCGATGCAGGGTGCCACCAGGTTGACGTCTTGCAGCACCGCGTCGGCACGGCATACGGCCTCTTCGCCGATCGCCAGCAGCTGCGCCGGACCGGCCGGGCCGTCCTTGGTGTCGATCGGCAGGCTCTCCGCCATGTCGCCCAGCAGGGCCAGGGCGTCCTCCCGCCGGCGCGCTGCGTGCAGCACGAAGGCCGCGAACAGGCAGCGCACATGCGGCGCAGCCTCCGCCACCCCGGCCCAAACCGGACCGAGCTGCCGGGAAAGTTCGGCGCGCGCGGCGTCCTCGTTCAGGCTGCCATCCGGAAAGGCGGCAAAACGCGCCACCCACTCCCGCACATGCAGCGCCGGATCGGCCGGGCGTGGCACGCCATCGGCGGCCGGCACCAGGGTCAGACCGCGCCCGACGAACGGACTGATGGTGCGGAACACGTCGGCCTGGGTCCGCATCAGCTGGTCCAGATCCAGGTTGCGGGTGAACTGCCCCGAGGCGGCCCGGGTCAGGCAGAGCACGGCCAGCACCCCGGTCAGGGCGACGGCGGGCCAGCGGAGAAAGGCGCCGACGTTGCGGCACAGCCGGAACAGGGTGGCGAAGCGCACCTGGCCCGGAGGCGTGAGCATCACCTGGTGGTCCAGCTCGGCGTAGCGTCCGGTCAGCAGGGAGAACTGCTGCATCTGCCAGTGCTGGGTGGCGATCACCACGGCGGCGATCTGGGCGTGGTAGCGGAACCACAGGAACCAGGTGCCGCCGCAGATCACGGCCAGGATCAGCCCGAAGGCCAGCAGCTTGTCCTCGCCGCCGGAGGGTCCGGTGCGTGCGTTCTGCTGCATGGCTCAGTTCCCGGCCGCGAGGGTGGTGGTGGCAACAGGATGCCCGGCCTCCGCTTCGAGGCGCAGCGCCTGGCGCAGCACCTTGCGGAGGTAGTCCGCCTTATGCTCGGGCGAGTGCGAGTGGTAGAAGCCGACGCCCTGCCAGAAGTCGCCGCGCGCCTCGTCGATGCCGTGGCGCAAAATCCAGGCGCCGCCTTCCAGGTTGGCGCACAGGCTGTCGCGCAGCGCCACGAAGGTTTCCGGCACCGACACACCCCAGTGCGCCGCCACCTTGGGCAGCCAGATTTCGTTGACCTGCATGGGGCCGATATCGACCGTGGCGTTGCTGTTGTCGCTGACCCGACCCAGGCGGCCATCCTCCACCTGCAGCAGGATCAGCAGCATGGCCGGCGGCAGGCGATGGACCCGCGCCGCACTCTCGATGCAACGGCGCACCAGCAGTTGCGCCTGTGTGCCCTCGGCTGCCAGGTCGACCGCGACGGGCGAGTTGCCGTATTGCGACGCCGACGCAGGCACCGGCAGGAACCCCACCCCACCCAGGACGGCGAGCATGGCCAGCCCGGCACGCGGCCTCATCGGCCTTGCCCCCACGGGGTCGGAGGTGGGGTAGAAGCCGCAGCCTCCTCGAGGCGTTCCGCCGTGGCCTGCCATTGCTGCCGCAGCTGCTCGACCGGGATCTCGCCGGGCAGCGCCACCTGCTCGATCGCCTCCATCATGCTCAGCATCACCAGCGAGAACGGCCCGCCCGCATCCACCGCCCGGTGCCCGAACAACGCCTGCGGATCGCGCGCCAGCCTGATGCCGAGACCCTTGCCCGTGGCGTCGCGCCACACCGTGTCCGCTGCCACCAGGAATACCGGCAGCAAGCCGACCGGGGCGCTTGCGAGCTCGGCCGAAACGGGCCGGGTGACACCTGCGGACCGGTCCAGCAGGACCACCTGCCGTCCGGACCGCTCGATCAGCGTCTCCAGGGTGCGCGAGACCAGCTCCAGGTCGCGCTGCCCCTGCGTCATGCCGGCGCTCATGCGAACCTCCGGCGCTTCCACACCGGCACCGCAGGCCGCACCCGGCCGTTGACCAGGCAGCGCACCATCCGCAGCGCCGCCGGCAGCGACAGGCCGAACCACTCCGGCACCGCGAACACCAGGGTCATGAAGCCGGCGAAGTACAGCGTCCACCAGCTCCAGTGCATGAAGAAGATGAACCAGGGCACCAGGGCGCGGGCGTCCACCACGTAGACCCGCACCGGCGCCATCGTGTTACGCCACATCGCCGATGTCCTTGCGCACGGCGGCTGCGGTCGCCTCGGTGATCCGACCCTCGGCCAGGGCGCGGCGGATCGCCTGCTCGAAGGACTGCCCGCGCCCCTCGGCCAGCATCTCCTCGACCAGCGCCGGCCAGCGCTCCGGGGCGGCCTCCGCCAGCCGGCGGCGCATCGGCCGGTCGAACGCCAGGAACTCGCGCAGCGCGGTCCTGGTGCCGTCCGTGGCCGGCACCAGGCGCTGGTTGACGATCAGCCGCAGCGTCTGCGCCACCGCCACGGTGAGCGCGATGCGCTCGTCGCGGGGGAACAGGCTGACAATGCGCTGCACCGTCTCGGACAGGGTGCCGGCGTGGATGGTGGTGTAGACCGCGTGGTCGGTCAGGGCCGCCTGCGCCGCGGCGGCCATGGTCTCGGCATCGCGGCACTCGCCGATGATGATGACGTCGCCGGCGCGGCGCACGGCGTTGCGGATGCCGGCGGCGAAGCTCGGCAGGTGGCGCGGGATCTCGCTCTGGCTGATCGCCGCCGTCTCGCCCTCGACGTCGTCGAAGGTGAACTCGATCGGGCTCGAGTACTCCAGGATCGCCACGTGGCTGTCCGGCTGCTCCAGCCGGCCGCGGGTGATGCCGGCCTGCAGGGTGGACTTGCCGTTGCCGGTGCCCCCGGCGATGAACACCAGCCCGGTGCGTGGCATGCAGGCGTCGACGATGGCCGGGTCCACGCCCTGCTCGGACAGCGGCTTCGAGCGGGAGGGTAGGACGCGCGCCACCACGGCGCCGCCGTCGTCGCCCTCGGCGAGCACCGCGGTGGCGTTGACCCGGAAGCGCAGCCGGGTGCGCCGGTCCGGCTGCACCTCGTAGCTCACGTCGAAGTCCTCGCCGCGCTTCAGCCGCGCCACGCCTTCAGCACCGTAGAGGCGGTTCACCGCCTCCTCGACCTCGCGCTCGGTGAAGCTGCGGCGCGTGACCTTCCGCATGCAGCCGTGCAGCTGCACGAACACCGGCTCGTGGGTCTGCAGTCGGATGTCAGAGGCGCCGAGCCGGTAGGACCACTCGAACAGGTCGTCCAGCGACTCCCTGGTGAACACCGCGCCCTCGCCGGGCCAGAACCCGTCCTCAGGCAGGGGGAGGGGAAGGCGGGCGATCTGGTTCATGGTGCGAGGCTCAGCGGCTGGGTGTCGAAGGAAGCAGGGCTGCCGGGAGGCAGGTCGGAGGGCAGGCTGCCGCTCCCGGTCCAGCGCTTCCGGTTGGGTTTCAGGCCGGGCTGGCTGCGGATCTCGATCTGCGTGTCGTCGACGCGCATCTTGTCCCGCCCGCCCTCGACCGACTTGCGGGCGAACACGACCTTGGGCTGCTCCACCAGGCCGGCGCGCAGCAGCACCCGGTAGCGCGCCATGCCGATCAGGTCGGCTTCCAGGCGCGACAGGTCGGACTGGAAGATCTCCACCGCCTGCCGTTCGCCGCGGCCCCAGCCCTCGGCGACCCACCTGTCCCAGTATGTCGCCTCCTCGCGGGTGCGCGGGCGCAGGTCGTCGGGCGGCGGGGTGGGGTTCACCCAGGCGCGCACCAGGTAGGTGCGCCAGTTGGGCGGGGCGGAAGCCAGCTGCGCCTCGCGGGTGATCTGGTAGATGCGCCCGGTCTCGCGGGCGGTCTGCGCCCCATCGCCAAGCGCGAAAGCCATCTGCGCCTCGGTGACCACGGGCGGGCGCATCAGGGTCTGGCCGCTGCCGATCGGGACCACCAGGCTGTGGAAGTCGTAGGTGCTGTCCAGCTTGGCCTCGTAGCGGCGCAGCATCTCGTTGATGGCGAAGCCGCGTGCCGCAAGCCCGCCGCGTGCCCCGAAGGACAGGGCGGCCTCGTGCAGCGCCTCGGCCCGGGCGCCCGTCAGGCCGGCGGACGGGTTGATGCCGGGCCGGGCCGCCTGCAGTACCTCCAGCGAGGGCGGACGCTCGCCGCCGACGATCGTGGTCGAGAGCGACGCGCCGGTGACCACCTGGTTGAGCGGGTTGGCCAGGACGTGCGCGGCCGCATCCACGCTGGCCAGGCTGGGCTCAGGCAGGATCGGCGCGTCGCGCAGCGCGGCGTCGGCACTCGAGGCCCAGGCCGGGGAGCCGGAGGCCAGGCCGACGAGGATCGTGGCGGCGCCGAGCAGGGCGCGCAGCCGCCTGTGCTTAGACATGGTGCTGCACCTCGACCCTGTGGTGGTCGGGGTCCACCACGACTGTCGCGCTGGTGCCGGCGGCGCTGCCCATGGCCTCGAACAGGTCGAGGATGGGCACGTCGGTCATGTTGACCGCGACCTGGATGGGCCTGGGACTGGCGGGGGCGGTGATCGCGACCTGGTAGCCGATCCGGTCGGCGAGCGCCTTGACGCCCTGGTCGATCGGCCCGCTCCAGGCCAGCGACACCGGGCGCTCCAGCTCCGCGGCGGTAACGGGCCGCAGGGTGGTGCCGGGCCCGAACTGGCCCAGCTGTCCCATCGTGCGGTCCACCCGGTCCAGGCTGCGCTGCAACGCGACCTCGGTGTTGGGCATCCCGGACGTGTCCACGTTCGGGTCGACGTGCGGCGGGTTGGCACAGGCCGCAAGCAGGGCCGCGGCAAGCCCGCTCATCGTCGTGGGGAAGACGCGCCTGCGCGCCATGGGGGTGTCTCCTGATCTCTCAGGGCGACGCTATGGCGGCAGGACGCGAACGGATTCAGCCAGCGGCTAACCCGAAGGATCGCCCATTAGTTCAGTCGCGCGGGACAGCACGCTCTCCGGCATGCCTGCAAGAGCCGCGATCTTCAGGCCATAGGAATTGCCCGACTGTCCGATGCCGACCTTGTAGGTGAAGATGTCGGCGTGCCGCCCGGTGGTGGCGTCCATGGCCATGCACGTCGCGTGCGGGTAGTGTCTCAGTCTGAACGTCGGCTTCCGACCCAAAGCGGTCGTCCAGATGCAAGACCGCATGATCTGGCTCGCGATGTGGACGCGGGACGCACGACGTGAACCATCGTCTTTAAAAACCTAGCGCGCGACGAGCCGCCAGACCGCGGCGCCTGCGGCGTCGATCGTGCCTCGATCCGT